>FWWL01000886.1_pt1 | contig 78043 bp, 74 predicted proteins | sample 2228331 | NCBI WGS metagenome assembly FWWL01 (sample SAMEA103939775, study PRJEB20133) | metagenome | reverse complement strand
GGGGAGCACCGCCTTGACCTCCGCCCAAAGGAGCCAGGCCCTGGCCTGGGCCAGCCTCCTGGACAGCTACAACAACGGCCTCGTCGGCCCCGGGCACTGCTCGGAATAGGGGGTGGGAGGTGAGGCACCTTCTCCTTTTGGTCTTGGCGGCCGCGCTTTCGGCCTGCGGCGCGGCCATCCGCACCAGCGGGGCTCTCCGCATCCTCTCCGTGGCCCCGGACGTGGTGGCGGGCTGCACCGTGCGGGCGGGGGACTGGATGGCCCTGAAGGGGAACGCCTTCGGGACCCAGGCGGAGTGGGACGCGGGGGTGAACTACGTCCTCTTTCCCCCTGGGGTGAAGGCCGAGCCCGTGGAGCTCACCCAAAGCGAAAACCCGGCCACCCTCTTCTTCCGGGTGCCCCTCGAGGCGGAAAGCGGCGAGATCCGGGTCCACGTGGAAGGGGTGGGGGAGGCCTGGATCCCCGTGCGGGTGGAGCCTGCCCTCTCGGTGCAGATGGCCGTGCCCGGGTGCGAGGCCCCCACGCCGCCTTCCGAGCCCCAATAGGCCTTTGGGAAGACCCCCGCCGGGATTTCCCGGCGGGGGTTTACTTGAGGTGGTCCAGGAACTCCTCCCGGGTTTTGGCGCTTTCCCGGAACACCCCCAGCATGGCGCTGGTGACGGTGCGGGAGTGTTGCTTCTCCACCCCCCGCATCATCATGCAGAGGTGCACCCCCTCCACCACCACCCCCACCCCCTGGGGCTCCAGGACCTCCTGGATGGCCTCCGCGATCTGCACCGCCAGGCGCTCTTGCACCTGGAGGCGGCGGGCGAACATGTCCACGATGCGGGCGAACTTGGAAAGCCCCAGGATCTTCCGGTTGGGGATGTAGCCGATGTGCACCTGGCCGAAGAAGGGGAGCATGTGGTGCTCGCAGAGGGAGTAGAACTCAATCCCCTTGACCACCACCATCTCGCTCCCCTCCGCCTGAAAAATGGCGCCGTTGACGATCTCCTCCAGGCTTTGCCGGTAGCCCCGGGTGAGGAAGGCCCAGGCCTTGGCCACCCGCTCCGGGGTTTTCTTAAGGCCTTCCCGCTCCGGGTCCTCGCCGATGAGCCTGAGCCACTCCTCGGAAAGGGCCTGGAGGCGCTCCAGGTCCACTTCCGTGACGAAGCTCAGGCCGGTTTCTTCAATCTCCACCATTCTGCGTTCCATACTGCCCTATCCCGTCCCTTCCCTGTGTAGCGAGGGGCTCACTCGGGGGTGAGGAGGCCCTCTTCCAAAAGGCCCTTGGCCTCCTCCTCGGCCAAGGGGAAGCCCTGGGCCGCCCGCTTTAGGGCCTCCAGGAGCCCCTTTTGCCGCTTCAGGCGGAGGTGGAGCTCGCTGAAGGGGTTCAGGGCGTCCTGCCCCCTTAGGGTGAGGCGGTAGCGCCGGGGGGCCTCCACGGGGAAAAGCCCCCGGGCGTAGCGCTCCGCCAGGGCCCGGTAGCGGGGGGCGTTTTCCGGGGGCGGGACGGCCTTCACCACCCGGGCCGGGACCCCCAAGGCCAGCTGCCCCTCGGGGACCTCCATCCCCGGGGGCACCACCGCCCCCGCCCCCACCACCGCGTTCCGCCCGATGCGGGCCCCGTTCAGGACGACGGCCCCCATACCGATGAGGGCCCCTTCCTCCACCACCGCCCCGTGGACCACCGCCCGGTGCCCCACGGTGACCTCTGGCCCGAGGAGGCAGGGGAAGCCGGGGTCCGCGTGCAGCACCGCCCCGTCCTGGACGTTGGTGCCGGGGCCGATCACCACCTTTTCCAGATCCCCCCGTACCACGGCCCCAAACCAAACGGAGGCCCCTTCCCCCACCTCCACCTGCCCCACCACGTAGGCCCCGGGGGCGATGAAGGCCGTGGGGTGGATCCGGGGGGCCTTGTCCTCAAAGCGGAAGGCGCTCAAGGGCCACCTCCAAGAGTCTCAGGTCCTCGGGGAAGGCGAGGAGGGCCCGCGCCTCCTCGGGGCTGAACCAACCCGCCCCCGCCATGCCGGCCTCGAGGCGGGGCTCCCCCTCCCCCCGCATCAGGAACCAGTGCACCTCCCGCTCCACCCCCTTGGGGTTCAGGTAGCGGGTGGGGAAGAGGGGGAGGAGGACCGTGGCCCGGATGCCCGTCTCCTCCAGGACTTCCCGCACGGCGGCCTCCTCCAGGCCCTCCCCCGGTTCCGGGTGCCCCTTGGGGAAGACCCAGAAGCCCATGCGGTCCCGGAGGAGGAGGACCTCGCCTTTGGGGTTGAAGACCACGCCGCCCGCCCCCCGAACCGCTCCTTCCATGCCCTTATCCTACCCGTTCGTGGTAGAGTGGGGGGATTGGGTGTGCCCATGGAGATTAGAAACATTGCCATCATTGCCCACGTGGACCACGGCAAGACCACGCTGGTGGACGCCATGCTTCGCCAGGCCAAGGCCCTGGGGAAAGAGGAGGGGGAGCGCATCCTGGACTCCTTTGACCTGGAAAGGGAGCGGGGCATCACCATCCTGGCCAAGAACACCGCGGTGGTCTGGAAGGGCGTGAAGATCAACATCGTGGACACCCCGGGCCACGCGGACTTCGGCGGGGAGGTGGAGCGGGCCCTTTCCCTGGTGGAGGGGGTCCTCCTCCTGGTGGACGCCGCGGAGGGCCCCATGCCCCAGACCCGCTTCGTCCTGCGGAAGGCCCTGGAGGCGGGGCTCAAGCCCATCGTGGTCCTGAACAAGGTGGACAAAAAGGACGCCCGCCCCGACGAGGTCCTCTCCCTCACCTTTGACCTCATGGTGGAGCTTGGGGCCACGGACGAGCAGCTGGACTTCCCCTACCTCTACGCGGTGGGCCGGGAGGGGCGGGCCTGGCGGGAGGCCCCCCGGGAGGACCTGTCCGAGCTCTTCCAGGCCATCCTGGAGCACATCCCCCCGCCCCAGGCGGCGGAGGGCCCTTTCCAGCTCCGGGTGGCTAACCTGGACCACTCCCCCTACCTGGGCCGGGTGGTGGTGGGCCGGGTGGCCCGGGGCCGGGTGCGCAAGGGGGAGACGGTGGCCATCCTGAAGGCAGAGGGCCAGCTCCAGGCCAAGGTGGCCGCGGTCTACACCCACCAGGGCCTGGAGCGCCTGGAAGTGGAGGAGGCCACCCCCGGGGACATCGTGGCCCTGGCGGGGCTGGAGGGGGCGGAGATCGGGGACACGGTGGCGGACCTCGAGGCCCCCGAGGCCCTGCCCCCCCTGCGGGTGGACGAGCCCACCGTGGCCCTCACCCTCACCCCCAACACCTCCCCCTTCGCCGGCCGCGAGGGGCGGTACGTGACCGGGCAGAAGCTAAAGGAGCGCCTGGAGAAGGAGCTCCGCACCAACGTGGCCCTGCAGGTGCTGGAGCTTTCCCCGGAGACCTTTGAGCTTCGGGGCCGGGGGGAGCTCCACCTGGCGGTGCTCCTGGAGACCATGCGCCGGGAGGGGTACGAGTTCAGCGTGGGCCAGCCCCGGGTCCTCTTCAAAGACGGCCTCGAGCCCTACGAGCGCCTCACGGTGGAGGTCCCCGAGGAGCGCCTGGGGCCGGTGATGGAGGCCCTGGGCCGCCGGCGGGCGGAGATGGTGCACATGGAGGTGGGGAGCCGGGTGCGGGCGGAGTTCCTCCTGCCCGCCCGGGCCCTTTTTGGCTTCCGGAGCCTCTTCCTCTCCCTCACTGGGGGGGAGGGCCTCCTGGGCCACACCTTCCACGGCTACGGCCCCCCCGCGGGGCCCATAGAGACCCGCACCACGGGGAGCGCGGTGGCCATGGAGGCCGGGGTGGCCACCGCCTACAGCCTCCACCGCCTCCAGGAGCGGGTGCGGTTTTTCATCCAGCCGGGGACGGAGGTCTACGTGGGCATGATCGTGGGGGAGCACGTGCGGGAGAACGACCTGGAAGTGAACGTCACCACCGCCAAGAAGCTCACCAACATCCGGGCCGCGGGCTCGGACGAGAACATCCGCCTCATCCCCCCGAAGCCCCTCTCCCTGGAGGAGGCCCTGGAGTTCCTAGCCGAGGACGAGCTTTTGGAGGTGACCCCGAAAAGCCTCCGCCTGCGCAAGAAGATCCTGGACCCCAGCGCCCGCAAGCGGGCCGTGGCCCGGTAAAAAAAGTGTGGGGGGCGGAATGCCCCCCACCCGCCTTTTTAGGCCTTACTCTTCTTCCCGCTCCCCGTAGGTTTCCAGGGCTTCCTGCCACGCCTGGCTCACTTCCTTGGCCTGCTCCATGGTGCCCTCCTTAAGCCTAAGGGTAGGGGCGGGGCACGCTGGAGGGAGCGGGTTAGGCCGGGAAGCCGTACACCAAAAGGCGGTGTAGACCAGAAGAGGCTACACTACCCCGTGAGGATGGCCTCCGCCTTGAGCCGGGCCAGGACCGCCTCCAAACTGCCCCCTTGCCACCGCTCCACCGCGTAGGCCCCTAAGGGGAAGCGCTCCTTAAGGCGCTTGAGGAGGCCCGCCGCGTCCTCGGGCCGGCTGCCCTGGAGGACCAGAAGAAAGCCCTCCCCAAGCCGGAAGGCCAGATCCCCCCGCCTAAGCTCGGAAAGGAGGCGCTCGGGGTTCAGGGGGGCCTCGAGGTAGACCAGGACCAAAGGACGCCTGAGGGCGAGCCCCTCCAAGGCCCCCGCCATCCGCTTAAGCTCCTCGGGCCCTCCCATCCCCTGGGGGGGCGGGAGGAGGGGGGCCTCCTGCCCGGTGCCCAGGAGGAAGGCGGCGAAAAGGGCCAGGCTCCCCAGGATGGGCACCAGGTAGGCCGGGAAGGCCACCCCGCCCACGAAGGCGAAGGCGGCCCTCAGGGCCAGGTCCAGGGTCCAGAGGGCCAGGGCCAGGACCAGGGCGAACTGGACCCGGGGGGCCAGGGGAAAGCGGGAAAAGAGGCTCGCCACCCCCGCCAGGAGGAGGGCCGCGGTCAGGAACCCCAGGCCCTCCCCCACCTCCCCTTCGGGGGCGAAGAGGGTAAGGGGCAAAAGCCCCAGGAGGAAGAAGAGCCAGGGGAGGAGGAAAAGCCCCCGCATGCCCTTCCAGGCTACCACGTAGGATGAGGGGGATGGGTCCTTTGGCCGAGCGCCTCCGCCCGAAAAGCCTGGACGAGGTCCTGGGCCAGGACCACCTGGTGGGGCCGAAAGGCCCCCTAAGGCGCTTTTTGGAACGGGGGTATCTCCCCTCCCTGGTCCTCTTCGGGCCCCCCGGAAGCGGCAAGACCACCCTGGCCCGGCTCCTCGCCGAAGGCCTCGGCCGCCCCTTCCGCCACCTCTCCGCGGTGGAGGCGGGGCTTAAGGAGGTGCGGGAGGCGGTGGCGGAGGCCCGGCGGGCGGGGGGGCTGGTGCTATTCCTGGACGAGATCCACCGCTTCAACAAGGCCCAGCAGGACGCCCTCCTTCCCCACCTGGAATCGGGCCTCCTCACCCTGGTGGGGGCCACCACGGAAAACCCCTCCTTCGCCCTCACCCCCCCCTTGCGCTCCCGCCTGCGCTTCTTCCCGGTGAAGCCCCTTTTGGAGGAGGACCTCCTTGCCCTTCTCCAAAGGGCCCTGGCCCACCTGCCCGGGGTGGAGGCGGAGGAAGGGGCCCTCCGCCTCCTGGCCCAGGCCGCCCAGGGGGACGCCCGCCGGGCCCTGAACGCCTTGGAGCTTTCCGCCCTCTCGGGGCGGGTCACGGAGGAAAGCGCCAGGGAGGCCCTGGGGGCCCTCCTCCCCGCCTTGGACCGGGGCGGGGACCTCTTCTACGACCTGGTCTCGGCCCTGCACAAGAGCATCCGGGCCAGCCACGTGGACGCCGCGCTCTACTACCTGGCCCGGCTCCTTTTGGGCGGGGCCGACCCTCTCTATGTGGCCCGGCGGCTCATCCGCATCGCCGCGGAGGACGTGGGCCTGGCCGACCCCCAGGCCCTCCGGCTTGCGGTGGCGGCCAAGGCGGCCTACGAGGCCCTGGGGAGCCCGGAAGGGGAGCTGGCCCTGGTGGAGGCCGCGGTGTACCTGGCCCTAGCCCCCAAGGCCAACAGCCTCTACGCCGCCTGGAAGCGGGCGGAGGAGGCCCTGAAGGCCCACCCCAGCGCCCCCGTGCCCCTCCACCTTAGGAACGCGCCCACCGCCCTCCAGAAGGCCTTGGGCCACGGGGCGGGGTACGCCTACTACCACGAGGACCAGGAGGGGAGCTTCGCCCAGGCCTACCTGCCGGAGGGCCTCGAGGGCCTCACCCTCTTTGAGGCCACGGGGGAGGGCTTTGAGGAGCGGGTGCGGGAAAGGCTGAAGGCCCTCAGGGCGCGTTTCCGAAGCGCCAGGCCCCGGAAAGATTCAGGATAACCCCTTCCCCTATAGCCAGGGCCCCTAGCTCCAGGATCCACGCCTTTTCGTAGACCCCTGCGGATAGGCCGAAAAGCCAGCCTGCCCTGCTCCCCCATCCCGGAATCGCTATAAAGTGGATCCGGGGGGAGAGGTAAACCCTGCCTCCTCCCAGCAGAAGCCCCAGGTCCGCCGCCACCGGTACCCCCTGGCTCCAGTCCGCGTCCGGGCTTGGGGGCGGCAGGGTGAGGCCGAAGTCCAGGGCCGCCCCCGGGGCCAGGGCCCACTTGGCCCCGCCCCTCAGGCCCCACTGGAGGTTCAGGTTCCACTCCAAGGTCCCGTCCCCTTCCGCGTAGGCCAGGTAGGGGAGGGGCGCCACGGGGTACTGGTCCCGGTTGGCGAAGGGGTTGGTCACCAGGGTAGCCCCCACGGTGAAGCTTGGGCCCCTGGCCGCCTCCGGGGTCCTCAGGGTGGCCACGGGCACACACCCCGAAAGGAGAAGGACCAGGACGATCCACCTCCCCATCCTTTCACCCCCTTTAGCCCGAGTTTACCCCTTAAGCCCCTCCTCAAAGGTGGCCACCACCCGTCGCTCAAAGAGGAGGTAGAGGAGGGCCAGGGGGAGGACGGAGAGGAGGGCCGCCGCGGAGAGGAGGCCCCAGTCCGTGGGGTACTTGCGCTGGAGGTCCGTGAGCCAGGTCTGCACCGTCCAGAGCCTCGGGTCCGAGACCACCACCCGGGGGTAGAGGACCAGGTTCCAGTGGGCGGCGAAGGCCAGGACCCCCGCGGCCACCAGGGTGGGCCGCACCAGGGGGAAGAGGATTCGGAAGAGGAGGACCCTATGCCCCGCCCCGTCCAGCCGGGCCGCCTCCAAGAGCTCCTCCGGCACCCCGCGCATGGCCTGGTAGACCAGGTAGACGATGAAGGGGCTTGCGGCGAAGGGGAGGACCAGGGCCCAGACGGTCTCCAGAAGCCCCAGGCCCTTCAGAATCCCGTAAAGGGGCACCAGGAGGAGCTCCGCGGGGACGGCCATGAGGACCAGGTAAAAGGGCAGAAGGCCCAGCCCGGCCCTAAGGGCGTAGGCGGCGAGGAGGGCGGTGAGGAGCTGGAGGGCCACCACCCCCCCGGAAAGCCCCAAGGAGAAGAGGAGCCTTTCCCAAAACCCCTCCCCCCTTAGGGCCGTGAGGTTTTCCAGGCTGAAACCGAGATGGCGGAAGAGCTCTCCGCTATAGACCGCCTCCTTGGGGAGGAAGGCGGCGTAGGCCATCCAGAGGAAGGGGAGAAGGATAAAGAAGAGGATGAAGGCCACGAAGAGGTGCCGCAGGAACCCCATCCCCCCTACTCTACACCCACGGGCACCCTGGGCCGCTCCAGGCCCGCCTGGGCCGCGGCCAGCCGGGCGGTGAGGACCCGGTAGGGGCTGGCGGAGACGTAGTCCAGGAGGGGTTCCACGAAGCGCACGCTCCCCGCCTCCCCCCCGTGCTCCCCGCAGAGGCCAAGCTTGAGCCTGGGGTTCGCCCGCCGCCCCTCCTCCACCGCAAGCTGGAGGAGCCGCCCCACCCCCTTCTCGTCCAGGCGCTCCGTGGGGTCAAAGGGGAAGAGCCCCTCCTCCAGGTAGCGGGGCAGGAAGCGGCCCGCGTCGTCCCGGGAGAGGCCGAAGGTCATCTGGGTGAGGTCGTTGGTGCCGAAGCTGAAGAAGTCCACCAAAGGGGCGATCTCCCCCGCGAGGAGGCAGGCCCTGGGGGTTTCCAGCATGGTGCCGAAGGGGATGGGGCCGTATTCCTGGAAGAGCTCCTCCGCCAGAGCCCTCGCCCTTTCCACCTCCTTGGGGTCGGCCACCAGGGGGACCATGACCTCGGGCCTGGGGTCCAGGCCCTCTTCCCGGAGCTCCCGGGCGGCCTCCAGGAGGGCCCTAAGCTGCATGCGGAAGATCTTGGGCCTGAGGAGGAGGAGCCTGACCCCCCGGAAGCCCAGCATGGGGTTCACCTCCTTTAGGGCCTCCACCCGCTCCAAGAGGGCCTTGGCCTCCTCGTCCCCCCGCTTCCTAAGCTCCTCCTCCGAGGGCAGGAACTCGTGCAGGGGCGGGTCCAGGAGGCGCACGGTGACGGGGAGGCCGTCCATGGCCTTTAGGATTCCCTTGAAGTCCTCCTTCTGGAAGGCGAAGAGGTGCTTTAAAGCCTCTTCCTCCTCCTCTTCATCCTTCGCCAGGATAAGCCTTTGCACGTAGGGCAGGCGCTCTTGGGCGAAGAACATGTGCTCCGTGCGGCAAAGCCCGATCCCCTCCGCCCCCAGGGCCCGGGCCCTCTTGGCGTCCTCGGGGGTGTCCGCGTTGGCCCGCACCCCCAGGCGCCGGTGGGGCTCGGCCCAGGCGAGGAGCTTTTCCAAAAGCGCCGTGTCTTCCTCCTCCAGAAGCGGCACCGCCCCGAGGAAGACCTCCCCCGTGCCCCCGTCCAGGGTGAGGAGGTCCCCTTCCCGGATCTCCACCCCGTCCACCAGGGCCCGCCCCGCCTCGGGGAAGACCCTTAGGGCCTCCGCCCCCACCACCGCGGGCACCCCCAGGCCCCGGGCCACCACCGCCGCGTGGGAGGTGAGGCCGCCCCGGGCGGTGAGGATGCCCCGGGAGAGGTACATCCCGGTGATGTCCTCCGGGGTGGTCTCGGGCCGCACCAGGATGGTGGGAAGGCCCTGGGCGCTCAAGCGCTCCGCGGCCTCGTTGCTGAAGACCGCGTGGCCTATGGCCGCCCCGGGGCTTGCGGGAAGGCCTTTCAGGAGAGGTTTGGGGGCCTTTTCCCGGTCCACCTCGGGGCGGAGGAGGCCGGGGAGGGCGTTGGCCTCCACCCTTAGGAGGGCCTCCTCCCGGGAGATGAGGCCCTCTTCCGCCATCTCCACCGCGATGCGCACCGCGGCTTTGGCCGTGCGCTTGCCGCTTCGGGTCTGGAGGAGAAAAAGCCTTCCCCGCTCCACGGTGAACTCAAAGTCCTGCATGTCCCGGAAGTGGCGCTCCAGGCGCTCGGCCACCCCCCTTAGCTCCTCGTAGACCCCGGGGGCGTAGGCCTTCAAGGCCTCGAGGGGCTCGGGGGTGCGCACCCCCGCCACCACGTCCTCCCCTTGGGCGTTCCGAAGGTACTCCCCGTAAAGGCCCTTCTCCCCCGTGGCCGGGTTGCGGGTGAAGCCCACCCCGGTGCCCGAATCCTCCCCCAGGTTGCCGAAGACCATGGCCTGGACCACCACCGCGGTGCCCATCTCCTCGGGGATGCCGTAGATGCGGCGGTAGGCCCTGGCCCTGGGGTTCTGCCAGCTCTTGAAGACCGCCTCTATGGCCCCCTGGAGCTGAGCCCAGGGGTCCATGGGGAAGGGGGTACCCCGCTCTTCCAAAAGGCGGAGAAAGCGGAAGGAAAGCTCCTCCAGGTCTTCCGCCCCCAGGGCGCTGTCCGCCCCCACGCCCCTTCTTCGCTTGGCCTCCTCCAAAAGGGCCTCAAAGGCCTGGGCCTCCACCCCCAGGACCACCTCCCCGTACATCTGCACCAGGCGGCGGAAGGTGTCCCAGGCGAAGCGGGGGTTCCCCGTGGCCCGGGCCAAGGCCCCTACCCCCTCCAGGGTGAGGCCGAGGTTGAGGATGGTGTCCATCATCCCGGGCATGGAGACCGGGGCCCCGCTGCGCACGGAAACGAGGAGGGGAGGGGTGGCCCCCTCCCCCCGGCCGAAGCGCTTCCCTACTAGGCCCTCGAGGGCCGCCATCTTGGCCGCCACCGCCTCCTCCAGGCCGGGCACGGCCCCCTCCTTGAGGTAGGCCCGGCAGGCCTCCGTGGGGACGATGAAGGCGGGGGGTACGGGGAAGCCCGCCTGGGCCATCTCCACCAGGCCAAACCCCTTCCCCCCCAGGACCTCCTTGCCGAGCCCCCGGGCCTCCGAAAGCAGGTACACCTGGACCATGCCCCGAGGATAGGGGTTTCCGTGGAAGCGTGGAAAAGTGTACCCGTGTAACCCTTACACCGCTTGGGGACAAAAAGGCTTACACCCAAGCCCCCTCGAGGGGGCTTGGGTGTGGGGAGGTTACCGCTTGGCCAAGGCGCGTTCTGCCGCCAGCTGGGCCTGCCGGGCTAGATCGGTGGCGTGGAGGAGGATGCGGGCAGCTTCCTGAGGGCTGTGGAACCCCATGCTGTTTTCCGCGTCAACGAAGTCCCAGCGGAGCTGGGCTGCCCGATGGAGTTTCCGCGCCTCCTCTAGCGCCTCGTCCGGTACCCCCGCCTCCATGGCCTTTTGGATGGCTAGGATGGCGTCCTCCAGGGCTTTTTCGGTGGTGGTGGCGAGCTCCTTGGTCCGGTCCTGGATGGTCTTAACCCGGTTTAAGAGCTCCGCTTCGGGTACCCGGTGGCAGGTCTGGCAGCTTTGGGCCACTTGGGTCAGGGGGCTCCGGATCCAGTGATCGCTGATCTTCATCCCCCCCACCCGGATGTAGGGCATGTGGCAGTCCGCGCAGGCCACGCCCGCCTGGTGGTGCACGCTGGTGGTGTAGAGCTCGTACTCCGGGTGTTGCATCTTGATCATGGGGGCTTGGGTGATGGCGTGGGTCCAGTCCTTAAACCCGTAAGCGTCGTAGTGGGCTTCTATGGCCTCCACGCTGGTGCCGCGCGACCAAGGGAAGGTGAGGGTTTTCCCTTCACCTAGGAAGTAGTACTCCACGTGGCACTGGGCGCAGACCAGGGAGCGCATCTCCTGCCTCGAGGCCTGCCTCCAGTCCTTACCCTGGGCTTTGAGCGCGTTTTCCAAAGCGGGCCGGGTGATGCGTAGGGCCATGGTTTTGGGATCGTGACAATCCGCGCAGGTAACCCCGAGGTGCCCGCCCGCCGCCAACCGCTCCCGGAACTCGTTGTAAGGGGTGCGGTTGAGGGTGTCCCACCCTATTTCCGCCACCAGCTTCACAAACTCGCCGGTGTGGCAGTTTAAGCAAGCGCCCGGCTGCTTGAATTCCGTGGTCCGCTTGGTTTGGTATTGGTCTAGCTGGGCGTAGTGGTGGCCCCGGTCCTCCTTGTAATCTACGGAGAAGGGGTGGCCGGCCCAGGCCAGCTTTAGGAAAGGCTTTTCTGCTAGCTTGTCGTAGCGGACCCCACCCCCATAGGCCGTCCGCCCATACTCCTCCCTGGTCCGCAGGAAGCGGTCATAGTGGAGGGGAAAGTTTTGGCCCCAAACGGCAGGGTCCACCTCCAGCTCCCCGATCTCCACCAGCCGCAAGGGGTACTGCTTCGCTTCGGCCTGCCGTTTGACGATAACGCTGAGAACGTACCCTACACCTATCCCTAGTACCCCGAAAAGCACCAGGATGCCTAACCCCTTCCATCCCCTTTTCGGCATGCTTTCACCTCACTTCAGGGCCCTGTGCCCTACGTTGCCGTGGCAGGCGGTGCAGTTGAGATCTTCCGGTCCATGAACTCCCGGCCGGAGGAGCATCTGTTCCACCACCGGGCGGTGGCAGGCCACGCAGTTGTCCAGGGCTATGGCCTTGTTCCAGGGGGTAATGACGATGGGTTCAGGAAAACGCCCCGTGGTGAAGGCCACGCTGTGACGGAGACCGCTGACGGCTTTGGTGGTCCATTTGCCCAAGAAGGTGTGGGGCATGTGGCAATCGTTACACGTGGCCCAGTTACGATGGCTGGAGTGTTGCCAGGATTCGTACTGATCCCGCATGATGTGGCAGTTGACGCACGCCCGGGGATCGTTGCTGAGATACGACCACCCCTTTCCTTGATAGAACGCGTACCCGGCTAGGCCGAGGATAAACCCCAGACCGGCCAGCCAAGGGGCGCTGCGCAGAAAGCTCATACCCCCTATCCTCCTACGTCAAGGGTACCGGCGCTTAAGGGGCCTGTCCAGGGACACGAGTCCTTAGCCGACTTTTAGAATGGGCTCGTGGCTTCCCTTTCGGGCGTTAAGGTTTTAGACCTCTCCCGCGTCCTGGCGGGCCCCCTTTGCACCATGATCCTGGCCGACCTCGGGGCGGAGGTGGTGAAGGTGGAACCCCCCTGGGGGGACGAGACCCGGGGCTGGGGCCCGCCTTTCGTGGAGGGCGAAAGCGCCTACTTCCTCTCGGTGAACCGCGGGAAAAAGAGCCTTGCCCTGGACCTCAAGCACCCCCAGGGCCAGAAGGCGGTGCGCCGCCTGGCGGAGCGGGCGGACGTCCTGGTGGAGAACTTCAAGACCGGGGACCTGGCCCGCTACGGGCTGGACTACGAAAGCCTCAAGGCCCTTAACCCCAGGCTCGTGTACCTCTCCATCACCGGCTTCGGCCAGACCGGCCCCCGGGCCAAGGAGCCAGGCTACGACGCTGCCCTTCAGGGCTACACCGGCATCATGTCCGTGACCGGGGACCCCCATGGCCCCCCCATGAAGGTGGGTGTGGCCTGGATTGACGTGATGACGGGGATGATGGGGGCCTTAGCGGTCCTCGCCGCCCTGTGGGAACGGGAAAGGAGCGGCCTCGGCCAGCACATCGACCTCTCCCTCTTCGACGTGGGCCTCTTCGCCCTGGCCAACCTTGGGGAAAGCTACCTCCTCACGGGCAAGCCCCCAAGAAGGCTCGGGAACGCCCACGCCCAGATCGTGCCCTACGGGGCCTTCCCTGCGGCGGACGGCTTTCTCGTGCTCGCGGTGGGGAACGACGAGCAGTTTAGGAGGCTCTGCGGCCTCCTGGGGCTTCCTGGGCTCTATGCGCGCTTTCCCCAAAACGCGGGGAGGGTGGAGGCCCGGGAGGAGGTGGAAAGGACGCTTTCCGAGGTCCTCAAGACCCGCCCCAGGGCTTACTGGTTGGAACTTTTTCAGAAAGAAGGGATCCCCGCCGCCCCCGTGAACGACCTCGCCGAGGCCTTCGCTGACCCCCAGGCCCAGGCCCGGGGGGCGGTCTGGACCCTGGAGCACCCCCTCCTCGGGGCCCTCCCCACCCTGGCCAACCCCTTGCGCTTCCTCTCCCGCACCCCTGCGAGGCCCACCCTCCCCCCGCCCCTCCTGGGCCAGCACAGCCGGGAGGTGCTCCTCGAGGCGGGCTTTTCCCAAGAGGAGGTGGAGGGGCTCCTTCGGGAAGGGGTGGTCAAGGGGCCGTAATGGGTTGGGGAAGAGCCCTTTTAGGGGCCCCCGTCGCGGCGCAAGCCGCGACGGGAAAAAAACACCCCCGGCTTCCCAGCGGCGCCCGACCCGAGGCGCTTAGGGCTGCTTCCTTCCGGACCTGACCCGGTTCACGCCCGGACCGCCGCGCTGGACCGGGGGCTTTTGTAGTATAGCACCCATGGAGGCCTTAAAGGTGGAGGGCCTGAGCAAGCGCTACGGGCGGAAGCCCATCCTGGAGGGCGTGTCCCTTTCCGTGCGTCCGGGGGAGGTCTACGCCCTGGCGGGCCCCAACGGTTCCGGCAAGACCACCCTCATCCGCCTCCTCACCGGGCTCGCCTTCCCCACCGCGGGGAAGGCCTTCCTCCTGGGGGAGGACGTCCACCAGAACCCGAGGGCCCGGCGCCACCTGGGGGCGGTGGTGGAGGCCCCCGCAGCCTTCTACCCCCACCTCACGGGGCGGGAGAACCTGCGGATGCAGGCCTACCTCTCCGGGCTTAAGGACGAGGCCCGCATAGGGGAGGTCCTGGCCCGGCTTAAGCTCCTCTCGGTGGCGGACCAGAAGGTGGCCCTTTACTCCCTGGGCCAGCGCCAAAGGCTCGGCCTGGCCGCGGCCATCCTCCACCGCCCCAAGGTCCTGGTGCTGGACGAGCCCACCAGCGGCCTGGACCCCGAGGGGGTGGAGCTGGTCCACACCCTTCTCCGGGAACTCGCCAAGGAGGGGGTGGCGGTTTTCCTCTCCACCCACCACCTGCAGGAGGTGGCCGCCTACGCCCACCGGGTGGGGATCCTGGGGGGCGGGCGCCTTCTGGACGAGGTGGGGCTTGGGGAAAGGCGCCTGTTCCGCCTGGAGGCGGAGCCCCTGGAAGGGGCCTTGGCCCTCCTCAAGACCCTGCCCCAGGTGAAGGAGGCCAGGCTCCAAGGGAGGGCCATCCTCCTGGAGGGCGAGCCGGAGGCCGCCCTTAGGGCCCTCCTCCAGGACGGGTACCGGGTCCTGGCCTTCCACCCCCACCGCTTTGACCTCCTGGCCTACTACCAGGAAAGGGTGCACCATGCTTAGGGTTTTCTTCTGGGAGCTGTCCAAGCTATTCCACCTTCGCTCGGTGCGGATCGGCCTTGTGGTGGCCTTCCTGCTCCCTTTTCTCTGGGCTTTGGCCCCCGGGCTGAAGGAGGTCTACGGCCTGGTCCTGGCCTCGGGCTGGCAGGTGGTGGCCTTAAGCCTCCTTGCGGGGATGGAGTTCCTCTTCCCCTTCCTGGTGGTCATGGCCGCCAGCGAGGCCCTGGGGGGGGAGGTGGCCCAGGGGACCCTGAAAACCCTCCTCCTCAGGCCTTTTCCCCGTTATAGCCTCCTCCTCGCCAAGCTCCTCGCGGTGCTCCTCTACCCCTTCCTCCTCCTTTCGGCAAGCTTCCTAGGGGGGCTCCTCGCGGGCCTGCCCCATGGCCTTGGGGGCTTTTTCGGGGGCACGGGGCTTGGGCCTGGGGGGTTTGCCGGGGTGGGGTACCTTTCCCCTGGGGCGGCCTTGGGGGAGCTCCTCGAGGCCCACCTCCTGGCGGGGATGGTGCTCCTTCCTTTGGCGGCGCTCGCCCTCCTCTACGCCACGGTCTTCCTCTCCACCACGGCGAGCGCCCTGGCCGCGGTGGCCACCCTCCTCCTCATGCGCCTCCTCGTCGCCTTCCCCGCCCTCACGCCCTTCCTCCTCACCACCTACCTGGACCTGCACCTGCGCCCAGAGGCGGCCGCCATAGGGCTTCCCCTCCTTCTCCTCTACACCCTGGGGTTTGGGGGGCTCGCCCTCCTTACTTTTGAGCGAAAGGACCTGTGAACCGCCCCCCCTCCAGGATGGGCTCGCCGTCCACCAGAAGCCTTCCTTCCTTGAGGGAGAGCACCAGGTCCAGGTGGAGGGCGCTTTCGTTTTTCCCTCCGGTTTCCGGGTAGCTCCGGCCCAGGGCCAGGTGCACCGTGCCCCCCATCTTCTCGTCCAGGAGGATGAGGCCCGTGGGCCGGTCCAGGGCAAAGTTGGTGCCGATGCCGATTTCCCCCAGCCTTCTGGCCCCCGCGTCCGTGGCCAGGGCGGAAAGGAGGTAGTCTTCCCCTAACTTCGCCCTCGCCTCCACTACCGCCCCGTCCTGGAAACGGAGGTAAGCCCCCTCCACCTGCCTCCCCCCCACGAAGGCCGGGAGGTTGAAGCGCACCTCCCCTTCCGCGGAGTCCTCGAGGGGCCCGGTGAAGACCTCCCCCGAGGGCATGTTCCGCTTCCCGTCGGAGTTGATCCAGGTGCGCCCCGCCACGCTGAGGGTGAGGTCCGTGCCCGGGGCCTGGATCCTCAGGGTTTTGGCCTGGCTAAGCTTGGCGATGAGGCCTTCCTGGAAGCGGGAGAGGGCCCGCCAGGCCGCCACCGGGTCCTTTTGGTCCAGGAAGAGGGCCCGTTCCAGGTAGCGCCGGAAGGCCTCCGTGCCCATCCCCGCCCCCACCGCGTAGCCCACCGTGGGGTAGAGGGTGAGGGTCCAGCGCTTCCTGAGCCGGGCTTCGGCCAGGGGCCGCCAGGCCCGGGCGTGCTCCACGGCGAGGGCCGGGTCCACCTCCGCGCCCTCTAGGGGGTTTTCCTGGGAGAGGACGCGCAGGAACTTATCCGCCCTTTCGTAGAGGGCCCGTTCGGCCTCGGGGATCTCCGTCCGCCACCTGCCTCCGTGGAGGAGGAAGTCTTTGGCCTCCCCAGGATAGCCCAGGCGGATGAGGGGGTAGGCCCCCCGCTCCAGGAGGGCCCGCTTCAGGTGGGGGAGGAGGGGAAGGGCGGGGGTTTCCGCCTCTATGAGGACGGTTTCCCCTTCCTGGGCCTCGAGGCAGTAGTCCGCGAGGAGCCTGGCAAAGCGCGCTTCCACTCCTGCTATCATAAGACCAAGATGGAAGAACCCAAGATTACGCCCCTGGCCCGGCGCCTCGCGGAAGAGAACGGGATAGACTGGCGCCTCCTCAAGGGTACGGGCCCCGACGGCACCATCGTGGAGCGGGACGTCCTGGCCTTTTTGGCCAAGGTGATGGCGGGGGAGGTGGACCTGCCCCCGGCCCCCGAGCCTGCCTCGCCCCCTCCCGTGCCGGAGGCCGACCTGCGGCGGGCCCAGGAGGTCCTGGGCCGGGAGGGGGTGGACCTTTCCGAGGTCCTCCCCACCCGGCCCCCCACGGTGGAGATCCGGGAGGAGGAGCTGGACCTCGAGCCCATCCTCCTGGACGACCTGGAGGACCTGGCCCTGGAAGAGCCGGAGCCCGAGCCCGTTTTGGAGGCCCAGCCGGAGCCCGTTTTGGAGGAGTGGGAGGAGGACCTCCTGGCCCAGGCCGCCCAGGAGGCGCGGGAAGAGGGGCTGGAGGAAGACCTGGCGCCTGCCCCGGCCTCCTTGGAGGAAGAGGCCCTGCCTGAACCCCTTCTGGAGGCGCTTGAGGACCTTGGGTCCTTGGAGGAGGACCTGCAACAGGAGGTGACCCCCGCCCTGGGGGCCGTGGCCCCGGCCCCCCTGCCCCCGGTGGAGGCGTTTAGGGCCCTAAGGGTCTTCCGCCGCTCTGTGGATCTAAAGGCGGTGGAGGAGGCGGAGGAGGCCTTCGCCCGGGCCTTCGGCGTGCCCAAAACCCCCCTGCCCTTCCTCCTCAAGGCGGCGGAGAGGGCCTTGGCGGAGCTGGGGCTTCCCCTAAGGCCCCTCCTGGGCCGCCTGCAGGGGGAAACCCCCCTGGGCCTCAAGCCCGAAGGCCCCTTCCTGGCCCTCTTCCGGGGGGAAGGGCGGGAGGAGGGGGAGGGCCTCCTCTGCTTCTTCGGGGAAGAGGAGGTCCACACCGGCCGGCCAAGCCTTTTCCTCCTCCCCGAGGGGCTCCTCGCCCTTTCCGGGATGGAAGGGGAGGTGGCCAAAAAGCTTCTGGAGCGGGTGGCCCTGTACCTGGAACACCCCGTCCTGCTCCTGGCCTAACCGTTTTAGCGCCGCTTCCTCCGCCGCTTCCCCGGCACGGGCTCCGGGGGGGCAAGGCCCTCCAGGCGGGCCTCGAGGGCCCTAAGCTCGTCCCGGATCCGGGCCGCCCGCTCAAAGTCCAAGGCCTCCGCCGCCTGCCACATGGCGAGCTCCAGCTCGGCGATGCGCTCCTTCAGGTCCTCCCGGGCCACCTCCTCCAGGGCAGGCCCCTCGTACCCCTCGGGCCGGATGACCGCCCGCACCCCTTTGCGCACCGTCTCGGGCACGATGCCGTGCGCCCGGTTGTAGGCCTCCTGGATGGCCCTTCTCCGGTTGGTCTCCTGGATGGCCCTCTCCATGGCCTCCGACACCTGGTCCGCGTAGAGCCAGACCTCCCCCTTGGCGTTCCGGGCCGCCCGGCCGATGGTCTGGATGAGGCTCCGCTCGCTCCTCAAGAAGCCTGTCTTGTCCGCGTCCAGGATGGCCACCAGGGAGACCTCGGGGAGGTCCAGGCCCTCGCGAAGGAGGTTGATCCCCACCAGGCAGTCAAAGTGCCCAAGCCGCAGGTCCCGGATGAGGGCCTGGCGCTCAAAGGCGTCCAGCTCGTGGTGCAGGTAGCGGGCCCGGATGCCCTGCTCCACCAGGAAGTCCGTGAGCTCTTCCGCCATGCGCACGGTGAGCACGGTGACCAGAGTTCTTTCCCCCCTTTTGGCGCGCTCCCGGATCCCCTCCATGAGGTCCAGGATCTGGTTCTCCGTGGGCTTCACCCGCACCAGGGGGTCCAGAAGCCCCGTGGGGCGGATGATCTGCTCCACCACCCTACCCGAGTGGCCGAGTTCAAACTCCCCCGGGGTGGCGGAGACGAAGACCACCTGGGAGGCGCGCTCCAAGAACTCCTCAAAGCGCAAGGGGCGGTTGTCCAGGGCGGAGGGCAGGCGGAAGCCGTAGTCCACCAGGGTCTTCTTGCGCACGTAGTCCCCCCGGTACATCCCCTGGAGCTGGGGCACGGTCACGTGGGACTCGTCCAGGAAGACCAGGAGGTCCTCGGGGAAGTAGTCCAGGAGGGTGTAGGGGGGTTCTCCCGGGGCCTTCCCCGTGAAGTAGCGGGCGTAGTTCTCCACCCCGGGGCAGGTGCCCATGACCCGGAGCATCTCCAGGTCGTAAAGCGTACGCTCCTTGAGCCTTTGCGCGTAGAGGAGTTCCCCCCTTTCCTCGAAGTAGCGCACCCGCGCCTCCAGCTCCTTCTTGATCTCCTCCAGGATCTCCTCCAGCCCCTCCGGGGAGAGGTAGTGGGTGGCGGGGAAGAGGACGAAGCTGGGAAGCTCCCTGAGACGTTCCCCCGTGAGGGGGTGCACCTGGAGGATCCGCTCCACCTCGTCCCCGAAGAGCTCCACCCGGATGGGCTCCGTGTCGTAGGCGGGGAAGATCTCCAGGACCTCCCCCTTGGCCCGGAAGCGGCCCGGGGTGAGGTCCAGGTCGTTCCGCTGGTAGCCCAGGTCCAGAAGCCTTTCCAGGAGGGCCTCCCTTGGGTGGCGCTCCCCCCTTTGGACCACCAGGTTCCGCGCCCGGTACTCCCTTGGGTCCCCCAGGCCGTAGATGGCGGAGACCGAGGCCACCACGACCACGTCCCGGCGGGTGAGGAGGCTTCGGGTGGTGGAGTGGCGCAGGCGCTCTATTTCCGGGTTGATGCTGGCGTCCTTCTCTATGTAGAGGTCCCGGCCCGGCACGTAGGCCTCGGGCTGGTAGTAGTCGTAGTAGCTGATGAAGTACTCCACCGCGTTCTCGGGGAAAAGCTCCCGGAACTCCGCGGCGAGCTGGGCGGCCAGGATCTTGTTGGGGGCCAGGACCAGGGCGGGCCTTCCCAAGGCCTCAATGACCTTGGCCATGGTGACGGTCTTCCCCGTGCCCGTGGCCCCGAGGAGGGTGACGAAGCGCTCCCCGTCCCGTAGGGCCTCCACCAGCTCCCTTATGGCCTTGGGCTGGTCCCCCTTGGGCTCGGGGCCGTGGTAGCGGAACATCTCCTTTAGTGTAGCCGGAAAAGGAAACCCCCGCCCACGGGGGGCGGGGGTTGGGCTACCAGCTTCTTAGAACTTCACGCTGTAGGAGATGCTGAAGCCGCGGCCGTAGTCCGTGAAGCTGGTGAGGGTGCCGATGGCGAACTCCCCGTAGGCCACGGTGAGGTCGTAGTACTTGATCTCACCGTAGAAGCCCGCCACCCGGCCCGACTGGGAGCTGGGCGTGGCCAGCCAGGGCGCGACGATGGGGTCGGGGCTCCGGTAGACCCGGTCGCGGGCGAAGTTGAAGGCCTGGTTGCCCGAGCCCACCGTGGGAAGACCCGCCCCGGCAAGCAAGTTGCCTTCGTAGTTGGCGTAGGCCACGCTGAAGTTCAGCTTGGGCACTAGGAAGTCCTGGAGCTTGACCCCGGCCCGCCAGTAGAACTCGTAGGCGGTGGTGGCGGAGGTCACCCCAGAGCCGTTGCCCTGGTACTGGGTCTGCCGGTAGGAGGCGGCCCCATCCAAGCTCAGGCCGAAGGCGATGGGGTCGGTGGAGACCTCCACCCCTCCCTTGAGGGTGGTGTAGTCCCCGGTGGGGGCGGTGGTGCTCCCCTGGAGGAAGGTGTGGTAGCGGAAGCCGGGCTTGAGGTTGATGAAGGCCAGCTTGAAAGGCTGGGCCAGGGTGGCGTAGGCCTGGATGTCCGTGTAGCCGGAGACGTAGAAGTTGGCGTACTGGGCGGTGAGGTTGAGGCTAGGCACCAGGGCATCCTGAGCCTTGCCGTCGTGGCTGACCCGCACCCCGAAGCTGGAGGAGTACTTGAAGTTTTCGTTTACGTAGACAAAGAGCCCTCCAGGGGCAATGGCATCTACCTGGGTAGCAAGGTCAAAGTAGTTGCTCCCACCTGTGTAGGCAGCATTGTAGAAGCCGGTCAGGCTGAAGCCCCGGAAGTTGCCTAGGGTTACAGCGGCGCCCAGGGCATCGTAAACCGTACCGGCGACTAAAGCGTAGTTGCCCTCGCTCTCCGCGTAGCCCTTCACGCTTACCGGGCCGAAGGCGGCGCTGGCTTCCACGCCGAGCCCGCGGGTGTCCGCACCATAGGGGGCGGAGGACTTTACCCCACCGTACCAGGTCGTGTCCTCGTTTTGGGACATGCCCGCCTGCCCGTCGGCGTACTGCGGGTCCACCGCGTGGTAGTTGGCCTTGAGGCTGACGGGGCCCAGCTTGGCTTCACCCTGGATATAGTATGCCCAGTCGGACAGGCTGTTGTTAAAGAAGTTTTCCACCGGGCTTCCGGGCAACTGGGAAGAAACCCAAAGGCCGCTGAGGCTTACAGGACCCAGGCTAAATCCACCATCTGCGCCGATGGCCGAGCGCAAGCCCAGGTTGGTGGCGTAGTTCAGGGCCAGGTTCACGCCCTGAAGGGGCTTAAAGTTGGTGCGGATACCGAAGTACTGTCCGTTGAGGGCCGGGCTGGGATCTTGAGAGGTGGTGCCGGCCACACCAGCCACCAAGGTCACCTCCGGAGCCAAGGGGAACTTGGTGCCGGAGAAGGTGGCCACCAGGCCCTGGCGGGGGTTGGAGCGCCCGATCAGGCTGTCGCCCCGGTCCTGGTCGTTGGCGAAGAGGTAGTCGTTGAACTTGAAGACGCTGGTGTTCCGGTGGTAGGTCACGCTGAAGGCCTGGCCGTCCACAGCCCCCTTCAGGCTGGCGTCGTTGATGCGGATGTTGGGGGTGGCAAAGGAACTGGTGAAGGCATCGGCGGTAGCCGTGGCGGTAGCTTCGCTCACCGCCACTCCTTGGGCGGCGGGGGCGGTGTTCTTGAAACCAAAGGTGAGGGAAGCCCCACCGTAGGAGATGTTCCCGCGGGTGGAGTCGGGGTTCTGGACGTTGGAGGTTGTGGCGCCGTACACCCCACTGGAGAAGACGTTCCCGGGGAAGAGGCGGTCGATGTCAAAGGCGGTCCCACCCTGGGTCACCACGGTGCCGTAGGTGGCGGAGAGGCTACCCGAGATGGAGTACTGCACCCGGGAGAGCTCCGCCACCCGGTTTTCCAGGGCGGACACCTTCTCGGAGAGGCCCACCAGGTCGGAGCGCAGGGCGGCGGCGAACTCCTGGACCGCGGCCACGTCCTCCTTGCTGGCGAACTGCTCCAGGTCGGGGAGCTCGGGGGCCTGCTGCTCGGAGAGGGCTTTCTCCAGCGCGGTCACCCGGTCCTGGAGGGCCAGCACGTCCTGGTTGAGGAGGACGGCCAGCTCGTTCAGGGCCTGGATGGCCTGGGCGTTGGCCTCCACCTGGGTCTGGAGGCCGGCCACGTCGCCCTTCACGCCTTCCAGGTCCTGGGCCAGGGCCTCCAGCTGCTCGGCCAGCTGCTGGGCTTGGGCCAGGGCAGTGTCCGCGGCGATGGAGGCGGCCTCCACCCGGTCGGCGAGGTCCTGGAGGGCGGCCTCGTCCATACCGGGCTCGGGGGCGGGCTGGGCCTTGAGCTCCTCAATGAGGGCCTCGAGGCGGGCGATGTCCTCCTTGGTGGCGGCGCTGTCCTCCAGGGCGGAGACCCGAACGCCAAGGGCGGCCAGCTCGGCGGCCAACTCCTGGACGGCGTTCTTCAGGGCCTCGAGGTCCTCAGCGGACATGGCCTCCATGGTGGGGGACTCGCCCTGCTGCTTCATCTCCGCCTCAATCTGCTGCAGGAGGCGGTAGATGATGAGGGCGGCCTGGTAGCGGGTGAGGGTCTCGTTGCCCCGGAAGGTGCCGTCCGGGAAGCCCACAATGAGCCCCTTGGCCGCTATAGCTTCTACGGCCTCCTTGGCCCAGTGCCCGGCGGGCACGTCGGAGAACTGGGCTAGACCGAACCCCATGGAGAGGACGGTCAAAAGCCCGGCCAAAAGCATGACTAGCCTTTTCTTCATATTCCCCTACACCTCCTTTGGAGGTTCCTCGGGGCTTCGGCGGGCGAGTTTCCGCGTTTCCTCTCCACCAAAACCCCGGGCGCAAGGTCTAAAGTGCTCGGAAGAACTTTGACCTTGCATCCGCAGGTATCATAAAAGGCTCATCCACGTCTTGTCAAGCCCAGAAGGCTCCTCTATACTCCCCCTGGGGCGCTTGCCCCTCTAGGCGGGAAGCGCAGGGGGCCATTGGCCTCACGAGGTGGCGGACCCCGAAAGGGGATAACCAAGGGGCCCAAAGGGCCTTTTGGGAAAGGTCGAGGAGATCCGCGGATGCCGCCCGGGGTGGACCCGCCCCGCCCGCCTGAAGACCTCCAAGGGAAAGCCAGCCCCGCGAGGGGGGGACAACCTTAGGAGGAGGGCCTTTGGGGAAGGCATGGGCCTTCCGGGAAAGGGGTGTTATGTGCGGGATCGTGGGCTACGTAGGGTTTAGGAACGCCACGGACGTGCTTTTGGATGGCCTGAAGCGGCTGGAGTACCGGGGGTACGACTCCGCGGGGGTGGCGGTGCGGACGCCTTGGGGCCTTAGGGTGGTGAAGCGCTCGGGGAAGCTTTCCGCCCTGGAGGAGGCCCTGGAGGGGGAGGGGCTTCAAGGGGCTTTGGGCATCGGCCACACCCGCTGGGCCACCCACGGGGCCCCCACGGACCCCAACGCCCACCCCCACACCACGGAGGACGGGCGGATCGCGGTGATCCACAACGGCATCATTGAGAACTACCTGGAGCTCAAGGAGGCCCTCCTCGCCCGGGGGCACCGCTTCAGCTCGGAGACGGACAGCGAGGTCCTGGCCCACCTGATAGAGGAGAAGTACCGGGGGGACCTCTTCCAGGCCCTTAGGGAGGCCCTGAGGGAGGTGCGGGGGGCCTACGCGGTGGTGGCGGTCCACCAGGACCACGAGGAGCTGGTGGCCGCCCGCACGGTGAGCCCGCTGGTGGTGGGGTTAGGGGAAGGGGAGAACTTCCTGGCCTCGGATGTGCCCGCCCTCCTCCCCTACACCCGGCGGGTGATCTTCCTGCAGGACGGGGACCTGGTGCGCCTCACCCGGGAGGGGGTGGAGGTGACGGACCTCGAGGGCCGCCCCCTGGACCGGCCCGTGGAGGAGGTGGACTGGACCCTGGAGGCCGCGGAGAAGGGGGGCTTTCCCCACTACATGCTGAAGGAGATCTACGAGCAGCCCTGGGTTCTGGAGAACACCCTGGGGGGGCGGCTTTCGGAGGAGCGGGGGGAGGCGGAGCTGGGCCTAGAGCTGGACCCCCTTTCGGTGGACCGGGTGCACCTCATCGCCTGCGGCACCGCGGCCTACGCCGGCTGGTACGGGAAGTACCTCCTGGAGGGCCTGGCTAAGCTCCCCGCGGACTGGGAGGTGGCCAGCGAGTACCGCTACCGCGACCCCGTGGTGGATGGGCGCACCCTGGCGGTGGCCATCAGCCAGTCCGGGGAGACCATAGACACCCTCGAGGCCCTGCGGGAGGCCCGGCGCAAGGGGGCCCGCGCCCTCGGGGTGGTGAACGCCAAGGGCTCCTCCATCACCCGGGAGGTGGAGGAGGTGCTCTACATCCACGCCGGGCCGGAGATCGGGGTGGCCTCCACCAAGGCCTACACCGCCATGCTGGCGGCCATGGCCCTCCTGGCCCTGTGGTTCGCCCGGGCCCGGGGGGTCCTCCCCTTGGAGGAGGCCCGGACCCTCATCCGGGAGATGAAGAAGCTCCCCCGCCTGGTGGAGGAGGCCCTGGAGAAAAGGCCCATCGTGGCCCACATCGCCGAGAAGTACCACCAGGCCCAGGACTTCCTCTTCCTGGGCCGGCACGTCCAGGCCCCCACGGCCTACGAGGGGGCGCTTAAGCTCAAGGAGATCAGCTACATCCACGCGGAGGCCTACCCCGCGGGGGAGATGAAGCACGGGCCCATCGCCCTCATCGACGAGCACCTGCCCGTGGTGGTCCTGGCCACCAAGGGGCCCCTTTACGAGAAGACCCTTTCCAACATCCAGGAGGTGCGGGCCCGGGGGGGGAAGGTGATCGCCATCGCCACCGAGGGGGACGAGGAGATCCGAAAGCTCGCCCAGGACGTGGTCTACGTGCCGGAGGTCCACCCCCTTCTTTCCCCCATCGTGAGCGTGGTGCCCCTCCAGCTCCTGGCCTACGAGGTAGCCGTCCTCCTGGGGCGGGACGTGGACCAGCCCCGGAACCTGGCCAAGAGCGTGACCGTGGAATGACACTCCCCTGACAGGCCCCGCCCTAAACTGGGCTTGTGGCCACCGTGCTCCTGGTGGAGGACGAGCCTGCCGTGCGGCTTGGGGTGCGCCTGGCCCTGGAGCGGGCGGGGCACCGGGTGCTGGAGGCCGGGGACGCCGCCTCCGCCTGGCCCCTTCTTGGGGAGGCGGAGGCGGTGGTGCTGGACTGGATGCTCCCCGACGAGCCTGGGATAAGGCTTTTGGAGAGGATCCGGGAGGGGCCTCACGCGGGGCTTCCCGTCCTCCTCCTCACCGCCCGGGCGGAGGTGCGGGACCGGGTGGAGGGCCTGAGGCGGGGGGCGGACGACTACCTCCCCAAGCCCTTCGCCACGGAGGAGCTTTTGGCCCGCCTCGAGGCCCTCCTCCGCCGCTCCGGGCGCGCCAAGGTGCTCAAGCGGGGGCCCTTGGCCTTGGACCTGGAAAGGCGGGAGGCCCGGCTGGAGGGCAGGCCCCTGGACCTCAGCCGGCGGGAGTTTGACCTCCTCGCCTTCCTGGCCCAGCATCCGGGCCGGGTCTACACCCGGGAGGCGCTTTTGGAGGCGGTCTGGGGGGAGGACTTTTTGGGCACCCCCAGGACCGTGGACCAGCACATCCTGCAGCTTCGGGAGAAGCTGGGGGAAGACCCCAGGGCCCCCCGCTTTTTGGAAACCGTGCGGGGGGTGGGGTACCGCTTCAAGGAGGAAGGGTGAAGGAGGCCCTGGCGGAGGCCTGGGAGGAGGCGCGGGAAGGCCTTCTCCTCCACCAAGACCGGCGGGTGGTCTACCTAAACCCAAGGGCGGCGGAGCTCCTCGGGGTGGACCGGGGGAAGGTCCTGGGGGGGCCCCTCCTCCTGGCCCTTAGGGACCACCGCCTGGAGGCCCTGGCCCTCCACGGGGGGGAGCGGCGCTTTGAGGTGCGGGGCCGCCACCTTTGGGCCAAGGCCCTGCCGGGAAGGCTTTACCTTCTGGACGAGACGGAGGTCCAGAAGAGGCTTTCCGAGCTGGAGGAGACCACCCTCCTCCTGGCCCACGAGCTCCGCACCCCCCTGGCGGGCATCGGGCCCCTCCTGGAGGCCCTCACCCCCAGGACCCGGCAGGAGGAGGAGGTCCTTTCCCTCCTGAAAGGGGAGGTGGCGCGCCTCTCCCGCCTGGTCCAGGACCTCTCCCTCACCGCCCCAGGGCCCAAGCGCACCGTCTTCCCTTCCGAGCTTTGGCCCAGGCTGGCCCGGCTCCTCCCCTTGGAGGGGCGGCGGGTGGAGGTGGACCTGGCCCATCCCGTGCGGGCCGACCCCGAAAGGACCTTCCAGATCCTCCTGAACCTCCTGGACAACGCCCTCAAGTACGGCCGGGACCCCATCCGCCTAAGGAGCCGGGAGGAGGGGGGAAGGGTCCTCCTGGAGGTGCGGGACGCGGGGCCACCCCTTTCCGACTACGAGGCCCTCTTCCGCCCACGGCACCGGGGCTTCCAGGGGGGGGCGGGGAGCGGGCTTGGGCTCTATTTGGTGCGCCGCCTGGCCCGGGCCCAGGGGGGGGAGGCCTACGCCAGGAGGGAGGGCGGGGAGAACGTGTTCGGGGTGGTCTTTCCCCTAGACTGAACGTGAGGAGGCGAGATGCGCGAGAGCTTGGATCGGGCGCTGGAGGGGTTGATTTCGGAAACCCTCAGGATGCTTTCCCTGGTGCGGGAGATGACCGAGAAGGCCACGGAGGCCCTGGTGGAAGGGGACGCGGCCAAGGCCCAGGCGGTCATCGCACAGGACAAGGAGGTGGACGCCCTGGAGCTCAAGGTGGAGGATGAGGCCATCAAGGTCATCGCCCGCCACCAGCCCGTGGCCCGGGACCTTAGGCTCATCTTCACCGTGATCAAGGGCCTCACGGACCTGGAGCGGGCGGGGGACTACGCCATGCACGTGGCGGAGGACGCCCTTCTCCTCTCCAAGGAGCCCCCCCTGAAGCGCTACGTGACCCTACCGGAGATGGGGCGCAGGCTCCAGGAGATGATGGACGTCCTCTCCAAGGCGGTGGCCGAGCGGGACGTGGCCCTGGCCCGGAAGGTTCTGGAGCTGGACGACGCGGTGGACGGGCTTTACGAGGAGGTCACCCGGGAGCTCATCACCTACATGATGGAAGACCCCCGCACCATCACCAAGGCCCTCACCCTCATGCGGGTGGCCCGGAGCTACGAGCGGCTTGGGGACCACCTGGAGAACGTGGCCGAGCGGGTGATCTACTGGCTTACCGGCGAGGTGTACAAGGCCCCGGAGGACGCGTACTAGAAGGAAACCTCCCGGAAATCCCTAAGCACCCCCTTGGCCCCGGCCTCGAGGAGGGCCTCCTTGGGGTGGCCCGTGAGGAGGGCGTAGGTGGGGATGCCGGCCCCCACTGCGCTCCTTACCCCTGCGGGGGAGTCCTCAAAGGCCAGGGCCTCCTCCGGCCCCACCCCGAGGCGCTTTAGGGCCACCCGGTAGGGGAGGGGGTCGGGCTTGCCCCGGCCCACCTCCTCCGCCAGCACGAGCAGGGGAGGCTCCAGCCCCAGGGCCTCCAGCACGTGGCGGGCGTTCTCCTGGGGGGCGTTGGTCACCACGGCCCAGAGGAGGCCCTTGGCCCTCGCCTTCTCCAGAAGCTCCGGGAGCCCGGGGGTGGGCCTTAGCCCCTGGGCCAGGGTGCGGAAAAGGGCCTCCTTCCGGGCGATGATCGCCTCCGCCCTTTCCCCTTCCCATCCCAGGAGGTCTTTCACGATTTCGGGGTTCAGGCGGCCGGAGATCCGCTTTCGGTAGAAGAGGGGGTCCACCTCGAGGCCAAAGGGCTTTAGGACCTCCCGCCAGGCCAGGAGGTGCAGGGGGTCGGTGTCCGCCAGGGTGCCGTCCAGGTCAAAGAGGAGGGCCTTAAGCACGCTGTTCCTCCGCCAGGGGGATGAGGGAGAGGAGGGCCAGGACCAGGGCCAGAAACCCCAAAGGGATCCCAGACGGGGGTAGGAAGGCGAAGAGGGCGGGGACCAGGGTGCTCCCCAGGGCCCCCGCGTAGAAGAGCCCTCCTAGGGCCTGATGGCCGAAGCGGGCCTGCACCACCGCGAAGAGGGTGGAGAAGAAGGGCCCCAGGAAGAAGCCCACCAGGGGGAAGAGGTAGGCCCCCGGGGGGAGGAGGTTTAGGCCGAGGAGGAGGGCCACCAGGAGGAGGAGGCGCCTTAGGGCCTTCAAGGGCGCCTCCGCCACCCGCCGGGCCAAAAGGAGCCGTCCCAGGGAGAGGCCCAGCCAGTAAAGCCCGAGGAGCACCCCCCCTAAGGCGGTGGGGCGGCCCAGGTGCTCCAGCCAGACCCGGTTCCAGGCGGCCAAGGCCCCTTCCATCCCCGTGTAGAGCCCCACCAGGAGGAGAAAGGGAAGGACCCGCCCGCCCCCTTCCGCCCGCCGGCCCGCCACCTGGGGGGCGCCCCAGAGGAGGAGGCCCGCCCCCAAGGCCAAAAAGCCCGCTAAGGCCAGGGCCAGGGGGTAGGGGAGGTAGGTGAGGAGGAGGGGGGTGGCCACCGCCCCCAGACCGAAGCCCACGTTCACCCGGTTTAGGAGCTCCACCCGCCGCTTGGGGTCCAGCTCCCCCACCAGGCTGTTGCCGTGGACGTTCATCACCCCTTCCCCCAGGCCCAGGAAGAAGGCCAGGCCCACCACCCCGGGGAAGGAGGGGGCCAGGGCCAGGCCGAAGAAGGCCAGGGCCACCAGGAGGAGCGCCCCGGGCAGGAGGGGGTGCCGCCTTTCCCCCCTGGCCAGGCGCACGCCGAGGAGGAGGCCCGCAAGGAGGGCTAGGAAAAAGCCCGAAACCTCCTCCCCCACCCCGTAGGCCGCCCGCCAGTGGGGGAGGGCCGCCCCCGGGAGGGCCACGATGACCCCCACCAGGAAAAGGGCCAGGAAGGCGCCAGCGAAAAAGCGCACGCCCCCCATTCTTCCCCCCGCTGACCCTTTGGTCAATAATGGGAGGCATGGAGGGAGCCTTGGAGAGGGCGCTGAAGGGGGAAGGGGTGTTCGCCTTCCCCGGGGTCCTCTGGGTGCGGGGGCCCGACGCCCCCTCCTTTCTCCAGGGCCAGACCACCCGGGACGTGCGCCGCCTAAAGGGGCCCACGGGGACCCTTTTCCTGAACCACAAGGGCCAGGTTGAGGAAGCGGCGACCCTCTTTCCCCACACGGAGGGCTTTCTCCTCGCCCCTTGGGGGAGGCTGGAGGACCTCAAGGCCCGGCTGAAGCGCTACATCGTGTTCGACCAGGTGGAGCTCGTGGAGCTTCCCCTTTACCGCCTGGTCTACGCGGACGGGCGGGAGGCCCTAGGGGAAAGCGGGGAAGGGGCCTGGCCTTCCGAGCTTTACCCCCCTTTCGCCCTCCTCAAGGGCCTGCCCCTTTTGGAGGCCATCCGGGGGGAGCTCCCCCAGGCGGTGGGCCTCGAGGGCCTGGTGGACCGGGGCAAGGGGTGCTACGTGGGCCAGGAGATCATGGCCCGCACGGAAGGGAAGGCGGTGCACCGCCGTCTGGTGGGGCTTCAGGCCCTAAGCCCTTCCGCCGCTTTGGGCCCCCTTTCCCTTGAGGGGCGGGCGGTGGGGGAGGCTAAGCTCCTCCTCCCCACGCCCTTCGGCCTTCTGGGCCTGGGGGTGGTGCGGCAGGAGGTGCCCTTCGGGGCGGAGGTGGAAGGGGACGAGGGGCGGTTTAGGCTCCTCCCCTGGCCCTTCGGGGGGGAAGCATGGAGCGAGCAGAGATCCTAGGCGTGGGCACGGAGCTCATCTACGGGGAGACCCTGGACACCAACACCGCGGAGATCGCCCGCGCCCTCAAGCCCTACGCCCTCAAGGTGGAAAGGACGCTGCGGATCGTGGACGAGGTGGGCCCCCTGGCGGAGGCGGTGCGGGAGGCCTGGGGGAGGGCCCGGCTTTTGGTCCTCTCCGGGGGCCTTGGCCCCACCCCGGACGACGTGACCCGGGAGGCGGTGGCCCTGGCCCTGGGGGAGCCTTTGGAGCTGGACGAGGAGGTGCTCTCGGAGATCCGGGCCCTTTTCCAGGCCCGGGGCCGCCCCATGCCCGAGGCCAACCGCAAGCAGGCCCTTAAGATCCCTTCCGCCCGCTGGCTGAAAAACCCCCGGGGCACCGCCCCCGGGTGGTGGGTGAGGAAGGAGGGGAAGGACCTCATCCTCCTGCCCGGGCCCCCTTCCGAGTGGCGGCCCATGTGGGCGGAGGTCCTTCCCGCCCTCGGCCTCCCCCGCCGCCCCTACGCGGAGCGGGTTTTCAAGACCTGGGGCATCGGGGAGTCGGAGATCGTGGAACGGCTGGGCGAGCTCTTTGTGAGGGAAGAGGGGCTGGAGGTGGGCACCTACCCCAAGGCCCACGGGGTGGAGGTGGTCCTAAGGGGGGAGGAGGCCCGGGTGGCGGAGCTTGCGGAAAAGGTGAAGAGAAAACTCCTGAAGGAGATCTGGGGCGAGGGGGAGCTCACCTTGGCCGAGGCGGTGAAGCGCCGCCTGGAGCTGGAGGGGGCCACTTTGGCCACCATGGAAAGCCTCACCGGGGGGCTTTTGGGCGCGGAGATCACCCGGGTGCCGGGGGCGAGCCGGGTGTACCTGGGGGGCGTGGTATCCTATTCCGTAGGGGCCAAGGCCCGCTTCGGTGTGCCCGAGGAGCTCCTTAAGAAGACGGTCTCCGCGGAAACCGCCAAGGCCATGGCGGAGGCGGCCCGGGGTCTTTTCGGGGCCACCTACGCCCTCTCCACCACGGGCGTGGCGGGGCCGGACCCCCTGGAGGACGAGCCCGTGGGCACGGTCTACGTGGCCCTGGCGGGGCCCAAGGGTACGGAGGCCCGCCGCTACCGCTTCCTGGGGGACCGGGAGACCGTAAGGCTCCGCGCGGTCTACGCCGCCTTGGCCCTCTTCCTGACATGAGGCTCTTCTACGCGGTCTTCCTACCCCAAGAGATCCAAGAGGCCCTCAAGGAGGCCCAGGCCAAGGTGGCCCCCTTCAAGGGCTGGAAGCCCACACCCCCCCACCAGCTCCACCTGACCCTCCTCTTTCTGGGGGAGAGGCCGGAAGGGGAGCTGGACGACCTCCTGGCCCTGGGGCACCGCCTCGGGCGCACCACTCCGCCCTTCACCGCCCACCTTAGGGGCACGGGCTACTTCCCCAACGAGGGCTCCCCCCGGGTCTGGTTCGCCAAGGCCGAGGGGGAGGGCTTCACCTGGCTGGCGGAGGCCCTAAGGGCGGAGCTTGGGGACCCTGACCCCAAGCCCTTCAAGCCCCACATCACCCTGGCGCGCAAGAAGGGCCCCGCCCCCCGGGTGCCCCCCGTGGTCTTCGCCCTTTCCTGGCCGGTGGAGGAGTTCGCCCTGGTGCGCTCGGAGCTCAGGCGCAAGGGGCCCGTCTACACCATTCTGGAAAGATTTCCCCTAAGAGGTGACCATGAACGAGGAGAAGAAGAAAGCCCTAGAGAACGCGCTTAGGACCATAGAAAAGACCTTTGGCAAGGGCGCCGTCATGCGCCTGGGGGAGGTGCCCAAGCTCCAGGTGGACGTGATCCCCACGGGCTCCTTGGGCCTGGACCTGGCCCTAGGGATCGGGGGGATTCCCCGGGGGCGGATCATCGAGATCTACGGCCCCGAGTCCGGGGGCAAGACCACCTTGGCCCTCACCATCATCGCCCAAGCCCAGAAGCAGGGAGGGGTGGCGGCCTTTGTGGACGCGGAGCACGCCCTGGATCCCCTTTACGCCGCCAAGCTCGGGGTGAACCTGGAAGACCTCCTGGTCTCCCAGCCGGACACCGGGGAGCAGGCCCTGGAGATCGTGGAGCTCCTGGCCCGTTCGGGGGCGGTGGACGTCATCGTGGTGGACTCCGTGGCCGCCCTGGTGCCCCGGGCGGAGATCGAGGGGGAGATGGGGGACCAGCACGTGGGCCTCCAGGCGAGGCTCATGAGCCAGGCCCTGAGGAAGCTCACCGCGGTGCTCTCCAAGAGCAACACCGCGGCCATCTTCATCAACCAGGTGCGGGAGAAGGTGGGGGTGATGTACGGCAACCCCGAGACCACCCCTGGGGGCCGGGCGCTCAAGTTTTACTCCAGCGTCCGCCTGGACGTGCGCAAAAGCGGCCAGCCCATCAAGGTGGGCAACGAGGCCGTGGGCATCCGGGTGAAGGTGAAGGTGGTGAAGAACAAGCTGGCCCCGCCCTTTAGGGAGACGGAGCTGGAGGTCTACTTCGGCCGGGGCCTGGACCCGGTGATGGACCTGGTGAACGTGGCCGTGGCCGCGGGGGTCATAGAGAAGGCGGGCTCCTGGTTCTCCTACGGGGAAAGCCGCTTAGGCCAGGGCAAGGAGAAGGCCGCGGACTACCTCCGGGAGCGCCCCGAGCTTCTGGAGGAGATCCGGGCCAGGGTGCTGGAGCGGGCGAACGAGGTGGTCCTGGTGGCCTCGGAGGACGAGGGGGCGTAGATGAGCCTTCTGGACCTGGTCCTTTTGCTTTTGGTCCTGGTCCTCTCCGGGGCCCTTTTCCTCCGCCGCAAGGGGGAGGATGGGGAGACCAGGCGCCTCCTCGAGGCCGCCCGGGAGGAGGCCCGCCTGGCCCTGGAGGCCGCCCGCAAGGAGGCCAGGGACCTTCTGGAAGCCGCCCGGGCCGAGGCCCGGGCCCTTAAGGAGGGGGCGGAGGTCAAGGCCCGGGAGCTGGAGGCGGACCTGAGGCGCCGCCTGGAGGAGGAGTCCAAGGAGGCAAGAAGGCGCCTGGAGGAGGCCGAGGCCCGGCTTAGGGCGGAACGGGAGGAGCTTAGGGGGGAAAGGGAGCGCCTCCTGGCCCTCCAGGCGGAGCTTAAGGGGGAGCGGGAGCGGCTTAAGGAGGAAAGGGAGGAGCTTCGCCGGGAAGCGGAGCGCCTTTCCAAACGGGGCGAGGCCCTAGACGCCCGGGCCCTCCGCCTGGACGCCTTGGAGGAGGCCCTGGCCAAGCGGGAGGAGGCCCTCAAGGAGAAGGAATCCCTCCTTCTGGAACGGGAAAAGGAGGTGGAGCGGCGCCTCTTTGAGGTGGCGGGCCTCACCCCCGAGGAGGCCCGGCGCGTGGTCTTGGAGAAGCTAGACCAGGAGCTGGAGGAGGAAAAGGCCCAGAGGGTGCGGGCCGCTTTGGAGCGGGCCCGCTTCGAGGCCAAGCGGGAGGCCCAGAAGATCCTGGCCCAGGCCATGCAGCGCCAGGCCTCGGAGACCGCGGCCCAGCTTGCCGTTTCCGTGGTGCCCCTCCCCTCGGACGCCATGAAGGGCCGGATCATCGGGCGCGAGGGGCGAAACATCCGCACCTTTGAGGCCCTCACGGGGGTGGACCTCATCATCGACGACACCCCGGAGGCGGTGCTCCTCTCCAGCTTCAACCCCATCCGCCGGGAGATCGCCCGCATGGCCCTGGAGGAGCTCTTAAAGGACGGCCGCATCCACCCAAGCCGCATCGAGGAGGTGGTGGAGAAGGCCAAGAACGAGATGAAGACCTTCATCTACGAACGGGGGGAGGAGGCCGCCCTGGAGGCCGGGGTGGTGGGGCTAAAGCCCGGCCTCATCCAGCTCCTAGGCCGCCTCCACTTCCGCTCCAGCTACGGCCAGAACGTCCTCAAGCACTCCGTCCAGGTGGCCCACCTCACGGGGATCATGGCCGCGGAGCTGGGCCTGGACGCGGGGCTGGCCAGAAGGGCTGGGCTTCTCCACGACATCGGCAAGAGCGTGGACCGGGAGGTGGAGGGGAGCCACGTGGAGATCGGCATCGCCTTGGCCCGGCGCTTCGGGGAGCCTCCGGAGGTCATAGACGCCATCGCCCACCACCACGACCCCGAGAACGCCGAGACCCTCTACGCCGTCTTGGTGGCCGCGGCGGACGCCCTTTCCGCCGCCCGCCCGGGGGCCAGGCGGGAGTCCTTGGAGGAGTACCTCCAGCGCCTCGAGGCCCTGGAGCGCATCGCCCTCTCCTTCCCCGGGGTGGAGACGGCCTTTGCGGTGCAGGCGGGGCGGGAGGTCCGGGTCATCGTCAAGCCGGACAAGATCACCGACGCCAAGGCCACCCTCCTGGCCCGGGAGATCGCGAGCCGGATTGAGCGGGAGATGAACTACCCCGGCCAGGTCCAGGTCACGGTGGTCCGGGAGACCCGGGCGGTGGACTTCGCCCGGTAGGCTAGAATGGGGCGATATGTTTAGGGGCGAGGACATCGGGATTGACCTGGGGACGGCCAGCGTCCTCATCTACGTGCGGGGGAAGGGCATCGTCCTAAAAGAGCCCTCCGTGATCGCCGTGGTCCAGGGGAAGAAGGAGGTGAAGGCCGTGGGGGCGGAGGCCTACCGCATGCTGGGCCGCACCCCGGGGAACATCGTGGCCGTGCGGCCCCTCAAAGACGGGGTCATCGCCGACTACGCCCTCACCGAGCGGATGCTCCTCCTCTTCCTGCAGAAGGTCCTCTCCCCCATGAGCCGCTTCTTCAAGCCCCGGGTCATGGTGGGGGTGCCCTCGGGGGTCACGGACGTGGAGCGGCGGGCGGTGGTCCAGGCGGTCTCCACCATGGCCCAGAAGGTCTACCTCATTGAAGAACCCTTGGCCGCGGCCATCGGGGCGGGGATCAACGTGGCCGAGCCCACGGGGAGCATGGTGGTGGACATCGGCGGGGGCTCCACGGACATCGCGGTGATCTCCTTAGGGGGCATCGTGCGCTCGGAAAGCCTGAGGATCGCGGGGAACGAGATGGACCAGGCCATCATCCGCCACATCCGCACCAAGTACAACCTCCTCATCGGCGAGCGCACCGCGGAGGAGCTCAAGATCCAGCTGGGCCGGGCCAAGATCCTCCCGGGGGAGGAAAAAGAGGTGGCCGAGGTCCGGGGCCGCGACCTGGTCTCCGGCCTGCCCCGCACCGCGGAGATCCCCGCGGAGGACGTGGCCGAGGCCCTGAAGGAGCCCCTGGAGAAGATCTTTGAGGGGGTGAAGGCCGTCCTCGAGACCACGCCCCCGGAACTGGCCGCGGACATCTACGAGCGGGGCATCCTCCTCACGGGGGGCGGGGCCCTCCTCAAGAACCTGGACCTCGCCCTGCAGGAGGCCACGGGGGTGCCGGTGGTGGTGGCGGAAAACCCTATTGAGGCCGTGGCCCTGGGCACGGGGAAGGCCCTGGAGATGCTCCACGTCCTGGAGAACGCCGTCCTCTCCTCCGACGACGTCTTAAGGAGGTAAAGGATGGAGATCGGGGAGATCCTGGCCCTCCTGCCCCACCGCTACCCCTTTCTCCTCATCGACCGCGTCCTCCACGCGGACGAGAAGACCTTCCGCGCCCTGAAAAACGTCACCTTCAACGAGCCCCACTTCCAGGGGCACTTTCCGGGGAGGCCCATCATGCCCGGGGTGCTGATCCTGGAGGCCATGGCCCAGGCCGCGGTGGCCGTGGTGGCCCGCCAGCCGGGGTTCAAGCCGGGGGGCCTGGCCTTCCTGGCCGGGGTGGAGGAGGCGCGGTTCAAAAAGCCCGTGGTCCCCGGGGACACCCTCATCCTGGAGGGGGAGCTCCTCCTCTTCCGGAGGGGCATCGGCAAGGTGGCCGTGCGGGCCCTGGTGGAAGGGGAGGAACGGGCGAAGGCGGTCCTCACCTTCGCCCTAGGGGAGGCCTGATGGCCGACCTCACCGCCTACCTGAAGCGGGCCCGGGGGGGGCGGGTGGTGCGCACGGGGTTCCTAGACCCCGAGGACCAGGCCCTTTTGGAGGAAAGGGCCCGGGGGGAGGGGCTCAGGGTGGCCTTCTTCGGGGGCTTCCCCCTGGCCGAGCGCAAGGTGGCCGTGCTCTACCCGGAGGAGATCCCCCAGGTTTCCGACCCCGTGGAGGTGGTCTTCCTCAAGGAGGAGCCCCCGGAGCTGGGGGAGGCCCTGGGGGACGTGGTGCCCTGGGAGGAGGGCTTTTTGGTGGCCCTCCTCCCTGAGGGGAAGAAGGCCCTGGGGGAGCGGGTTCTCCCGGCGCCCGAAGGGGCCTTGGGCGCGGCCCAGGAAAGGGTGCGCACCCTGGTGGTCCCCTCCTTAAGGGTGGACGCGGTGGGGGCCAAGGGGTTTGGGGTTTCCCGCACCTACTTCGCCCAAGGGGTAAAGGCGGGGAAGGTGCGCCTAAAGGGGAAACCCGCCTCCCCCAAGGCGGAGATGGCCCCGGGGGACACCCTCGAGGCCGAAGGCCTCGGGACCCTCAAACTCCTGGAGGTGCTTGGCGAAACCCGCAAGGGGAACTATAAAATCAAGGTGGAGGTGGTGCGCCCATTGACGAAAGGGCCCGCCACCCCTTAGGCTAAGCTTTGTGCTCTTTGGTCGGGCCAAGGGAGCACGGTAAGAGCCAGCCGCCGCAAGGGGGAGGCCCCCTTGCGGAAGAACCCTGTTAGCTTACCTCGGGCGGCCCGCTTTCCCTTGAGGTGACGCATGGAGATTAAGCGGTTCGGTCGCATCCGAGAGGTTATTCCCCTACCCCCCCTCACCGAGATCCAGGTGGAATCCTACAGGAAGGCCCTGCAGATGGACGTTCCCCCGGACAAGCGGGAGAACGTGGGCATCCAGGCGGCCTTCAAGGAGACCTTCCCCATCGAGGAGGGGGACAAGGGCCGGGGCGGGATGGTCCTGGACTTCCTGGAGTACCGCATCGGGGAGCCCCCCTTTCCCCAGGACGAGTGCCGGGAGAAGGACCTCACCTACCAGGCCCCCCTCTACGCCCGCCTCCAGCTCATCCACAAGGACACCGGCCTCATCAAGGAAGATGAGGTGTTCCTGGGGCACATCCCCCTGATGACCGAGGACGGCTCCTTCATCATCAACGGGGCCGACCGGGTCATCGTCTCCCAGATCCACCGCTCCCCCGGGGTCTACTTCACCCCCGACCCCGCCCGCCCCGGGCGCTACGTGGCCAGCATCATCCCCCTGCCCAAGCGGGGGCCCTGGATTGACCTGGAGGTGGAGACGGGCGGGGTGGTCTCCGTCAAGATCAACAAGCGGAAGTTCCCCTTGGTCCTCCTCCTTCGGGTCCTGGGCTACGACGCCGAGACCTTGGGGCGGGAGCTTGGGGCCTACGGGGAGCTGGTCCAGGGCCTCATGGACGAGTCCATCCTGGCCATGCGCCCGGAGGAGGCCCTGGTGCGCCTCTTCACCCTCCTCCGCCCCGGCGACCCCCCCAAGAAGGACAAGGCCGTGGCCTACCTCTTCGGCCTCCTGGCCGACCCCAGGCGCTACGACCTGGGGGAGGCGGGCCGGTACAAGGCGGAGGAGAAGCTGGGGGTGCGGCTTTCCGGCCGGACCCTGGCCCGGTTTGAGGACGGGGAGTTCAAGGACGAGGTCTTCCTCCCCACCCTGCGCTACCTCTTCGCCCTCACCGCCGGGGTGCCGGGGCACGAGGTGGACGACATCGACCACCTGGGCAACCGGCGCATCCGCACCGTGGGCGAGCTCATGGCCGACCAGTTCCGGGTGGGGCTTTCCCGCCTGGCCCGGGGGGTGAAGGAGCGGATGGTCATGGGCTCCTCCGACACCCTGACCCCCGCCAAGCTGGTGAATAGCCGCCCCCTCGAGGCCGCCCTGCGGGAGTTCTTCAGCCGGAGCCAGCTTTCCCAGTTCAAGGACGAGACCAACCCCCTCTCCTCCCTGCGGCATAAGCGGAGGATCTCCGCCCTGGGCCCCGGGGGCCTCACCCGGGAGCGGGCGGGGTTTGACGTGCGCGACGTCCACCGCACCCACTACGGCCGCATCTGCCCGGTGGAGACCCCGGAAGGGGCCAACATCGGCCTCATCACCTCCCTGGCGGCCTACGCCCGGGTGGACGAGCTGGGCTTCATCCGCACCCCCTACCGCCGGGTGAAGGACGGGGTGGTCACGGACGAGGTGGTCTACATGACCGCCACGGAGGAGGACCGCTACACCATCGCCCAGGCCAACACCCCTCTGGAGGGGGACCGCATCGCCACCGAGCGGGTGGTGGCCCGGCGCCGGGGGGAGCCCGTCATCGTCTCCCCGGACGAGGTGGAGTTCATGGACGTCTCCCCCAAGCAGGTCTTCTCCGTGAACACCAACCTCATCCCCTTCCTGGAGCACGACGACGCCAACCGGGCCCTCATGGGGTCCAACATGCAGACCCAGGCCGTGCCCCTCATCCGGGCTCAGGCCCCGGTGGTGATGACCGGCCTCGAGGAGCGGGTGGTGCGGGACAGCCTGGCCGCCCTCTACGCGGAAGGGGACGGGGAGGTGGTGGCCGTGGACGGCACCCGCATCGCCGTGCGCTACGAGGATGGCCGCCTCCTGGAGTACCCCTTGCGCCGCTACGTCCGCTCCAACCAGGGCACCGCCCTGGACCAGCGCCCCCGGGTGGTGGTGGGGCAGCGGGTGCGGAAGGGGGACCTCCTGGCGGACGGCCCCGCCTCCGAGGAGGGCTTCCTGGCCCTGGGGCAGAACGTCCTGGTGGCCATCATGCCCTTTGACGGGTACAACTTTGAGGATGCCATCGTCATCAGCGAGGAGCTCCTAAAGCGCGATTTCTACACCTCCATCCATATCGAGCGCTACGAGATCGAGGCCCGGGACACCAAGCTGGGCCCCGAGCGCATCACCCGGGACATCCCCCACCTCTCCGAGGCCGCCTTGCGCGACCTGGACGAGGAGGGCGTGGTGCGCATCGGGGCGGAGGTGAAGCCCGGGGACATCCTGGTGGGCCGCACCAGCTTCAAGGGGGAGCAGGAGCCTAGCCCTGAGGAGCGCCTCCTCCGCTCCATCTTCGGCGAGAAGGCCCGGGACGTGAAGGACACCTCCCTGCGGGTGCCCCCCGGGGAGGGGGGGATCGTGGTGCGCACCGTGCGCCTGCGCCGGGGCGACCCCGGGGTGGAGCTGAAGCCCGGGGTGCGGGAGGTGGTGCGGGTCTATGTGGCCCAGAAGCGCAAGCTCCAGGTGGGGGACAAGCTGGCCAACCGCCACGGGAACAAGGGCGTGGTGGCCAAGATCCTCCCGGTGGAGGACATGCCCCACCTGCCCGACGGCACCCCCGTGGACATCATCCTGAACCCCCTGGGCGTGCCCAGCCGGATGAACCTGGGGCAGATCCTGGAAACCCACCTGGGCCTGGCGGGCTACTTCCTGGGCCAGCGCTACATCTCCCCGGTCTTTGACGGGGCCACGGAGCCGGAGATCAAGGCCCTCCTGGCCGAGGCCTTTGACCTCTACTTCCAGCGCCGCAAGGAGGCGGGCTTTGGGGTGGACAAGCGGGAGAAGGAGGTCCTGGCCCGGGCGGAGAAGCTCGGCCTGGTGACCGCGGGGGCCTCCCCGGAGGAGCAGCTTAAGGAGCTTTTCACCCAGGGCAAGGTGGTCCTCTACGACGGCCGCACCGGGGAGCCCATCGAGGGCCCCATCGTGGTGGGGCAGATGTTCATCATGAAGCTCTACCACATGGTGGAGGACAAGATGCACGCCCGCTCCACCGGCCCCTACTCCCTCATCACCCAGCAGCCCCTGGGGGGGAAGGCCCAGTTCGGCGGGCAGCGCTTCGGGGAGATGGAGGTCTGGGCCCTCGAGGCCTACGGGGCGGCCCACACCCTCCAGGAGATGCTCACCCTGAAGTCCGACGACATCGAGGGCCGCAACGCCGCCTACGAGGCCATCATCAAGGGCGAGGACGTGCCCGAGCCCTCGGTGCCCGAGTCCTTCCGCGTGCTGGTGAAGGAGCTCCAGGCCCTGGCCCTGGACGTGGAAACCCTGGACGAACGGGACAACCCCGTGGACATCTTTGAAGGCTTGGCCTCCAAGCGCTAACGGCGCGGGACTTAGGAGGAAGGATGAAAAAGGAAGTTCGCAAGGTCCGCATTGCCCTGGCCTCCCCCGAGAGGATCCGTTCCTGGAGCTACGGGGAGGTGGAGAAGCCCGAAACCATCAACTACCGCACCCTCAAGCCCGAGCGGGACGGGCTTTTTGACGAGCGCATCTTCGGGCCCACCAAGGACTACGAGTGCGCCTGCGGCAAGTACAAGCGCCAGCGCTTTGAGGGCAAGGTCTGCGAGCGCTGCGGGGTGGAGGTGACGAAGAGCATCGTCCGCCGCTACCGCATGGGCCACATTGAGCTCGCCACCCCTGCGGCCCACATCTGGTACGTGAAGGACGTGCCCTCCAAGATCGGCACCCTCCTGGACCTCTCGGCCACGGAGCTGGAGCAGGTCCTCTACTTCAGCAAGTACATCGTCTTAGACCCCAAGGGGGCCGTGCTGGGTGGGGTTCCTGTGGCCAAGAAGCAGCTCCTCACCGACGAGGAGTACCGGGAGCTCCGCTACGGCAAGCAGGAGACCTACCCCATCCCCGCCGGGGTGGACGCCCTGGTGAAGGACGGGGAGGAGGTGGTGAAGGGCCAGGAGCTGGCCCCCGGGGTGGTGAGCCGCATGGACGGGGTGGCCCTCTACCGCTTCCCCCGCCGGGTGCGCATCGAGTACCTGAAGAAGGAGCGGGCGGGCCTGCGCGTTCCCCTGGCCGCCTGGGTGGACAAGGAGGCCTACCGCCCCGGGGAGGTGCTGGCGGAGCTTGCCGAGCCCTACCTCTTCCGCGCGGAGGAGGAGGGGGTGGTGGAGGTCCTGCCTTTGGGCGAGGAGGGGCACCTCCTCCTCCTGCGCCAGGAGGATGCGGTGGTGGCCCGCTACTTCCTCCCCGTGGGGGCCGAGCCCCTGGTGGTCCAGGGGGAGGTGGTGGAGCGGGGCCAGCCCCTGGCGGAGGCCAAGGGCCTCCTGCGCATGCCCCGCCACGTGACCGCTAAGGAGGTGGAGGCGGAGGAGGAAGGGGAAACGGTCTACCTCACCTTCTTCCTGGAGTGGACGGAGCCCAAGGACTACCGCATAGAGCCCCACATGAACGTCATCGTCCCCGAGGGGGCGCGGGTGATGCCCGGCGAAAGGGTGGTGGCGGCCATTGACCCCGAGGAGGAGGTCATCGCCGAGGCGGAGGGCATCGTCCACCTCCACGAGCCCGCCAGCATCGTGGTGATGAAGGCCCGCCTCTACCCCTTCGAGGACGACGTGGAGGTCACCACCGGGGACCGGGTGGCCCCCGGGGACATCCTGGCCGACGGCGGGCGGGTGAAGAGCGAGATCCACGGCCGGGTGGAGGTGGACCTGGTGCGCAACGTGGTGCGGGTGGTGGAGTCCTACGACATCGACGCCCGCATGGGGGCTGAGGCCATCCAGGTCCTTCTGAAGGAGCTGGACCTGGAGAAGCTGGAGGCGGAGCTACTGGAGGAGATGAAGCACCCCTCCCGCGCCCGCCGGGCCAAGGCCAGGAAGCGCCTCGAGGTCGTCCGGGCCTTCCTGGACTCCGGCAACCGGCCGGAATGGATGGTCCTCGAGGCCGTCCCCGTCCTGCCCCCCGACCTCCGCCCCATGGTCCAGGTGGACGGGGGCCGGTTCGCCACCTCCGACCTCAACGACCTCTACCGCCGCCTCATCAACCGCAACAACCGCCTGAAGAAGCTCCTGGCCCAGGGGGCGCCGGAGATCATCATCCGCAACGAGAAGCGCATGCTCCAGGAGGCGGTGGACGCCCTCCTGGACAACGGCCGCCGGGGAAGCCCGGTGACGAACCCCGGCTCCGACCGGCCTCTCCGTAGCCTCACGGACATCCTCTCCGGCAAGCAGGGCCGCTTCCGCCAGAACCTCCTGGGCAAGCGGGTGGACTACTCGGGCCGCTCGGTGATCGTGGTGGGGCCCCAGCTCAAGCTCCACCAGTGCGGCCTGCCCAAGCGCATGGCCCTGGAGCTCTTCAAGCCCTTCCTCCTCAAGAAGATGGAGGAGAAGGGGATCGCCTCCAACGTCAAGGCGGCCCGCAGGATGCTAGAACGCCAGCGGGACATCAAGGACGAGGTCTGGGACGCCCTGGAGGAGGTCATCCACGGCAAGGTGGTCCTCTTAAACCGCGCCCCCACCCTCCACCGCCTGGGGATCCAGGCCTTCCAGCCCGTGCTGGTGGAGGGGCAGTCCATCCAGCTCCACCCCCTGGTGTGCGAGGCCTTCAACGCGGACTTTGACGGGGACCAGATGGCCGTGCACGTGCCCCTCTCCTCCTTCGCCCAGGCGGAGGCCCGCGTCCAGATGCTCTCCGCCCACAACCTCCTCTCCCCGGCCTCCGGCGAGCCCATCGCCAAGCCCAGCCGGGACATCATCCTGGGGCTTTACTACATCACCCAGGTGCGGCGGGAGAAGAAGGGGGCGGGCCGGGCCTTCGCCACCCCCGAGGAGGCCCTGGAGGCCTACGAGCGGGGGGAGGTGGCCCTGAACGCCCCCATCCAGGTGGCGGGCCGGGAGACCAGCGTGGGCCGGATCAAGTTCGTCTTCGCCAACCCCGACGAGGCCCTGTTGGCGGTGGCCCACGGCCTGTTGGACCTCCAGGACGTGGTCACCGTGCGCTTCATGGGCCAGAGGCTGGAGACGAGCCCGGGCCGGATCCTCTTCGCCCGCATCGTGGCCGAGGCGGTGGGGGACGAGAAGGTGGCCCAGGAGCTCATCCAGCTGGACGTGCCCCAGGAGAAGAACTCCCTCAAGGACCTGGTCTACCGCTCCTTCCTGCGGCTAGGGGTGGAGAAGACCGCCCGGCTTCTGGACGCCCTCAAGTACTACGGCTTCACCCTCTCCACCACCAGCGGCATCACCATCGGCATTGACGACGCGGTCATCCCGGAGGAGAAAAGGAAGTACCTGGAGGAGGCCGACCGCAAGCTCATGCAGATCGAGCAGGCCTACGAGATGGGCTTCCTCACCGACCGGGAGCGGTACGACCAGGTGATCCAGCTCTGGACGGAGACCACGGAGAAGGTCACCCAGGCGGTTTTCAAGAACTTTGAGGAGAACTACCCCTTCAACCCCCTCTACGTGATGGCCCAGTCCGGGGCCCGGGGTAACCCGCAGCAGATCCGCCAGCTTTGCGGCATGCGGGGCCTCATGCAAAAGCCCTCCGGGGAGACCTTTGAGGTGCCCGTGCGCTCCTCCTTCCGCGAGGGGCTCACCGTCCTCGAGTACTTCATCTCCAGCCACGGGGCCCGGAAGGGTGGGGCGGACACCGCCCTTCGCACCGCGGACTCCGGCTACCTCACCCGCAAGCTGGTGGACGTGGCCCACGAGATCGTGGTCCGGGAGGCGGACTGCGGCACCACCAACTACATCAGCGTGCCCCTCTTCCAGCTGGACGAGGTGACCCGCAGCCGCCGCCTGCGCAAGCGCTCGGACATCGAGTCCGGCCTCTACGGCCGGGTGCTGGCCCGGGAGGTGCAGGCCTTAGGCCGGGTGTTGGAGGAGGGGCGGTACCTCTCCTTGGAGGACGTGGACCTCCTCATCCGGGCCGCGGAGGCGGGGGAGGTGCAGGAGGTGCCCGTGCGGAGCCCCCTCACCTGCCAGACCCGCTACGGGGTCTGCCAGAAGTGCTACGGCTACGACCTCTCCATGGCCCGCCCCGTGTCCATCGGGGAGGCGGTGGGGGTGGTGGCCGCGGAGTCCATCGGCGAGCCCGGCACCCAGCTCACCATGCGCACCTTCCACACCGGGGGCGTGGCCACGGGCACGGACATCACCCAGGGTCTGCCCCGCGTGATCGAGCTCTTTGAGGCCCGCCGCCCCAAGGCCAAGGCGGTGATCTCCGAGATCGACGGGGTGGTGCGCATTGAGGAGACGGAGGAGAAGCTCTCCGTCTTCGTGGAGTCCGAGGGCTTCAGCAAGGAGTACAAGCTCCCCAAGGAGGCCCGCCTGGTGGTGAAGGACGGGGACTACGTGGAGGCCGGCCAGCCCCTCACCCGCGGGGCCGTTGACCCCCACCAGCTCTTGGAGGCCAAGGGCCCCGAGGCGGTGGAGCGCTACCTGGTGGACGAGATCCAGAAGGTCTACCGCGCCCAGGGGGTGAAGCTCCACGACAAGCACATTGAGATCGTGGTGCGGCAGATGCTCAAGTACGTGGAGGTCACGGACCCCGGGGATAGCCGCCTCCTGGAAGGCCAGGTCCTGGAGCGCTGGGACGTGGAGGCCTTGAACGAGCGGCTCATCGCCGAGGGCAAGACCCCCGTGGCCTGGAAGCCCCTCCTCATGGGGGTGACCAAGAGCGCCCTCTCCACCAAGAGCTGGCTCTCCGCCGCCAGCTTCCAGAACACCACCCACGTGCTCACCGAGGCGGCCATCGCCGGGAAGAAGGACGAGCTCATCGGCCTCAAGGAAAACGTCATCCTGGGCCGCCTGATCCCCGCGGGTACGGGCTCGGACTTCGTCCGCTTCACCCAGGTGGTGGACGAGAAGACCTTAAAGGCCCTGGAGGAGGCCCGCAAGGAGGCGGTGGAGGCCCGGGAGCGCCCAGCCCGCCGCCCCGCGCGCCGGGAGCAGCCGGGGAAGGGCCTCTAGGCCCAAGGCGGCCTTCGGGCCGCCCTTTTTCTTATGCTGGCCAAGCTCTTTTCCACTTTCCGCCAAGTGGGGGAGGACCTCTTCGCCCAGGGGCTCATCTCCGCCACCGCGGGGAACTTTTCCGCCCGCACCAAAGAGGGGTTCCTCATCACCAAAAGCGGGGTGCAGAAGGCCCACCTCACCCCAGAAGACCTCCTGGAGGTGCCCCTCGTGGGCCCCATCCCCCCGGGGGCCAGCGTGGAGAGCGTGATCCACCGGGCGGTCTACCGGGAAACGGGGGCCAGGGCCATCGTCCACGCCCATCCCCGGGTGGCGGTGGCCCTCTCCCTGCACCTGGACCGGCTCGTTCCCCTGGACCTCGAGGGCCAGCTCTACCTCAAGGAGGTCCCCGTCCTCTCCCCCAAGACCCTCTCCGCCACGGAGGAGGCCGCCCTTGCCGTGGCGGAGGCCTTGAAGCGTCATCCGGTCTGCCTCCTAAGGGGGCACGGGGCCTTCGCCCGCTCGGAGAAGGAAAAGCCCGAGGAGGCCCTCCTCCACGCCTATAGCCTCCTCACCACCCTGGAGGAGTCCGCGGCCATCCTCCTCTATAGCCGCCTCTGGGGGGGTGCATGAGGGTGCTCTTCGTGGAGGGGAAGGACCTGGAGGCCCTAAGGGCTCTGGCCCAGGCCCTGCCCCACCCCTACTGGCTCCTCGAGGGGGAAGGGGTCTTCCTCCTCCAGGTCCTGGGGGCGGGGGAGGAGGCCTTGGCCCAGGCCCGAACCCTACCGGTTAAGGTTTGGGCCTTCACCCTGAAGGAAGGGGTAGTCTATAGGGGATGCGGGAAGAGATCGGGTACATCCCCGTAGGGGAAGCGGAGCTTTACGTGGAGGACGTGGGGGACCTTAGGGCGCCCCCCCTTCTCGTCCTGCACGGGGGCCCGGGGGGGAACGCCTACGCCCTGCGGGAGGGCTTGGGGGAGTACCTCCAGGGCTTCCGGACCATCTACTTTGACCAGCGGGGCTCGGGCCGGAGCCTGGAGCTTCCCCAAGACCCCCGGCTTTTCACCGTAGACGCCCTGGTGGAGGACACCCTGGCCCTGGCCGAGGCCTTGGGCCTGGAGCGCTTCCACCTCCTGGCCCACGGCTTCGGGGCTCTCGTGGCCCTGGAGGTCCTCCGCCGCTACCCCGGGGTGGAGGGGGTTTTGCTCCTAGGCCCCTGGGTGAACTTCCCCTGGCTGGCGGCCCGGCTGGCGGAGGCCGCGGGGCTTAGCCCCCTTCCCGACCCCGAGGCCAACCTGAAGGCCGCCCTGGAGAGGGCGGAGCCCAAGGCCCTCTTTGACCGCCTCATGTTCCCCACCCCCCACGGCCGCCTGGAGTACGAGTGGGTGGTGGAGGGCTCGGGGATCCTGGGCCCGGACGCCCCCGCCCTGGCCTTTTACCAGAATGGCCTCTGGCGCCTGGACTACACCCCTTACCTCCGCCCCGCTAGGCGCCCGGTGGAGGTCATCGTGGGGGAGCAGGACGGCACCAGCTACCCCTACGTGGAGGAGGTGGCGGAGAGGCTTTCCGCGGGCCTTCAGGTCCTTCCGGGGGCGGGCCACTACCCCTGGATAGACGCCCCCGAGGCCTTTGAGGCCGCCCTTGCGCGGGCCCTCAGGGCCTTGGTGGGAAGCCCCACCGGCGCGGGGGAGTAGAATGGGCCTCGTCACCGGGGGTGCCCCTCCTGGGGGCTGAGAGAGACCCTTGGAACCTGATCCGGGTAATGCCGGCGTAGGGAAGGTGACGCCCTCCCGGTGACAGGAGGGTTGCCATGAAAAGGTTCCTTTCGGTCTTGGTCCTGTTGGCCCTGGCCCTGGCCCAGGAGGTCACGCTCCTCACCCACGAGAGCTTCTCCCTGGACAAGGCGCTCATCGCCCAGTTTGAACGGCAGACGGGCCTTAAGCTCCGCGTCCTCAAGGCGGGGGACGCGGGGGAGGTGCTGAACCGGGCCATCCTCACCAAGAGTGCCCCCATCGCCGACGTCCTTTACGGCCTGGACAACACCTTCCTCTCCCGGGCCCTGGAGGCGGACATCCTCCTGCCCTACCGGAGCCCGGAGATTAAAAACCTCAAGGCCACGCTCCTCCTGGACCCCACCTTCCGGGCCCTCCCCGTGGACTACGGCTGGGTGAGCCTGAACTACCACAAGGCCTACTTCCAGGACCGCCCCCTCCCCAAGACCCCTTCCGACCTCACCCGGCCGGAGTACGCGAGGCTTCTCGTGGTGCAGAACCCCGCCACCAGCTCCCCGGGCCTGGCCTTCCTCATGGCCACCGTGGGCCGCTTTGGGGAGGACGGGTACCTGGACTTCTGGGCGGCCCTCAGGGACGGGGGCGTGCGGGTGGCCAAGGGCTGGAGCGAGGCCTACTACACCCACTTCAGCCTCTACAAGGGGGACCGGCCCCTGGTGGTCTCCTACACCACGAGCCCCGCGGCGGAGGTCTACTACTCCGAGGGGCGGTACCGGGAGCCCCCCACGGGGAACCTCTTCCCCGAGCTCGCCTTCTTCCAGGTGGAGTTTGCGGGCATCCTGAAGGGGACGAAAAACCTCGAGGGGGCCCGGAAGCTCATAGACTGGCTCCTCTCCCGCCCCGTGCAGGAGAACCTGCCCACGGAGATGTGGATGTACCCCGCCCGGCGGGACGCCAGGCTCCCCGAGGTCTTCCGCTTCGCCCCCGAGCCCTTGGGCAGCGTGCGCCTGGACCCGGGGCGCATGGCGGAGGGGCGGGAGCGCTGGATTGAGGAGTGGACCAAGGTGGTCCTCCAGGGGCAAAGCCCGGAGGCGGTGCGGAGGGCCCGGCGCTGAGCGCCCCACCGAAGCTTGCGCTTCGGCGGGGGCCCCGAAGATGGGTTCCTTTCTCCCACCTTGTGGAGATGGTTAGGAGCATGTTCCTTTGAGGTTCCTCCCCCTTTACCTCTTCCTGGCCTTCGCCCTCTTCTACCCCCTTCTTTCCCTCCTCCGCCTGGGGGTGGGGGAGGGGGTTGTTAGGGTCCTCCAGAACCCCTACTACCTGGGGCGCTACCTCTTTAGCCTGGAGTACGGCCTCCTTTCCGCCGGGCTTTCCCTGGCCCTGGCCCTGCCCCTCGCCCTGCTTTTCCGCCACCGTTTTCCCGGGCGGGAGGTCCTCCTCGCCCTCACCCTCCTCCCCTTCGTCCTCCCCACCCCGGTGGTGGCCCTGGCCCTTTTGGCCCTGGCGGGGCCCAGGGGCCTCCTCCCCCTGGACCTCTACGGCACCCTCTTCCTCCTCCTTTGGGCCGCGGTCTTCTACAACCTGGGCCTGGCCTTAAGGGTCCTCCTCCCCACCCTCCTGGCCTTAGAAGGCCCCCTCCAGGCGGCCCGCACCCTGGGGGCCACCCCCTTTAGGGCCTTCCTCCGGGTGGGGCTTCCCCTCCTCCTCCCCGCCTTGGGCTCCGCGGGGAGCCTCATCTTCATCTACGCCTTCTCCGCCTTCGGGGTGCCCCTCCTCCTCGGCGGGGGGCGGTACGCCACCCTCGAGGTGGAGGTCTACACCCTCCTGGCCCACCGCCTGGCCCTGGGGGAGGCCGCGGGGCTCATGCTCCTCCAGCTCCTCACCCTGGCCCTGGTGGCCGCCCTTTACCTGCGCCTCCGCGCCCACCCCCTGCCCCCCGCCCAAGGCCCCCGGCCCCACGGGCGGCCCTGGGCCCTGGCCCTTTTCCTCTCCCTGGGGCTTCTCCTCTTCTACGCCCCCCTGCTCGCCCTTTTCCTGAGCCTACGCCCTGAGGCCTTCCTCTCCGCCTGGCGTTCGGAGGACTTCACCCCCTTGCCCCAGGCCCTCCTGAACTCCTTCCGCTTCACCGCCCTCGCCCTCCTCCTCGCCCTCCCCTTGGGCCTTCTCTACGCCCAGGCGGCCAGGAGGAGCCTGGGGGTGGACCTCCTCGGGCTTTTCCCCCTGATGGTGAGCCCCGTGGCCCTGGGGCTTGGCTACCTGGTGGCCTACCCAGGCCTCCGGGGCTCCCTTTTCCTCCTCCTTTCCGCCTACGCCCTTTTGGCCTACCCCCTTTTCGCCCGGGCCCTTCTCCCCTCCCTAAAGGCCTTGCCGGAAAGCCTCCTCCAGGCGGCCCGCACCCTGGGGGCCACCCCCCTTAGGGCCTTCCTCCGGGTGGAGCTTCCCCTCCTCCTCCCCGCCCTCTCCTCGGGGCTCGCCCTGGCCCTCTCCGCCCTCCTGGGGGAGTTCGGGGCGAGCCTGGTGCTCTGGCGGCCCGAGTGGACCACCCTGACCCTGGCCATTTACGAGCGCCTGGGCCGCCCGGGGCGGGCCCCTTTTGAGGAGGCCCTGGCCCTGGCGGCCCTCCTCGCCCTCCTCTCGGGCCTCCTCTTCTACCTCCTGGACCGGGGGAAAAGCCGGGTAAGCTAAGGGCATGCGCTTTCTGGTGCTCTCGGGGCTTTCGGGGGCGGGGAAGACCACGGCCAGAAACGCCCTCGAGGACCTGGGCTACTTCATGGTGGATAACCTCCCCCCCGCTTTCTGGCAGGGGCTCTACCAGGGCTTGGAGGCCCGGGGGGTGGCGCGGGCGGGGGTGGTGGTGGACCTAAGGGCCCGGGCCTTTCTGGACGGGCTGGAGGAGGCCCTTTCCGCCCTAAACCCCACGGTGGTCTTCCTGGAGGCCAGGCCCGAGGTCCTCCTGAGGCGCTTCAACCTCACCCGCCGCCTCCACCCCTTGGGGGCGGGGAACCTCCTGCGGGAGATCGGGGAGGAACGGAAGGCCTTAAGCCCCTTGAGGGCCCGGGCGGACCTCATCCTGGACACCTCCGACCTCTCCCCCAGGGAGCTCACGGAGGCCCTGGCCCGCTTCCTTGGGGAGGAGCGGGGCTTTCTCCTTCGCCTCCTCTCCTTCGGCTTCAAGTGGGGGGTGCCCCAGGAGGCGGACCTGGTCCTGGACGTGCGCCCTTTCCCCAACCCCCACTACGACCCCCACCTCCGCCCCAAGACCGGCCTGGACCCCGAGGTGAAGGCCTACGTCTTCCAGGAGGCCTTTGAGCCCTACTACCGGGCCCTCCTCACCACCTTGGGCCTGGCGGCGGAGGGGGCCAGGCGGGAGGGCCGCCGGGCCTACACCGCCGCGGTGGGGTGCACCGGGGGGAAGCACCGGAGCGTGGCCCTGGCGGAGCGCTTGGCGGAGGAGCTTTCCGGGCGGTTCGCCGTGGAGGTGGTGCACCGGGATGTGGAGAAGGAGTAGCCTCCGCTGGCTTTACCCGGGGATGCGGGTGAAGCGCTACGCCCTCCTCGCCGCCCTTGGGGTCCTCCTCTTCGGGTTTGGCCTGGGGGAGCTCCTCCCCCCCCTGGGGCTTAGAGGGTGGGCCTGGGCCCTCCTCCTCCTGGGCCTTGCCCTCCTCGTGGGGGGGGTGCGGGCCATGAACCGGAGCATGCTCTCCGCCCTCACCGAGCCCGAGGAGGTGCCCGAGCGGGTCTACGTGCGCCGGCGCCTCGAGGCCGGCCCCCGGGTGGTGGCCTTCGGGGGGGGCACCGGGCTTTCCCGGGTCCTGAGAGGGCTCAAGGAGCACACCGCCAACGCCACGGCCATCGTGGCGGTGACGGACGACGGGGGGTCCACGGGGAGGCTTCGGCTGGCCTTTGGCCTGCCCGCGGTGGGGGATCTGGTGGACTGCCTGGCCGCCCTCTCCGACCACCCCGCCCTCCCCGCCCTCCTGGCCCACCGCTTTGACCGGGGGGAGCTTAAGGGCCACACCTTCGGCAACCTCTTCCTGGTCACCCTGGACCAGGTGGCGGGGGACTTCGCCGAGGCGGTGCGGGAGGCGAACGCCATCCTGAACCTTCGCGGCCAGGTCCTCCCCGCCACCCCGGAGGCCGTGCGCCTCCTCGCCCGCTTCCAGGACGGGCGGGAGGTGGTGGGGGAGGTGGCCATCCGCGAGGCGGGGGGGCGGATCCGGGAGGTGGCCCTCCTCCCCGAGCCCAAGGAGGTCATGCTCGAGGCCCTTTCCGCCATCCGCCGGGCGAACCTCCTCCTGTTGGGGCCGGGAAGCCTCTACACCAGCGTCATCCCGAGCTTCCTCCCCGCCCCCCTCCGCAAGGCCCTCCAGGAGGCCAAAGCCCCCCTGGTCTACGCGGTGAACCTCATGACCGAGCCGGGGGAGACGGACGGGTACACCGCCTACGACCACTACAAGGCGGTGAGCTACCACCTCGGCCGCCGCCCGGAGGTGGTCCTGGTCCACACCGCCCCCATCCCCCAGGAGGTCCTGGAGCGCTACGCCCGGGAGGGGCGCCACCCCGTGGCCTTTGACCCCCGGCCCTTCCAGGCGGACGGGGTGCGGGTGGTGGCGGGGGATTTCCGCGAGGAAGGCCCCCTGGCCCAGCACGACCCCAGAAAGCTGGTGGAGGCCCTCCTCAACCTGGTATAACGGTGGGCGTGCTCTTCCTCTTCCAAGACCCCCTCGGCGACGACCATGGCCTTGGCTACCTCTACCCCCAGGCGGCCCTGTACCGGGAGGCGGGGGAGGGGTTTGCCGACCTCCTGGCCTTGGCGGGCGAGGCGCGGGACGGGAAGCTCGTCCTTAGGGTGCGCCTCGCCCGCTACCCCAACCCCCTAGGGGGGCCTCTGGGGTTCAGCCTGGCCGCGGTGGTCCTCCACCTGGACACCGCCTTTGGGGGCGAGGAGGAGCTCCTTCCGGGCCTCAGGACCCCTAAGGGGGAGGGGTGGGAGGTGGCCTACCTCCTCACGGGCTTTGGGGCGGAGGAAAGGACCCCTGGGGGAGAGAAGAGGGCGGTGCCTGCCCGAAAGGCAGGGGAGTGGGTGGAGGTGGAAACCCCCCTCCCCCCGGGCCCCTACGGCTACTACGGGGCCGTGGGCCTCTTTGACCCCTTCGCCCCCTGGTACCTGAGGCCCGTAAGCCCCCAAGGGGGCCCTTGGACCCTCATGGCCCCTCCCGGAAGCCCCCCGGCGGTGGACCTCCTGGCCCAGGACCCCAAGGCCCAGGCGGAGGCCTACCAAAGCGGGGTCCTGCGCCCTATGCGCAAAGGGGGCTTTCCCCTGCGCCGGGAAAGCCTCGTGGCCTTCGCCTTGGGCTTACTTTCCCTGGGGCTAGCCTTTCTCCTGCGACGCTAGGGTTTCTTCCAAATACGCCAGGTCGGCCCTAAGCTCGGCCTCCGTGACGGAGAGCACGGGCAGAAACTCCGGAGGGAAGCTCTTCTTGAGCTGGCCCATGCAGAGGAGGAGGCCCTCCACCATGGCCTTCTCCTGGGCCCGGCGCTTCTGCCCCCCCCTAAGGGCGCTCCTTCCCAGGTGCTCCAGCCGGCGCACCAGGCAGACCCCGGGCTCCCCCCCTACCCCCGCGCAGGGGAGGCCCTCCGCCCCCGGGCAGGACCCGTAGGCCTCGAGGTAGCGGGGGGCAAGCTCTGGGTGGCCCAGGAGGGCCAGGCCCAGGGGCCCCGCGTGGGCCGCCGCCAGGCGGAGGTAACGGGCATGGCGCCTCCTGCGGATCTCCACCTCCATGCTTCTAAGGTAGCGCCTACCTTACGGGACAAATGACCTTAAGGAAAAAGCATGCATGGCCGGGTATACTTTAGCCATGCGCGGCCTTTCCCAGCGCGTCCAGGCCATGAAGCCCTCGGCCACGGTGGCGGTGAACGCCAGGGCCCTCGAGCTTAGGCGAAGGGGGGTGGACCTGGTGGCCCTCACCGCGGGCGAGCCCGACTTTGACACCCCCGAGCACGTGAAGGAGGCCGCCCGGCGGGCCCTCCTCCAGGGGAAGACCAAGTACGCCCCCCCGGCGGGCATCCCTGAGCTAAGGGAGGCCCTCGCCGAGAAGTTCCGCCGGGAAAACGGCCTGGAGGTTTCTCCAGAGGAAACCATCGTCACCGTGGGGGGGAAGCAGGCCCTTTTCAACCTCTTCCAGGCCATCCTGGACCCGGGGGACGAGGTCATCGTCCTGGCCCCCTACTGGGTGAGCTACCCGGAGATGGTGCGCTTCGCCGGGGGGGTGCCGGTGGAGGTCAGGACGCGCCCCGAGGCGGGCTTCGTCCCCGACCCCGAGGAGGTGAAAAGGGCCATCACCCCCCGCACCAAGGCCCTGGTGGTGAACTCCCCCAACAACCCCACGGGGGCCGTCTACCCGGAGGAGGTCTTGAGGGCGCTGGCGGAGCTCGCCCTGGAGCACGACTTCTACCTGGTTTCCGACGAGATCTACGAGCACCTCATCTACGAGGGCGCGCACTTCTCCCCGGGGCGGGTGGCGCCGGAGCACACCATTACCGTGAACGGGGCGGCCAAGGCCTTCGCCATGACCGGCTGGCGCATCGGCTACGCCGCTGGGCCCAAGGGGGTGATCAAGGCCATGGCGGACGTGTCCAGCCAGTCCACCACCAGCCCGGACACCATCGCCCAGTGGGCCACCCTCGAGGCCCTCACCAACCTCGAGGCCTCCCGCGCCTTCATCGTCGCCGCCCGCGAGGCCTATAGGAGGCGGCGGGACCTCCTCTTAGAGGGCCTATCTGCCCTGGGCCTTAAGGCGGTCCGCCCTCAGGGGGCCTTCTACATCCTCCTGGACACCTCGCCTTTTGCGGAAGACGAGGTGAAGGCGGCAGAACGGCTTCTGGAGGCCGGGGTGGCCGTGGTCCCGGGGACGGACTTCGCGGCCTTCGGCCACGTGCGCCTTTCCTACGCCACCAGCGAGGAGAACCTGAAGAAGGCCTTGGAGCGCTTCCGCAGGCTCCTTTAGAAGAACCTCTTTTTGGCTTTGGGGGCGAAGAGCAGGAAAAGGGCCCCCAGGGTCACGCACACGTCCGCCAGGTTGAACACGGGGAACTGGGCGATGAGGGGGATGGGGGTGCCCAGGTCCAGATAGTCCACCACCCAGCCCCGGCCCAGCCGGTCTATCCCGTTCCCCAAGGCCCCCGCGGCCACCAGGCTGAGGCCCAGGGTGAAGCCAAAGGGGTAGCGCCGAAAGCCTAGGAGGTAAAGGAGGAAGGCGCCCACCCCAAGGCTCACCCAGCCCAGGAGGAAGGCCCTTCCCTCAAAGAGGCCGAACCCGGCCCCCGTGTTCCGCACCAGGGTGAGGTAGAGGAGGTCCCCGAGGAGGGATCTGGGGACGGGGGAGAGGTTCTCCAGGGCCCAGAGCTTTAGGATCTGGTCAAAGGCGAGGAGGAGGGGGACCAGGACCGTGGGCATGGGGAGAGTCTACCGGAAAGGGCTTCTTCCGTGGTATACTCGGGGGGCTTGCCTTCGGGCGGGGAGGTTTTCGTATGTCCAAGGTCTGTGAGATCAGCGGAAAGCGGCCCATCGTGGCCAACTCCATTGAGCGGCGGGGTAAGGCCAAGCGGGAGGGGGGGGTGGGGCGGAAGACCACCGGCATCTCCAAGCGCCGCCAGTACCCCAACCTCCAGAAGGTCCGCGTCCAGGTGGCGGGCCAGGAGATCACCTTCCGCGTGGCGGCGAGCCACATCCCCAAGGTCTACGAGCTTCTGGAACGGGCCAAGGGGCTTAAGCTGGAGGGCCTTTCCGCCAAGGAAATCAAGCAAAGGCTCCTCAAGCTCCTCTAGCCCTTCGCGGCGACCCCCCTGGGTTTAGTCCCAGGGGGGTTCCCCTTTTGGGGTTTAATGGGGGCATGGAGCGGGCCCGCGGATGGAAGCCGGGGCACTACCTCCTCCTGGCCCTGGCCCTCTACGCCCTGGTGGTCACCCTGGCCTTTTCCGCCCGCGGCCGCCAGGTGGCCCACCTTAAGGAGGAGGCGGGGGCCCTGCGGGCCCAGCTGGAGCGGGCCCCCGAGGGGTACCGCCTGCCCCTCCCCGGGGCCTGCCTCCCTGAGCGGGCGGAGAACCTCCCCGGCGCCCCCAGGCCCTACCGCAAGGGGGTGAGCGCGGGGTTCGTCTTCCTCCCGGGGGACGCCTGCGTGCCCGTGGCGGCGGGCATGGGGGTGGTGGCCGCGGCCACGGGGGAGGTGGTGCGGGTGGAATCGGACTACCAAGAGCCCGCCCCAGAGGCCTTCCGGGCCCTTCTGGAGCGGGTGAAGGGGGGTGCGGGCCCCGAGGAGATGGACCTCTTAAAGGGCCTCGAGGTCTGGGTCCGCCACCCGGACGGCCGCACCACGGTCTACGCCCACCTCAAGGCCCCCTACCCCGGGCTCAGGGTGGGGCAGAAGGTGCGCCGGGGGGATCCTTTGGGCTACCTGGGGAACACCGGCCTAGGGGGCGGGGCCCCCCGGCTCCTCTTTGAGGTCTGGGAAGGGGAGCCCGAGCGGTCCCCCTTCCTCTTCCAGGGCCTAGGGCCGGAGGAGGTGCGGGCCAAGGCCCAAGCCTTTTTCGGTTTAGAATAGCCCCCGTGCGCGAGGCCTTCCGGCAGGTCTGGGCCAACCCCTACGTGCGGGTTCTGGTCTACCTGCTCCTTTTCTACCTGGCCCTCCGCTTCCTCTCCCGGGCCTGGCCGGCCCTCCAGGTCCTCCTCTTCGCCTTCGCCTTCGCCTACCTGGCCCACCCCGTGGTGCGCTTCTTTGAAAAGCGGCGCCTCCCCCGGTGGTTAGGGGTGGTCTTGGTCTACCTGGGCCTGGGCCTCTTCCTGGGCCTGGCCTCCTTCCTCACCGCCCAGACGGTGCTGGAGCTTTCCCGCCTGAGCCTGGAGCTCCCCCAGCGCCTGGCCCCCCTGGTGTCCTGGCTTGCGGACCTTCCGGACCGGGTCCGGGCCGTCCCCATCCCCTCCTTCCTGGACCCCATCCTGGAGGAGGCGGGGAGGAACCTGGAAGGGCTTCTCCAGGGCTTTTTCCAGACCCTTCTTGGCTGGCTTAAGGCCCTTTTGGACCAGGGGGGGAACCTCCTGGGTTTCTTTTCGGGCCTGGTGGGGGGGGTGTTCCAGTTCTTTACCGCCCTGGTGCTTTCGGTGTACTTCCTCTACGACCTCCCCCGCATCGGCGCCTCCTTCCTCCGGGCCTTTCCCGAGCCCTACCAGCCCCTGGTGGCCGAGCTCGCCCATAAGCTGAACCGGAGCGTGGGGGGGTACATCCGGGGCCAGCTCCTGGTGGCCTTCCTGGTGGGGCTGGTGGTGGGGGTGGGGCTTGGGCTGGTGGGGGTGCCCCTGGCCGCCAGCCTGGGCTTTCTGGCGGGGGTCTTCAACCTCATCCCCTTCGTGGGGGTTATCGTCTCCGGGGTGCCCGCCCTCCTCCTCGCGGCCACCTTGGGCTGGCAGGGGGTCCTCCTGGCCCTCCTCGTGCTGTGGCTGGCCAACCAGCTGGAGGGCCACCTTTTCGGCCCCCTCATCGTGGGCCGAGCCACCCGGCTCCACCCCGTCACCGCCATCTTCGCCATCCTGGTGGGGGCTAGCCTCTTTGGGCTGATGGGGGCCCTTCTGGGGGTGCCCCTGGCCGCCTTTTTGAAGGTGCTCCTGGAGGACTACTACCAGAAGAGCCGCTTCTACCGGGAGGGGTGAGCGTGCCGGATCGGGGGCCTTAGGGCAGGCGCTCTTCCTCCGTGGCAAGCTCGGGGGGCTCGAGGCTTTGGGGCAGGAGGAGGTTCAGGACCACCCCCACCAGGGCCGCCAGGGCCATGCCGCTCACCTTGAGGGGCACCGCCGCCCCCGCCACCTGCACCGTGCCCAGGTTGGCCACCGCCCCGCCCAGGCCCAGGACCAGGACCGCGGAGACCACGATGAGGTTCCGGCTGTGGGTGAAGTCGATCTCCGCCTCCGCCAGGGTGCGGATGCCGATGGAGGCGATCATCCCGAAAAGGAGCATGGAGATCCCCCCGAGGACCCCTTGGGGCAGGGTCTGGAGGAGGGCGGCGAGCTTGGGGGAGAAGGAGAGGAGGATGGCGAAGAGGGCGGCGATGCGCAGGACCCGGGGATCGTAGACCCGGGTCACCGCCAACACCCCCGTGTTCTCGGAGTAGGTGGTGTTGGCGGGGCCGCCCAAAAGCCCGGCCAAGGAGGTGGCCAGGCCGTCCCCCAAAAGGGTGCGGTGGAGCCCGGGGCGGGCGAAGAAGTCCTTCCCCACCACCCGGCCGTTCGTCAGGATGTCCCCGATGTGCTCCATGGCCGTCACCATGGCCACCGGGGCGATGAGGAGAATGGCCCCCCACTCCGGCGTGGCGGGGGTGAAGGCGGGCAGGCCCACCCAAGGGGCCTCCCTAAGGGGGGTGAGGTCCACCCGGCCCAGGAGGAGGGCCGCCAGGTACCCCACCCCCACCCCCACCAGCACGGGGATCATCTGGAAAAGGCCCCGGAAGTACACCGCGCTCACCAGGGCCCCCGCAAAGGTGAAGACGGCGAGGAGCCAGTCCTTGGAGGCCATCTCCACGGCCACCGGGGCCAGGGTCAGGCCGATGACCACGATGACCGGGCCGGTGACGATGGGGGGAAAGACCCTCCGCACCCGTTCGGAGCCGATGAGGAGCACCAATAGGGCTAAAAGGGCGTACACGAGCCCCGCCGCGGCGATGCCCCCTCCGATGGCGCCCAAGGAGAAGCCCGCCTCCTTGGCGGCCAGGATGGGGGCGATGAAGGCGAAGCTGGAGCCCAGGAAGACGGGCACCATGCCCCCCGTCACCCAGTGGAAGACCAGGGTGCCCGCCCCCGCGGTGAAGAGGGCCACCGAGGGGTTGAGCCCCGTGAGGAGGGGGACCAAAACCGTGGCGCCGAACATGGCCACCGTGTGCTGGAGGCCCAATAGGAGGAGCCTGGCTTTCATACCAGGGGCATTCTACCAGTGCCCCCCCGCCACCAGGGCCTCGCGGAACCAGGGGGGGATCTCCTTCCCGAAGCGCCTCTCCGCAAAGGCCCGGGCGAAGTCCCCGTACTGGCCTTGGCGGATGGCCTCCCGGGCCCCTTCCGTGAGGCGGTGGAGGAAGCGCAGGTTGTGGAGGGAAAGAAGCACCGCCCCCAGCATCTCCCCGGAGCGCACCAGGTGGGAAAGGTAGGCCCGGCTGAAGGTGCGGCAGGCGTAGCAGTCGCACCCCTCCTCCAGGGGACGGGGGTCTTCCAGGTGGCGGCCCGACTTCAGGTTGAGCCGCCCTTCCGGCACCAGGGCGTAGCCGAAGCGGCCGGTGCGGGTGGGGTAGACGCAGTCAAAGAGGTCCACCCCAAGCCCCATGGCCGCCACCAGGTCCTCCGGGTGGCCCACGCCCATGAGGTAGCGGGGCTTTTCCTCGGGGAGGAGGGCGGTGGAGAGCTCCACCATCCGGAACATGGCCTCCTTGGGCTCGCCCACGGCCAGGCCCCCGATGGCGTAGCCCGGGAGATCAAAGCGGATCGTTTCCAGGGTGGAGCGCCGCCGGAGATCGGCCTCCGTCCCCCCCTGGGCGATGCCGAAAAGGGCCTGGTCGGGGCGGGTCTTGGCCTTGAGGCTCCGCTCCAGCCACCTTAGCGTGCGCTCCAGGGAGGCCTCGAGGTAGGCCCGGCTCGAGGGGTAGGGGGGACACTCGTCCAGGGCCATGGCGATGTCCGAGCCCAGGGCCTCCTGCACGGCCACGCTCCTTTCGGGGGTGAGCTCCACCAGGTCCCCATTGAGGTGGCTCTGGAAGACCACCCCCTTCTCGTCAATCCGGCGCAGGTGGCCCAGGCTCATCACCTGGAACCCCCCGGAGTCCGTGAGCCAAGGCCCCCGCCAGCCGGCAAACCCGTGGAGCCCCCCCAGGGCCCCGACCCTCTCCGGCCCTGGGCGGAGGAGGAGGTGGTAGGTGTTGGCCAGGAGGATCTGGCTTCCGATCTCCTTGAGGTCCCGGGGCATGAGGCCCTTCACCGAGCCCTGGGTGCCCACGGGCATGAAGAGGGGGGTTTCCACGGGGCCGTGGGGGGTGTGGAGAAGGCCCACCCGGGCCCGGCCCGCGCGGGCGAGGACGCGGAAGGCAAAGGGGTTCATGCGAAGCGCTTTTCTACGTAGTCCTCCACCAGGGCGATGAACTCCTCCGCGATGCGCTCGCCCTTGAGGATGGTGAGGAGCTTGCCGTCGGCGTAGACCGGGGCCTTGGGCTCCTCGCCGGCCCCGGGAAGGGAGATGCCGATGTGGGCGTGCTTGCTCTCCCCAGGGCCGTTGACCACGCAGCCCATCACCGCCACCTTGAGCCCCTCCACCCCGGGGTACTTCCGCCGCCACTCCGGGAGCTTGGCCCGGAGGTGGCGGTTCACCTCTAAGGCCAGCTCCTGGAAGAAGGTGCTGGTGGTGCGGCCGCACCCCGGGCAGCTCGTGACCTCGGGGGCGAAGGTGCGGAGGCCCAGGGCCTGGAGGATCTCCTGAGCCACCTCCACCTCCTTGGTCCTGGGCTCCCCGGGGGCGGGGGTGAGGGAGACGCGGATGGTGTCCCCGATGCCCTCCAGGAGGAGGGGAGCCAAGGCGGCGGCGCTGGCCACGATGCCCTTCACCCCCATGCCCGCCTCCGTGAGGCCCAGGTGGAGGGGGGCTCGGGTTCTTTTGGCCAGCTCCCGGTAGGTCCAGAGGAGGTCTTTGGGCTTGGAGACCTTGGCGGAGAGGACGATCTTGTCCTCGGGGAGGCCGAGGGCTAGGGCGGCTTCATAGGAGCGCACCGCGCTCTCCACCAGGGCCTCGAGGACCACCTCCTCCGCGCTCTTGGGCTCGGGGCGCCGGGCGTTTTGGTCCATGAGCTCGGTGAGGAGGGCGGGGTCCAGGCTTCCCCAGTTGGCCCCGATGCGGATGGGTTTCCCCAGGTCCTTGGCGATCCGGACCATCTCCCGGAAGTTCTCGTCCTTGTGGCTCCCCCGGCCCATGGTGCCCGGGTTGATGCGGAGCTTGTCCAGGGCCTGGGCCATCTCTGGGTATTTCCGCAGGAGGAGGTGGCCGTTGAAGTGGAAGTCCCCCACCAGGGGCACCTCCGCGCCCGCCTCCAGAAGGCGCCTTCGGATCTCGGGCACCGCCTTGGCCGCCTCCTCGTCGTTCACCGTGAGGCGGACGATCTCGCTGCCCGCCCGGTGGAGCTCCAGGATCTGGGCCACCGTGGCGGGGATGTCCGCGGTGGGGGTGTTGGTCATGGACTGCACGGCGATGGGATGGCCGCTCCCGACGGGGACCCGGCCCACCCAGACCGTGGGGGTCTTGCGCCTCATCCTTTCCATCCTACCCCGGGAAGCGGGGAAGACTGAAGTTTGGGCAGGCTTCCCCATGGGGTTGGGAAGAAACGGCCCGCCGGACCTTTCCTTAGGGGCTTAGAGCTCCATGCCCATGATGTGGTAGCCCGCGTCCACGTAGATCACCTCCCCGGTGATCCCGCTCCCCAAGGGGGAGAGGAGGAAAAGCCCCAGGTTCCCCACCTCCTCCTGGGTCACGTTCCGCTTCAGGGGGGCTACTTGTTCCACCCGCTCGTACATCTTGGTGAAGCCGGGGATGCTCCTTGCGGCCACGGTGCGCACCGGCCCTGCGGAGATGGCGTTCACCCGCACCCCCTTGGGCCCAAGCTCGTAGGCCAGGTAGCGGACGCTGGCCTCGAGGGCCGCCTTGGCGATGGCCATGACGTTGTACTTGGGCACCACCTTTTCGCTGGCGTAGTAGGTGAGGGTGACGAGGCCCCCCCCTTCCCGGAAAAGCGCCTCCGCCCGCTTGGCCACCGCCACCAGGGAGTAGGCGGAGACCTCGAGGGCGAGAAGCCAGTCCTCCCGCCTGGTGTCCAGGTACCGCCCCTCCATGGCCTCCCTGGGGGCGAAGGCGATGGCGTGGACCAGGTAGTCCAGGTGCCCCCAGGCCTCCTTAAGCCCCCCGAAGAGGGCGTCCAGCTCCGCGTCCTGGGTCACGTCCGCCTGGAAGAGGAGGGCCCCCCCGAGCGCCTCCGCAAGCTTTTCCGCCTCGGGGCGGATCCTCTCCCCCTGGTAGCTTAGGGCCAGCTCGGCCCCCGCCTCCTTGAGCTTCTTGGCGATGGCAAAGCCCAGGCTCCGCTGGTTGGTGACCCCCATGACGAGGGCTTTCTTGCCCGAAAGATCCACGGTGAGCATGGGGGGATTATACCCGGGCGTAGAATGGGGGCATCATGGTGAACCTGGAAGCCTACGGCTCCTGGGAGGAAGCCTTGGGTCGGCTTGGGGAAAGCCGGAGGGCCCTCCTCGCCCTTTTAGAAGAGGCCCCCTCTTCCTGGCTTAGCCGCCCCTTGCGGGAAGGGGCCTGGACCCCCTTGATGGTGGCCGAGCACATCGCCCTGGTGGAGGACTCCACCGCCCGCGTCCTCCGCCGGCTTCGGCGGGTGCGGCTGGGGGAGGCCCTGCCCCCGCCCCCAGCGGTGCGGGGGGAGTTCAAGGACGGCAAGCCCCAGGCCCCAGAAGGGGTTAGGCCCAAGGGGGGCTTGGGGCTAGGGGAGGTCCTGGCCCTTCTGGAAAGGGCTAGGGCCTTCCTCCTGGAGGAGGCGGCCCAGGCCGACCCCCACCACCCCGCCGCCTTCCCCCACCCCTTCTTTGGAGAGCTCACCGCCTTGGGCTGGCTCCGGGCCGCGGCCTACCACGAGGCCCACCACCTGGGCCAGCTCCAAGAGGCTCTGGCTCCTTAAGCGCCCTGCCGGTACTCCTCTAGAAAGGCGTTCAGCGCCGCCGGGGAAACCCCCCGGATGGCCCGCCTTTTCCCTTCCCACTCCACCACCACCCCGGCGGTGGGGCTTCCCACCAGGGCCTCCACCACCTTGGCCGCTTCCAGGTCTTCCCGCACGTTGACGAAGGTGTAGGGCACCCCCTTCTGCGCCAGGAACATCTTGACGATCTCGCAGGGACCGCAGCCGGGCACGCCGTAGACCCGCACCATACCCCCATAGGGTAGCATGGGCGCCTTCCTGCGTCCAGGAAGAAACGGGTAAAGTAGCCCCATGCGCCTGGTGGACCGCCACCCTGAGGTGGACCTGGACCTTCTCCTCAAGGGCTTCGTCCCCCCGCCCCGCTTTGGGGGGGCCACCTTTGACCGCTACCGTCCGGACCCCCGCTACCCTTCCCAGGCCCTGGCCAAGGAGCGTCTGCGACGCTGGGTCCACGACCGCCCCAAGGGGCTTTTCCGGCCCCGCCTCCCCGGGCCCCAGGGGGTCTATCTGGACGGGGGCTTCGGGGTGGGGAAGACCCACCTCCTGGTGGCGGCCTACCTCGAGGCCCCCGGCCCCAAGGCCTTCCTCACCTTTGAGGAGCTCACCTACGCCCTGGGCCTCATGGGCCTGAGGGAAGGCGCCCGGCGCTTCGCCGCCCTCCGCTACCTCTTCATCGATGAGTTTGAGCTGGACGACCCCGGCAACGCCCAGATGGCCACCCACTTCCTGGCCCTGGTCATGGACCGGGGGGTGCGGGTGGCCACCACCTCCAACACCCCCCCAGGGGCCTTAGGGGAAGGGCGGTTCAACGCCGAGCAGTTCCGCCACCAGATCCAAAGCCTCGCCCGCCGCTTCGCCGTGGAGCGGATAGAGGGGGAGGACTTCCGCCACCGCGACCCCGGCCGCCTCCCCCGCCCCTTAGAGGAGGGAACCCTCCTTGAGCTTTTTCAGCAAGACCCCAGGCGGAAGAGCCTGGACGCCTTTCCCGAGCTCCTCGCCCACCTCCGGGCCCTCCACCCCATCCGCTACCGCTACCTCTTCCAGGGCTTGGAGGTGGTCTACCTCACGGGCCTCGCCCCCATAGGGGACCAGAACGACGCCCTGCGCTTCGTGCACTTCGTGGACCAGCTCTATAACCTGGGCCTGGAGCTCCGGCTTTCCGGGGTGCCCTTAGAGGCCCTTTTCCCCGAAACCTACCGCCACGGACCCTTCGCCAAGAAGTACGGGCGGGCGCTCTCGCGGCTGGCCGAGCTTTTGGGGTAGCATGGGGCCATGGACCTAGCAGAGAGGCTCGGCGAGCTGGCCCAGGCCCTCTCCCAGGCCAGCGCCGCGGTGGGGGTGCTGGAGGCCATAGAGGAGGTCTTGGACGAGTACGAGGACGGGGAGCTTTCCCTGGAGGAGGCCATGGAGGAGATCCAGGGGCTGGTGGAGGAGTTCCAGGCCATCCGGGCCCTCTCGGAGATGACCCCGGAGGAGATCATGGCCATGGCCCAGGAGGAGGAGGACGAGGGGCTTAGGTCCTGATGAAGGTCATTGCCCTGGTTCTGGACTCCGTGGGGCTCGGTTACCTCCCGGACGCCCCCCTTTTCGGGGACGAGGGGGCGGACACCCTGGACCACACCCTCCTGAAGACCGGGGTGGAGCTTCCCCACCTGGCCTCTTTGGGCCTCGGCTGGGTGCCCGGGGTGCACACCCTGCCCCGCCCAAAGCCCCAGGGGGCCTTTGGCCGCATGCGGGAGGTGAACCCGGGCAAGGACACCACCACCGGCCACTTTGAGTTCGTGGGGGTCCACCTGGAAAGGCCTTTCCGCACCTACCCCGAGGGCTTCCCGGAAGAGCTCCTTAGGGCCTGGGCCGAGGCCGCAGGGGTAGGGGGGTGGCTCCTGAACCGCCCCTACTCCGGCACCGAGGCCATCAAGGACTACGGGGAGGCCCACCTGAAGACCGGCTTCCCCATCGTCTACACCTCCGCGGACAGCGTCTTCCAGGTGGCGGCGCACGTGGAGGTGATCCCGCCGGAGGAGCTTTACCGCATCTCGGAGGTGGCCCGGGCGCTCCTTAGGGGGGAGCACCAGGTGGCCCGGGTCATCGCCCGGCCCTTTGCCGGGAGCCCGGGGGCCTTTTACCGCCGGGAGGACCTCCGGCGGGACTTCGCCCTGGAGCCCCCCAGGAACGTCCTGGACCTCCTCGTGGAGGGGGGCCTCGAGGTCATCGGGGTGGGGAAGATCCCCGACATCTACGCCCACCGGGGCTTCACCCGCGAGGTGAAGACGGCGGACAACAAGGACGGCCTGGAGAAGACCCTGGCCCTCATGAAAGAGCCCTTCCGGGGCCTCCTCTTCACCAACCTGGTGGACTTTGACGCCAAGTACGGCCACCGCCGCGACCCCCAGGGCTACGCCCGGGCCCTAAAGGAGCTTGACGCCTTCCTGCCCAGGCTCCTCGAGGCCCTGGGCCCAGAGGACCACCTCTTTCTGGTCTCCGACCACGGCAACGACCCCACCTTCTTCGGCACGGACCACACCCGGGAGTACGGGATGCTCCTCTGGGTGGGGCCGGGGGTGGAGGGGGACCTGGGCACCCGGGAGACCTTCGCCGACCTAGGGGCCACCTGGGCCCGGCTTTTTGGCCTTTCCTGGGACGGCCCTGGGAAAAGCCTGGTCTAGCCATGCCCGTGACCTGGCGCGACCTCCTGGACATCTTCCTGGTGGCCCTCCTCCTCTACACCCTCTACCGGCTCATGGTGGGCACCCGGGCCCTCAACCTGGTCCGGGGGGTTTTGGTCTACCTCCTGGTCTGGTTTATCGCAAGCCTCCTTGGGCTTTCCACCCTCTCCTGGCTTCTGGGGAACGCGGCCACCCTGGGGGCCTTCGCCCTCATCGTGGTCTTCCAGCCCGAACTAAGGGCCTTCTTGGAGCGGCTTGGGCGGGGGCAGCGCTTTTCCTCAGGCCCCTTGGCCCTGGAAGAGCTCCTCCTCGGCCTCTCCCGGCTTTCGGAAAAGCGCCGGGGGGCCCTCATCGCCCTGGAAAGGCGCACCCCCTTGGGGGAGTACGCGGTGAGCGGGGAGATCCTGGACGCCCGGCTTTCCGCCCGGCTTCTGGAAACGCTTTTTTACCCCGGCACCCCCCTCCACGACGGGGGGGCCATCCTCCGGGGGGAGCGGCTTTTCGCCGCGGGGTGCGTCTTCCCCATCTCCGAAAGCCAGATCGGCCTGGGCACCCGGCACCGGGCGGCCCTGGGCCTGTCCGAGGTTTCGGACGCTCTGGTCATCGTGGTGAGCGAGGAGACGGGGGCCATCCGGGTGGCCGAGGGGGGGCGGCTTTCCCCGCCTTTGAGCCTCGAGGCCCTGCGGGAGCGGCTCAAGGGGGTGGCCCGTGCGTGAGCTCCTCGGCTTCCTCCTCGCCCTGCTGGCTGCGGTGTTGATCTGGAACTCCATCAGGGAGAGGGCCCCGGTGGTGGAGCGGGCCCTTTCCGTGCCCCTCACCGTGGTGGGGCTTTCCCCGGAGCAGGTGGCCGAGGGGGTGCCCAAGGAGGTCCTCCTCCGCCTGCGGGGCCCCGCCCCCCTGGTGGAGGGGGCCTCCCCGCCGGTTTCCGCTTACCTGGACCTCTCCGGGACGGAGGGGGGCTTCGCCCGGGAGGTGCGGGTGGCCGTGCCCCAGGGGGTGGAGGTGCTGGAGGTGCGCCCGGCCCGGGTGGAGGGCCGGGTGGAGGCCATCCTGGAACGCCAGCTTCCCGTGGAGGTCCTGGCCCAGGGGGCCTGGGTGGTGGTGGAGCCCCTCCTGGTCCAGGCCCGGGGGCCCAGGAGCCAGGTGGAGGCCGCGGTGGCCGCGGTGGGCCTGGACCTGGGGGGGGAGACGGTCCCCCTCACCGCCTTCGGTCCCGAAGGCCCCCTCCTTGGGGTGACCCTGATCCCGGGGTCGGTGCGGGTCCTGGAAAGGCGGGAGGCCCTTTTCCTGAAGGAGGTGCCGGTGGTCTTCCGGCCCCCTTCGGGCCTCAAGGTGCAGGACTTCACCCCTAGAAGGGTGCGGGTGGTGGGGCCCAAGGAGGCCCTAGAGGGCCTGGAGGAGGTGGAGGCCCTGCCCCCAGGGGGCTTCCGGCCGGGGGAGGTGGAGGGCCCCTGGACCCTCCGCCTGCCCGCTGGGGTCTACCCGGTGGGGGGTGTGGTGGGCAGGGTGCGGCTTGCGCTAGAATGAACCGGATGATCTACCCCATCCGCCTCTACGGGGACCCGGTCCTGCGCAAAAAGGCCCGGCCGGTGGAGGATTTCACCCGGGTGAAGCGCCTGGCGGAGGACATGCTGGAAACCATGTTTGAGGCCCGGGGCGTGGGCCTTGCCGCCCCCCAGATCGGGCTTTCGGAGCGCCTTTTCGTGGCGGTGGAGTACGCGGACGAGCCCGAGGAGGAGGAAAGGCCCCTACGGGACCTGGTGCGCCGGGTCTACGTGGTGGCGAACCCGGTGATCACCCACCGGGAGGGCCTGGTGGAGGGCACGGAGGGGTGCCTTTCCCTGCCCGGCCTTTACTCCGAAGAGGTGCCCCGGGCGGAGCGCATCCGGGTGGAGTACCAGGACGAGGAGGGGGAAAAGCGCGCGCTGGAGCTGGAGGGGTACATGGCCCGGGTCTTCCAGCACGAGATAGACCACCTGGAGGGCGTCCTCTTCTTTGAGCGCCTCCCTAAGCCCAAGCGGGAGGCCTTCCTGGAGGAGAACCGCGCGGAGCTTGCCCGCTTCCAGAGGGAGGCCAGGGCCTTCCTAAAGGAGCTTGCCGGGCGATGAGGGTGGCCTTTTTCGGCACGCCCCAGTGGGCGGTGCCCGTCCTGGAAGCCCTCCACGCCCACCACCCCGTGGTCCTGGTGGTGACCCAGCCCGACAAGCCCAAGGGCCGGGGCCTAAAGCCCACCCCGAGCCCCGTGGCGGAGCGGGCGGAGGCCCTGGGGCTTCCCGTCCTCAAGCCCGAGCGCCTAAAAGGGAACCAGGCCTTCCTCCAGGCCTTCAAAGAGGCCGCCCCCGAGGTGGCCGTCACCGCCGCCTATGGCAAGATCCTCCCCAAGGAGGTCCTGGAGGTCCCCCCCTACGGCTTCCTCAACCTCCACCCCTCCCTCCTCCCCAAGTACCGGGGCCCGGCCCCCGTGCAGTGGGCCCTCATCCGGGGGGAGAAGGAGACGGGGGTGTCCATCATGAAGACGGAGGAGGGCCTGGACACCGGGCCCCTCTACGCGGTCTACCGCACGGAGATCGGCCCCGAGGAGGACGCGGTGGCCCTTTCCGAGCGGCTTCGGGATAAGGGGATAGAGCTCCTTCTGGAGGTCCTGGAGAAGCTGCCCCACCTCACCCCCACCCCCCAGGAGGGGGAGCCCTCCTACGCCCCCCTCCTCACCAAGGAGGAGGGGCGGATCCGCTTTTCCGAAAGCGCGGAGGCCATCTACAACCGCCACCGGGGGGTGCAACCCTGGCCGGGGAGCTACTTCTTCCACGGGGGAAAGCGGGTCCAGGTCTTGGCCCTGCGCCGGGAGCCCGGAGAGGGGGTTCCCGGGGTGGTCCTGGGGGTGGACCGGGAAGGGGTGCTGGTGGGGACGGGGAAGGGGCGCATCCGCCTCCTCACCGTGAAGCCCGAGGGGCGGAGGCCCATGCCCGCGGCGGACTGGGCCCGGGGGTATGGGGTGGGCCCGGGCACGCGGCTGGAATAGGGGCGGGTGGTGTCCCTGAGGCGTTTAGGCCCCCTCCCCGTAGCTTGGGGGCCAAGCTTCGGTGGGGTATTTAGAACTCCTCGTCCCACTCCACGATGGTCTCGCTGGTGAGGGTGGTGGAGGGAAGCCTCTCCGCGGTGGGGGCCACCTCCGCCCCCCGCTCCTTCAGGAGGCCGAACTGGGCGGCGATGCCCCTAAGCCCCGCGGTGGCCAGGACCACCACCAAAAAGACGCTGAACCCCCAGGCCAGGTAGGGCACCAACCCCTCGCCGATGGAGAGGTAGGTGAGGAGGCCCATCCAGGGCAGGCCCCCGTAGCTGGCCATGAGGGAGCCGAAGTAGGAGAGCCCTTCCGCGAGGATAGGGAGGAAGAGGAAGAGGAAGGCCAGGGCCAGGAGGTTCCAGTAGACGTTCCGCCCCCCGAAGGTGAGCCGGATGAGGTAGAGGGGGAAGAAGGCCAGCACCCCCACCAGCAGGAAGAACACGGCCCGGGGGATACCGGTCAAGAGGAGGACCAGGTTGCTTTGGAGGACGTGCCAGAGGCCCAGCGTGTCCCCGAAGAGCCGCTCCTCCGCCTCTTGGACCTCCGCCAGGAGCACCGCCAGGTCCACGGTGCGCAGGGCGGGGGCCGCGCTCAGGTGCTGGAAGAGCCGGTCCAGCCTCGAGGCCACGTCCGGGGCGTAGCTCTCCACCAGGGGCATCACCTTAAGCCGGTAGCGGCTGTAGGCGTAGTTGACGTAAAGCCGGGCCCGCTCGCTCTGCCCGGCCTGGGTGTAGAGCTGGGCCTGGGCCACGGCGCTCCGCACCTCGTCCAGGGTGGGCAGCCATTCCACCAAGGAGGGGTAGCCCAGGGTGGCCAGGACCTTGCCCACCTTGGCCTGCACCTCGGGGTCCACGCGGAGGAAGGAGACCTCTTCCCTGAGCCCCTCCGGGAGGTCCTCGGCGGGCAGGGGGAGGGCGGGAGAGGGGGTGGATGGGGCGGGACTAGGGGATGCGGAGGGGGGTTGGCTTGGGGGGGTGGCGGCCTGGGGTTGCGGGCTTGAAGGCGCGGAGGTCTGGGGCTGGGGCTTGGGGCTTGGCTGGAGGCCCTTCCGCCAGGCCAGGGTTTTCTCCCTCAAGGCGGCCACCTCCGCCCGGAAGGGTTCCCCCCCGGAGACCTTGGCCAGGGCCTGGACGAAGTCCTGGGCCTTGAGGGTGCTCTGGGGGCTGTCCTGGATCACCAGGTAGCGGGCGTAGGCCCGGGCCAGGGCCAGGTAGGCCTCGGGCCTCGAGGCGGCGCTCAGGGAGCGGCCCAGATCCTCGGCCATGGCCTGGAGGTAGTGGGCCTCCAGGAGGCGGCGCGCCCCTTCGGGGGGGAGGGAGCGGGCCTCCTGCACCAGGGGTTGGGGCAGGCCCGTGGCCCGGGCCAGGCGCCCGAGGAGGGCGGCCCTTTCCTCCCCCGTACCGCTTAGGAAGCCGTCCAGGAGGGCCTTGCCCAACAGGTGGCGCACCAGGAGGAGACGGGCCTCGAGGTCCGCCCGGCTCTTCCGGAGAAGGGCCTGCCGGGCCTCCTGCAGGTTCAAAAGGGCCGCGTCCCGCAGGACAGGGGGCAAGACCTCACCCTCCTGCCGTAGAAGGCTTTGGGCCTGCTCCAAAGCGGGAAGGGCTTGGTTTTGGGCCTCGATCCGCACCTGGCCCAGGGCGCTTTCCAGGCGATCGTAAAGCTCAGGCAGGGGTGCGGCCAGGGCCAGGGCCAGCCAAAGGAAGAGCGCTACGCCTCGTTTCATCCGCCAACCTCCGTGGGCGTGGTGATCCGCCTCAGGGCGTGGAGCAAACGGCCGATGTTGGCCTCCTTGCGGGCCATGACCCCCACATACCCCCCTTCCAGGGGCCTGAGGGCCACGAGCCCCTGGGGCAGAAGGGCGTAGAAGGCGCGGTAGCCTTGCCTTCCCAAAAGGAAGTGCACGGCCTCAAAAGGCGGGGCCTCTCCGGCGAGGAGCTCCTCCCGCCCCCCCTGGCCCACCACCACCACCCCCAAAACCCCCTCCAGCCGGGCCAGGCGGCGGGCCAGGGCGTGGCGCGCCTCGGGGTTTTCCAGGTCCACCACCTCCGGGGGGAGGTTTGCCTCCTCTTCCTCTTCCGCTTCCTCTTCGGCCACCTGGGGGGCCAGGGCCTTCAGCTCCCCGATGAGGCGCTTGAGCTCCCGGGGCATCTCCCTGAAAGGCAGAAGGGCTTTAAGCTCCTGCCAGAGCGGGCCTTCCAGAAACCGGGCCCATTCCCAAGGCGAGGAGGGAAGGGGCCCCTTAGCGGCTTTCAGGAGCAGGTTTCTCGCCGCTTGGGGGGAAAGATACCGGGTCAGGATTTCCAAAACGGCCTCTTCCATAGGCTTGGGGCTTGCCAATTCACCCTCTAGAGTGTACCATAACCGTTGGCCCGAGGGTTCGGGCCCCTTCCGCTGGGGTGTCGTCTAACGGCAGGACAGCGGACTCTGGATCCGCCGGTCGTGGTTCGAGTCCACGCACCCCAGCCAAAACCCGGCCCCATCGACTAGCGGTTAGGTCACCGCCCTTTCAAGGCGGCGGCGGGGGTTCGAATCCCCCTGGGGTCACCAAACGGTCCGAGCCGCACCGCGGCCCCATCGTCTAGAGGCCTAGGACACGGCCCTCTCAAGGCCGAGACGGGGGTTCGAATCCCCCTGGGGTCACCAGCGCGGCTCGGATCGGCTTTTCCCTTGACGCTTCCTCCCTTTTCCGGCAAACTGGACCTGCTGATACCCCCTCCTGGTATATGGGGGTGTAGGGTGAGGGATAGGAGGGAACCATGGAGTTTACCCTGACCGGTCTGGCGGGCGGCGCCCAAAGCGAGGAGCGGTACGACGTGGTCATCATCGGTGGGGGGCCTGCGGGCCTCACCGCGGGGATTTACACGGGCCGGGGCGGGCTCAAGACCGTCATCGTGGAAAAGGGCCTGCCCGGGGGGCAGATCGCCCAGACGGACGAGGTGGAGAACTACCCTGGCTTCCCCGAGGGCATCTCCGGCCCCGAGCTGGCGAGCCGCATGGTGCAGCAGGCGGAGAAGTTCGGGGCCAAGATCGTCATGGATGAGGTCCTGGGGGTGGAGAAGTCGGAGGAGGGCTTTCTGGTGCGGGGGTTTGAGCGGAACTACCCCGCCCGGGCGGTGATCATCGCCACCGGGGCCACCCCCAGGAAGCTCGGGGTTCCCGGGGAGGAGCGGTTTTACGGCCGGGGGGTTTCCACCTGCGCCACCTGCGACGGGTTCTTCTACCGGGACAAAGAGGTGGTGGTGGTGGGCGGGGGGGACGCGGCGGTGGAGGAGGGGCTGTTCCTCACCAAGTTCGCCCGCAAGGTGACCCTGGTCCACCGCCGGGACGAGCTTAGGGCCAACAAGGTGGCCCAGGCCCGGGCCTTCCAGAACCCCAAGATGCACTTCCTCTTTTCCCACATCGTCACCGAGGTGCTGGGGGAGGAGAACGTCACCGGGGTGCGCCTCAAGAACCTGAAGACGGGGGAGGAGTACGTCTACCCCACGGACGGGGTCTTCGTCTTCATCGGCCACGAGCCCAACACCGCCTTCCTCAAAGGGGTGGTGGAGCTCAGGCCCGACGGCTACATCGCGGTGCGGGACGAGGTCTTCACCTCCGTGCCCGGGATCTTCGCCGCGGGGGACGTGGCGGACCCCATCTACCGCCAGCTCACCACCAGCGTGGGGGCGGGCACCCGGGCGGCCATGATGGCCGAGCGCTACCTCTCGGGGCACGGGGAGGCGGTGCACGCGGGTTAAGTACCCCACCGAGGCGAACGCTTTGGTGGGGGCGTGAACCCCTTGTTCCCACCCCAGGTGGGGCGCGGTCCTGGAAGGGTTAAGCTGGCCCTACCCCTTCTCCGGCGCTGGGCGGGGGTGGCCCTTGCCCTCCTCCTGGGCTCCGCTTCGGCCCAGGTCCTCTACCTCCCCCTGGACGACCGCCCACCCAACTGGGGCCCCTGCCGCTACGGCCTGGTCCTTTGCCCGCCCAGGGCCTCCTACCGGGGTCCTCAAGGGGCGGACCTCCCTCGCCTTCGGGCCTGGCTCCTCTCCACCCCCGGGGAGGCCCTGGTGGGGAGCCTGGACGCCCTGGCCTACGGGGGGCTTCTCCAAAGCCGCCACCTTCCCCTGCCCCCGGAGGACGCCCTGGCCCGGCTGGGGCCCCTCCTCTCCTGGAAGGCGCGGTATGGGGGCCGGCTTTACCTCTATGGGGTCATCCCCCGCTGGGACGCCACCCAGAGGGGCAGGAACCTGGAGGTCCTCCGGGGGGTGGCCTCCTTTGGGGGCCTCGGGGGGGTCTACCTCGAGGCCCCCTGGGACGACGCGGTGCAGCGTTCCCCGGCCCTGGCGGAGGCCCGCCGCCTCCCGTACCCCACCCGCCCCGGGGCGGACGAGGCGGGGCAGGTCCTCCTCCTCCGGGCCTTAAGGCCGGGGCTTAAGGTGGCCGTGGCCTACGAGGACCCCGCCCTGGCCGGGCGGACCACCCCGTATGAGGGCCTCCCCCTCGCGGAGACGGTGGCCCGGCTTTTGGCAAGCGCCGGGGCGGAGGCCGTGCCCCTTTCTGAGGGCCCGGATCTGGTCCTTTACCTCTACGGGGGACTTAACCCCAGGAAGGCCCTTCTGGACCTGCTCCGCCTCATGGGGGAGCACCGGGTGGCCCTGGCGGACCTATCCCGGGTGAACCGGGGCGACCCTCGGCTGGCGGAAGGCCTGCTCGCCCTGGGGCTTTTCCCCCGCCTGGCCGCCTACGCCGCCTGGGGCACCCCGGCCAACAACCTGGGAAGCGCCCTGGCCCAGGGGGGGCTTTTCCTGGGAGACGAGGAAGGGCGAAAGGCGCGGCTCTTTGAGGCCTACTTCGCCTACTGGTGGGGGGAGGTGGGGCGGCCTTGGGTCAGGGCCCGCTTTCCCGAGCCCCTTCCCGAGGAAGCCAGGGAGGCCGCCCGGCTCTTCCAGCCCGTGCCCTGGGAAGGGGGGGTCTTGGAGCTTTCCGCCCTGGCCTTCCCCTGGGGCCGGAGCTTTGAGGCGGAAGGGGCGCTCTCCTGGCGTCCCCTGCCCGGGGAAAGGCCAAGCCCCTAGGTGGGCTCCTCCTCCAAGGGGGCCTGGCGGAGCCCCGCCTTCCACTCCAGCCCCGCCCAGATGAAGGGCTCCAGGTCCCCGTCCAGGACGTTTTGGGGATCGTGGCGCATGAGGCCCGTGCGGTGGTCCTTCACGTACTGCTTGTCCAGGACGTAGCTCCGGATCTGGCTTCCCCACTCAATGGGCCGTACCTCGCCCCGAAGCTTCCTCAGTTCCTCCTGCTTCTTCCGCCACTCCAGCTCAAAAAGCCGGGAGCGGAGGACCTTCAGGGCCAGCTCCTTGTTCTTGATCTGGCTCCTCGTGGTCTGGCAGGTGACGGTGATCCCCGTGGGCAGGTGGACGATGCGCACCGCGCTGTCCGTGGTGTTCACCCCCTGGCCCCCGTGGCCCTGGGAGCGGAAGACGTCGATCCTGAGGTCCTCCGGGCGGATGACCACCTCCACGCTGCTGTCCACCTCGGGCATGACCTCCACCCCGGCGAAGGAGGTGTGGCGGCGGCCCGAGGCGTCAAAGGGGGAGGGGCGGACCAGGCGGTGGACCCCGGCCTCGGGGGCAAGGAGGCCGTAGGCGTTCTCCCCCCGGACGATGATCTGGGCGTAGTCAATCCCCGCCTCCGCGCCCGGGGTGATGTCCACCACCTCCACCTGGAACCCCTTCCGCTCGGCGAAGCGGGTGTACATCCTTAAGAGCATCTCCGCCCAGTCGCAGGCCTCCGTGCCCCCGGCCCCTGGCTGGATGGTGAGGATGGCGTTCTTCTCCGCGTGGGGGAAGGCGAGGAGGGTTTCGTGGTAAAGCTCCTCCACCTTCCGCCCCACTTCCTCTAGCTCCGGGGCCAGGGCCTCCCGCTCCTCCGGGGGAAGCTCCTCGTAGAGCTCCAAAAGCCCCTGGAGGTCGTCCTTAAGGCCCCGGTAGGTCTCCACCACCCGCCTTAGGCGGGCAGCCTCCTGGCTCACCCTTCTCGCCTCCTCGGGGTTCTGCCAGAGGCTCGGGTCTTCCAGGCGGGGTTCCAGTTCCTTTAGGCGGGCTTCCTTGCCGGGGATGTCAAAGATACCCCCGGAGGTTTTCCAGGCGTTCGCTGAGGAGCTTCAGGTCCATACCCTTCCCAGTATAGGGGTGGGGAGGCCAGGGCACAAGCACCCTTGAAGGAACTATGCTCAGGTTATATGATAAAGAAGCTATGGAGCTGGAGAAGCTGGCCGCTGGCCTCAAGGACACCTACCCGGAGGGGGTGGCGGGCGAGCGGGAAAGCCTGGTCGCCCTCCTGGTGGCGAGGGGGTACCCCCACCCCCAGGCCCAGGAGCTGGCCCGGGCCCTCGAGGCCCAGGGGTACGCCCACTTCCTGCCCGGGGAACGGCCCCGCTGGGCCTTCACCCGCCGTCCGGTGGACCTTAAGGCCCTCATGCGGGCCCTGGACCGGGAGTACGCGGAGTTCGTGGGGGAAGGGGACGAGGAGGAGGAAGCCCTGGCCTTCCTCACGGCCCGCCTGGAAGGGGATCGGGAGGTGGCCAAGGAGGTGCTGGAGGCCTTGAGGAGCGCGGGCTACGTGGAAAGGGCCTACAGCCCCGAGCTCCTCAGGGACCGCTTCTTCTTCCGCTTCCCGGAGGCCCTTCGCCTTTGGGCCTAGTTCAGTCTGCGGCCAGGCTAGGGGCCTGCGCTTCCAGGTAGACCCGGGCCCCCAGGGCCCGGAGCTTGCCCTCCAGGTCCTCGTACCCCCGTTCCAGGAAGTACACCCCTTCCATCTCCGTGGTGCCCTCCGCGCTTAAGGCGGCCACCAGGAGGCCACCCCCGGCGCGGATGTCCAGGGCCTTCACCTGGGCCCCGTGGAGCTTTTTGCCGTTCACCATGAGGAGCCGGTCCCGGAGGTAGAGCTCCGCCCCCATGCGGGCCAGCTCCCCCACGTGGGTGAAGCGGTCGGGGTAGACCCGGTCCATAACGGTGCTCTGCCCGGGCACCGTGGCCAGGTAGGCGGTGACGATGGGCTGGAGGTCGGTGGGGAAGCCCGGGTACTCCCGGGCCTCCACATGCAGGGGCTCGGGGGTGGGGGTGGCGGTGAGGCGCACCCAGTCCTTTCCGGTGGCGATGCGGTGCCCGGACTGGGCCAGCTTGTCCAGAAGGGCGTCCAGGTGGTCGGGGCGGACCTCGGTGAGGGTCACCTCCCCGCGGGTGGCCGCGGCGGCCAGGAGGTAGGTGCCGGCCTCGATGCGGTCGGGGATGATGCGGTAGGTCCCGCCCCCAAGCCGCTTGGCCCCCTTCACGTGGAGGATGGGGCTCCCGAGGCCCCGGATCTCCACCCCGAGGAGGGTGAGGAAACGGCCCAGGTCCTCCACCTCCGGCTCCACCGCCGCCTGGACCAGGGTGCCCTCCCCCTCCAGGGCCAGGGCCAGGAGGGCCTGCTCCGTTCCCCCCACCGTGGGCAGGTCAAAGACCACCCGCCCCCCCAAGGGCCCCTTTCGGCGGGCGTAGAAGGTGTGCCCTTCCTCCACCACCTCCGCCCCCAGGGCCCTCAGGGCCTTCACGTGCTGGTCCACGGGCCGGGCCCCGAAGGCGCACCCCCCGGGCCAGGAGACCCGCCCCTCCCCGGCCCGGGCCAGGAGGGCCCCCCAGACGATGAAGCTGGCCCGCATCTGGCCCACCAGCTCGTAGGGGGCCTCGAGGCGCTTGAGCTCGGGGGTGTGGAGGTGGAGGGCCCGCCCTTCCCACTCGTACCGGGTGCCCAGGTGGGCCAGAAGCTCCAGCATCACCTCCACGTCCCTTAGCCTCGGCACCTCCAGGAGGGTGACGGGCTCCTCCGTGAGCAGGGAGGCCGCCAGGATGGGCAGGGCGGCGTTCTTGGCGGGGTAGATCCGCACCTCGCCCTTAAGCGGGGCCCCTCCTTCCACCCGCAGCACCTTACTCTCCATGCCCCCCTCCCCGGTGCATCCTCCACACCTTAATCAAGGTGAGCATAAGGAGCAAGATGCGCATTGTCAACCGGTGGGGGCTCTGCTACACTAACCCCCAAGAGGAGGTATGCCCAAGAAGGAAAAAAAGCGGCTTCAGGTGGTCATCTCCGAGGAGCAGGATGCCCTTTTGACCCGGGCGGCCTATGAGCTCTCCAGCCCGGAGCGGCTGGTGTCCAAGTCGGAGGTGGTGCGCCTGGCCATAGAGAAGATCGCCCGGGAGCTGGAGGAAGGCAAGGCCGACCTGGCCGAGCTCTTAAAGAAACTGGAGCCCGAAGAGTAGAATGCCCCCCGTGCGGCTGGCCGGGCGGTACCGCCTCGAGGCCCCCCTGGGTTCGGGGGGCATGGCGGAGGTCTACCGGGCGGTGGACGAGCGCCTGGGGCGCAAGGTGGCGGTGAAGCTCCTCCACCCCCAGGCCCTCCCCCCCGACCGGGAGCGCTTCTTCCTGGAGGTCAGGGCCCTTTCCCGCCTCTTCCACCCGGGGATCGTCCAGGTGCTGGACCTGGGGGAGGAGGAGGGGCGGCCCTTCTTCGTCATGGAGCTGGTGGAGGGGGGGCCTTTTGACCGGCTCGGGCCCTTTGAGGAGGGGCCGGAGGGGGAAAGGATCCTGGAGGCCGCCGCCAAGGTCATGGAGGCCCTGGCCCACCTCCACGCCCAGGGGATCCTCCACCGGGACCTCACCCCCAAGAACATCCTCCTCACCCCCGAGGGCCACCCCAAGGTCATGGACTTCGGCCTGGCCTACCTCCTCCGGGAAAGCCGCCACCTCACCCGCACCGGCTACACCCTGGGCACCCCCCACTACATGGCCCCCGAGCAGGCCAAGGGCCTCCCCCTTTCCCCCAAGGCGGACCTCTACAGCCTGGGGGCGGTCCTCTACCGCACCCTCACCGGCCGCCCCCCTTTCGAGGGGGAGAACGACCAGGCGGTGCTCTTCCAGCACGTCTACGAGGAGCCGAGGCGCCCCGAGGCCCTGAACCCCGCCGTTCCCAAGCCCGTGGCCGAGGCGGTTTTGGCCCTTCTCGCCAAGCACCCCGAGGAGCGGCCCGACCACCCGGGGCTTTTCCGCTCGGCCCTCCAGGCCTTCCAGGCCCTGCGCCTGGCCACCCCAAGGGGCGGGGCCGGCCGCTCCGGCCACTACCCCTTCGCCCCCGACCCCAGGCGCCTGGCCCTCAAGGCCACCCTGGACCTAGGGGGGGAGGTGGCCTGGCCGGGGGAGATGGTCTACGCGGAGGGGCGGGTGTACGTGGGGGCGGGCCGGGGCCTGGCCGAGGTGGACCTCCTGCGCCACGAGGCGCGGCGCTACCCCCTTAAGGAGGAGGTCACCGCCCCCCCCGTGGTGCGGGACGGGGTGTACGTGGGGGCCTGGGACGGGCGGTTTTACCGCTTCCGGGGCGCGGCCTCCGACTGGAGCCTGGCCACGGGGGCGGAGATCACCGCTGGGGGGCTCCTTCTGGGGGAGCGGGTCTACGTGGCCAGCCGGGATGGCACCCTTTCCGCCTACCAGAGGGGGGAGCTCCTCTTCCGCTTCCGCGCCGGGGGGCACCTCTCCGCCACCCCCACCTTCTACCGGGGCCTCCTCTTCGTGGGGAGCGAGGACGGCTGGCTCTACGCCCTGGACCCGGACACGGGGGCCCTGCGCTACCGGGTGAGGACCGGGCCCATCCACGCCCCGGTGGCCGCCCATGGGGGCCTGCTCTTCATCCCCACCTGGACCGGGGAGGTCTACGCCTTTGACCCCCTGTCCCGGGAGACCCTTTGGAACGCGGAGGGGGTGGGGGAGATCTGGGGGGGGCTGGCGGTGGACGGGGGGCGGGTGTACGTGGCGGGCTGGGACGGGGTCCTAAGGGCCCTGGAGGCCAGGACCGGGGAGGAGGTCTTTAGCCTCGAGGTGGGGAAGGTGACCGCGGGGCTTTCCGCCGCGGGGGGGCACGTCTACGTAGCCACGGAGGAGGGGCGCTTCCTGGCGGTGGACGCCCGGGGCCAAGTGGTCTTCGAGGCCACGGGCCTGGGGCCGGTCCAGGTGCCCCCCCTCCCCCTTCCCCAAGAGGTCCTGGTGGTGAACCTTTCCGGGCGGCTTTACCGCTTCGGCGTGTAGCATGGGGGTATGGAGGCCATCCGCACGGACCGGGCCCCCGAGGCCATCGGCCCCTACAGCCAGGCGGTGCGGGCCGGGGGGCTTCTCTTCGTCTCCGGCCAGATCCCCCTGACCCCGGAAGGCGTCCTGGTGGAGGGGGATATCCGCCAGCAGACGGAGCGGGTCATGGAGAACCTGAAGGCCATCCTGGAGGCCGCGGGTTCGGGGCTAGGCCGGGTGGTCCAGACCGCCTGCTTCCTGGCGGACATGGAGGACTTCCCCGCCTTCAACGAGGTCTACGCCCGCTACTTCGCCCCGCCCTACCCCGCCCGGGCCACGGTGGCCGTGAAGGCCCTCCCCCGGGGGGTTAGGGTGGAGGTGGCCTGCATCGCCCTGGCGGAGTAGGCGCGTAGAATGGGGGCATGGCGGAGCTGGCCCCCGTGGCGCTGGAAGACCTTTTAGAGCGTTTTCAAAAGGGAGACGTGCGCGCCCTGGCCCGGGCCCTCACCCTGGTGGAGGCGGGCCACCCCCTGGGGCAGGCCCTCCTCAAGGCCCTAAGGGGCCGGGGCCGGGCCAAGGTGGTGGGGGTCACGGGAAGCCCCGGGGCGGGGAAGAGCACCCTCACGGACCGGCTCATCCTGGAGGCCCGAAAGCGGGGGGAGCGGGTGGGGGTCCTGGCCGTAGACCCCTCCAGCCCCTTCACCGGAGGGGCCATCCTGGGGGACCGGATCCGCATGATGCGCCACCACCAGGACCCCGGGGTCTACATCCGCTCCCTGGCCTCCCGCGGGGCCCTAGGGGGCCTGGCGGGGGCCACGGTGGCCGCCTTAAGCCTCCTGGAGGCCTTTGGCTTTGAGCGCATCTTCGTGGAGACCGTGGGGGTGGGGCAGAGCGAGGTGGACATCGCCCGGGTGGCGGACACCACCCTTCTCGTCCTCACCCCGGCGGCGGGGGATGCGGTCCAGGCCTTCAAGGCGGGGGTGATGGAGATCGCCGACCTCTTCGCGGTGAACAAGTTTGACCTGCCCGGCGGGGAGAGGATCATCCAGGAGCTGAAAAGCGCCCTGGAGCTGGCCCCGCCCCGCCCCGGGGGGTGGCGCCCCCCCATCTACCCCACGGTGGCCGCCACGGGGGAGGGGGTGGAGGCGCTCTTTGAGGGCCTCGAGGCCCACCACCAGCACCTCCTGGCCCATGGCCTTCTGGAGGGCCACCGGCTGGAGCGGGCCCGGTTTGAGGTGGAAAGCGTCATCCAGGAGTGGGGTCGGAGGAGGACCCAAGACGCCAAGGCGCTGGTGGCCCAGGTGGCCCAGGGGCTCCTTTCCCCGGAGGAGGCGGCTTTGCGCCTACTTAAAGCGGAGGAGCGCCCGCTTTAGCATCTCCCGCTCGTTGGCGTAGGAGAGGCGGCGGAGGGCCTCCTCCACCGGCAGGAAGAAGGCGGCCTCCACCTCCGAAAGCTGGGGCCTGGGCTCCCCGCCCCGGTAGGCCATGAGGAAGTAGTGCACCTCCTTGGCCACCGTGACCGGGGTTCCCTCGTCCCGGATGGTGAAGTAGTAGCGCACCTTCCCCAAGGGGGCCAGGACCGCGGCCTCCACCCCGGTTTCCTCCCGCACCTCCCGCACCGCGGTCTCCGGGTAGCGTTCCCCGGGCTCCACCTGGCCCTTGGGCAGGGTGACCACCCGGCCCCCCCTAAGGGTCACCACCAGGACCTCCGGGGGGCTCCCCCGGAGCACCACCCCCCCGGCGGAGACCACCCGCTTGGTGGCCGGCCGTTTTCCCTTGGGGGCCAGGTTCTTGCGCAAGGTTGCCTCCAACAAAAAAGGGCGCCCGCAGGCGCCCCCAAGGACCCGAAAAGGGGAGAGGCAGCGTCTTGACTCCTTAGAAAGGAGGTGATCCAGCCGCACCTTCCGGTACAGCTACCTTGTTACGACTTCGCCCCAGTCACGAGCCCTACCCTGGGCGCCT
>FWWL01000885.1_pt1 | contig 78069 bp, 67 predicted proteins | sample 2228331 | NCBI WGS metagenome assembly FWWL01 (sample SAMEA103939775, study PRJEB20133) | metagenome | reverse complement strand
GAGCGGGGTCGAGCGTCGTGCGGGCCGGGGACGTCGAAGGCTGGAAGTTCGGAACGGGCGAGCCCCCGCCATTCAAGTCGTTCTGTGAGGTAGCGGGCTGTCCCGAGAGCAAGTCGACCACTTCGGCAGGGAGCGGAACGGTTTCGGGGCCCTCGGGGAGTCCGCAATCTGGTGGGGGCCCGGCTTCTGCAGGCGAAGGCGCATCGGTGAGCGGTGAACCGAAGAGGGGAGGCGGGCTGCAGGCGGGTGAAAGGCCACCTTCCCAGGAGGGCCAACCCACCACCGGAGACGCCGTCATTGAGGGAAATGAGGCGTTCGGGTCGGGGGACGGGGGTCCTCGCCTCGAGGCAGGTGAGCACGAAGCCAGCGACCAAGGCCTCGATCACGTCGGTGTTGCCGGGGCCGAGTCCGGAAGGGAGCCTGGCGGATCGGGGTCTACTGGACCGCTTGGCTTGGTGATGTTCGCGGTTGTTCTGGTGGCGGTGGCAGTAGCTGCTCGCGCCGCAAGGAAGTGCCGGGGCGCTGCGGGGGGCGGCTCTTCCGCCTGAGGCGACGACCACCGAGGGGCAGGCAGTGCCTGGTGGGAAGCCACAAGCTTGGGTCGGGGCGGAGCGGACCCCGGCGCATTTTCGTCCGAATCGCCAAGCGGGCTTATCCTTAGAATCACTGCGGGCTGAGGAATATCAAATGCCGAGCTGGGGGGCTTGCACTTGGTTAGCGAAGATGGAACTCCAAACCACGCCTTAGGGCGTCACTCGCTTCTGATAGTAGGAATTGCCCGTCTCGCCGAGCGCCTCGGTCTGGCAGAAGAGGAGGTCGGAAAGTACGTCCGGCGACCTGACTTTCCCGTGGCGATAAGGCTCAGGATCGCAGGCGAGGAGCACGACACGTGGTACTGGCCCCAGGTTCGGGCGTGGGCACGGGCAAACAGAATCCCGCTGCCGGAGGAGGAGAAGTAGCTCCGGCCGACATCCCCTCTGTCGAGGTCTACGACCTGGTCAAGGTCTACCGCGGACGCACGGTGCTCGACCGGGTAAGTTTCCGTATCGACCGTGGGGAGAGCGTCGCGCTGCTGGGCCCCAACGGAGCAGGAAAGACCACGACTCTGCTGGCAATACTGGGGGTGGTGAGGCCAGATGGTGGGTCCGTGCGCCTGCGAGGGCTGCCGATGCCCGATGCTCGCAGCGCAGCTCTGGAACGAACGGGTTTCGCGGCAGGCTATCTGGGGCTACCCGATCTGATGCGAGTACGGGAGGCCCTCTTGGTATTTGCCGATTTTTACGGGGTGGACTCGCCCCGGGAGCGGGTCGACGAGGTCATCGAGCTATTCGGACTCCGGCATCTGGAGAGGTCGCTCAACGGCACCCTTTCTGCAGGCCAGCGTACCATCGTGAACCTGGCAAAGGCAGTCCTGTGCTCTCCTGAAGTCCTAGTCCTCGACGAACCCACGGCTAGCCTCGACCCCGATGTCGCCCGCAGGACACGCAGCCTGCTCAGAGATATACGGGAGTCCATGGGCTGTGCCACCTTGATCACGTCGCACAACATGCACGAGGTCGAGGAACTTGCAGAGCGGGTGATATTCCTCCACAGGGGACGGGTTGTGGCGGACGGCCCCCCGGCAGTGGTCGTGGATAGCCTTGGTGGGCGCGACCTGGAGGACGCGTTCGTCCACCTCGCTTCGGCCGGCGGTGACCGAGGCTGAGCTGTAATGGCATGGGCGTGGGCCGGCCGCCGCTGCATCGATAGTTCCGTTAGCGGCGCTGGGGGGCGCAGAGAGCAGCCTGGCTCGGCGGGGTAGCGTGGTGGAGTGAGCGGGATCAGTCTGCAGCGGATACGTGGCTCGTTCCTTCGGCAGTTCTACGTCACGTTGCACTCGCCGTTCAGGAACTTCGAGATGTTCTTCTGGCCTCTGGTGGACGTGGTGCTGTGGGGCTTTCTGACAGTCTACCTGCGGCGGCTCTCGCCCGAACTCGCCGTCACGGCGGCTTTCTTGCTGGGCGGGATGCTGATGTGGGACATCATGTTCAGGGGCAATCTGGCGATCGGGATCTCGGTGCTGGAAGAGTCCTGGAGTCGCAACGTCTTGAACGTGCTCGCGACCCCGATCCGTTCTTCGGAGTACCTGGCGGGGGCGACCCTGTTCGGCTTCCTGAAGGTCGGGATCGGCTGGCTCCTGATCGCAGCAGTGGCCTGGGGTGCCTATGCGTTCGACGTCACTTCAATTGGACTGGGTCTTCTCCCCTTCACGGCCAGCCTCCTGCTGACGTCACTGGTGCTCGGGCTCATGACGATCGTGTTGTTGCTGAGGCTTGGAAAGGGAGCGGAGGTCCTGGCATGGGGATTGGCTTTCATATTCATGCCGCTTTCCGCCGTGTTCTTTCCGGTATCGGTTCTCCCCGGTCCAGTCGCGGCGGCAGCGCGGTTCTGGCCAGCGTCGTACGTGTTCGAAGGCATGCGCGAGGTTCTGGCGGGGGGGCCGCTAAGGTGGGACTGGGTGGCAATCTCGTTCTTGCTGAACGCCCTCTACCTGGTAGTCACGGCGTGGTTGGCAAAGAGGAGCATGGATGTCTTTGCTCGTAGAGGGTACATCTCCCGTTACCTGTGAGGGACTTGTCCTTGTTGCGGGGGCTGACCTCTCAAGACCTCTTCCGGCCGTCGCCCGCAAGGGTCGGTAGTCGATATGAGGTCTAAGGTGGCCGTCCTTGCAGGGGTGCTTGCTGCGGCGGTGGTAACCGGAGCCGGCATCGCCGTTGTCCTTGGGAACCCACAGACCGAGCGGGTCCCGTCCGAGACCCGCCAGAGCGAGGCTCCGGTTGCTGTACCCATCGAGGGGTCGGGTCGCACGGTGACCGACGCCCCCAGCCCCAGCCCTGTACTTTCGACGATCTCCCCAATTCCAGAGAGCCCGAAGCCCTTTGACGCTCAGCCTGATCCGCCCGACTGGGTCGAGGGCCGGTACAGGGTCCGCTTTGAGATGAAGGCCGATTCCTGCGGGGAGTACGTTCCGAGCCAGGATCACGACCTGCTGGTAGCGAGGGATGGGACGAACCTGCGCGTCGAGGACACCTACACCGGCTATGTAATGGTCGGCCCAGCCGCCGAGGACGGGACCTTCAGGGTCGAGTTCTCGCGCGCACTTGTCCCGGGTAGTCCACTGGAGGCCCGTCAGGTGATGACGGGCAAGTTCACCCGTGAAGGGCTAACCGGTGACTTTTTCGCCTACCCGCCAGGTCGTGGCTGCGCCGTGCAGCTCTCCTTCTCCGGCCCGAAGGTCTCCTAGGGCCCCCTACGTGCCCTTCCGGCCCGCGGGAATCATCGCAGGGCGTACTTGAAGGACTCGATTGTTTCAGGCGACGCCCGGGGCGGCCTGGGCACGTGTTGGGCCATATCGGGCGATTCCTGCCTTCAGGTCGGTGGGGAATCAGTTGCCCGGGGCCTGTCACTGGGGTAGCACGAGACCCGGAAGTATCAGCCTGAAGGACGTCGTGTCGCCCAAGTAGCCGATTCCGAGGGAGGCGTCGGCGGTGACCACGGTGGCGTATTCGGTCGGCCCGCTTCCATCTGGGCACTCGAGGGTACCCTCCTTCAGTTCTGCAGGAGAGTCAGCTACAAGGACCTTCGAAGTAGAGGGAGACTCGACGCTCCCCTGCGTGGGGGAGCCCGGCGTGGGGCTCGGAGTCGGCGTGGGCGTGGTCTGACAGGAGGGAGCGACCTGCGAGTGCGAGAGGCCCGAGCCTGCGATCAGCGTCATGCGTGCCTCGCCTGATTCGTCCTGAAGTTCCAGCCTAGAGGGGGTCTGGCTGACTACCCTCCACCCTTCGGGCACGACCACCACGAACCGGCCCAGGGGTATGCGTGTCTCCTGAGACGAGGGGTTATCCGCCGGGCCAGCTTCGACTGCCGGGGGAGGCGCGAGCGCTTCCGGCGAGACCGACTCTGACCCCTCGGGTCCTCGGCCCGAAACAATCTTTCCGACAACAACTGCCGTCGCGGCAGCGACCACGATCACCAGAACCGTCACCACGGCTGTTACCGCCAAGATGCTGGTCGGTTCCCGAGCTCCTCCAAAAGTGACCTTGGGTGGCGACGGCGGATCCTCAGGGAACGAGGGCGGCGGGTCGACCGACGCGAGTCTGCCTGCCTCTTCGATGGCTGGCGACAGGGTACCGTCTCGCACGGGCGCGTCTGCGCTGAAAGCCAGGTCTGGTGTCGACACGCGCCCTGACACTCTCGGGTCGCCGCGTTTGGTCGTCGCGGCATAAGGAGCCCCTCTGGTTCTGGGTCCTGCCGCCTCGCTAGGACCTTTTAGGTTCTTGCGACCCATACGTGAGCTCCAGTGGCGATCAGGTCGCCGAACCTGCCTGACCCCATGGTATTGCGCGAAATGCGCGCCGGCGGTAGAGGATCTGCTTATAGCCTTGGGCTGGCCCGCTACATCGGTCCGCATGACCACTACGGGGCGATCGGGTGCGTAGCTCAGCGGGAGAGCGCTGCCTTCACACGGCAGAGGTCGCTGGTTCGATCCCAGCCGCACCCACCCGTCCCCGCAAGCCGTATCCGGGATCGGGCTCAGGCACGGCGGGAGCTCATCCAATTGACCCGGTTCAGGCCACCCCTCTCGACTCGGCCACCGCGAGTCCAGTCCGCCCCGGCGCCGAGAGATAGGCCCATAGCCCTGTTCCCACGCCGGCCAGACCCATCATCACCGCACCGACGAAGGTAAGGAGGGGTTCAGGGTCTACCGAACCCAGCGCCCATCCCAAGATCCCTACGGTGAGGCCTGCAAGGATGCCCAGCACGCCAAGGCCGACGATCGCCCCGATCCCCTTCTTCCCCCGTCGCAGGGGGATCAGAAGAGCTTCGGCGTAAGCGAGGACTGCCAGCAACGCCAGTCCTGCACCGAGGGTGGGAATTGCGAAGAAGGTCTTGTTCGTCGGTGCGACCCTCACCGTGAAGCGTGCCCGCGCGGGTGGGCCCGTCTTCTGGGTCTCCCGGACAGGCTCGACCTCGAAGTCGATTCTGGTTGTGCCGGCAACCAGGTACTTGAACTGACGCCCTTCGAACACGTACACGGTGCTGCCATCCTCGACGGCGGCGAGCTGTGACTTGACCGGGACCGAGATTCCGCCCGGCAGGCGGACCGTCGCCACCAGGCGAGATGTCCCTGCTGCCTCAGGTCCATCGGGGCGGTCTGGAGGGGATTCGATCCTGACGTCCACTGAGCGGTCGAGGTCGACGTTTGCCACCTCTCCCCTGACCGGGACGGACTGAATGAGTACCGGGCGGTCGCTCTGGGGCAATGATTCGGGACGTACTGTCCTTGAGGGACCCAGGAAGGCAAGGGCGATGGCGGTCAGCGCAAGCATCGCCGCGGCGATGAGGGATATCGAGGTCGTCTTGCGACTTGCGGGTCGGTAGGCGTCTGAGGTCGGCTGTCCGGCCACGGTGCCTGGGTAGGCTGCTTCGGCACCGCCACTCCCGGGTACGGCGGCACCCTGGGTGGGCTCTGAGGCTACGGGGTGACCGGGCGGTCCCCCGACCGGGGCGGGCACTGAGCCGGCAGCAGAAGCGCTCGCCAGGGCCGGCAAGCCCTTCTCGGTCAGCCGTTCCTCACCTGGCGCTGGAGGCCTGGGCGCCAGCTTCCTTCCCGGGGTGGCCGGACGTTCGGTAGACGCGATGATCGGTCCGCCTCCCATGACCGATACCGAAGAGCGGCCCAGCCATCCCGGACCGAAGCTCGCAGTGGCGGCCTCGGCGAGAGCCACTCCGAATTCTTCGGCCGTCTGGTAGCGCTCCTGGGGTCTGGTTGCAAGTCCGTCCATCACCACCCGGGAGATCGGCTCCGGAACCTCGGGGGCGACCTCCTGGAGCGGGCGGGGCTGTTCGTGAACGTGCCGGTACATCACCATGAGAGGGTCGCCATCGTCGGGGAAGGGAAGCCGCCCTGAAAGCAGTTCGTAAAGCACGACAGCGGTCGCGTAGACGTCGGTATAGGGGCCGAGGTCGGAGCCGGTCGCCTGCTCGGGGGCAATGTAGGCCGGCGAGCCGAGTACCTCGCCTGCGCGGGTACCCATCGTGGATGCTGCCCCCAGAACCTTGGCGATGCCGAAGTCGGTGACCTTGAGGATTCCGCCCGCCGAGAACATCAGGTTCTCGGGCTTGATGTCCCTGTGGAGGACGCCGTGCCGGTGGGCGAAATGCAGCGCTGCGCAGGTCGCCAGGGCGATAGCAAGGGAGTCCACGTAGTCGAAGCCCTCGGTGTTGAAACGCTTCCAGACCGTCCCGCCGGGGAGGAATTCCATGATGAGCAGGCATACTCCCTCTTTCTCTATGAAGTCGTAGACGGGAACGATGTGCGGGTGGTCCAGCGAAGCCAGCAGCCGTGCCTCGTTGACGAAGCGACGTCTGACGTCTGACTGGGCAGCGAATTCGAAGGGAAGCTGCTTTACGGCCACCTCCCTTCCGAGCTGCCGGTGCCTCGCCTTCAAGACGACGCCCCACGAACCGCGCCCGATCTGTCCTTCTACCTCGTAGGCCGACAAGGCCTCGGTAAGTTCGGGGCTGATAAACGCGGTCACTGCTGCGGTGGCCGGGGGGAGGTGCCCGGATCGACTTCGTCCGAAGAGACTGGCCGGACCTTCCGCGTGGGTATCGAGGGGCGGGGGGTCTCGTCTTGCCGACCTGATTCTCCAGGAGTGATGCCGGCACCTGTGGGGACGCCTTGTTGGGGTTGCTGGGTAGCCCAGGAGCCCGCCCCAGCCCAGCCTGCCCCCTCGAGCCTGGCCGTCGGCGCGGAAGTCGGGGTGAGCTCTGTCATCGCCTGAGTGGCCTGCGAGGTGGAGGCCTCGGGCGCGTCGGACCGGGACGGGGTGGGCGAGAGAAAGCCGCCGATGGTCAACACAATAGTGGGTATGGAAACCAAAGGAACCCAGTTCTCTGCGTCGGGGATCAGCACCGCTGCCGAGGCCAGTACGAAGACCAGCGAGAAGCCCAGTCCGATGCCGACCGTCGTGAACCTCAAGGCCCTGGAAAACCGGTTCCTCGGGAGCCGCTGGCGGATCAGTGCGGCCAGCAGGGAGGCGAGGGCAAACCCCGTGAGCGCCACGACGAACACTCCGGTCAGGCCGTAGACGCTTTTCAGGCTGCCTGCTATGTCGAGTGCCACTGTCCAGCGGGCTAGCGGCACCCTACCGCTTCCGTAGACAGTTACTACGGCTGGTACGAGACCCGTCGCCTGATCCTTCAGACAGGCTGCCTCTATCTCGAATGACGTCTCTACCGCCTCCCCAGGGGAGACCAGTAGAGGCGAGACCACGTCGCACCTGAAGACGGGAACGCCGATGACCTTCCCCTCGAAACGAAGGCCCGTGACCTCCGCCGGATCCGCTCCTCGGTTCTCGGCGCGAATGCGGAGGGGAGTGGGCACTGCAGCATCGACCTTGACCGGTGTCTCCTCCCCCTCGACCAGCATTTTTCCTGCCAGCTCGACCTCGATGCGAAGGGCAGATCCTTGCTGCTGGGAGTGCGCCGGAAGGCCTGGCGAAAACAGGGTCGAGACGAGCGCTGCGAGCGCCGCCATGACCGACGACACAATAAGGCTGAAGAGCTTGTTCTCAGGCGTGCAGGCGCCCGAAGTGGTCAAGTGAGGTCCCCTCCGGCTGTGCTCCCCAAAAACTACCCGGGTGCGTATCCCGCCGGGGACGTCCTTTCTCTCCCCGGTGGCAGTCCCCAGCACGTCAGACGCCAGAACACGATAGAATCTCGATGCCGTAGATCCTGATGCAATCTAGGGCACGATATCGATCGTTGTGCGCAGTACCCAAAGATATCCCAGGCGCAAGGGACCGCGGAGGAGGAGCCGGTGAGCGAAGAGACGATCGTTGCGATATTTCACGACCAGGTGGCCCGCCTGGGTGACCGAACGGCGCTAAAGCGTCGGCGGGACGGAGGACTCTGGGAGTCGATCAGCTGGAACGACTACGCCAGGGCCGTGAAGGAGTTCGGGCTCGGCCTCGTGTCGATGGGCTTCGAGCCGGGCCAGGCCATGTCGATCTTTTCGAACAACAGGCCGGAATGGCACTTCGCCGATCTGGGGTGCATGGCGGTCGGTGGCGTGACGGTCCCGATCTACCAGACTTCGGCTCCAGACCAGATCGCATACATCCTCAACCACTCCGAAGCCCGCTACATCGTCTGCGAGAACGAGGAATTCGCCTCCAAGGTTCTCAAGCTCCGCGACAAGCTCGAGACGATCCAGAAGGTCATCGTGGTGGAAGGCTCTCTCGACGACGACCTTGTGGTCACCTTCGAGGAGGTCAGGCGCGCAGGGCGCGAGCTCGACGGCCAGGAGCCCGAACTCTACCAGGAACGATCGTCAGGCGTCAGTCCCGACGACCTGGCGACCCTCGTCTATACCTCTGGAACTACAGGCATGCCCAAAGGGGCGGAGCTGACGCACGGAAACATTGCCTGGACGGTCCGCTCACTGCGGCAGGTCGTCAAAGTCAACGAGTACGACCGCATGCTGTCGTTCCTGCCTCTCAGTCACATCCTCGAAAGGCTCGTCAGTCACTTCAGCCAGATAGCCAACGGCACGACCACCTGGTTCGCCGAGTCGATCGACACCCTCGTGCGTGACCTGCAGGACTGTCAGCCTACGGTCATGGTTGCGGTTCCCAGGGTCTGGGAGAAGGCATACAACCGCATCAAGGAGGGAATCGAAGAGTCGACGGGGCTGCGCCACACGCTCGCGACGGCGGCGATAGACCTCGGCCTGCGGGCGGTAGAGGCAGAGCAGGCTGGCAGGTCTCTGGGCATATGGGACTCGATCCGACTTGCCATCTTTGACAAGTTGGTCTTTTCCAAGATTCGGTCACAGCTCGGCATGAACTCGGTGCGAATGGCCTTCTCGGGCGCCGCGCCCCTCAATACCGAGGTCTGCAAGTTCTTCCATGCCATCGGCATCAGGATCGCCGAAGGCTACGGCCAGACAGAAGACTGCGGTCCGACAAGCGTGAACCCCCCCGAGAAGATCAAGATAGGAACGGTCGGACCTCCGATTCCGGGGGTGGAGGTCAAGATAGCCGACGACGGCGAAATCCTGGTCAAGGGCGGCAACGTCTTCAGGGGGTACTACAAGAATCCTGAGGCGACGGCGGAGACCCTGGTCGACGGATGGCTCCACTCTGGAGATGTGGGGAAGCTGGACGACGACGGCTACCTGACGATCACCGACCGCAAGAAGGACCTCATCATCACGGCAGGCGGTAAGAACGTCGCTCCTCAGGAACTGGAAACCCGGCTGCAGCTGGCACCGATCGTGGACCAGGCAGTCGTTGTGGGCGACGGCCGAAAGTTCCTTTCCGCTCTCATTACGCTCGACGCCGAGGCCGTGGAGAAGTGGGCTGCCGAGAAGGGTAAGTCGGGGTCGATCTCGGATCTGGTCGACGACCAGGACTTGCTCGCAGAAGTTCAGAAGGTCGTCGACGAAGTCAACTCCCACTTCTCGAGCGCCGAGTCGATCAAGAAGTTCAAGGTGCTCGACAAGCCGTTCACGATTGACGGCGGCGAGATAACGCCCACCCTCAAGGTAAGGCGACGCAACATAGTCCAGAAGTACGCCGACCTGATAGAGGAGATGTACTCGTCCTGAGAGGGCGCGGGCACAAAAGGCCCGATCTTTTGGGAGCTCAGGCCAGTTGCGGGCACCGCGCCGGCTCTAGTGGGGGAGGGCGCGCCGGGAGCTGGCCGTAGGGCGAGCCTGAGCTTGGCCGGTCCTGGTACGGCCGTGGGGAGGTACGCCGTCGGGTGGCCAGGAGGGCTGGCCTTCTTCGAGGGGGACGGCCGCCGTCTTTAGCAAGTAAGCGACCATCGTCCAGGCACCCGCAACCGCCGCGGCTTCCAGGACTGCCTTACTGCCGTCAAGGGCCTCGACGAGCCGTTGCCACAGCTCTTCCGGTACTGGGGACCCTCCCCACAGTGTGTCGGTCATCTCCAACACGGCGCGTTCGTCGGCCTCGAAGCAGTCGGATTCACGCCAGCTCCGGACGGCTGCGACCTTCTCGTCGTCCAGTCCCACGGCCTTCGAGAAGCGATAGTGCTGAGTCCATTCGTACTCGCAACCGTTCAGCCAGGCGACCCGCAGGATCACCAGCTCCCTCAGGCGAGGAGGAAGGGAGGATTCAGTCATCAGTCTGGCGGTGGGTTGGAATACCACCTTTGCCAGGAGTTCAGAGTTTGCGAGGGCCCTCGAAATGTTGAGATTCGCCACCACGGCCGGAACCCCGGCTGCTTGCAGTACCTCCTTGGTATCTTCGACGGGGGGCAAGGGGATGCGCGGGCCGGTCGAATGCCCTTGCGCTGGTGCTCTCAGGAACTCGGCGACGAGCTCGGCCACCGAGTCGGGCGACTCGAGGGCAGGGAGGTGGCCGAGGTCGTCCAGCACATGCAGTCTTGCCTCGGGGATGAGACGGGCGTACTCCTCGGAGTGTCGGAGAGGAACGATCCCGTCTCGCTGGCCGTGGATCACCAGGGCAGGTGCCCGCACCAGGTGGAGGCGCTCCCGAAGCTTCGGGTCGTGCATGTAGGGAGACCATCCGATCGCAGCCGTGGTCTCCATGGCGCGGAAGAAGTGCAGGAGTACGGCGTCCGAGTCGGCCTGTCCTTCCAGTGCGGGCGCGATGTGTTCGAGCAGATTGCCTCCGTCAGGAAACACGAGTGGCATGAGCTTTACCGGGTCCACTCCGAAGAGTTCGTGAATCGGTGCACCCTCTATGTGTAGTCCTACCGCATCGATGAGGACGAGGGCGGAAACTCGTTCGGGAAACCAGACGGCCAACTCTGCAGCCAGCCAGCCGCCAAGCGACTGGCCGATTACGCAAGGAGCCTCGAGGTCGAGCACGTCCAGGAGCTGTCTATAGAAGAAAACTACGTCTTCGATCTTGTGCCAGTCGCGGCAGGGCTCCGAGGCTCCGAACCCTGGCATCTCGGGTGTCAACACACAAAGGCCGTACCGGGCGAGGTTCTCGACGAAGGGGAGGGGGCCAAGCTCGCCGAAGCCGGAGTGAAGGTAGAGGACCTGAGGACCGTCTCCCGTACGGTAGAGCCTGATTTCAACGCCGTTGACCCGTATGCGTTCCACTTCACGCCTCCGGCCAGGAGGGGCCGTCTGGGAACTCCTTCTGGAGCTTGGGCATGACCTCGGCAGCGAAGAGTTCGAGGTTGGAAACGGTGAGCTCGTGAGGCAGGGTTCCTAGCTGGAAGAGTCCAAGCATGTAACCCGCTCCCAGCCTCTGGAGTGCCCAGGCAAGCTTCTCTGCCACAGTGGCAGGCGAACCGACCACCGCGTACATGCCCGACTCGACCTCCTCCCACGTCTTGACAGAAAGCATGAAGCTGGACATCGCGCTCCTAATGCGCATGGCCGATGCGGCGGAAGTGTAGCCGGGAGGGTTTATCTGCACCCCGTCCAGGAGCTTGTGGGCGAAATACCAGAAGTGCTCCTCGAACTCCCGTCGGGCCTTTTCGTCCGAGTCCGAGACGTAGATCGGAATCAGCCAGCCGAGCGCGTCCGGGTCGGGATCACGACCCTTTTCCAGCCAGATCCTGCGGAACAGCGAGTAGTTCTTCTGGAACACGTCGATGTGGAAGAAGGGGATTCCCGTGTACGAGTAGCCTCGATCGGCCACGAGCTCCATCGTCTCAACCGACCCGATGCCAGGAATCCAGATGGGCGGGTGGGGTTCTTGGAGAGGCCTGGGCCAGGGGTTGACGTAGCGGATCTTGTAGAACTCGCCGTAAAACTCGAACGGGCCGGGGCGGGTCCAGGCTTGCACGATCAGATCGAGAGCCTCGACGAAGCGCCTCCTGGCCTCGGCGGGGTTGATACCGAAGCTGTAGTATTCGGGCCCTCCGCCCACCACCATTCCGGCGATTAGTCTCCCGCCGCTCAGGACGTCCAGGATCGCGTACTCCTCCGCAACCCTCGTCGGGGGATCGTAGAGGGGGAGCGCGTTGCCCACTACTGCGATCTTCACTCGTTCGGTGCGGCGGGCGAGGGTGGCAGCGAACAGGTTGGGGCTCGGCATGAGGCCGTAAGCGTTCTGGTGGTGTTCGTTGACGACGACCCCGTCGAACCCGAGTTTCTCCGCCAGCTCCAGCTCGTCCAGGTAGCGGTTGTACAGGGTGTGACCCTTCTTCGGGTCGTAGAGGTCGTTGGGGCACGTGATCCAGGCCGGGCCGACGTAATCCTGAGGTAGGAAAGGCCACGGCATCAGGTGGAACGAGAAGAATTTCATGTGCGAGCTCCCTGGGTCGAGCTTATGTTACCACGCGGTAACTTATGCGTCAAGCGGTCCGTGGGGGGAAGTAGAACCTTGTCGAAGGTTCCCGACAAGGCAGCCCTACAGAGGAGGAGACCTTGCCGGGCCCCGATTCCGGGGCGGCCCTCGCGCCTCCTAACGGACTCGGGGAGCGATCACCGCGTGCAACGGGGGAGCAGCGTCGGTTTCCCCACCCATCTTGGCGAGGAGCTCTTCGGCCGACTCCAGGGGGACCACCTCACGGGGAACCTCTTCGAAAGGGAACTTTCCGGAGGCCAACAAGGTCAGCGCTTCCTCGTATGACACCGAGTCGACTCCGAGAGCCCCGGCAATGGTCAGTTCCTTGTAGATCACCATGTCCGGGACGAAGCCGGGGGTGTCCGCCGAGCCCTTCGTCCCGGCGAGAACCATGCGCCCCCCGGGGGCTGCGAGGGAGATGCCCTGGGCCAGGGCGGCCGGAGCCTTGGCGGTGACGTCTACCACGACGTTGGCCAGCCCACCGGAGGCCTTCTTGAGCAGGCGTACGGGGTCGTCTTTCTCCACGTCGACTACCAGGTCGGCTCCGAAGGCCTCGGCGAATTCCAGCCGAGAGCGGTCTCTGGGGCCCTTTCCCGTAACCATGACGAAGCCCGCGCCGGCGTCCTTGCAAGCCGCGAGCGCACAAAGACCCCTGATTCCCGGACCCAGTATCGCCACGGTCTCGCCGGACTCGAGCCGGGGGACCTTGACGCCCCACCTGATGCCCGCGCCAAGGGGGTTGAAGAGGGTTGCTACTTCAGGTTCGAGGGATTCAGGAACCGTGTGGACCACCGCATCCGGCGACAGATATACGTACTCCGAATATCCACCCCAGAGCGATGGAGCCTTGGCCGTCGAGATGAATCCGTAGGTGTCCAGCAAGCCGTGTTCGCCACAGCGACGAAAATCCCCGCTCTTGCAGGCGTGGCACTTCCGACACGACTGGAATATGTCGAGTGCGACGCGGTCGCCTCGACGGACTCCCAGGCGACGGCTCGACTCATCCGAGATGTGCTCGACTATCCCAACGATCTCATGGCCCGGGATGAAGGGGTACGGTGCCGGCAGGGCGCCGGAGTACTGCTCGTGGTCGGTGCCGCATAGACCACAGGCCTCGACCCTGAGAACCCCTCCCTCATCGGGTAGGTCGACTTCCAGGTCGGTGAGTTCCAGTCGGCGGGGCCCCAGCAAGACCTGAGCCCTGCAGGCGAGCTTCATTCGTAGGCCTCCTTCGGTCCAGCATCATCGTCTCGGGTGGCGTCACATCTTAGGGGCCGCGGTCTCCAAGAGGGATCCCCAGCCCTCGGCAGTCGGAGCCGGCGGTAGCAGCCTCGGCTGAGGGCGCGGTGCACCTTAGCAGGCTCTATAGGGCCGACGTCGTCTCGAGGCTGGAGAGCCCCTCCGGCGAGGGCACACGAGCGCGACTTCTCCGCCAACGATGAGTCCAAAGCCGTGTTATCGTGTCGCGCAAGGCCCAGCCGGGGCGGATCTCGGGCACTCGAGTGAGCTGGGGAATGCTGGCGCAGACGCGAACCGACCTCTACAACCAGCCGACCGGGCTCAATCTCTTTGCGGGCAGTCTGGTGGTACTGCTGTTCTCTCTTTCGGTGGTCGGCCTTCTCGGGTATTGGCGAAACTCCAGGTCCGGGAGGTTGCGAGCTGCCGGCCAGTTCTTCGTCTTCCTCGTATACGGGACCGTGGCGTTCCAGGTCGTCCACACCATAGAACACTTCCTTCAGTTTGGATTCTGGCTAAGGCGTCCGTACGTCATGCCGTGGCTTTCGCCGTGGGCCCTCTCGGCCCAGAAGGGACTCACTTCGCTCTTCGATCCGCAAGCCAGGGTGCAGTCCGGCAACGAGTTGTTGCACCTGTTGGGCAACGGCGTCTTCTTTGCCGGGCTCGTCGCCATGGCGGACGCCCTCAGACGATCAGGCGTTGGCTTCTCCGGTCGACGTTATACGGTGTGGGCTTTCCGGGTGCAGGGGATCCACGTCGCCGAGCACATACTGCTCACCGCGACGTGGTTCGGTTTTGGACTCCCGTGGGGAACCTCGACGCTGTTCGGTCATGCGTACAGCATGTCGGCGCCGTGGGGACCGGGTATCCGGATCATCTGGCACTTCATCGCCAATGCCGTCCCTATGGTGCTGGTGCTACTGGGGCTGAGAGAGGTGAGGCAGGCCGGCCTGCTAGACGAATCTGGCTTCGTCGACAGGCTATCGGTCAAGGACGAGCCTGCTCTGCAAGGCAGTCCCGCTCGCTGACCACCAATCTGGAGCGGGCCTTCACCTTCTCGAATTCCTGACGGCAGCCGCTTCTGGGCCAGTAGACCTCGAGGTCGACGACTTGAGCAGGTCCCAGTCCGAAGTGGAGGGCCGGCTGGTTCTGCCCCAGGAAGCTCGAGCCCCCAACTAGCTCCTTGACCCAGGCTTTTCCCTCGGCTGCGCGGACCCGGACGATCGCCCCTATACCTCCCCTGTTCGACCCACCTTCGGCGGCACCTGCGCCCCTGAGCTCCACGAACAGCCAGGCGCCCGAGGTCCTATCTCTTCCCAGATTCTGGAACAGCCTGGGACGGTCCGAGTTCTGGACGACGAACACATCCAGGAAGCCGTCCTCGTCATGATCGAACACCACCATCCCCTTCCCCCGTCGCACCGAGTCCAGCCCTGCCCTCTCGCTCACCGCGAGAAAGCTCTTGCCGTCCAGGTTCTTCCAGAGAAAGCTCGGGTCCTCGAAGAAGTTGTCTGCCCTGAAGTCCGGGTAGGGGTAGAACTGGCCAGCCGTCTGGGCGAGGTCGAGGAGTCCGTCGTTGTCGAAGTCCAGGAACGACGCTCCCCAACCCCACCTTCCGTCCCGTACTCCGGCCTCGTCGGTGGTGTCTTCGAAGGTCCGGTCACCCCGGTTCCTGTAGAGGCGGTTCCCGCTTATGCCCCAGTGGGCGCAGATCTCCTCTTCGTTGTGGGCGACCTCGCACTGCTCCGTCTGGTAGATCGAGCTTACGAAGACGTCCACCCGCCCGTCGTTGTCGTAGTCGCCCAGGGCGAGGCCCATCCCGTTCTCCTCGGTCCCCAGCCCGGATGCAACGGTGCCGTCCGTGAAGGTGCCGTCTCCGTTGTTCCAGTAGACGCGCGTCGATTTGAAGTCGCCGACCAGCAGCAGGTCCTGGAACCCGTCTCCATCGAGGTCGACGAAGGCAGGTGTCCACCAAAAGCGTCCGGTCAGCAACCCGCCGATTTTCTGAGGGGTGACTCCCGCTCTTTCGGAAGCGTCTTCGAAGTGCCCGGGTGCCTCCGCACCTCGGTTCCGCAGGAGCCTGGAGTCTGCCGGTGCGTTCGGGAAGGTGAGGTCGAAGCGCCACTCTCCAAGGTAAAGGTCGACGAAGCCGTCCCTGTCGTAGTCGCCTGCTGCGATGCCGTAGCCGTATACGCTCGGATCCGACCTGGGTTCACCGAGACCCCTCTCGACGCCTTGCTCGTCGAAACGACCCCTGCAGTCGCCCATGAACAAGAGGTTCCGCCTGTCGTAGACGACCGTCATCACGACGTCCAGGCACCCGTCGTCGTCCACGTCCAGGAACGCGACGCCGTTGGAGTTCCTGGCGGCGGGAATGTCCAGTCCCGAGCCTCTGGTCACGTCCTCGAAGCTTGCGCCACCCCGGTTCCGGTAGAGAATCGGCCCTTCGCCGACGCGGGTAACAAGGAGGTCTGTGAAGCCGTCGCCGTCGTAGTCGGCTGCGGCTGCACCACCGCTCATGTACAGTGGTCCACATGGTGGCGGGTCGAAGCACCCGTAGGGGCGGAACTGGACGTAGTCGACTCCCATCTCTCTCGACACTTCCGCAAACAGGTCGGGGGGAGGCTTGCTCGGCCGGTCCGACCTGAGCAGGGCAACGGCCCCTAAAAGCAAGAGGAGGGTCGACGTCGCCGCCCCCGCCGCGACCGCCAGCCTTCGCCTCAAGAAAACTCCCAGCATCCTCGAACACTGCACGCAGCTACCAGGGTAGCCGAGACCGGGTGGGGACCGATCCCGCAGATCTCGCCCCAGAAGCGCCTCTGCGAGGAGGCCGGCGCTCCTTGGGCGGGTCGACTTGCACGGTGAGGGACAGCGAGGCGCGGCTGGCAGAAGAGGCTCGGCGAAATTGTGCGGGCGAGGCGCGTATAAGTCTTGTCGGGGAAACGAGGCAGAACTTACCTTAGCTGTGCCTGCCTGTTCCCTCGATGTGGGCGTACCGCACGCGACGTCGCTCGCTGCTCAGGAGGATCGACGTGACCAATCTGACCGTCAAGGGATTCGACCCCACGGTCGTTTCGTCGAGTTCTTCGGTGCTCGACGCTCTAAAGAAGGAGTTCCCTTCGGTAGTGGACCGCGCCGTGGCTGCGGTGGTCGACGGCCAGCTGGTCGACCTTCAGACATCGCTGGAGCGAGCCCGGGAGGCAAGAGTCGTTACCCTGGAGGATCCTGAAGGCCTCCAGGTCTTGAGGCACTCGGCTGCACACGTGCTCGCCCAGGCCGTCCTGAGCCTATTCGAAGACGCCAAGTACGCCATCGGCCCGCCCACCGAGGACGGGTTCTACTACGACTTCGATGTCGGCCGTCCCTTCACCGAAGAAGACCTGGAGGCCATCGAGGCGCGCATGCGGGAGATCGTCGATGCAGATCAGCCGTTCCTGCGGGAAGAGCTACCCACCGAGGAGGCCAGGAAGGTCTTTGCCGACCAGCCCTACAAGATCGAGATAATCGACGCCGTGGACGAGTCCGAGGGGGCCTCCGGAGCTACCGTCAGCATCTACAGGAACCCCCCGGACTTCGTGGACCTGTGCCGCGGTCCGCACGTGCCTTCTACCGGGTTCGTACGGCACTTCAAGCTGCTACGCGTCGCGGGAGCTTACTGGAGGGGTGACGCGAGGAATCCCCAGCTTCAGCGGGTCTACGGGACCGTCTGGCCGACTCAGCAAGAGCTAGAGGGCTTTTTGCACCGCATGGAAGAGGCAGCCAAGAGGGACCACCGGCGAATCGGTCCCGAACTCGACCTCTTCTCCTTTCCCTCCGAGCTCGGAAGTGGGCTAGTCGTCTGGCATCCCAAGGGCGCTGCGGTAAGAAAGGTGCTGGAGGACTTCTCGAGGGACGAGCACGAGAAGGCCGGCTACCGCCTGGTCTTCTCTCCTCACGTCGCCCGTTCGGTGTTGTGGGAGACGAGCGGACATCTCGACTTCTATGCCAACCTGATGTTCCCTCCGATGGAGCTGGAGGGTTCCACTTACTACGTCAAGCCCATGAACTGCCCATTTCACGTGACCATCTACAAGAGCAGGACCCGCTCCTACAGGGAATTCCCCCTCCGGTTTTACGAGCTCGGCACGGTCTACAGGATGGAGCCCTCCGGAGTCGTCCACGGACTGCTGAGGGCCAGGGGATTCACTCAGGACGACTCCCACATCTTCTGCTCGGAAGACCAACTGGAAGGTGAGATCGTCTCGCTTATCGAGTTCATGACGCGGGTGGTGGGAACCTTCGGCTTCGACGAGTTTTCGGCCAGTCTCTCGACCAGGCCTGAGGACAAGTCGGTCGGCTCGGACGAGATCTGGGAGCGGGCCACAGCCGCTCTGGAGGCAGGTCTACGCGCCACTGGACTCGACTTCGAGGTCGACGAGGGGGGCGGGGCCTTCTACGGTCCCAAGATCGACATCCACATAGCAGACGCCATCGGGAGGAAATGGCAGCTCTCCACCATCCAGCTCGACTTCAACTTGCCGGAGCTTTTCGACCTGGAGTACATGGGGGAAGACAACAGGCGCCACCGCCCCATCATGATCCACCGGGCCATGTACGGCTCGATCGAGAGGTTCTTCGGAATCCTGGTCGAGCACTATGCAGGGGCCTTCCCGGCCTGGCTCGCACCCGTACAGCTGAAGGTCTTGCCAGTGGCTGACCGTCACTTCGAGTACGCAAGGAAGGTGGAGGAGGAGGCCAGGGCCAGGCGGATCCGCTGCGAGGTCGACAACTCGAGGGAGACTCTCGGCAACAAGATCCGAAGGGCGCAGTTGGAAAAGGTCCCTTACGTCGCCGTCGTGGGCGACTCGGACGTGGGAGCCGGCACAGCCGGCCTGCGGTTGCGAGACGGGACGGATCGAAGGGGGATGCCAGTGGAGGAGATCCTGGACACAATCGTTTCCGACGTGGCGGAGCGACGCTGAAGTGGACAGACTCTGGGCAGCCTGGCGGATGGCTTACATCGACCAGGCCGTCTCAGCCGAAGAGAGCGAGCAGCGCTGTATCTTCTGCGAGCTGCCTCGGGTGGAAGACCCTTCCGAGTCGATGGTGGTCTATCGCGGGCGTTCGGCCTTTGCGGTACTCAACATCTTCCCTTACAACGTGGGCCACACCATGGTCGCGCCCTACGTGCACGCCGACACCCTCGAGCGCCTCGAGCAGCAGGCTCGTATCGAGCTCATCGATCTCACTGCCGAGGTGGTCGCGGCGCTCCGGAGAGCCTACTCTCCGGACGGGTTCAACCTGGGTATGAACCTCGGTCGGGTGGCAGGGGCCGGGTTCCCCGGCCACCTTCACATGCACGTAGTCCCCAGGTGGTCGGGCGACACAAACTTCATGCCGGTAGTTGGGGAGACGAAGGTTCTCCCCGAGGACCTCTCGACCACATATGAGAAGGTGAGGAAGGCATTGCAGGCGGTCCAGCAGACAGGGCCACGCTGAGCGTCCTAGAGGCGATGAGCGACGACTCTTCCGAGGCTCCAGAAGAAGAAATCCCACAAGACCTGGTACCTGGTGCGCTCCCCGAGGAGTACGAGTTTCCGGACCTGCGCAGGCGGGCTTACGGCGGATTTCTGGTACTCGCAGGGGGGTTGCTGGCGCTTGCGGCGGCCTTCCGCCTGGAGGGCCAGTACGTGAACGGGGGCTGGTTGACAGCTGCAGTCCTGGGCATCCTGGTCGGCCTTTACATCCTTTCGTGTTCCTGGAAGCTGAAAGTTTCCGAGAAGGAGGCGATCCTCAAGGCTGCCGAGGAACTTTCCTTCCCCATCGGTCCTGCCTCCATCAGCATCGGCTGGCGCGGGCTAAGGTCCCGCCCCGTGTGGCGGGTACTGGCTTATTCCCCCGAGACTCCCAGGCCTGCCAGGAGGGGCTTCGTCGCGATCGACGCGGTCTCGGGAGAAGTCATCGACAAGATCGACGAGAAGAACCCCGAAGGCGACTGGGAGGAAGCTGCGGAGCTCACGGGTCCCTGACAGCGGCCGTCGACGCTTTGTAGCTGCCGGCCTTGGCTCCGCTCCGCCAGTTCGACTCAACGGCTCTCCTCGTCCGCTTCCTCCGCTGCGGAATGAAGCACCCCAAGGAGGTCTCCGAGGGCACGGGACAGCAACGTCAGGCGAAAGGCCCCGAAGTTCCTCTCGATGCGGGAGAGAGACTCTCTCAGGTCGGGGAGTTGGCTTTCGACGATCCGCTTTCCGTCGGGGGTGAGGAGAACGGGCGTGCAGCGGCGGTCTGCCCGATCCCTGGCTCTGGCGACGAGACCCTTCTTCTCCAGAGCCGAGATTACCTGACTCATGCCACCCGGGGTGACGAGCAGGGACGCAGCAAGGTCTCCAGGGCGGGTCGGCCCCTTCAAGTAGAGCTCAACTAGTACCCACCCGGCGCTTGCTCCCAGTCCGAAGCGTGCCCAGTGCTGCGTCTCGATCCTGGCAATTGCGAGACCCGCGGTCCTGATAAGCGCTATGGCTTCGAATGAGGCTGCCGGCAGGGAGAGCTCGGCCGAGACCGAGGCGAGGTCGACGTGGTGTCCGAGGAACCAGGTCCTTGCGTCCCTGGTGGTCGATTCGAGTTCGGCCCCCTTTGCATTCGAGCTCAATCGATCCATGACTGAACAGACAGCTTTCTTGTGCGAGAGACCCTCTCGATAGCGGACCGATACGGAGATCCGGCTTTGGCTCGCCGGGTATTGACACGACCGGATATTCGCAGATAGTTTAGCACTAAACGTTTTCTTCGTTCCCGGGAGGGAGGTCCGTTGCTGGAGAGAATCGCCCGCTTCTCTGTCTCTCACCGCCTTGTGGTGTTGGGGATGTGGATTCTTGCCATCGTCGCGACTGGCGTGGCCGCTTCGCGACTGGGACCCAGGTACTCGAACGAGTTCCGTCTCCCCGCCTCCGAGTCGCAGAGGGTTGCCGAGTTGCTGGAGTCCGAGTTCCCCGACTTCCGGGGCCAGCCAGTCCAGATAGTCTTCAGGTCGGAAGCAGGCGTGGCGGACCCGGAGACGAGGCAGCGCATCGAGGATCTCTTCTCGAAGGTCCGCGGACTCCCGCACGTCGCGGCGGTAAGGTCGCCCTACCAGGGTGGTGGCGGGATCTCGTCGGACGGCCACGTTGCTTTCGGCACTGTCGAGCTCGACGTGGATCCCACGGAAGTCCCCAGAGAGGACATCGCAACGCTCCGGGACACGATCGTTGGGGCTTCCCAGCCCGGGCTGCAGGTCGAAGCCGGAGGGATGGTGATAGGCCTCGCCGACCTTCCGGAGCTCGGTCGGGCTGAGCTGGTAGGACTCGGTGTGGCCGTCGTCGTTCTGCTGGTGGCCTTCGGTTCTGTCCTGGCAACCGGTTTGCCCATAATGACCGCCATCTTCACCCTGGCGACGGCCATGTCCCTCATCGTGGGCCTCAGTCATGTCTTGAAGGTCCCGATCTTCGCGCCGGACCTCGCCCGCATGATCGGGCTGGGTGTCGGAATCGACTATGCATTGCTCGTGGTGACGCGGTTCAGGGAGAACCTCCATGCAGGCGCCGATCCCAAAGAGGCGTCGGTCATGGCCATAAAGACGGCAGGACGCTCCGTGCTGTTCGCGGGGATAATCGTCGCCATTTCCCTTCTGGGGCTATTCGCGATGGGCCTGGACTTCGTCAACGGCATGGCAATCTCGGCCGGCATCGCGGTCCTCCTGGCCATCGCCGCCTCGCTGACGCTTCTCCCCGTAGCGCTGGTGACCCTCGGACACGGCATCGACAAGCTCAAGATTCCGGTCTTCACGCGAGACGAGAGCGACTTCAGGCGTTCCTGGTCCCACCGGTGGTCGCGTCTCGTCCAGCGCAGGCCATGGACGGCCGCGGCCTTGTCGGCGGGAGTACTGCTTGCTCTCGCGCTCCCGGCTCTCTCCATCGACCTGGGGGCAGCCGATGTCGGCAACACCCCGACGACTCGGACTCAGAGGAGAGCGTACGACCTGCTCAGCCAGGCATTCGGTCCGGGCTTCAACGGCCCGGTCATCGTCCTGGTCCGGGTGCCTGAGAGATTCGAGGCCGATACCAGTGAAGTTCCCTCGGCGATGCCGGCGCCAGCGGATCCGGTGGCTGCAGGTGGCGCCGCTCCGGCCGGCGGCACCGAAGCCGGAGGCGGTGCCGCCACTGCAATCCCCGAAGGCATGCCGCCGCTCCCTCCCAGAGTCAGGGAGGTTTACGAGGGTATTGCGGGCTTCGAAGGAGTTGTTCAGGTCACCCCGCCGCTTCCCGCACCTTCAGGTTCGGCCTTTCTCATGCAGGCGATCCCCTCATGGGCTCCCCAGGAGAGGGAGACCAGAGAACTGATCCACTCGATGAGGGAATACGCCAGGAACCTCAGCGGCGAAGGCGGCGAGGTGCTCGTCGGCGGTCTCACGGCTGCATTCGTCGATCTGTCGGACTACCTCTCAGAGCGACTGGTGTGGCTGATCGCAGGGGTGATTTCCCTGTCGTTCCTCCTCTTGACGGTCGTCTTCCGGTCCCTTCTGGTGCCGCTCAAGGCGGCTGTGATGAACGTTTTCTCGATCGGGGCTTCTTACGGCGTGGTCGTTGCAATATTCCAGTGGGGATGGCTCAAGGACCTCGTCGGGGTGGAGAGGACGGGCCCGATAGAGCCCTATCTGCCGATGATGATGTTCGCCATTCTCTTCGGTCTGTCTATGGACTACGAGGTCTTCCTGATCTCCCGCATACGGGAGGAGTACGACCAAAGCGGTGACGCCAACTCGTCCGTAGCCGATGGGTTGGCCGCCACCGCCCGGGTGATCTCGGCAGCAGCGGCGATCATGGTGGCGGTATTCCTGGCGTTCGTCGCGAACGAGCAGCGGATCCTCAAGCTCTTCGGTATCGGGCTGGCCACTGCCATCTTCGTGGACGCCACCCTAGTGAGGCTCGTGCTAGTCCCTGCCACGATGCAGCTTCTGGGGAGAGCGAACTGGTGGCTTCCCGGGTGGCTCGACCGGATCATTCCTGCTGTGCGCTTCGAAGGAGGAACCGGAGCGGACACCGAGGAGCCGAGCGGATTGAAGACAGAGCCACGAAGAGCCCTGGACGAGGAGGCGCGCTCGGAGAAGGAAGGCCTGGAAGCTAAGAAAACTGCGACTCGGCCTTGACCTTGTCTGCTATGTGGGCCGGTACCTCTTCGTAGTGACTGAACTTCAGCGTGAACCTTCCCTGGCCGCCGGTTATCGACCTCAGGTCCGCGGAGTACCTCAGCAGCTCGGCCTGGGGGACCTTGGCTCGGATTGCCGTGTATCCGATTTCGGCCGGCTCGGTGCCCAGAATCCTGCCGCGCTTGGCATTCAGGTCTCCCTGGACGTCTCCGACCTTGTCGTCGGGTACGACGACCTCCAAGTCCATGATCGGCTCTAGAAGCACCACTCCCGCCTGGGGCAGGGCAGCCTGTAAGGCCAGGGAGCCAGCCATCTTGAAGCTGAGCTCGTTGGAGTCGACCGGGTGGTGCTTCCCGTCTACCAGAGTGACCTTGATGTCAACCAGGGGGTAGCCCGCGAAGAAGCCTTTCTCCATCGCCTCCCTGACGCCTTTCTCGACAGCGGGGATGAACCCCTTGGGGATCGCCCCCCCGACGATCTGGTCTACGAACTCGAACCCGGCGTCCCGAGGCAGGGGCTCGATCTGGATCACTGCTACTCCGAACTGGCCATGACCTCCGGTCTGTTTCTTGTGTTTGCCCTCGGCTTGGGCCGGCCTTGTGATGGTCTCTCTGTAGCTCACCTTCGGCAACGAGGTGTCCACCTCGACGCCGAACTTGCGCTTGAGCTTCTCCAGTGTCGCTGCGAGGTGCGTGTCTCCCAGTCCCGAAAGGATCAGCTGCCGAGTCTCCGTGTTGTGCCGGAACTGCAACGTGGGGTCTTCCTCGGCCAGACGCTGCAAGCCCTGGCTCAGCTTGTCCTCGTCGCCCTTTGACTTTGGCGCAACCGCCAGGCTGTAGACCGGCTCGGGAAGGTGCATCGGCGCCAGGACGAGCGAGACCCCCTTCCCAGCCAGGGTGTCACCAGTTCGCGTGTCGGAAAGCTTCGCGACGGCTGCGATGTCACCCATGGAGAGCCCCTCAACCTCGATGTGCTCCTTGCCCCTCAAGGCGAAGACCTGGTGGAGTCTTTCCTCGTGTCCCCTCGTGGTGTTGGTGACGGCCATGTCACCTTTGAGTGAGCCCGAGAGTATGCGGAAGACCGAGAGTTTGCCGATGAAGGGATCAGCAATCGTCTTGAAGACCCTGGCCACGAAGGGCCCGGACGGGCTCGCCTCGAGCGACGCGGGTTCCTCAGAGCCCGGGGCAGCGAAGCCCTCCACCACCTTTCGCTCGAGAGGCGAGGGACCGTACTCGGCGATGAAATCAAGAAGAAGGTCGACTCCCAATGGACGTGTTGCCGAGCCAGCGAGAACGGGGTGGACCTGCCCCGTGGCAATGGCCCTGGACAGCCCCTCAGCGTACGCTTTCTCGTCGATGTCGCCGGTTTCGAGGTAGGTGTCTAGCAGGGACTCGTCGGTTTCGGCTACCGACTCGAGAAGGGCGCTTCGGGCATCCTCGAGGCTCACTTCGGAGGGTAGTGAGCCCTCGGAGGGAGCGCCTTGCGCAGACCCCTTCTCGTAGACGTAACCCTTGCCGGAAAACACGTCCACCAGCCCTTCCAGATGGTTCTCTGCTCCTAGCTGAGCCTGCAAGGCTACGATGCCCGAGCCGAACGCCTCACGCAGGCCTGCAACTGCCTCCTCGATGGACGCCCGCTCCTTGTCGAGCTTGTTCAGGAAGATGATCGCGGGGACGCCGAGGTCCTTGGCCACTTTCCAGTAGTGACGGGTCTGGACCTGGGCGCCGTCGACTGCACTCACCACGAACAGGGCCAAGTCGGCGGCGTACAGAGCAGCGATGGCCTCGCCTTCGAAGTCGGGTGACCCCGGCGTGTCGATCAGGTTGACTTTGTGGCCCTTCCACTCGAGGGGGGCCAGCGCCAGCGAGATCGAAAATCCCCTCTTTGTCTCCTCGGGTTCGAAGTCGCAGACCGTGTTCCCGTCCTCTATACGACCCTGCCGCCCAACGGCGCCGGCGGCGAACAGGCATGCCTCGGCAAGGGTCGTCTTGCCGCTTCCGTTGTGGCCCAGGAGGGCAACGTTGCGAATTCTCTCTGCCGGGTATTGCTTCATCGCAACCACCTCACACTGCTCGTCTGGGCAATCTTAGCCTCGGGGGCTGGGGGGTGAAACTCGACCTCCCCGGTTGTCGCTCACAGCATGGAGGCCGGTGGGCTGTCCTCGGTAACCTGCGAGCATGGCCACTCGCTTACCGGTCGGGCTATCCTTTCCACAATGGAGCCCACTCTGGAGGATCTCGCTCGAGAAGGCTGGAAGCCCCCTCGAAAGAAGCACTGAACGGACCCGCATGCTCGACAAGCAACTGAGAGGCAAGGTAGAACGCTTCACCGAGCCAGTAGGTCGCACGCTCGTCCGGTTGGGATTCTCAGCCAACAAGCTGACCGTCACCGGCCTCACGATCAACCTGGTCGCCGCAGGCGTGGTTTCCACCGGACGCTACGGGCTGGCTGTCTCGATCGGGGCGGTCGGTACCGCCCTGGACATGCTCGACGGCGCCGTTGCCAAGGCCGGCCAGACGGTCTCGCGGAGGGGCGCCTTTCTCGATTCGGTAGCCGACCGGGTGTCCGAATTTGCGATGTTCTCGGGCCTCGCATGGCACCTGTCGACCTACGACCGGTTCCTGGCGTTCCTGTGCATGGTCTCGCTCGGCTTGTCGCTCATCATCTCTTACGAGAGAGCCAAGGCAGAGGCGCTGGGGCTAGACGGCAAGGGTGGCCTCTTCGAACGAGGCGAGCGCCTGATCGTGCTGGGGGTGGCAGTGGGCATCCCCGGGGCTATGGGACCGGCCCTGTGGGTCATGACGGCGGGCACAGCCTTCACCGTGATCCAGCGCTTTGTCTCGATACTGCGTCAGTCGGAGCCGCCCCCGCGGCCTGTGGGGATAGAGCCTTACAGGATCAGCGTGGCGGAGCTCAGACGCCGGGGAGCGCTCGCCAGGGACCGATACAGGTCGAGGAGGCAGAGGGGACGAAGGCAGAGGTGGGTCGCCCTGTCGCGGCGCTCCTGGGGCACTCGATCGAGGGATAGGTGACCGAGACAGAGCCCGGCCCTGCAAGTCGTCCTCTTCCTCAGGGCGAGAACGCGGGCGTCGACGATTACCGGACGCCTTCGCTGCCTGCCAGGCACGCGCCAGAGGGCCCGTGGGAGCGTTTCCGCTCCTCGGAGGTCGGGCCGTGGATCTCGTACCTGTGGGCTCGCATGGGAGAAGGGCTCGCGCGCATCCTGCCGGAAGCAGTGGCAGACCCGACGATTGCCGTCCTGCGTTTCGCCTATTCACGCTTGTCGAGGAAGCGCATGCTCATGATGCGCCTGCACCTGGAAAAGGTGGTCGGGACGATGGGCGAGCAGGAGGCTGCCGTCCGCATGCGCAGGGCGACCGAACTGTACGCCCGCTACTGGTACGAGACGTTCCGCCTGCCTTCGGTACCCACGGAGGAAATTCTGTCGGCGGTCGAGACAGAGGGTGAGGAGTTGCTGGAGGCCTCGCTTCGAAGTGGGCGAGGGGTCGTGCTGGCCTTACCTCACCTCGGGAATTGGGATGTTGCGGGATGTTACGTATCCCAGAAGTACTCCACGGTCCTCTCGGTCGCCGAGTACCTGCGCCCCAGGGCGGCTTTCCTGCACTGGAAGAAGACCCGTGAGAGGCTCGGTATGCGCATCGTTCCGCTCGACGGGACTTCCGCTCCGGTAAAGGAAGCGATTCGTCATCTGAGAAGCGGAGGGATCGTGGCCTTGGTTGCCGACAGGCAGATAGGGAGCGGTGGGGTGGAGGTGGAGTTCTTCGGGGAGAAGACGAGAGTTCCGTCGGGGCCGGCGACCCTGGCGCTTCGCACAGGAGCCGACCTGATGGCGGTCGGACTTTACATGCTGGAAGGTGGCCGTCACCTAGGCGTACTGAGACCTCCGATAAGAGTCGGGCGCGCCCGGGATCCCCGGAGCTCGGCCCTGGCCACCACCCAGGCGCTCGTAAACGAATTCGAAGACCTGATAAGGCGTGACCCCGAGCAGTGGCACCTCTTCACGCCTTTCTGGCCTTCGGACTGGAGGGCTCTGGGAGTGGAGCCGCCGGACTGACGCTCCGGCTGCCTATGCGGGTCGCGCTGGTCTGCCCTTACTCGTTTTCCTGGCCGGGTGGTGTCCAGAGCCACGTGCGCGCCCTGGCAGAACACCTGGCTGCAGCAGGCCACCGCGTGGCCGTCTACGCTCCCACGGATGGGACGGTCACCTGGCCGACCCAGGCAACCTCGGACGGGGTGGTCACCCGGTCGGCAGGGGCAGCTCCGGGCGGGGAACGTCTCTCGGGAGGTGCCGACCCCACGGGCTACGAAGGGTCCGCGGCGGTCCATCAAGCGCGAGGAGTGAATCTGTTCTCGCTGGGACGCAGCCTGCCGGTTCCCGCAAACAGATCGGTCGCACGGCTTGCGTTTTCGCCGATGGTCCGAAAGAGGTTGAAAGAGGGTCTTGAAAGCTTTGCTCCGGACGTCGTACACCTGCACGAGCCCCTCCAGGCAGGTGTCTCCCTCTATATGCTGACGCTCGCTCGCAGGCCGCCGACGGTGGGAACGTTCCACGCTGCGGCCGACCGCATGCCCTTTTACGACTGGTTCAGGCGCCCTCTGTACAGGCTGCTCGAAAGGGTAGACGTCCTGGCCGCGGTATCCCCGGCTGCCCGCGAGTTGGTCCGAACTCACTTCGGCGACGAAGTCGCCTCCCGTGTCCGAATCTTGCCCAACGGCCTAGACGTCGCCCGTTTCGCCGTCGCTTCTCGTCCGTTGGCCGAGCGCGGCCCCACGGTGTTGTTCGTCGGCAGGCTGGAGAAGCGCAAGGGTTGCGAGGTGTTGCTTCGAGCCTGGCCCGCAATTCTCAAGACGGAACCCCGTGCGGTCTTGCGGGTAATAGGAGACGGCCCACTCCGTGAGGACCTAGAGTCCGTCGCTTCCGGGCTGTCGGGGGTGGCTTTCGAAGGTCGGGTAGACGACGATACCCTGGTGCGGGCTTACGGGAGCGCTCGAGTGGTGTGTGTGCCATCGCTTGGCTCCGAGTCATTCGGGATCGTGGTCCTGGAGGCGATGGCCGCGGGTGCCTGCGTCGTGGCTTCGGATCTTGCCGGATACCGCTGGGTCGGTGCAGGAATGGTCCGGCTCGTACCTCCCGGCGACCCGGGAGCCCTTGCCGGGGCGGTTTCGGAGCTGCTCCGGTCCGACCAGGAGGCAGAACGCCTTTCGAAGGGGGGTCGCAAGCGGGCAGCCGACTTCGACTGGGAACGCTTGCTGCCCGATGTCGTCACGGCTTACGAGGAGGCGGTGTCCGCCCGGTCCCAGGGTTCTCGTCCACGGCGGCTCCCCTGAGGAATCCTAGGGCTCAGGAGCGACATGGATACCTCGGTGCTAATAGAGGACTGCCTCGAGCTGGCAGGACGCATAAGGGAGGCGGTGCTTCCCGCGATGGGTCGTTTCGGGGCGAGACGACAAGTCGGGGTGGCGGTGGGAGGAGACGCCACCATGGAAATCGACCGGGTGGCCGAGGCTGTAGTGGAGCGCTTCCAGGAAGAGCGAGGCATCTACTCGAGCTATACCGAGGACGCCGGACTGAAGAGCGTCCCCAACGCCGAAGCGATTCTCGTCGTAGATCCCATCGATGGCACGAGGCCCGCTGCGGCGGGATTCGAGGCAGCCTGCGTATCGGTGGCGGCCACCTCCGTCCTCGAGGAGCCCACCCTCGACGACGTGGTAGTGGGCTGCGTCGTGGAGATCAAGTCCGGAACCCGATTCATCGCGGTATCGGACGGCACGGTTCGAATCGAGGCCGACGGATCGACGGTGGAGCCGTCTCCTACTCGGCAGGTCGATCTCGAGACCATGTTCTGGGCCGGCGGGTACAGGGGACGCCCCTATCTCCCGCTCTCCGCTGCGTTGAGCCGGATCGCCGACCTCTGTGCCATCGGGGGATCGACGTTCGACCTGGGATCGGCGAGCTACATCATGACCCGGATAGTCACCGGTCAGCTCGATGCCTACATCGACCCCGCGCTGAGACTCCTGGCGACCTACCCCGAACTTGAAGGAGAGTTCCTGAGAGCCGGGCGCGGTTCGGTGGTGTGCAACGCCCCCTACGACATCGCCGCCGCATACTTGTGTCTGAAGAATGCAGGTTGCCCGGTGACCGATGCGTGGGGTCAGCCCCTGGGGCGTCGTGCGTTGCTGGGCTCCGGCAAGGACGAACAGATCTCTGTCGTAGCCGCCTCCAACGAGGAACTTCACCGTCAGATCATGGCGGAGATCGAGAGGTCAATCGCCGCCATGGGGGAGCTGATCCCGGTTATCGTGGCGTACGCGGGTTCCCTTGAGAGAAGGGCGCATACCGGATAGGAGAGCTCCATGTTCATCGGATTGATTTTCCTTGCCGTGGTTGTGGCACTGGTCGCCTGGGCGATAGGGATCTGGAACTCGATAATCCGACTGGAGAACCGGATCGACAACGCCTGGAGCCAGATAGACGTCCAGATAAAGAGGCGACTGGACCTGATCCCCAACCTGGTGGAGACCGTAAAGGGATACGCGGCGCACGAGAAGGAGACCCTCGAGCGGGTCGTGCAGGCGCGCAACCAGGCTCTCGCGGCGCAGGGACCTCAGCAGCAGGGCCAAGCGCAGAACGTCCTGGGCGACGCGCTGAAAAGCCTCTTCGCCCTTGCAGAGTCGTACCCCGACCTCAAGGCGAACCAGAACTTCCTGCAGCTTCAGGAGGAGCTGACCGCCACGGAAGACCGCATAGCCTACGCGCGGCAGTTCTACAACGACACGGTCTTGCTCTTCAACAACAAGATCGAGACGTTCCCAGGTCTGCTGTTCAAGGGGAGCCGCAAGCCTCGGGAGATGTTCGAGGAGCCGGGGCTGGACCGGTCCACGCCACCCCAGGTCAGCTTCAGCTGACGGTAAGGCGAAGCGGTCGGACACCGCCGGTCCGGCGGCCCAGAACGAGGGGGCTTGGGCGGTCCCGGTTTGTGTGTCTCCCGTCCCTGCTGGACCCCGCCCATTTTTCTCGACCGGAGCGCCACTAGGTCTGCGAAGGTGTAGCGCTCTAACCTCTCGGGCGGGGCTGGCGGGGCTGCCAGGCTTGTGTCGAACACGGGAAGTGCGCGGCGGCAATACCTGTCGTATTCGGTAACTTCTGCAGTCAAGGAAAAGAGGATGTTTTACGAGGGGATTGCGTCGAACAAGCGTAGAACGGTCTTGCTCATGGCATTCTTCGTTCTCTTTGTGGTGGGAGTCGGCCTGGCTATCTCCTACCTTCTCCAGTTCGGTTGGGTAGGCCTTGGGGTGGCCTTCGTGCTAGCGGTTCTGCTGGTGGCAGGCTCTTACTGGAAGTCGGACTCGCTGGTCATCGCGCTGGCGGGAGCAAGACCTGCCGATCCGGTCCAGTACGCTAGACTTCACAACCTTGTCGAGGCGATGGCCATCGCCGCGGGCATCCCCAAGCCGAAGGTCTACGTGGTGGACGACCCTGCCCCCAACGCCTTCGCCACCGGACGCGATCCTGGACATGCAGCGATCGCGGTCACCACCGGCCTTCTCGAGATCATGAACAGGGTGGAGCTGGAGGGCGTGATCGCCCACGAAATCAGCCACATCAAGAACTACGACATCCTCGTCGGCACCGTGGCGGCGGTGCTGGCGGGCACCGTGGTCATTGCCTCCGACCTGGTGCTCCGCCTCCTGTGGTTCGGGGGTGGACGCAGCAGGGACGACGGGGCCAAGAACCCTGTTCTCCTCGTGCTGGCGCTTCTCGCCCTGGTGCTGGCTCCGCTGGGGGCTGCGATCATACGGGCCGCCATCTCGAGGCGCAGGGAGAGTCTGGCGGACTTCTCTGCCGTGGAGCTCACGCGGTACCCGCCGGGCCTGATCGGCGCTCTGGAAAAGCTCAGGGACAATCCCACCGTGGTGAGGCACCACTCGAACGCCATTGCTCACCTCTACATCGAGTCTCCCGAGGCCCGGGACCGGTCGTGGGTAAACCGTCTCTTCGACACCCACCCCCCACTGGAGGAACGGATCGCAGCCCTCAAGGAGCTCTAGCCGGAGCCAGCGGACAGAGCGCTCATACAGTGGTCCGAATACGGGGACCTGGTCAGTTGCGGATTGCCACGTCCGCAGCCGCGCAAGACAGCCTCGGGTCGGGGTCTTCAGGGTGCCGGTGGCGCTATAGAGGATGAGATCCTGAGCGGGAGTCCTAGAATTGCCTCGGAAAGGCGTAGAGCTGACGGCAGGCGAGCGATGGGTAGCGCGAACGAGATCATGAACAGCGAATCAAGGCGCGTCGGGACCGCAAGGGTGAAGAGGGGGTTGGCCGACATGCTTAAGGGCGGCGTCATCATGGACGTCGTCTCGCCCGAGCAGGCTCGTATTGCGGAAGACGCAGGAGCGTGCGCGGTGATGGCGCTCGAGCGGGTCCCTGCCGACATCAGGGCCGAAGGTGGCGTCGCCCGGATGTCCGACCCCGAAGTCATCGAGGCAATAAAGGAGGCAGTGACCATTCCGGTCATGGCAAAGGTCCGAATCGGGCACTTTGCCGAGGCACAAGTCCTCGAAGCACTCGAGGTCGACTACATCGACGAGTCCGAGGTGCTCACGCCTGCCGACGAGGAACACCACATAGACAAGTGGCAGTTCAAGGTCCCGTTCGTCTGCGGGGCGCGGGACCTGGGCGAGGCTCTCCGCAGGATTGCGGAAGGCGCGGCGATGATCCGGTCAAAGGGAGAGGCGGGCACCGGCAACATCGTCGAGGCAGTGAGGCACATGAGGGCGATCACTTCCGAGATACGTCGCCTCACGACGATGTCTTCCGAAGAGCGTTTCGCCGCTGCCAGGCGGCTCGGAGCCCCCGTGGAGCTTGTCGAAGAGGTAGCCGAGACCGGACGCCTTCCGGTCGTGCTCTTCTGTGCGGGCGGTGTCGCTACCCCGGCTGACGCTGCCCTGATGATGCAGTTGGGGGCCGAGGGGATATTCGTCGGGTCCGGTATCTTCAAGTCCGAGGATCCTCCCCGACGCGCGAGGGCAATTGTGGAGGCCACGACCCACTACCAGGATCCCGAGATCGTTGCCAAGGTCTCCAGGGGACTGGGGAGCCCCATGCGAGGGCTCGAACTTTCGGGGCTATCCGAAGGGGAGAGGCTGGCCACGAGGGGATGGTAGCCGGCGAGGCATGAAGGTCGGGATTCTGGCTCTGCAGGGCGCATTCGCCGAGCACGAGGAGGTGTTCGGGCGCCTGGACGTCCCGACCCGCCAGGTACGGGTTCCGGAGCAGCTCGAGGGCATCGACGCTCTGGTAATTCCGGGCGGGGAGTCCACCGTGTTGTCCAGGTTGCTGGACTCGTCGGGGCTTCTCGAACCTCTCGGGAAGCTGGTAGCTGAGGGGATGCCGGTCATGGGCACGTGCGCGGGCATGATCGTCTGCGCATCCGAGATCGTTGACGGTGCCAAGGGCCAGACAAGCCTGCGGTCGGCCCGCATCGCAGTAAGGCGCAACGCTTTCGGCAGGCAGATCCACAGCTTCGAAGCCGAGGTCGAGGCACCGGTCCTGGACCCGCCCAGCTTCCACGGGGTATTCATACGTGCCCCCCTTCCGGTACGGGTGGACGACGAGGTGGAGGTCCTGGCTCGCCTGGACGGACGCCCGGTTGCCGTGCGAGACAGGAACCAGTTCCTCTTCTGCTTCCATCCCGAGCTCGCCGAGGACGACAGGTTCCACCGGTACTTTCTGGACGCCTCGGGGCTGGTGCAGGGAACTTCGGGTGGCTGAGTTCGAAAAGGAAGGCTTCAAGCCATGTCAGGGCATTCGAAATGGCATTCGATTCGGCACAAGAAGGGGATCGTCGACGCCCGAAGGGGCAAGCTCTTCGCCAAGCTGATACGGGCCATAGAAGTGGCAGCGAGGCAGGGAGGGGGTGATCCCAAGGGGAATCCGACCCTGGCCACTGCCATCCAGAAGGCTCGGGACGCGTCGATGCCCATGGACAACATCGAAAGGGCCATAAAGAGAGGAACGGGTGAGCTGGAAGGGACCGCGTACGAAAGGGTCTCTTACGAGGCCTATGCCCCTGGAGGGGTGGCTCTGCTCATCGACGTCCTGACCGACAACCGTAACAGGGCGGCATCGGAGGTGCGGTCGATTGTGACCCGCAACGGTGGCTCGATGGGGGAGCCGGGGTCGGTCTCGTGGATCTTCGAGATGAAGGGGGTCGTCAGCGTAGAAGCTGGGGTAATCGACGAGGACGAGCTGCTGGAGCTGGCCGCGGAGGCTGGCGCAGAGGACGTGGACACTGACGGCACGGTATGGGAGATCAGGTGCTCGCCGGAGGCCCTCAAGGACCTCCGCAGGCTACTCGAGGAACGAGGGGTTCCGCTACTGCAGGCAGAGGTGAGCATGGTGCCCCAGACAACCGTCCCGGTCTCGGACAGGGCCACAGCCCAGAAGGTCCTCAAGCTAATGGAGGCCCTCGAGGAAAGCGACGACGTCCAGGCCGTTTACGCGAACTTCGACATCCCCGAGGAAATCCTCGCCGAAGCGGGCTGAGGTCTTCCCCGAGCGAACGAGCATCTGCGGCTTGTCGGAGGCCATTGCATCTGGATGTCGTCGGGCGGGGATATCGTAGAGACATGGCAACTAGAGCCAGTCTTGAGGCGGTCTGCCTACGCGGTGAAGCGCGGCTTGTCCAATGCGGGTCCTGGGTGTAGATCCGGGCCTGGCCAGGACAGGCTACGCGGTGGTCGAGGACGCGGGCGCCTCGCTGGTGGGCTTGACGCTCGGGGTGATAAAGACCAACAGAGTCGACCCGCTGCCGTGGCGACTGCTGAATCTCGAAGAGGCCCTCGTCCGCATCGTCGAGGAATGGGAGCCCGACTGTCTTTCCGTGGAGCGCCTGTACTTCCAGGTTAATACGAAGTCAGCGATACAGGTCGGGGAGGCGGCTGGAGTGGTCTTGCTGGTCGCAGGCCGTTTCGGACTGGAGGCCTTCGGGTACTCGCCCAACGAGGTGAAGAGGTCGCTGACCGGTTACGGCGGGGCCGACAAGGCCCAGATGACGGCGATGACGTCACGCCTTTTGGGGGTGAGCCCGTCCCAGCTCGAGCCGGACGCGGCCGACGCAGCAGCGGTTGCGGTGACCCACCTGAACAATGCAAAGGTGCAGGCGGCGGTCAGGAGGGCGCTTTGATGACGCACCGTGGGCTGCCGACTGGCAGCACCAAGTACAAGCAGCTGGTGCTGGAGCGAGGCTCAAGGTGATCGCTGCGCTCGAGGGCAAGGTGGTCTCCGCCAGAGACCGGGATTCTGCGATCGAGGTCGTTGTGGATGTGGGAGGGGTCGGCTACCGGGTCCTCGCGCCTACCAGGGATGCCAACTTCCTCTCCCGTCCTCAGGCGAAGGTATACCTTCACACGTATCTGCACGTTAGGGAAGACGCCCTGGTGCTTTACGGCTTCTCCAGTCCCGAGGACCGTGACGCCTTCGAGGTGCTCATGACGACACCGGGGGTTGGTCCCAAGGTCGCTCTGTCCGCGCTGTCGGCATATACCGCTACCGAGCTGAGGCTGGCGGTCTCCAACGAAGACGCCGCCGCTCTGGCTGCCGTACCCGGAATAGGTCCCAAGCTAGCCAGACGCATAGTGGTCGAATTGCGCGACCGCCTCGGTGTGGGATCCGTCGCGGCCGTCCCTGCTGGCTCGGCAATGGCCGAGGCGAGAGCGGCCCTTGGCGAGCTGGGTTATTCCCCAGCCGAGATTGCCGAGGCGCTCCAGGGTCTTGATCCCGCGGCTACCACCGAGGAGATGGTCACAGCTGCCCTCAAAGTACTTGGCGAGAAGCGGAGGGCTGTGTAGGTGTCGACTGTGGACCCGCCTGACCGTCCCGATCTGGCACCTAAGGCCGGGCCCGAAGAAGTGCTCTCCGAGCAGGCTCTGAGGCCCACCAGCCTCTCGGAGTTCATCGGTCAACCAGCCCTCAAGGAGCACCTGCGCGTCATGTTGGGTGCGGCGAGGCGGCGCCAGGACGCGGCCTGTGACCACATGCTCTTTTGCGGGCCTCCTGGCCTCGGCAAGACGAGCATGGCAGGTATCGTTGCGGCAGAACTGGGGGTCGGGTTCCGGGTGACAAGCGGGCCGGCTCTCGAGCGGCCTGGTGACCTGGCGGCCATCCTGTCGAACCTCGATCGAGGCGACGTCCTCTTCGTCGACGAGATCCACCGCCTGCCACGACCGGTAGAGGAGCTGCTCTACCCTGCGCTCGAGGACTTCAAGATCGACATCGTCATAGGTAAGGGGCCTGCAGCAAGGTCGGTCCGGATCGACGTCCCGCGCTTCACCCTGATCGGAGCGACTACCCGCCCCGGCCTCATCACGGGCCCGCTCAGGGACCGCTTCGGATTCATTTCCCGCTTCGACTACTACGGGCCGGAAGACCTGGCCCGCATAGTCGAGCGGTCGGCGGCTCTGCTCGGTATCAGGATCGAGTCCGAGGCTGCAGCGGAGATCGGGCGCCGAGCACGGGGTACGCCGCGCATTGCAAACCGCATCCTCCGGCGGGTCCGGGACTTCGCGGAGGTCAACGGTGAGGACTCGATAACTCTAGAGCTAGCCGAGGCCGCCCTGGGACTTTTCGACATCGACTCACGCGGCCTCGACAGGACCGACAGGGCGATCCTCGAAGCCATCGTGAGGAAGTTTGGAGGGGGACCTGTGGGTCTGCAGACTCTGGCGGCCGTGGTGGGAGAAGACCCCGAAACTCTGGAAGAGATGTACGAGCCGTACCTCATTCAGCAGGGCTTCATGCACAAGACCCCCCGGGGCAGGGTGGCGACCGCGTCTGCCTACGAGCACCTCGGCGTCGACCATCCAGTCGAGGCAGAGCTCCTCTCTCTCTTCGACCAGGAGGCGTGAGCTCGCCGGGCGGGCCAGACAGCTGCTTGTTCTGATCGCCTCGATGGGCCGGGCTGACGACTACGACTACTTCCTTCCATCGGAACGTATTGCACAGATCCCCGCCGAGCCTCGGGACTCGGCGCGGCTCCTGGTCTGTCGTGGCAGGGCCGTATTCGAGACTGCGACGGTCAGGGAGCTGCCTCGGATCCTGAGGGCTGGCGATCTGCTGGTCTTCAATTCGGCAAGGGTGAGGCGCGCACGTGTCATCGTCCGGCGCCCCGGCGGGGGCAAGGGTGAGCTGTTGTTCTTGCGGCTCTGGCGCCAGGGCCGCGAGGAAGACCGCCGGCGCTGGGAGGTACTGGCTCGACCCTCGCGCAAGCTGCGCCCCGGACAGGAACTGCTGCCCCTCCTGGGCGAGGGAGACGGCTGCAAGGTGAGGGTCGATTCCGAGCTGGGCGAGGGCAACTGGCTGGTCATCCTCGAACAGCCGGAGCGCTCGACATGCTCGTTCTTCGATTGCCACGGTCTGCTGCCCCTGCCTCCTTACTTCAGGGGTCAGCTCGCCTCCGAGGAGCGTTACCAGACTGTCTTTGCCGACAGGGAAGGTTCGGCAGCGGCGCCCACTGCGGGTCTGCACTTCACCAGGGAATTGCTTGCACGGCTGGAAGCCGCGGGCATCAGGACTGCCTCGGTCTACCTGGAGATAGGCGCGGATACTCTGCGGCCCATGAGGCAGGATTCTGGCGGCCAGGTTTCCGTTCGTGCCGAGTACTGCGAGTTGAGCGAGGAGACGGCGGAAGCGGTCGCGCGTACCAGAGACGAATGTGGCCGGATCATCGCAGTCGGCACCACGGTGGTGCGGACGCTCGAGTCCCTGGCGAGCGAAGAAGGGACGGTACGGCCGGGGACCACGATGGCCGAACTCCTGATCGAGCCTGGCTACCGGTTCAGAGTTTGCGACGGTCTACTCACCAACTTCCATGCGCCCCGAACCTCGATGGTGGCGATGGTGGCTGCGTTCTTGCCAAGCTGGCGAGAGGCGTACGAGACTGCTCTCAGAGAGGGCTTTCGCTTCCTGTCCTTCGGCGATGCCATGCTGGTCATCCGGGACCCGTGAGGGGTCTGGTGACCTTGGCAGTCGCCACGTCAGATGGCAGAAAGGTCTGGCGTGCTGGGACGTTGCGACCAAGGCTCGGCACGCCCCTCGGCGATTGCACGCGGAAACCCGAGGGCGTTCTTCCTCCGCCGCCAGCTCTATGGAGCAGGTTCCCGGTGTCAAGGCGATGGCTCGTTGAATGCTCCTTCGGTTGTTCGGTTGGCCTGTCGAAAAGTTATGAGGGGTGGTGCGACGCTTAGCTTGCCTACTGAGGGTGACTCGAGCCCGGAAGAGGCAGGCGGTCGGGACCTCAGGCTCGCCAGGGCTCTCGGCCCTTTGGGTCGCAATCTCCGCTTGCAGAGCAAGCACTGGCGCAGCAGGCGTTATCCTGTATATCGGGAAGCGACACCGAAGAGGCACCGGAAAGGCGCCTGGTAGTCGGCGAGGAGGGTTGCGGCCCCCTTCGGTGCGCGCAGCGCACGAGTGCGCCCGAGGTCCATCGAGGGGAGAGGTGACGGCACTTGGACCCTGACCAACCTAAGCTCGGCGAAGTCCTTGTCGCAGCAGGAGTGATCTCCCAGCTCGAGTTGCTGGAAGCCCTCGAACTCCAGAAGTCGGACCCACGTAAGCCCAGGTTGGGCCAGCTTCTCATCGAAAAGGGGTGGGCGACCGAGGGAGAGATCTGCCGCGCGCTCTCGGGTCAGTTGAGGCTCCCCTTTGTAGATCTGAGGGGCATGACGCTGGATCCCAGCGTGGTCGCCTTGATCCCGACCGAGCTTGCGACCCGGCACCAGTGCATCGCTGTCGGCGTGAGGGGAGACGAGCTCCTCGTGGCCATGGCGGACCCCACCAACCTCCTGGCAGTGGACGACCTGAAGGCCGCGACTAAGCGGAAGATAAAACGCGTCGTGGCTCAGCCTTCCCTCATCTCCAGGGCGATTCAGAGTTACTACGGCATCCCCGATGCTGCCTACTGGGCACAGCTCTCCACGGGTCGGGCGGGTGCCGGTTCGCCTGGTGCGGTGGGCACTCGGCCCTCGGGAGGACCGGGGGCGGCTGGATGGGACCTGCCAAGAGCCGATCCGTCGATGCGGGTGATACAGAAGTCCGTGCGGCGGTCGCAACCCACTGGTGAGTACGTCGACGTCGCAAGAGAACTGCTCAAGCCAGCCTCTCCCGAGATTCTCGCGTACACGATGAAGAAGGTCGTGGAGGAAGAGGCACCGGGAGAGCCACATCCTCCAGACGAAATTCCCGACCTCCCTCCGCTCCCACAGGTCCCACCGACGGCAGAGGCCTTCCGCGAGGAGGCCAGGCGGGCGGTCGAGGCGCTGTTGGCCGACGCCCTACGCCAGAGAGCGGTCGAGATAAGAGGCGAGCCGGGTCTCGAGGGCTATTCCATCCAGTTCAAGGTCGGGGGCACCTACAGGGAGGTGATGGGTATTCCGAAGCGCCTTCAGGCGGCGACCACCGCCTATCTCAAGCAGCTTGCAGGACTCGACGTCGCCGAGCACAAGGTCGAGCAGGAAGGCAGCCTCAGGACCGTCGTCGAGGGGAAGGAGTTCTCCTCGACCATCAAGTTCTCGCCTTCGCTCAACGGCGAGAAGTTCCTGATGCGTCCCTCGGTATCTCCAGGTGAGCTTCTGTCCCTGGAAGAGCTCGGACTCTCCGAGGACGACTCCAAGCTTCTGAAGGCAGCTCTCGGCCTGCCTCGAGGGGTGATCCTGGTCGCAGCGCCTGCAGGGAACGGCAAGACCACGACCCTCCTTGCGATTCTTGGCTTCTTGTCACGAAAACACCGGAATATCCAGTACGTGGGCGCCAGGCCGGACTGCCCCCTCGAGGGAGCCGAACTTACGGAGGTAGACCCCTCCGTCGGCATGACCTATTCCGAGGCATTCCGCACGGCGATGCGGGAAAACCCCAGGGTGATAGTGGTCGACGACCTGCCCGACTCCGACGTTGCCGAACAGGTGCTCGTCGCCGCCATGTCGGGCCGCCTCGTGGTCGCGGCCATCGAAGCGGACGACGCTCCTTCGGCGTTGGTCAAGCTGGTCGAAATGGGAGCCGACCCCACCAAGGCCGGAACGGCCATAGCCCTGGTCATCTCCCAGCGCATCGTGAAACGGAACTGCGATCGGTGCTCCTCTCGGTACATGCCTCCCGCCAGTGTCCTGCGGGCACTCGGGGCAGACGAGGCCGACGGTCAGTGGCGTAAGGGAAGGGGGTGCGAGGCTTGCGGCTACAGTGGCTACAGCGGCACCGCTGCTTTCTTCCAGTTGATGCCCGTCACCGACCTGATGAAGGAACAGATGAAGGTCCAGGTGTCCCAGACCGCCTTGATGCACACTGCTGCCTCCATCGGGACTCCCACCATCGGCGAGGCCGGTCTCGAGCTGGCAAAGGGAGGAGTCACGACAGTCGAGGAGATCGCACGGGTCCTGGAGGTCGTGGAGAGCAAGCTCGTCGCCTGCCCGGGGTGCGGGGCCGCTGTAAAGGCGGAGTACGTCGTCTGCCCGTACTGTTCGCAGTCGCTCACCGGGGGTTCGTGCGCTCGGTGCGGCGAGGAGCTGAAGCCTGACTGGGTCGCCTGCCCTTACTGCGGTGCCAGACGAGAGGACACGACCCCCCGGGCCGGGCTCAGGTCGAAGACGAGCTATTCGACGAGCGTCGGAACCGCTGCTTCGATCTACGATTCTGGGCCGGTGCCCAGCTATTCCGCTGCCTCCTCTCCGGTACTGGTGGTCGATCCGGACGACGGGTTGCGGCACCGGACTGAGGACATTCTCGCGAGGTCAGGCTATTACGTACTGGGTGCATCCGAGCCCGAGCAGGCTCTCAGGCTGACCGTAGGCCACAGGCCTTCCCTGATTTTGGTGGCCGAGGCTCCCGAGGTGGGTTTCGACGGAGCCGAGCTTGCCCTGCGAATTCGCAGGACAGCGCAGGGCGCGGCTACCCCGATCATTTTCATGAGCAGGGAAGCGGAAGCGGTCCCTTCCGAGGCCGGAGAGTCCGAGGTGCTGCCCAGGCCGGCAGAGGAGAGCCGGCTGATATCTGCAGTCCGTCGCCACCTTGGCGCGGCGGCGGGAAGCTGAGGCGTGCAGCAGGGTCAGGTGAGAGGTGGCGCAGCCTCGGGGGCAGGAGGGACGGGTACCCCGTTCGAGTTCCGAGTAGAGCCTTCCAACGAAGCAGGCTCCAGGGCCCGGTCGGGAACCCTCCACACCCCGCACGGAACGCTCGACCTCCCCTGCTTCTTACCGGTGGCGACCAGGGGGGCATTGCGGCTGCTCGACTGGGCGGACCTCGAGCATCTGGGATTCGAAGCTGTCTTGATGAACTCGTACCACCTGATGCTCAGGCCAGGCACCGCAGTAGTAGCCGCTGCAGGCGGACTTCACTCCTTTGTCGGCTGGGACCGACCGATCGTCACGGACTCGGGCGGTTTCCAGGCCATGAGTCTCGGCGGTGTTGCAAGCGACGAGGGAATCCGGTTCAAGTCCGTCTACGACGGCTCGTCCTGCCTGTTGACACCGGAGGATGCGCTGACAGTACAGGCAGAGCTGGGTGTGGACGTGGCTGTCGCCCTCGACGAGTGCCCGAGGCTGCCTGCTTCCTCCACCCGGGTCGAAGTCGCAACCCGTCGCTCCCTGGAGTGGGCTCGCCGCTCGGCCGAGGCGTTCGACTTGTACGGCCGGCAACTGCTGGTAGGGGTCGTGCAAGGCGGGACGGACGTCGAGCTGAGGGTCCAGGTGGCCGAAGAGATGGCCGATCTGGGCTTCGGGGCCCTGGCGATTGGAGGCCTGTCGGTGGGCGAGTCTTTCGAGGAGCGCCTGGCGGTTCTGGATGCCCTGGCGGACGTGCTCCCCGCCGACCGGCCCCGGTACCTGATGGGAGTGGGCGATCCGCTCACGCTGGTGGAGGCGGTCTGGAGAGGGATAGACCTCTTCGACTCGGTGCTTCCCACCCGCCTCGGCCGCCACGGCTCCGCGCTTGGCTGGACCGGCAGGCTCAACCTGAGGTCCTCGGTGCTGCAGGGATCCGAAGAGCCGATCGATCCCAAGTGCGGATGCCCGACCTGCTCGCGGTATTCGAAGGGATATCTGAGGCACTTGCTGCTGGTGGGTGAGGAGACCGGAAGGCGACTGGTCTCCGTGCACAATCTCCACTTCCTCAAGGAATTCATGGAGGCGGTCAGAAAGGCGATTCGCCTGGGCACCCTTGCCGAATTGCGGGCCGAGGTCTGGGATTCGTGGGCCCGTCGAACCTTCAAGGCGAGAAGCGCCCGGAGCCGGTGAATTCTCTGGGCAAGCCCGCGGGAAGGCGAACCTGTCCAGGCCGAGGAAAATGACACGGTGGGATCGGGGTGGTAGTTACTCTAATGCGGGTCCTGAGCCGGAAGAGCCGGGCGCGGCATTCCTCAGCAGGCTCGATTCCGTACCGGTTTGGCCGGGCGGCACCCGACCGGACGGCTCGTTGGGAAAGGTTGAGCTATGGAAGGCGCCTCCACGTTCATAACCCTCGCGCTCTTGTTCGGCGTGATGTACTTCCTGCTGATCAGGCCGCAGAAGCGGCGCATGGCCGAACAGGCGCGCCTCGTTTCCTCGCTCGAGGTAGGAGACGAGGTCCTGACCTCGGCTGGGATCTTCGGGAGGATCAGGCGGATGAACGACGACCGCCTCGAACTGGAGACTGCGGGCGGCACCAGGCTCGAAATCCTCAAGTCCACTGTGGTCAGGCGAATCGGGGACGAGGCTCGGCCCGAAAAGAGGGCTGTGGAGGGCGGAAAGCAGAGGGCTCCTGGCCGAGCGGACCGCGATAAGCAGCCGGAAGACTCCATCGAATGAGCGCGGCCACAAGACGAGAACGCGCCGCTCGCCTGCTACTTGGCTTTACAGGACTGGTCGCGGTATCTGTTGTCGCTGTCGTCGCCGTCGGGCTCAGACCCAAGCTCGGACTTGACCTGCAGGGGGGACTCTCGATCACCTACGAAGCAAAAGGGGGCCTCACTCCCGATGCCGTCGACCAGGCGGTGGAGATCATCAGGAACCGGGTAGACGCTCTCGGGGTGGCAGAACCCGAGATCGCCAGGCAGGGCGCAAACCTGATACAGGTGCAGATACCCGGCGTGGCCGACCCTGCAGCGGCCGAGCGAGTCATCGGTCGCACTGCACGCCTGGCGTTCAGGCCCGTTCTGTCGGTTGTGACCGAGACAGCGATTCCACTCGGAGATGGCGGGTCGTTGACGGAGTCAGCGCTGGCTCAGGCCGCGATCACAGGCCTTGCGACCCCGGCCGACCAAGATTTGCCCGACAAGGAGGTCACCTTCCCCTTGAAGGACCGCCCCGAGGTCCTGATGCGCCTTGGCCCCGTGGAGGTCGACGGCACGTCGGTGAAGCGGGCGGACGCCGTATTCGAGAACCTCGAATGGGTGGTGGCGCTCGAGTTCGACTCTGAAGGCGCATCCAAATTCAAGACCCTCACCGGACGGCTGGCATGTTTCCCGCAGAACGACCCCAAGCGCCAGCTTGCGATCGTTCTGGACCAGAAGATCGAGTCCGCGCCGACCATGGGAGACGAGGTGAGGTGCAACGAGGGAATTTCGGGGCGCGCCATCATCTCGGTGGGAGACGAGAAGGGTGCCAAGGAGCTTGCCCTCGTGCTCCGCTACGGAGCCCTTCCGGTCGAGCTGGTGGAGCTGTCCAAGGAGCAGGTCTCCGCGACTATCGGGCACGACGCGCTGGTCGCTGGGCTGATCGCAGGCGGTTTCGGTCTCGGATTGGTGATTCTTTACTCCTTCCTGTACTACCGGGGCCTTGCCCTGGTCATCGTCTCCGGGCTGGCTGTCTTCTCTGCGACCAACTTCGCGGTAGTGAGTTTCCTGGGAGGTGTGGCCAATCTTGCACTGACGCTGGCGGGGGTGGCCGGGCTCATAGTATCGGTGGGCATCACCGCCGACTCGTACATCGTCTACTTCGAACGGATCAAGGACGAGATTAGGGCGGGCAGGCCGGTGCGGGCGGCGGTAGAGGCCGGCTTCCGGAGAGCCTTCCGCACGATACTGGCCGCCGACACGGTGAGCCTCATGGCTGCCGCACTCCTGTGGTTCCTGGCGGTCGGAGGGGTCAAGGGATTCGCTTTGTTCTTGGGCATTGCGACCGTAATCGACATCGTCGTGGCCTACTTCTTCACCCAGAACGCGGTGGCGTTGCTCGCCAGGACCGAGTTGCTGTCGGAAGGGGCGATGAGCATCGAACGGATTGCCTTGCCGCCCGAGTCTCGAGCAGCTATCGAGGCGAAGGGAGGCTGAGGGTTGCGGCGCCTGGTCCGGGACCTCTACTACGGCAGGACCGATTTTCGTATAGTCGAACGCCGGCGGGCCTTCTACGCAGTGTCGGCTCTTCTGGTGACCGGGAGCATCGTTGCGGTCGTGCTCCTGGGCTTGAACCTTTCGATCGACTTCAGGGGAGGGACCTCCTGGAAGGTCTCCTACGGAGCCTCCCAGACCCCCGACGCCGCTTCGTCATCAGAAGAGGGGGGAGCACGCCGGGCGGCACGAGAGGCCGGGGCTCCGGACGAGTCCGCGATCCGCGACGCTGTGGCGAGAGGTGGGGCTTCTGCCGAGAAGGTCCTCTACCTGGGATCCTCGCAGATAGAGGTGCAGTCTGCGCCGGTCGAGTCGGCGGTCGCCGAAAGCGTATCCAGAGAGCTGGCTTCCCTCGTGGGCGCGGACGCCGACCGCTTCCAGGAGGTCGTCAGCGTCAGTTCTGTCTCGGCGACATGGGGCGCACAGATCAGCCGCAAGGCGGTGCAGGCCCTGGTGGTCTTTCTGGTGGCCGTCTCCGTCTACATCTCAGCGAGGTTCCAGTGGCGGATGGCGGTCGCCGCCCTCGTCGCCCTGGCACACGACATCCTTATCACAATCGGTACCTACGCGGTTACGAGGTTCACCGTGGCGCCGGCGACGGTGATAGCCACCCTCACGATACTTGGGTACTCCCTCTACGACGACGTCGTGGTATTCGACAGGGTGAAGGAGACTGCCGGTACGGCAGAGGCTGGCAAGCAAGACTTCTCGGAACTGGTAAACCGCTCCCTCAATCAGGTCCTGATGAGGTCCCTCAACACCTCGCTGACCTCCTTGCTGCCGGTGTGTGCACTTCTTGTCGCCGGGGTCGTTCTCGGAGTGCCGACGCTAAAGGACTTCGCCCTGGCGCTGTTCGTCGGGATCATGGCCGGAACGTATTCGTCGATCTTCGTGGCCAGCCCCTTGCTGGTCACCCTGGGTCGAGATCAGGTGAGGGCCGTCGGCCTCGCCGATGCACGCCGGCGCGCACTGGAGTCGGCCAGAAAGAGAGGCGCTGGCAGCCGGGCGCTGCCTTCCGGAGCCGACCGCGGTCTCGAAGTGGGAGCTGGGGCCGGGTCGAGAGAGGAGCGCTTCGAGCTTCCGCCCGAAGCCGATGCGGCAGAGCCCACGGCAGCGTCCCGGACAGCGTCTGGCTCGGCTAGCCGGCCCAGGGGCTCTTCCAAGCCCAGGGCGAAGAAGTCGGCGCGAAGCGTCCCTTCGAAGAGCAAGGGGAAGTCGAAGAAGAGGCGCAAGTAGCGGTGGGCTCCCGCGGCGGCGACTACGAAGACCTAAAGGCCCTCGTCCGTGCGATTCCCGACTTCCCCCAAGAGGGGGTGATCTTCAGAGACATCACGCCGCTGCTTTGCGACCCGGAGGCCTTCGGGCGGGTGATTCCAGCTCTGTGGGCACCGTGGGAGGGGGAGAGGATCGACAAGGTTTTGGGCGTGGAGGCGAGGGGCTTCATCCTGGCAGCGCCGGTCGCCCTCCACATGTCGGCTGGTTTCGTGCCGGTTCGGAAGCCGGGAAAGCTCCCTCACGAGGTGGAGCAAGAAGAGTACGAGCTGGAGTACGGGACGGACGCCGTCGAGGTCCACAAGGACGCCATTTCTCCAGGGGAGCGTGTACTGATCGTGGACGACGTGATCGCCACGGGTGGGACGGCAGCCGCTGTGGTGCGGCTGGTCGAGAAGCTTGGCGGCGAGGTTGCCGGACTGTCCTTTCTGATTCAGATCGTGGCGCTGGGCGGGATGAGCCGGTTGTCGCGCTACCGTGCCCACGCACTGCTCGCCTTCTGAGCGCCTGGCTCGGCTCGGCCGAACGCCCTCGAGCCGGATTGGCGGCATCGACTGGATACCGACCGGCGTTAGCATTGACGAGGGGCCAAAGGCCCCGGATGGCTCAAAGCCCAAGGATCGAGCCCGGAGCGATATGACCGACACCAGAGCCCACTCGAGGGTCCTCCCCTCCATCCCGTGGCGCCGGCCGTCCGATGCGGCCATGGCCGAGCTCGACCCGGTTCTCAAGGCCCTGCGAAAGCACCACGGACGTGCCGAGGCGCGGCTGGTTCACCGCGCCTACGAATTCGCCAGGGTGGCGCACCAGGACCAGTTGCGGGCGTCGGGCGAGGCGTTCATAAGCCACCCGCTTGGAGTGGCGCGCATACTTGCGGAAAGCGGCTTCGAACCTCACACCATCGCGGCCGCGCTCCTCCATGACGTCGTGGAAGACACCGCGGTGACCCTAGACGACCTGAGAACTGAATTCGGCGACGAGATCGCGGCGCTGGTAGATGGTGTCACCAAGCTGGACCGGATCGAGTTTCATTCACGGGAGGCCCAGCAGGCGGCCACCTTGCGCAAGATGATCATCGCGATGGCTGCCGACATTCGGGTACTGGTGATAAAGATCGCCGACAGGCTTCACAACATGCGGACCATAGAAGCCCTCCCAGCAGAGAAGATGCGCCGCATATCCCAGGAGACCCTTGACATCTATGCTCCGCTGGCGCACCGCCTCGGAATGCAGGAGTTCAAGTCAGAGCTGGAAGACCTGGCCTTCAAGGTCCTGCACCCAAAGCGCTACGAGGAGATAGCGAACCTGGTCGCCGAGAGGGCACCGGCACGGGAGGAGTACACCAGGACGGTGGTCTTCGAGGCGAAGGCATGGCTGGAGAAGGCGAAGATCCCGGCCGAGGTCGCCGGCCGCTCGAAGCACCTCTATTCGATTTACGAGAAGATGGTGCTGGGGGGAAGGGACTTCGACGAGATCTATGACCTGGTCGGCATACGCCTCATAGTTCCGACGGTTCGCGACTGCTATGCCGCGCTGGGCATCATCCACTCCCTCTGGCCACCGGTTCCCGGCCGCTTCAAGGACTACATCGCCATGCCCAAGTTCAACCTGTACCAGTCGCTTCACACGACCGTGGTAGGGCCGGGCGGCAAGAGCGTCGAAGTCCAGATCCGTACCCCGGAGATGCACAGGGTGGCCGAGTACGGAGTCGCTGCCCACTGGCACTACAAGTCGGAGCGGAGGGACAGGGAGAGCGAGCGGGCGTGGCTGAAGTCGATGCTGGACTGGCAGCAGGAGGCTCGCAGCCCCTCGGAGTTCCTCGAGTCCCTGAAGCTCGACCTCTATCAGGACGCCGTCTACGTTTTCACCCCCAAGGGCGACGTCATCGAACTTCCCAAGGGCGCCACGCCCGTGGACTTCGCCTATGCGATCCACACCGAGGTGGGACACCGCTGCGTCGGTGCCAGAGTCGACGGAAAGCTGGTATCGCTCGCCACCCCGCTCAACTCGGGATCCACCGTCGAGATCTTCACTACCAAGGACGCTCTTGCCGGTCCTTCTCGAGACTGGCTTCGCTTCGTGAAGACCTCCCGCGCCCGGTCGAAGATACGGCAGTTCTTCGCCCGGGAAGAGCGAGGAGGTGCCATCGAGTCCGGCCGCTCCAAGGTGGTCGAGATCTTGAAGAACCACTCGATCGGTGGGTGGAAGTCGGTCCCTTCGGAGGCCGTGCAGGCAGTTCTGCGGGAGCTCAACTACAGCGACGAGGACGCACTACTTGCCGCCGTAGGCCAGGGGCACGTTTCCGCTCAGTCGGTCGCTCAGAGGCTCATCCGCAAGATAAGGCCGACGATCGAGCAAGACGAGCTGGCCGACCGGATCAAGCGGCGCCGACGTCAGGCTGCAGAGGGTCCGGGTGTGCGGGTCGAGGGGATGGACGACATCTGGGTGCGCCTGGCACGGGACTGCAACCCCATCCCAGGAGACAGCATCGTTGGCTTCATCACGAGAGGGAGGGGGGTATCGGTCCACCGGGAGGACTGCAAGAACCTGGCCGCGATGCAGCAGGCTGCCGAGCCCGGCAGGATCGTCGAGGTCGAATGGGACTCCGAGCACCCCGGGTTGGCAACCGTGGCCCTCCAGGTTGAGGCTCTCGACCGCAAGGGCCTGCTCAGAGACGTGAGCGACGCGCTTACGGGGACTCAGGTGAACATCGTGGCGTGCAATTCCAGGACCGGTCACGACAAGATCGCGATGTTGCGCTTCGAGTTCGAGATGGGAACCTCCCAGCACCTGGACGAGGTGGTCGCTGCGGTGCGAAAGGTCCCGGGCGTATTCGACGTCTACCGGGTATTGCCGGAGTGAGGGCCTGTCTCTGTCTTCGGATGGGAAGAGGACTCGAGAAGAACCGTGACCGGACCCTCGTTTACCAGCTCGACGTCCATCATCGCGCCGAATACTCCGGTCTCTACGTGTGCGCCGAGCCTCTCCAGTGCCTTACAGAATGCCTCGTAGAGCGACCTCGCCTGCTCGGCGGGGGCGGCATCTGCGAAGGAGGGCCTCCTGCCGCGTGAAGTATCGGCGTAGAGCGTGAACTGGGAGACGACAAGGATCTCTCCTCCCACGTCGGCCACCGGCAGCTCCATGTTCTTCTCTGCGTCGGGAAACAGTCTCAATGTCCAGCATCGTCCGGCGAGCCTCTCGGCGTCCTCCGTGGTGTCGGACCTGTGGACTCCCAGCAGTATCGCCAGGCCTCGGCCGATGCTGCCGACTGGTCGGCCGTCGACGGTTACCTGTGCTCTTTTCACCCTCTGTATCAGCGCCCTCATTCCTGAATGCCTTGCTGGCTGGCGAAGCTGTCTCCGCCAGGTGCTGCAGATGGGCCGCGACTAGCCTAGTGTGCCCTCGGGGCAAGCCGGGTGCGCTAACCGGTAAGTACCGGGTCGCTACTTGAGCGGCTAAGCTTGCGATACGGGGTACTTGGCCGGGAAGCTGGCATGCGCCGGGGACGGAACGGCGGGAATCGACTCGAAGGTCAGCACTGATGACGGGATCCACTGCTGGTCGGGCTGAGTCGGGGCTGTGGCGGTCGATGCGGACAGCCCTGCTCGTCTTCGTCGTCTCCCGGGCGTTCTTCGCTGTGGTGGCGATGGCAGCCTTGACCATCGCACGACCGGCACCGCCTCCCGGGAACGAGGTCAGCGAGCCCTTAGGACCTGCCCGCCTTTACGAAGCCCTCACGGCGTGGGACGGCCAATGGTACGAGGCCGTGGTGACGCGTGGCTACGGAGAGGCAGGGCTAAACCCGGGAACCGGCCAATCGACGAGCGCCTTCTTTCCGCTTCTTCCCGCGTTCATGCGCCTAGGAGGGATGATCGGGTTGTCGCCGGATCGAGCCGGCATCGTGGTGTCTAACCTGGCTCTGCTGATCGCCCTCTTCGCTGCGCACTGCCTCTTCCGCGAGTGGCGAGGCGAGCAGGTCGCGCGGGCCTCTATCTGGGTAATGGGGTTTGCGCCGTTTTCGGCCGTCTTCTCGATGGTCTATCCAGAGGCAATCCTGGCACTTGCTGCGGTGGCGGCTTTTTTCTTCCTCGAGAAGCGCAAACCCCTCCTGACTGCAGTCTTCGCGTCGGCAGCGGTGCTCGCCAGGCCCAACGGATTCGCCGTGCCGATCGTCGTCGGCCTCGGGGCGGTTCTGTCGGTACTGCGTTCCGGGCAGCGTGTGAGGGAGGCCGTCGCCTGGTCTCCGGTGTGGGCACTTCCGCTGGCCTGCTTTGGTGTCTGGATGGTATTTCTCGGGCGCTGGACGGGAGATCCGCTGGCCTTTGTCTCGGCCAAGCGCGCCTGGACGGAGGTGACGCTCTTCTCGCTCCTCGGAGGCAGCGGTCCTGGCGCCCACCTCTCGGGGGGGACGGCCCTTCACGTCGCCCTGGCCGCATCTGCCGCGGCCGTGGTGGCGGCGGCTCGAAGGGAGCTCCCTGGAAGCTGGACCGCGTTTTGGCTCCTCTACGTAACACCGTCCGCGCTCTTCGGCCTGGCGAGCGCCGGACGGTACGCATGGACGGCCTTTCCGGTCTTCGCAGCTACGGCCCGCCTCGCCGGAAGGGATCGCTGGGCAAAGCCGCTGGCGTTCGCGCTCGGGGCCGCTGGTACCCTCGTCACGGTAGGTATCTTCGAGATGAGGCTGGTGCCATGACGAGCCGGATCGAGGCACAGGCGGTGGAGGTGGGCCCCGCCTCTTTGGGCGTCGGTCCGTGCCGGAGTCGGAGCGACTCGGGACTCATCAGCTGGAGGTAGCCTCTTGACCACGCTCGGACCCGAACTCGACCTCGTAAAGCTTGCATGCCGCTTTGCGGGAAAGCGCGTACTCATCACGGGCGGCCTGGGATTTCTCGGATCGAACCTTGCCATAACCCTGGCCGACGCGGGCGCCTCGGTCACTGTCGCGGATTCCCTCCTTCCTCAGTACGGGGGAAACCCCGCAAACCTGGCGGGCTATGAAGGCAGGGTCGCTGTCACCTACACCGATGTCCGGGACACCTATGCGATGTCCTATCTCGTGTCCCACAACGAGTTCGTGTTCAACTTTGCCGGCCAGGTTTCTCACAGGGACTCGATGGATGACCCCCTGACCGACCTGGAGATCAACGCGCGGGCAGCCCTCTCGTTGTTGGAGGTAGTAAGGAGGGAAAACCCCGAGGCGACCGTGGTGTACGCGGGGACGAGGCAAGTCTATGGGCGCCCGAAGTACCTGCCGGTGGACGAGTCTCACCCTCTCGAGCCCGTCGATGCCAACGGCATCTCTAACCTGGCAGGCGAGCTTTACCACCTTCTCTACGCCAGGGTTCACGGGTTGAAGGCGGCTTCGCTCAGGCTGACCAACACCTACGGACCCCGCCAACGTCTGTGGGGTACCACCCAGGCTTTCGTCCCGATCTTCGTACGCAAGGTGCTGCTGGGCGAGCCGATCACTCTCTACGGGGACGGGAAACAGATACGTGACTTCGTATATGTGGACGACTGCCTGGAAGCCTTCCTGAGGCTGGCGCTCACACCAGAGGCGATGGGGACCGCTACCAACCTCGGCCATCCCGAGCCGGTCTCGCTGGAGAGCTTCGCCAGGCTCCTGGTCGAGCTGGCCGGTGGTGGACGGATCGAGTTCGTACCGTGGCCAGAGGACGCGAGGAAGATCGACATTGGCGACTATTACGGCTCGTTCGAGAAGGCCAAACGCGAGTTGGGGTGGGAGCCGCGTACCGGGCTTGAGGACGGCCTGAGGAAGACGCTCGATTTCTACAAATCTCGCCTCGAGGACTACATCCCCTCGGGCGGGGTCCGCGGCGTCGAGGGCAACTGATGACAGAGCGGCGGCTCGGCGTCTTCACCCCGAACCGGGAGAACGCCGAGGTCTCCGTCGGCCTGAGCGAGGCATTCGAGCGAGTGCTTCGGTCGGGGCGGTACACATTGGGGCCTGAGCTCGAAGCCTTCGAGGCTGCGGCGGCAGGGTTCCTGGGAACCAGCGAATTCGTCGGGGTGGGTTCCGGAACCGACGCGCTCATTCTCACACTTCAGGCGCTGGGCGCCGGGCGGGGAGACAGGGTTGTCGTGCCGGGCTTCGGGGCGGTACCGACCGTTGCAGCGGTGCACTTCGCGGGCGCCACCCCGGTGCTTGCCGACGTAGATCCTGCAACCGGGTGCCTGACGGAGGGAAGCGTTGCTTCGATCGTAGACGACCGCACCGTGGGCGTGGTCGTCGTGCACCTGTACGGCTACCCTTGCGACCTGACGGGTATACGAGTCCTCTGCGAGAAGAAGGGACTGTTCCTTGTCGAAGACTGTGCTCAGGCGTTCGGGGCCTACCGGGAGAACGGATCCGTACGGCAGATGGTTGGGACGTCAGGACGAGCGGGGTGCTTCAGCTTCTATCCCACCAAGGTGCTGGCCGGCCTGGGAGACGGCGGAGGGGTCGCCACCGACGACGCGGACCTTGCCCGCAGCCTGAGGCTCATGCGTTCCCACGGGCACGTGGGCGACTACCGGCACGAGATGGTAGCCCGCAACAGTCGAATGCACGAGCTCCAGGCAGCCTTCCTTAGGGTGAAGCTGGAAAGGCTTCCCCAGTGGTTGGAAAGGCGACGGGAAGTCGCCACGGCTCTTCGGCAAGCCATTGAATACGGGACGGGAGGAGCCGTGGCGTTCCAGGCCGACTCGGAGGGCCACGCCTACCACCTGCTAGCTGCTCGTCATCGCCTGCGGGATGCCATCGTCGCGTCTTGCCGCAAGAGGGGAGTCGACCTGATGGTTCACTACCCTCTTGCGATTTCTGACCAGAAGGCCTATGCAGACCTCCCGGGCGATGGGTGTGTAGAGGCGAGGCGATGGGCTGCGACGGAGTTCAGCCTGCCGACCGCGCCGCAGCTAGCACCCGAAGAGATCGAGCTGGTGGCGTCCGCCGTGTCCGAGTCTCTGTACGAGGCGCTGGGGGAGACGTCGACATGAGCGAGCCCTCTCGGCAGGAAGTGCTCCGGGAAGTATCCAGCCTGTCCGTATTCTTCCCTTGCTTCAACGACCAGGGGACGATCGCCTCGATGGTGGTCAAGGCCGACGTCGTCTGCCGCAAGCTCGCCCTCGACGACTACGAGATCGTCGTGGTCGACGACGGGTCCGAAGACGCGTCTGCCGAACTGGTACGGCGGCTGGCCGAGGCGATGCCCAGAGTGCGACTGGTGCAGCACGAAAGGAACCGCGGTTACGGCGCTGCCCTGCGGACTGGCTTCGAGACTGCAAGGCACGACTGGGTTTTCTACACCGACGGCGACTTCCAGTACGACGTCGAAGACCTAGTAGGCCTGGTGGAGAAGGCGCATCCTGGGGTCGACTGGGTCCAGGGATACAAGGTCGCCCGCCACGACCCGCTGCACAGGAAGGTGATCGGGAAGATCTACCATCACCTGGTGGCTTTCCTGTTCCGCTTGAAGGTCCGGGACACCGACTGCGATTTCCGCCTGATCCGCAAGTCGTTGCTGGACAAGGTCGAGCTCCGCCACGACTCGGGTGTCATCTGCGTCGAGATGATGAGGAAGTTCCAGGACGCCGGTGCGACTGTGGCAGAGGTACCCGTCAGGCACTACTTCAGGGCCTACGGCAAGAGCCAGTTCTTCAACCTGGCTCGCCTGTGGAGGACCGGCCTGGGGCTCCTGTCGCTGTGGTGGGAGGTAGTGGTCTCGCCGCGCTTCCGTCCGAGGCGGTATCGCCTGCGTCGTACTCGCTAGCTGTTGCTAGGCGCGGCCCGGCCTCGGACTTGTAAGAAAGCAGCACCACGCCCGCCAGACAGACCGCCGTACCTGCCCACATTCCCAGACGTGCGGGAAAGGGAGGGAGTCTTTCTCCGAAGACGGCGACTCCCAGTACGACGGGCAGTACGGTCATCGTCGCCAGTACCGACGGGGCGACCACCGAAGCCCGACCCTCGGCGAGTGCCAGCTGGTTGAAGGCAAAGCCGGTTAGCGACAGAACGCCGATTAGGTAGATCTCCTTGTTGGTGGCGACCCTGAGCAGCGAGGAGAAGTCAAGGGTCTGGAGCTGGCCCGCTACCGGCTTGGTGAGCGCCACCGCGCATCCGTATAGGATGCCGGCGGATAGTGCCCAGGCCAGGGACTTCCTGCTGCCGAGAAACCTGGACGACCACCCCAGCAATACAGCGGCCGTGCCCAGTACGACGAAAGAGGAGGCGTCTGCGGAGGCGACACTTCCTGCAGGGGCCACTCCCGCTGCCGACGCCGCAAGGAGGCCGGCGCCAAGCACTACTGCTCCGACCGAAGCTGCGAGCCGCGCGTCCACGGGTTCGTCGAGGCGCCTGTGTGCCAGCACCACCAGGGCCACGACTCCTGAAGCTACGAGAGGCTGTACCAGGTAGAGGGGAGCGAGCTTGAGGGCTCCTATCTGGGCGAACCAGCCGAGCTGCAGCATGAGCAGACCGCACAGCCAGGCCGGCCTACGGAACGCTGCGAGCACCGGCTCTTCTGGTTTGCGAGCGTCCAGTGCCGCTTTCTGTAGGTACACGCCGGTGTTGGCTACTGTGCCCGAGACGAGGGCCAGTGCCAGACCCAGAAGCATTGCCTAAGGTGCCCCCTTCACACTCGAATCGACGCTTTATGCGCGCTACCCGACGAAGCGCCCATGTAGCATAACCAGGTCAGCCAGGGCGTCCGCACGAGGGGGCGCTCGCCGGAACCGTAGTCGTCTCTCGACGGTGGGTGTAGGGGCACAGGTATGGATCTCGTTGTCGAAGCCATCCCGCTCTGGTACTTCCAGACAAACTGCTACATAGTAGGCGACCCCAAAAGCGGGAAGGCCGTCGTGATCGACGTACCCGGCGAACCTCATGTTGTCGCCAGGCGTCTGGAGACCCACGGCCTCGAGCCCATAGCCATCTTGCACACCCACGGGCACATAGACCACGTCGGCGGGTCGGGGGCCTTGAGCAGAGCGGAGGGCGACATACCGGCTTACATTCACGACTTCGACCGCTACCGCATTCTCAAGCCCCGATCCCAGCTCGGAGGTCTGGCGTCTCTTCTCGTCGACCTGGATCTCGACCCTCCTTCGGAGCTCAGGTCGCTCGAAGACGGAGACGTGGTCGACATCGGGGGCTTTCCCCTCGAGGTCGTGTTCACTCCCGGGCACACCGAAGGTCACTGCTGTTTCCGGCTGAGGGGACGGACTTGCAGCGTGCGCGCACCGGAGCTCGGCCTGGCCGAGCCGGCCGAGGTCGACGACATCCTCTTCAGTGGGGACCACCTGTTTGCCGGGTCGGTGGGGCGGACCGACCTTCCCGGTGGAGACTGGGAGACCCTGCTCGAGTCCATAAGGACCAAGATCGTCGGCCTTCCCGACACCACGTACGTGCTTCCTGGGCACGGTCCGTTCACCACCATTGGGAGAGAGCGTCTGGTCAACCCGTTCGTACACGAAGCGGTGGCGACGGGCTGAGGGTCCCGCCACGGGGACGAGATGTCCGGAATCGACGAAAGGCTCGCCGCGCCGAGAGGCATCCCCGACACGCTCCCGGAGAAGGCCGCAGCAATACTCGCTGCCGCCGAGTACTTCGCAGGACTCGCAGAGCTCTACGGCTACGCGCCGGTGGAGATGCCTCTGATCGAGAAGACCGACGTCTTCGTCAGGTCGGTCGGTGGCGCCAGCGAGATCGTCACGAAGCAGATGTACACCTTCGTCGACAAGTCGGGAGACTCCCTCACGCTGAGGCCCGAGGGAACGGCCGGCGTGGTACGGGCATTCGTGGAGCACGAGCTGTACAAGAGCGAGCCGCTGCCGTGGCGGGTCTTTTACATGGGTGACATGTTCAGGCACGAGCGGCCCCAGGCTGGTCGATACCGGCAGTTCAAGCAGTTCGGTGTCGAGGCCCTGGGCGCTGGCGGCCCCGAAGCAGACGTGGAGCAGATCGACCTGTGCACGACCTTCCTCAGGGGAGTCGGGGTGGAATCTCCGCTCCTCATGCTCAACTCGGTAGGCGACGGTGATTGCAGGCCGGCTTACCGGTCGGCCCTACAGGCTTACCTGCGCCGATCCGAGGTCCAGGGCGCCCTGTGTGAGGAATGCAAGCAGCGGACCGAGCGGAACCCCTTGAGGGTGCTCGACTGCAAGAACCGGCGCTGCATCGAGGCCACGGCGGAAGCCCCTGCGACACTCGACTACCTCTGCCGGGCCTGTAGCATCCACTTCGATGAGGTACGTGCGGGCCTGGACGCCGTCGGGGTCCCCTACGAGGTGGCTCCGAGACTCGTGAGGGGACTCGACTACTACACCCGCACTGCCTTCGAGGTCGTCTCGGGCGGTCTGGATGCGGCTCAGGACGCCGTGGCGGGAGGCGGGCGCTACGACGGCTTGGTGGAGCTGCTCGGCGGACCACCCACTCCCGGAGTCGGATTCGCCGTGGGGGTCGAGCGTTCGCTGCGGGCCTCGTCCAGGCTGGGGGATTCTCCCGGGGATCCGGCGTCGAGGAGGGAATCTTCGAGGAAGACTCGGATCGGAAAGGTCCCGGCCTTCGAGCCGCGAACCTTCGGGCCAGCGGTCCTCGCAGTGGCCACCCACGAGACGGCCCGTGCCGAGGCGCTGCGTCTGGTGGCTGCTGCGCGAGAGGAAGGGATCCCGGCATCGGTGGGACCCCTGGACCGGTCACTGAAGGCCCAGATGAGATACGCCGACAGGGTCGGTGCTGCGGCAGTCGCGGTGTTCGGGCCAGAGGAGCTCGAGGCCGGGGAAGTGTCGTTGCGCTTGCTTCGCTCCGAGGGAGGCGCGTCGGGAGACAGGCAGAGTCAGCAAAGGCAGGAGCGGGTCCGCGTCGGGGAGGCTCCAGCCAGGCTCAAAGAGCTCCTTTCGTAGCGGAGAGCCGAGAGAGGGATTTCGTTGGGCACGGAGGATTCCAGAGAGCAGGGTGGCGAGGTGCTTCTTCCCGGAGGACCGGATGGTCGGCTCGCCGCCGTTGCCGGAACTGGTCGTGCCGGATACCCCGGCCTGAGTTGCGGTGCCCTCAGGCGGGACGATGTCGGAAAAGACGTCGTCCTGTGCGGCTGGCTTGCTCGGCGCCGCGACCACGGAGGCCTCATATTTCTCGACCTGCGGGACGCCAGCGGCGTGGTTCAGGTGGTCGCCGAACCCGGCTCGGACTGCTTCGAGGTCGCCGACCGTGCCCGCCACGAGTGGGTCTTGCGAGTGGAGGGCAGGGTGGCCCTGCGTCCCGCCGGAACCGAAAATCCCGAACTGCCGACGGGAGAGATCGAAGTTCGGGCGAGGCGTGCAGAGGTGCTGGCCGAGTCAAAAACCCCGCCGTTCCTCCCAGAGGATCGCATCGAGGTCGAGGAGGCGACCCGACTCGAGTTCCGCTACCTCGACCTCAGGCGCCCGAAGATGCAGAGGAACTTGAGGTTGCGGGCGCGGGTGCTTGCCGCCGTGCGGAGAGCGATGGAAGAGCAAGGGTTCCTGGAGGTCGAGACGCCCGTCCTCACGAGAGCGACGCCAGAGGGAGCCCGCGATTTCTTGGTCCCGTCTCGCACGGACAGGGGGAAATTCTACGCTCTCGCCCAGTCGCCCCAGCTCTACAAGCAACTCCTCATGGCGGCTGGGGTCGGCCGATATTACCAGATCGCCAGGTGTTTCAGGGACGAGGACCCCCGAGCGGACAGGCAGCACGAGTTCACGCAGCTCGATCTCGAGATGAGTTTCGCTTCAGAGGACGACGTGATGGCAGCCGTCGAGTCGGCAGTGGCAGCCGCGGCAGAGGCTGCCGGCTGGGAGCCCCCCGAGACGCCGTTTCCCCGGATCAGCTGGCACGAGGCGATGCGGCGCTTCGGGACGGACAAGCCGGATCTGCGCATCCCTCAAGAACTGGCCGACGTCTCCGAGTGCTTCGAGCGGACCTCCTTTGAGACCTTCGCCAGGATCCTCTCTGACGGCGGAGCGATAGTGGGGCTTCGTGTCCCAGAGGGCGGGGCTCGTTCCAGCAGGGCGTACCTGGACGGGCTGGTCGAGAGGGCCAGGGAGCTGGGCGCCCGAGGGCTGGTCTGGGTCGTCGTGGAGACCGAGAGCCTGCGCTCACCGGTGGCGAAGTTCTGGTCCGACCAGGAGTCCAGGCGGCTAGTCTCGGTCATGGGAGCCGAAGCCGGCGACTTGCTCCTCCTCGTTGCCGGCGAGCCCACGACGGCGAGATCGGTGCTGGGCAAGCTGAGGCTGGAAGTTCTCGCTCCTCCTTCGGGAGGCAGGGGTCGCTGGTGCTGGGTGATATCGTTCCCTCTTGTCGAGTGGAACGAGAAGGAGGGCCGGTTCGACCCGCTACACCACCCCTTCTGCGCCCCTCACCCTGACGACCTCGCTCTGGTCGAACAGGGGCAGCAAGCCGTCCTCGATCGCGGCCCCGAACACGTCCGTGCGAGGGCCTTCGACCTGATCCTCGACGGCCAGGAGCTAGGGTCGGGGAGCGTCAGGGTGCACGACAGAAGGACCCAGGCAGCGGTCTTCGCTCTGTTGGGAATCGGTCCCGACGATGCCGAAGACCGGTTCGGTTACCTGCTCAGGGCCTTCGACTACGGGACGCCGCCGCATGCAGGCTTTGCCGTCGGGCTGGACAGGCTTGTGGCATCGCTCGCCGGAGAGGAATCAATTAGAGAGGTGATCGCCTTCCCCAAGACCCAGACGGGGCACGAGCCCATGCTCTCCACGCCTGCTCCAGTTTCCCAGGCCCACCTCGAGGAGCTGGGAATCTCGGTCAGGCCTCGGAAGCCTCGATGAACAGCCGGCCCTTCGTCTGCCTGTGGATCTTGCAGTAGACGACGTACTCTCCCGACTGGGTGAAGACGAAGCCCTTCTTCTCGCCCGGCTCGATGAATATCTCCACCGATCGGTCGCTCTCGAAGGACAGCACGTAGCGCTCCGAAGTCTCGTTGGTCCACCAGATCGTCTCGGTGGTCTTCGCCTTCACGTTCTGGGGGACGAACTTGCCGTCCCGGATCGCAATCTCGGTCGTCTGCACCGGCTCGGGCGAAGAGCACGCGGTGAGTAGAAGGGTCGAAGCGAGCAGCACTGCGAGAAACACGGCGCAGAGTCGCCAGGGCCGGCCTGCACTGGCGCCTCCAAGCGAAAGCAGGACGAACCTACGCGCCGAGGAAGGGCGAGCCAGCTTCCAATGGGTCGCCCCGGTCTGCTGTGTCGAGAGTCCTTCCATTGCTGTATCTTGTCGTCGAGGTCAGCTGTTCGGTCGAGGATGCAAGAATCCACGCGGTTCGCTCTAGTGCCAGTGGAGAAGCCATGAGCCCGGAATCCGCCGCTTTGGTGGTAGCGACCGTCTTCCTGGGTGTCATAGCTCTCGGTCTACTGTACTTTCTCAGGAGCGCGGTGATGACGCTCAGGCGGCTGAGAGAGAGCATAGACACCGTGGAGCGTCGTGTCGTCCCCCTGCTGGAGGACATGCACACCCTGACCGTCGACGCCCATTACGAGCTCGAGAAGATCGACGAGACGGTCTCCAAGTCTAAGAACCTGGCCGAGACGGTCGAGGCAGCTGCAGGTGTGGCAAGGGTCGCCGCGGCCACACCGGTCGTCAAGGCAGCCGCGCTTGCGGCCGGGGTGAAGGGGACGATCGAGGCGCTGGACTCCGAGCCGCCCCGCGGCAGGTCCCGCAAGGGAGGAAGGGCGGGGCGGTGAAGAAGGCCCTGCTGGCAGCGTTCGCCTTCGCGATCGGCTGGGTGTGGGGCTTCCTTTCCCTCAGGGCTTTGCTGGAACGAACGAGGGGAGCCTTTCGGCCTTCCACCATAGTCAAGCGAGCAGCAGACGAAGGCGAGTCCCTCGTCGCGCGGCTATCGGGGGCCGTCGAATCAGGGCGTGAACGTGCAAGGCAGAGGGAAGCCGAGCTGAGGAGGCGGTTCGGCCTCGAGGTATGAGCAGCAACTCCTGAGGGCGCCTTCTAACGGCGTGTGGACTCAGAGTTGGTCAGGATGTCCAAGGACGCGAGCTTCCCGTGGCTTCTACAGGGGTGTGGAATCAGGCTACGGGGCTGCGGCAGGCCGGAGGTTCACCACCTCGAGCAGGGAGGGCTGCGGTCTTGTGATCAACTGCTCTTTGACCTCGGAGACCCAACCACCAAGGTCACCTCGGCTGGTGGTCAGGATCGGCGGTGGTACCGGCCATGACTATGATTGCCTCACCTGCCGCCGGCCTGCCGCCCGATGCCCCGTAAATTCAGCGGGTTCCCCTCAGCGTCCGGGTCACCCCAGTCCGAGGCCGCCGGGCCTGGGTGCCGGCCCGGGCCGGCTCACTTCTGTCACACTTATCGGCGCCATGATCGGGAATCCTTAGTCTGAATCGGGTGGCAGCAAATACCATTCCGACGGCTCCGAAACGGGGATCCCAGGCAAGCATGAGCCCTCCACCAAGAACCGCTGCAGAGATACGAGAAACCTGGCTCGACTTCTTCGAGGAGCGAGGCCACCGGCGCGTGGCGTCCTCCTCACTCATTCCCCACGACAAGAGCTTGCTGCTCACCACGGCCGGCATGGTGCAGTTCAAGCCCTACATGCTGGGCGAGGAGAAGCCTCCCTACCGGCGAGCGGCCTCCGTGCAGAAATGCTTCAGGACAACAGACATCGACCGGATCGGCTTCACCGATCGCCACTTCACCTTCTTCGAGATGCTCGGAAACTTCAGCTTCGGTGACTACTTCAAGTCCGAGGCCGCCAGGTGGGCCTGGGAGCTGGTAACGGGCGTATGGGAGCTTTCGACCGACCGGCTGTGGGTGACCGTGTTCGAGGAAGACGACGAGACCGTCAAGGTCTGGACCGAAGAGGTCGGAGTCGACCCGGCGCGGGTCGTAAGGCGCGGGAAGGAAGACAACTTCTGGGATATGGGCACCGCCGGACCTTGCGGGCCGTGTTCGGAGATCTACTTCGACAGGGGAGAGAAGTTCGGGCCGGGCGACGGCCCCGCTACCAACGAGGATCGATATGTGGAGATCTGGAACCTGGTCTTTATGCAGTCGATCCGCGACGAAGCCGGGAACGTGGTCGGGGAGCTCCCCCAGAAGAACATCGACACTGGGGCGGGACTGGAGCGAGTGGCCATGGTGCTTCAGGGAGCCGCCAGTGTCTTCGAGGTGGACACGACCTTACCCGTCCTCGAGGAAGCCCAGCGGCTGACCGGGGCACGCTACGGGGAATCTCGGGAGGCAGACGTCTCTCTCAGGGTACTGACCGATCACGCAAGAGCGGCTGCCTTCCTGATCGCCGACGGCGTGTTCCCCTCCAACGAGGATCGCGGCTATGTCTTGCGCAGGCTGCTCCGGCGGGCTGTCCGTCACGCCCAGGTCCTCGGGGGTGGGGGCGACGTGCTCGAGGGCCTGGCGCAAAAGACCGTGGAAGTCCTGGGCGAGGCCTATCCGGAGCTTCGCAAGAACGCTTCTCTGATCGAGAAGGTTTGCCGTACCGAAGAGTCGAGGTTCAGGGCCACCCTTGAAACGGGGCTGGAGCACCTCGAAGAAGCTCTTGCCCGTCTCGCTCCTGGCGAGGCACTACCCGGCGAGGTCGTCTTCCGTCTTCACGACACCTACGGGTTTCCGGTGGAGCTGACCAGGGAGGTGGCGGCCGAGAGGGGGGTGGAGGTCGACGAGGCTGGCTTCCAGACTGAAATGGAGGCACAGCGCCGACGGGCCCGTGAGGCCTCGAGGGCAGCGGTATCTTCCCAGGGGGAGGGCGTTGCAGCCTCCTTCCGGGACCACCTGCACCGCTTCGGGCCGACCGTCTTCAGCGGCTACGAGAAGCTGGAGGACGAAGGCCGCGTGCTCGCCATCTACAGGGACGGCGACGCAGTGGAGATGCTGTCCGAAGGCGAGGCTGCCGAGCTGCTCACCGACAGGACGCCTTTTTACGGCGAGGCGGGCGGACAGGTGGGCGATGTCGGGGAGATCGTCACAGAGACAGGGCGGGCCAGGGTCCTCGATACCACCCACCCGCTCTACGAACTCACCTCCCACAGGGTAAAGGTCGTACAGGGGGCCGTCTTCTCGGGCCAGCAGGCCCGCCTCAGGGTGGACGCGTCCCGACGGGAGCGCACGATGCGGCACCACACGGCCACCCACGTGCTGCACTGGGCGCTGAGGGAGGTCCTCGGAACTCACGTCAAGCAGGCCGGCTCCCTCGTCGCCCCAGACAGACTCAGATTCGACTTCTCCCATTTCGAGCAGGTCAAACCCGCCGAGCTCGCCGAGATCGAGTCGCTTGCCAACTCCAAGATCCTGACCGACCAGCCGGTCGTCACCTTCGAGACCACAAAGGACGAGGCCGACCGCCTGGGTGCCCTTGCCTTTTTCGGCGACAAGTACGGCGACATCGTCCGCGTCGTCCAGGCCGGGGACTTTTCGCGAGAGCTGTGCGGGGGGACCCACGTCCACGCTCTCGGAGAGGTAGGCCCGATCCTGGTCGTGGGCGAGGGGTCGATAGGGTCCAACATCCGCAGGGTGGAGGCTCTGGCAGGGATGGAGGCAATAACCCGCGTGGTCGAGGAGCGCACCACTCTCTCCAGCGTGTCTGCTGTGCTGAAGACCCCACCCGACCGGCTGCGAGAGAGGGTCGACCAGTTGCTCGCAGACTTGAAGGCCGCCCAGGCCGAGGCGAGAAAGCTTAGAGAGGAGCTCGCGGCCCAGAGGGCGGCCCGTCTCGCGGCCGATGCCCAGGCGGGGGGCCCGTCGGGCCTGAGGACGCTGGTCGCCAGGCTTGACGAAGGAGCCGACTCGCTGAGAGAGGTGGCACTTGCCCTGCGGGGATCGCACGGCGTGGACGTCTGCGTCCTGGGCGGAACTCATGCCGGCCGTGCGAACCTGGTTGCCGCGGTCTCCAGGCGGGCAGTCGAGTTGGGGGTATCGGCTGCCGAGCTCATAAGGGAGCCGGCCGCCATTCTCGGCGGAGGTACCGGAAAGAACCCTGAGCTGGCCGTGGGAGGCGGTCCTGAGGCTGGAAAGATTGAGGCCGCTCTCGACGCGGCGCGCCGGGCGGTCCACGAGGCGCTCTCCTGAGACGTGAGCCCCTCGCAGTGCGATGTCTTCTGCGCGAAGCCCCGGTACAGCCAACTGCGCGTGGTGTCGGCGTAGAAGGTGCGCACCATAGGACTGGACCTGGGAAGGCGGAGGTCGGGAATCGCGCTATCGGACGAATCCGGCCTACTTGCCGCTCCCCACGCCACGGTCGACGAGCCCGAACGCCTCATCGAGACGCTGGCCCGGCTGAGGGACGAAACTGCGGCCTCGGTGCTTGTGGTAGGCCTTCCGGTGGGTCGGGGAGGCTTGGACACCGACCAGACCCGATGGGTCAGAGAAGAAGCAACGCGTATTGCGGCGCGGCTGGGGATGGAACTCGTCCTGTGGGACGAGAGACTGACGACCCGGGAGGCCCTGAGGCGCGTTCGGGAATCGGGCAGGCGCCCCTCGAGGCAGCGAGTCTTGGCAGACGCGGCCTCGGCGGCGATAATTCTCCAGTCGTATCTGGATTCGAAGAGACAGGGAGAACCGGCTGAACGAGACGTCTAGGTACGGGCGCCGTCGTCCTTCCGACAGGGCAGGTGGAAGCGGCAGGGTCCCCATGGCGACCGACGAGCCACTCGAAACCCCACCGTCTCCCCCCCATACGAGGGCAGAGCCCGTTTCCGGGCAGGGGGAGCAAGGGGCTCCGCCTGCTGCCGTATCGGTGCAGGGGAATTCGGGACGGCCGGGCCGGAGGTCGGCTGCTGCAGGAGACGCTGGAGTCCGGAGGGGGCCCAGAAGGCGCTCGGGGAAGGCTGTGGTGGCCGTGGCGCTGTCCCTGGCGGTGGTGGCCCTGATCGGCACCGGTTCGGGGCTCTACCTCTTCGTGATGTCGGCGGGACGAGGGGGACCCGGCCACGGGGAGCTCCTCTTCACGGTCACGGAAGGTCAGACCGTCTCGGAGATCGCGGACGCTCTGGAGCGAGAGGGGGTCATCGGCTCCTCGACGGCCTTCTTGCTCTACTTACGGATCAAGGGCAAGTCCCTCACCGTGAGGGCCGGTGATTACCAGATGCGCTACGGCATGGGTGCCGAGGCTGTGATAGAGGTCTTCGAGGCAGGCCCGGTCGTGCGCTATCGAGAGATAACTTTCCCGCCGGGATTTACGGTCAGGCAGCAGGCCGAACGAGCCGAGCGCGAGCTGGGCTTCTCGGCTGCAGAGTTCGTGCGTGCGCTGGAGGCCAACGTGAGTGCCGCGGGTTTCCCTGACGCGCCGAACACGGAGGGACTCTGCTTCCCCGACACTTACCGGGTAGACGAACAGACCGACGAGAAGGCCCTGGCACGCACCTGTCTCGAGCAATTCGACAAGGTCTTCTCCAGCCTCGACACCTCGAGGCTGTCTTCCCTCGGAGTAACGCAGTACCAGGCCGTCATAGTGGCATCGCTGGTCGAGCGCGAAGCCAAGGTGGAAGCCGAGCGGCCGATCGTGGCAAGCGTCATCTACAACCGCCTGAAGAAGGGCATGAAGCTCGACATCGACGCCACCGTGCTCTACGCCCTGGGCGAGCACAAGGAACGGCTCACCTACAAGGACCTCGAGGTCGACTCCCCTTACAACACTTACAAGGTGCGAGGCCTACCTCCCACCCCCATAGCCTCGCCGTCCAAGGCGTCGCTGCGGGCGGCCCTAGAGCCGGCCGAGACCGACTACCTCTACTACGTCTTGACCGACCCTTCGGGCGCTCACAGCTTCACTTCCGACCCCGCCGAGTTCGAGCGCCTCAAGGCGGACGCTATTGCTCGTGGGGTTTACTGACCGTAGCGCCCACAGGCAGGTACCCGAGAGGGTCCTTGGCGTCATCGGCTACCCGGTGAGCCACTCGCTCTCTCCGGCCATGCACAACGCTGCCTTCGAGGCGGTGGGGCTTCCGTGGGTCTATGCGGCCTTCGAGGTGCCGGTGGGAAAGGCAGAAGAGGCGGTGGGGGCGATGCGGGTTCTCGGTCTGGAGGGGCTCTCGGTGACGGTGCCCCACAAGCAAGCAGTCGTAGCGGCCATCGACTCGCTTTCGGATACCGCCTCGGTCACCGGAGCCGTCAACACTGTCTTCTGGGACTCGAGGCGCGAGTCGCTGGTGGGTGACAACACCGACGTCTACGGCTTCAGGGAGGGACTCAGGACTTCGCTGGGGATCGACCTGGAAGGCCGCCGCGTCCTGGTGCTGGGCGCGGGCGGGGCCGCGCGCGCGGTGGTCTGGGCTGCCGTCAAGGCCGGGGCCGCCTCGGTCACGGTGGCCGCGCGACGACCGTCTCAAGCAGCATCACTGGTTTCGAGGCTCACTGACTCGATCCCACCAGGTGCCGGCGCTCCGAGGCTTTCTGCCGTATCAGCGACCCAAGGCGCTCTCGGGGAGGTGGCGGCCGATTCGGATTTGCTCGTCAATACGACTCCCGTGGGTTCGGACGGAGAGGGGATGCCAATACAGGTCGAGGCGATTCACAGAGGCCTTTTCGTATATGACCTGATCTACTACCCACCCCGAACCCCTCTGGTCGAAGTGGGTGCCCGCAAGGGGGCAGGAGCAGCCGGAGGACTGGAGATGCTCGTCCATCAGGGAGCGCTCCAATTCCGGATCTGGACCGGACTCGAGGCGCCGGTGGAAGTCATGCGGGAAGCAGCCCACGTTGCGATAGGGGCCCGGACCGGGCGGACACGAGGGACTCCATCCCCCTAGCCCCTTGCCGTCCGGGGCGGGCGACTTCGGGCCTCTTCAGAATCGGCGACGAACTGCCGACAAGTCCGAATTGGGGTAAGCTGTTGCTCGCCGGGGTAGTTTGGGTAGCCTCAGCTGGCGGGGGACGGAGAAGGTTCGGCCACGTGGACGCGCGGGGCTCCTTGCTGCTTCGACCCAGCGGTGCGGGCGGGCGAGTCCGGCTGCCGGTTTGGACCCCGGTGAAGAGAGCCGATTCGAAGCGACGCTGCCTGGACGATGATCAGGGAGGACAAATGATCAGTAGGGCCGAACAGCTCGCGATGGCCCTTGACGAGTTCGTACAGTCGAGTCCCGAGATAGAAGCCGCGGCAATCGTATCCATGGACGGCTTGCCGATGGCATCCGCGCTGCCGCCCGAGATCGAAGAAGACCGCCTCGGAGCGATGGCGGCAGCGCTCCTGTCGCTGGGCGAGAAGGCGGCCGAGGGGCTCGGGCGCGGGGACCTCGCCCAGATCTTCGTGGAAGGGGAGTACGGGTTCGTTTTCTTGATGGCGGCCGGCGAGACTTCGGTGCTGACCGCAATCACTCGTCCCTCGGGAAAAATAGGCCTGATCCTCTATGAGATGCGTCACACTGCAGCGAGAATCGCGAACATCCTGGAACAGCCCTCGGTGGTTCAGATGCCGGGGGTCAGGCCTGCTGCAGAGCAACTGGGTTAGCGACGCTTCAGACAGCGGGGCCGGTCGCTTTCTGTCAGGCATCGTTGCGGCTGGGGTACGAGAGATCGAGTAACGGAAAGGCACACTTGGGATGGCGCTTCAAGGAAGCCTCGACGATTTCCCTCTCGGTGAAGTCTTCGGTCTGGTAGCCCGGGCACAGAACAGCGGGGCAATACACCTCAGACGTTCGGGCAAGAACGGGCGCGGAGCGGTCTACTTCCAGAAGGGCGAGGTCTATTACGCGTTCTCCAGGGGAGCCGACAACCTGGGGAACGCCCTCGTCAAATCGGGAATCGTGAGCGCAAACGACTGGAAAGCTGCCACCGCGCAGGCCGGGGCGAAGCGGACCGTCGGGGAGATCCTCGTGAACAAGGGGGTCGACCGGGCACGCCTCGAAGACTTCCTGCGCGAGCGTATCGAGGAGGCGATCTTCGACCTCTTCCGCTGGGAGGACGGGCGATTCGACTTTCGCAAGGGTGAGAGCCACGCCATAGGCCCGATAGTCACCCTGGAAGTCGAACCCCTCATCCAGGAAGCGCAGCGGCGACTGGACGAGTGGGAGACGATCAAGGAGTCGATTCCCTCGGTAGAAGCGGTACTCCGCCTGGTGCGAGACCTACCCGAAGAGCACCTCGAAGTCAATCTCACTCGAGAAGACTGGCGAGTGATCGCCTGCATCGACGGACAAAGGCGCGTAACGGATGTCGCCGAGGTCCTGGGCGAGGGAGAGTTCAGGGTCTGCCAGGTACTGCACGGGCTGGCGACGAGCGGCCTGATCGAGGTCGTCGAAGCTGGCGCGGAAGAAGAGGAATACGAAGAGGTCGAGGAAATCGAGGCCGCCGAGGAGGCTTTCGAGGAAGAGGAAGAAGAGGCGGAGTTCGAAGAGGAAGAGGAAGAGGAAGAGGAAGAAGAAGAAGAGGAGGAAGAGGAGATCGCCCTGGAGGGGATCTCCTTGAAGGACGCTGCCGAGGCGCTGGCGACCGAAGAGGAGGAAGAAGAGGCCTTTGCAGGAGCCGGTTCTGCCTTCGAGTCACTCAAGGCAGACACAGCCGAGGACGACAGCAGCACTCTCCTCGACGACCTGCTTGGCTTCGGAGACGAAGGTCGCCGAGGAGCGTCGCCCCAGGCGTCTGCTTCAGGTGGCCGCAGTGGCCGCAGGCTCGACACCGGTGCGATAGCAGAAGAGTTCAGCCAGCTCTGGTCGGGCGAGGAGTCGGGTCCGGGGGGATCGCGCAACGAGGCAGGTCCGGCTCCGAGGCTCGGGGCCCGGTCGAGGGGAGGCGCAGAGCCTGCGGTGAAGCAAGAAGCCGACGCTGCCGAGTCGTCCGAGGTCCCACATCCGGGCGTGAAGTCCACCGGAGTGAACAAGGCGCTCATCATGCGCCTCATCCACGGGGTGCGGGAGCTGTAGCGGCATGCCAGAGAGCGCCGGGGCCGCCGCCGTGAAGGTGGTGGTTACCGGTCCTTTCGCAGCCGGCAAGACTACCTTCATCAGCACCCTATCGGAGGTGCCACTCTTCTCTACGGAAAAACCGGTGACCGACGCTTCCCGGTCGGTCAAGGCAATGACGACTGTCTCCATGGACTTCGGGAAGATCACCTTCGACTTCGAGGAAGGAGAGGTTGTCCTCTACTTGTTCGGGACACCTGGCCAGGAGCGCTTCGATTTCATGTGGGACGTCCTTGCAAGGGGAATGCTCGGATTCGTGGTGCTGGTTGACGTCACCCGAGAGAAGACTTACCCAGAAGCGAAAAAGATCGTCAAGTACTTCAGGGAGCTCTCCGACGTTCCTTACGTCGTGGGAGCTAACCGAGCTACCGGGAACGAGAAGGCAGTCGAGCGGTTGAGGAAGAAGCTGGCCCTGGACGAAGACGTCCCAGTGATCCCCTGCGAGGTCGTCAGCCGCCAGAGCGCCAAGGAAGTACTCCTCGCCCTTTTATACCGGGTGAGCGCCTTTCTCGACCGAGACGACGCGGTGGGCGTGACCAGCGCCTGACGCTGCCGGTTCGCGTTCCGGCCACGGGGCTGACACGGTGTCCGAGCCCAGGGATGTACTATCTCTGAAGGTGGGGAATCGAGCAAGGCGGCCGCTGAATTGACGTCGCATCACCCTCAAGGTCCACCCGACAATGCGCTAGGTGCTAGCGGATATCCCGGTCACCGGGATCCAGTGCCCCCTCCCCAGGAGGGCGGCCGCATCCGCTCCGGATTGAGGAAGCTTTTCGGCAGGCGACGCAAACAGGAGCGCTCCTCCGAGCAGGAGTGGTTCTGGGTCGAAGAGGAAAACCAGGCACCAGTCCCGCCCCCCGCATGGAAGTTACCGAGGTCGACGGAAGAATCTATTCGTCGAGCAGAGGAACACGGATTTTTGACGTCCCCGCAGGAATACTCGCCGAAGCCCGTCTCTCCTCAGGTCGAACCGTCAGTCCTGCAAGTCCCTGATCAACCAGGGGTGGTATCGGCCCCGCCTCCCCTCGGCCCTCCGGAGTCGCAGTCCTCGACCCCGGAGTCGGTGATTACCGCGGCCGGGGCCCAGACTGAACCAGCGCGTCCCATCGAGGCAGACCTGCCGCAGTGGGTCTTCGACTCGGACCAGTCTTCGGCGTGGTCGTCGCCCGAGCCCTCACGACCCGAGCCTGCGGCAGTTTCCCTCTCTACCGAGGCTGTCAAGACGGGCCCCTTGCCAGGCGACTCCCTCCCGTCGAAGTCGGAGGATGCTTCCTACACAATCCTCGAACGCAATACCCAGCCCATCAGAGGGATACTGAGCGATCTCGAGGTAGGGGCCTCCCGTGAAGCTGTCGAATCTCCCGCAGGCCAGCCTCCTCCCGCGCAGGACGACTACCGCTACGCTCGGGAGCCGGACAGAGACACGCTAGAGGCTGTGTATCTCCCAGGCGCTCCCCCAGAGCCGCTGCCCGGTACGGCCGAGGCGTTCAGCAGCGTCGAACAGCTTGCGCCCCCCGAGCCACCCCCACCGCCTCCCATTGCAGTGGCGAAGTCGACCGGATCTTACTCGAAGGTGGAGGCGGGACCAGCCGCCGGGTCTGCAAGGGGTGCCGGCGAGGAAGGTACCGGGGGCCGCATCGGTCAGAAGCGCCACGGGCCACCGGCCTTCGCGGCGGAGCCTGATGTCAGACACGTGGTGCTGGGTTTCCGTGACGGGACCGCAGTCTTCCTCGAGCCCGATCACCCACTATTCTCGCTGTTCTTCCAGTGGAGCGAGCTGGTGGCAGGTCCAGAGACCCCCCCGAAGGCGTATGCGAGGAGGCAAGCCCAGAAGAAGTTCTACCTGGGTAAGGCCCCTAGAGGGAAGCCCAAGAAGGCAAAAACATAGCGGCGCAGGAGATTCGCCCCGGAGAGAGCCTGAATTTTTCCAGCTGCATGTCCGATACCTGTGTGAGGCCCGCGCGCCCTTACTCTCGGGTGCGACTGCGACCTGGCTCTGTTCGAAAGGCCGGGTTTTGCTCAGCTGTGGGGGCGAAGCAAACGGTGGACGTCTCAGATCCGAGTAGCTGGTAGGCTGGTGAGTTAGCGAGGTGCCGGAGGAATCCAGGTCGTGGCAGAGGACGACGTCACCAGTTTCGGAATGCTCCTCGTAGAAGAGGGCATCATTGACGAGCTGCAGCTCGACGAGGTTCTCGCCGAGTACGAGGAGACGGGAAAGCCCATCGGCCGAATCCTCGTCGAGAAGGGTTTCCTGACTGAAGAGGACCTCCTCGCTGTCCTCGCCGACCAAGCCGGTTTCGAATTCGTCGACCTGACCGAGTACCCCATAGACCCCTCGGCCGCAGCTCTCGTCCCCGACTCGATCTGCCGCCGGTACGGGCTGATCGCGATCGGGTTCAATGGGCCGAAGCTCGTCGTGGCGATGTCCGATCCTCAGAACGTCATCGCACGAGACGACGTCAAGTCCGTCACCGGCAAGGACATCGAGGTGGTGGTTGCCGCCCCCGGGGCGATTCTCGAGGCTCTGGACAAGCTCTCCCGCCTCGATACCGATATCGAGGCCTTCGCCAGCGAGGGGGGCGAGGAGGAGGAGGACCTCGCAAAGCTAAAGGAGATCAGCGAGGAAGCGCCCGCGGTCAGGTTCGTGAACATGCTGATCTCCCAGGCAGTACAGGACCGGGCCTCCGACATCCACGTGGAGCCGCAGAACAAGGAAGTCGTCGTCAGGTACCGCATAGACGGGGTCCTGAAGGAGCACATGCGCTCGCCCAAATCCATCCATGCGGCTCTGGTCAGTCGGCTCAAGATCATGGCCGACATGAACATAGCCGAGCATCGGATCCCCCAGGACGGGCGGATTTCTATGAAGATCATGGGCCGCGAGGTGGACATGCGGGCCTCCTGTATCCCCACGGTATGGGGCGAGAAGTTCGTGATGAGAATCCTCGACAAGCAGGCCGGTATCGTCCCCCTCGACAAGCTCGGTTTGCTCGAGGAAAACGCTGAGAAACTGAAGGCTGCCTACACGAAGCCCTACGGGGCGATCTTCTGCTCTGGGCCCACAGGTTCGGGGAAGACCACCACCCTCTATTCGATCCTCAAGGTAATCGCTTCTCCCGACAAGAACACCGTCACCGTCGAGGACCCGGTGGAGTACAAGATCCCCGGCCTTTGCCAGGTGCAGGTGAACCCTAAGGCAGGCTTGACCTTTGCGTCTGCGCTGAGGGGCATCGTCCGGGCCGACCCCGACATCATCATGGTCGGCGAGATCCGAGACCTCGAGACCGCGCACATCGCCGTCGAATCGGCCCTTACCGGCCATCTCGTCCTTTCCAGCATCCACACCAATGACGCCCCGTCCACCCCGGCACGGCTCGTGGAAATGGGTGTCGAGCCGTACCTGGTCGGCTCCGCCCTCGACTGCGTGGTGAGCCAGCGGCTCGCCAGGCGGCTGTGCGAGCGGTGCAAGGAGCCTTACCAGCCCACCGAGGAGACCCTGGTCAACGTCGGCTGGCCGCTGGAGGAGGAGACCGAGTTGCCTGTCATCTACAAGGCCGTAGGTTGCGGGCACTGCTCCAAGACCGGATATCGGGGAAGGATTGCCGTTCACGAAATCATGAACGTAACCGAAGAGATAGAGCGGATGATCGTGGAGCGCCGGACCTCCGAGGAGATCAAGAAGGTCGCCGTGATGGAGGGCATGAAGCCGCTCCGCCTGGACGGCCTGGCCAAGGTGCGCCTCGGCATCACCAGCATCGACGAGGTGATGAGGGTCGTGGCGTGAGTTCGGGATGACGGGGGCGAGAAGACATGGCGACTACGGCTGACAGACTCGGTAGCTATCTCGTCCAGCAGGGGCTGTTGACCCCCGATGAGCTGGCAGAGGCCGCTGCGCGCGCTCAGGCTTCCAACACGCCTCTACCCCGACTCTTGCTGAGCGAGGGTCGAGTGACCGAAAAGCAGCTGCTGATGGCTGTCGCGGCCCAGAACGGGATGCGATTCTTCGATTTCGCCGCCGAGCCGATGCACCCCGAGGCGGTCGGCATGGTCCCGCCGGACATCTGCCACCGGTTCAGCGTGATCGGAGTAGGCGTAGAGGGAAACAGCCTCGTCGTCGCAATGGCAGACCCCAAGAACGCCGACGCCATTAACGCGATCCAGCAGGCAACGGGATGGTCGGTAATCCCGTGCCTGGCCGACAAGAACGAGGTGCTGGCAGCCATAAAGCAGGTTCACGGGGCGACTCCCTCCGAGGGCGGAGCCGGTGCGGCGGGTCCGGGAGCCTCCTCGGGAACGCTCGCCCCAGGCGACGTCAAGCTCGGCGGCGCCGAGGACCGGCTCATGGAGGCTGCCCGTGCGGTCAAGGAAGAGGCGCCGGCAGTCCAGGTCCAGCGCTCGGCCGACGACATCCACGTCAACGAGCTCCTCGAGATCGTCCTCGAAAGGGGAGCCTCGGACCTGCACCTGACCGTTGGTACGCACCCGACCGTGCGAATCCACGGCGACCTGCACCCCCTCACCGAGTTTCCGGTGCTCAAGCCCGGCCCGCTCCGCAAGATGATCTACGCGATTCTGACCCAGAAGCAGCGAGAGAAGCTCGAGTCCGAACTCGAGTTGGACATGTCGCACCCCCTGCCTGGCAAGGCCCGTTTCAGGGTGAACGTCTTCTTCCAGAGGGACTCGATCGGGGCGGTGATGCGAGTCATTCCGATGAACATCTTGCCTCTCGAGAAGCTAGGCGTTCCTCCGGTACTGTCGAGCTTCGCGTACCTCCCCAGGGGCCTGATCCTGGTGACGGGTCCTACCGGTTCGGGTAAGTCGACCACCCTGGCATCCATCATCGACATCATCAATCGGGAGCGGCCGGTCCACATCATGACGGTCGAAGACCCGATCGAGTTCCTGCACACCCACAAGCGTGCGATCGTGAACCAGCGGGAGGTCGGCGAGGACACCCACTCCTTCGCCAATGCGCTGAAGCGAGTACTGCGCCAGGACCCGGACGTGATCCTGGTGGGCGAGATGAGAGACCTCGAGACCATTGCCACCGCGATCACTGCAGCCGAGACCGGCCACCTGGTCTTCGGCACCCTGCACACCCAGGACGCCCCGCAGTCGATCGACAGGATCATCGACGTCTTCCCCCCCCACCAGCAGCAGCAGGTCAGGGTCCAGCTCGCATCGTCGCTCCAGGCGGTCTGCACTCAGCAGTTGCTCCAGACGGCGGACGGGAAAGGCCGGGTCGTCGCGTGCGAAGTCTTGATCTGTACGCCTGCCGTGCGAAACTTGATTAGAGAAGGCAAGACGCACCAGATCTACTCGGTCATGCAGGCCGGCGGACGCTTCGGCATGCAGACCATGGACCAGGCTCTGGCCGACCTGGTCAAGGCCGGGCGCATAACGCTGGACATGGCGAGAGAGCGCTGCGCCAACGAGGAAGACCTGATGCGCCTGCTGGGACGAGTTTGACGGTGTCGGGGCGGTCCGGGCGGAGTCGTACGGGGGTCGCTCGCATGACAGAGGAGAGAGGAGCCTGAGGTGCCTGACACCTTCGTCTACAAAGTGAGGGACTCGCAAGGGCAAGTAATCGAAGGCGAGCTCGCCGCGGACAACGCCACCGTCGTCACGGCCAAGCTGCGCGAGATGGGGTACATCCCCATCGAGATCTCGAAGAAGGAAGAGGGCCTCAAGCGAGAGATCACCATAGGTGGCAGCAAGGTCAAGCTCAAGGACCTCGCGGTCTTCTCCCGCCAGTTCGCCACCATGATCAACTCGGGACTCTCGCTGCTGCGCGCCCTGAACATCTTGGCCGAGCAGACCGAGTCGAAGCCCCTCCGTGAGACCGCCCGTCAGGTCCGGGACGAGATCGAGGGGGGAGGCTCGCTCTCCTCGGCACTTGCCAAGCACCCCAAGGTCTTCAACGATCTCTACGTCTCCATGGTCCGCTCGGGCGAGACGGGCGGTAACCTCGACCTGGTGCTGGTACGACTCGCCGAGACCATCGAGAAGCAGGTAGCCCTGCGGGGCGAGATCAAGTCGGCGATGACCTATCCGATCGTCGTCTTCACGATGGTCATCCTGATCGTGACGGCGATGCTGATCTTCATCGTCCCGATGTTCGAGAACCTCTACAAAGAGCTGGGTGGGACGCTCCCGGCGCCCACACAGGCGTTGATCGGAATCTCGAAGATGGTCAAGAGCTTCTGGTGGCTCATCCTCCTGCTCGGCGTGGCTTTCGTCTTCGGCTTGCGGGCCTGGAAGAAGACTGAGACGGGTCGCATGTTCCTCGACTCCTTCAAGATAAAGGTGCCCGTCTTCGGGCCGCTATTCCACAAGGTGGCGCTTTCCAGGTTCTCGCGGACGCTTGCCGACCTGATCCGGTCCGGAGTCCCGATCTTAGAGAGCCTCGACATCGTCTCGGGCACCGTCAACAACGCGGTCATCTCCAAAGCGATCCTCTCCGTACAGGAGAGCGTCAAGGGCGGCGAGAGCATCGCTCGACCCCTCCTCGAGCACTCCGTCTTCCCGCCCATGGTCGTCCAGATGATCGCGGTGGGCGAGGAGACCGGAGCGCTCGACACGATGCTGACCAAGATCGCGGACTTCTACGACCAGGAAGTCGAGGCGATGGTCCAAGCCCTCACATCGCTCATCGAGCCGATACTGATTGCTGTGATGGGAGCGGCCGTCGGCGGCATGGTGATCGCGCTCTACATGCCGATGTTCAACATCGTAAACCTGATCAAGTAGGGCTAGGAGAAAGGTCGCCTGCGACCGCCGCTCGCTACTCCTGGCCTGCTTCGGACCGGGCTGTCGGGTGAAGTGCCCCCAGCACACCGTTCCTTCGTCGTTCCAGCACGGAGGGGTCAGTTCCGGTACGAGGGAGACAGCCTCTCGGCGCTCCCGGACTGCTCGGGCACCTCGAGGTGGAATCGGAACCTGGCAGGCGAAGTGGTGCTAAAGGTCACAGGCAGGAGGGCCGATAAGTGTCGCAGCCGGGTGGGGTCCGCCCGACCTCGCCGGCGAGTCCAAAAAGAAAGGAGGTGATGACGCATGATGTGGCTCAGGAAGGACCTCAAGGGCCGCGACGAGGGCTTCACCCTGATCGAGCTGATGGTGGTGGTACTCATCATTGCAATCCTGATCTCCATCGCCATCCCGACGTTCCTGGGGGCCCGGCGTCGCGCCCAGAACCGTGCAGCCCAGTCCAACCTGCGCAACGCGCTGACCGCGGAGAAGACGTACTACGTCGACACGCAGCAGTACACGCAGGATCCTGGCCTGATGAGCGACATCGAGAACGCCCTGGCATGGCAACAGGGAGCGGGTCAGCCGGCGGTGAACTCGAGCAACTGCTTCGCGGGACGGCGCGAGGTTTGCACCGTGGTGAACGACATCGGCACGACAGTCGCCGCTGCGGTGAACCTTGGTACGGCTGCTGCTTCCGGCAACAACTACAACCTCGGTGACGAGGCGATCACCGGTGGTGGTGGTGCCGGCACCTGGTATTCCTGCAACGACGGGACCAGCGATCTCGATATCGGCGGACTCCCGAGCCAGGTTGCAGGAGATGCTGGGCCGAGCCAGGACCAGAATGACGGCTGGGCCTGCAGCTGAGCCTGCGGGCTAGCCAGGGCACCAAGCCTCGAAGAAAGGGCGCTTCGGCGCCCTTTCTTCTTTTTGCCGCCCCGCTCTTCGAAGTCGAAACTCATTCGGTCGCCGCAGACTCGAGGTCCAGTGCTATCCGGCTATGCTTGTCGTGCTCCGGGGGGCTGTTGGGGGACACCGGGGAGCCAGCGATCCGAACGTCGCGTACTCGAGGAGTGATCCGTGCTGGAAGATTCTCTGGCAAGAGTTACTTTCACCGCGCTCTTCGGCCTTCTCGGCCTGGTGGTCGGATCCTTCGTGAACGTCGTCGCCACGCGGCTGCCCGAAGGTCGTTCCATCGTCAGCCCGCCCTCGAGGTGCCCCGGGTGTCTGACCCGCATCAGGCCCATCCAGAACGTCCCCTTACTTTCGTATGCGGCTCTGAGGGGGAAGTGCGCCTACTGCGGCATCAAAATCCCGCTTCGCTACCCGCTCACGGAGGCAGCGTGTGGCCTGCTCTACGGGATGGCTTTCTGGAGGATCGGAGTGACGGAGCGAAGACCGTGGGTCTTACCGCTAGTCCTGGTAGCGACGGCGGTGTACCTGGCGGTTGCGGTGATAGACATCGAGACCTACCGGATCCCGCGCCGCCTCGTATACGGGGGATTGCTGACAGCGGTACCGCTCTCCGTTATGGCCGGCCTGGGTGAGGGCCGCCCCGGGGCGCTCTTGGTGTCCGCTGCTACTGCGGCAGCCTTTTTCGGCGCCTCGTTTCTCGTCCACGCACTGGAGCCAAGGTGGCTGGGCTTCGGCGACGTCCGCTACGGCTTGTTTCTGGGATCGACGCTCGGCTACTTCGGGGCGTCGAGGGTGCTGGTGGGGGTGATGCTCGCACTTGCTTCGGGTAGTTTGGTGGGCCTGGGCATGATTGCTTTGGGCAAGCACTCCTTCGGCAAGGCCCTCCCCTTCGGCCCCTTCCTCTCCCTGGGCGCGTACCTGTCGATGTTGTGGGGTGGGGAGATCGCAGGCTGGTACACCCGATTCCTCTCGTCGCTGTTAGACATGGGCTGACAGCCCGGAGGGGATTCTGAAGGCCGGCCAATGACAATGCAGGATGGGAACTGACTGGAGGCCAGTGCAGCCTCCTCGACCGCGAAGGTCCTTTACAAAGCAAGCATTTGCTTGTATTGTTATCTGACACGACTGGGGCACACATCGATAGCGGGGTAGCGGGCGGAGTCGTGTCGGGCGCTACGGTTCGCCTAGCTGGCTCCGCCTTCGTCGTCTGGGCGGGCTGTGACCGGGCGCCAGCCCCGTCTCCGGGGGCTGTTGCAGGTGTTGCGCTTGGTATTCTGAGTGGCCAGGGTATCAAGGTTCGGGGATGTTCGGACGATCTAGGAAGAGCGAACTTTACAGTGCAAGCATCGAGTCCGAGGTACGGGGGTCTTGTCGAGAGCAGAGGTTCCCCCAAAGGTCGAGCTCCTTACCGTGAGGGAGGTAGCGGTGCTTACGCGGGTTTCCACCATGACGGTGTACCGGCTGATAAAGCGGGGGGAGCTCCCGGCGGTGAGAGTGGGTAGGTCATACCGAATCCGCAGACAGGACCTCATCCGGTACCTGGTCAGCTCGTCCACGACGGAGGAAAGGTCCTAGTGCCCAAGAGCGTAGTAGGCCTGGACATAGGCGCCACCTCCGTAAGGGGGGTGGAGATCCGCACGGGCAAGGCACGCCCTGTCCTCGTCAGGATCGCCCAGGAAGAGATGATGCCCGGCTCTACCAGAGAGGGCGAGATCGTAAACCCGGCTGCGGTCGGAGACGCCATAGCGAGGCTGTGGAAGAGCGGGAGATTCAAGGGCAAGGACGCGGTGGTGGTAGGCGTCGCCAACTCCAAGGTCGTCGTCCGCCAGGTCGAGCTGCAGTGGATGCCCGAGGAGGACCTGCGCAACGCCCTGGCCTTCCAGGTCCAGGAGTTCATCCCGATTCCCGTCGAGGAGGCGATCATCGACTACCTTCCCATCGAAGAGGTAAACATGCCTGACGGGCAGCGCCTGATCCGGATCCTGGTCGTCGCAGCCCAGAGGGAGATGGTGCAGGGGGTCGTAGAGACCCTCAGGTATGCGAAGCTGGAGCCTGCGGTCATCGACCTGTCGGCTCTCGCCCTGATGCGCTCTCTGGTCAGCATGTACGGGTTGGAGGAGGTACCGCCGGCTGAGGCAATCGTCGACATCGGCGGGGCGATCACGAATGTAGTCGTCCACGAGCAGGGCAGGCCCAGGTTCGTCCGCATCATCGCAGGGGGTGGCGACGACTTCACCACCGCCGTCGCGGAGCAGCTCGGCATAGACCCCGTTACGGCCGAACAGATCAAGCGAGAAGTCTCCTCCTCGGGAACTGCCCCACCGGGCTACGAGCGGGCAGTCGACGTCCTACAGGACAAGACGGCTTCGTTCGTGGACGAGATCAGGGGCTCCCTCGACTACTACATGGCCCAGCCCGAGGCCCAGCAGGTGCGCAGGGTCATCCTCTCTGGCGGCGGCTCCCAGCTCCGCTTCATCGCGGACCAGTTGCAGTCCGCGGTAGGTATTTCGGTGGAGAGGGGGCACCCCCTGCAGTACGTCGAGCTTGCGGACCTGGGAATGCCCCCGGAGCAGCTGGCTGGTCTCGAGCCTTACCTGGCGGTGCCGGTCGGTCTGGCCCTGAGCGAGGCAGTCTGAGATGCAGCGCTTCACCGGCGGGATAAACCTCGTACCTCCCGAGATAGCCGAGGCTCGCCAGGTCCGGCGCTCCTGGGTGTTCGCCGTGGGGATTCTCGTGGGCGTCTTCGTAGTCCTGGCAATTCTGACCGTCTGGGAGCAGGCGCAGGCAAAGCGAGTATCCAACCAAGTGGAGGCCCAGAAAAGAGAGAACGCGGCACTTGATGCCAGGGCCCGAGAGCTCGAATACCTCGAGGCACTCCAGACCGAGTTCGAGACCCAGCGCTCTTTGGTTCAGGCGGCCTGGACCGACGAGGTCAGCTGGGCGAAGGTGCTCCAGGAAATAGCAGCGGTCATGCCCGACGGTGTGTACCTCACGGCCTTTACCGGCGAACGAGGCCAGCAGAGCAGTGTACCCCTTCAGGGCCAGACTCAGCAACAGCAGCGGCGCCAGCGCGGGCAGCAGGCCCAGCCCCAGGGCGGCGCCGAAGCACCTCTGCCGCCTTCCAGTCCCTCCTCGACAAGGAAGGTGATCGGCAAGATTACCGTACAGGCGAGCGCCAAGAGCCACCGGGAGGTAGGCAACTGGCTCTACAGGGTAAACCGTGGGATGCCGTCTCTTACGGCCGCGTGGGTCCGCAACGCTTCTCTGTCAGAGCAAGAGGTACAGACTCCCGGCGGAATTCCCATGACTCAAGCAAAGGTGGAATTCACCTCGGAGGCGTATCTCAGTCCCTATGCGATGGGATGGATGGGAAGGTGTGCCGAGCGAGGATTCGAAAACCTCTCGCAGGCACCCTACGGGGTATGCGGTCACTCGTTCTACGGTGCCCAGGTTCCCGCGGCGCCGTCACAGCCCCGCAGGTAGAGGTCAGGGAGAGGGGCCTTGCGAAGAATCCTGCCGTTCATCATCGCAGGCGTGGTCAGCGTGACGCTGATCGTGGTCTGGTTCGTATTCGTGCGGGGGCCGATCGGCGCCAACCGTTCCGAGAAGCAAAAGGAGCTGACCCAGCTCCGCCAGGAAAAGCAGCGTCTGGAGGCGACCATAGCCCGCCGGGTTGAGCTGCAAAGGAACGAGGCAAGGACCAGAGCGGCGCTTGTGGAGTTCCGCCAGAACGTTCCAGGTACGCCCGACCTGGCTGAATTCATCTGGTCCAACTACGAGATTTCTAGGCAGGCCGGCGTAAAGTGGGAAACTCTCAATCCCCAGATCCCAACTGCACCCACTCAGCAGAGGGGATCCCAAGCGCAGGCGGCTGCGCTCCCTTCGGAGCTTTCGTTCAGGATGAACCTGAAGGGAGGGTACTTCCAGGTGATCGACTACCTGATCCGCCTGGAAAAGCTGCGGCGGACTGTGGTGGTTGACACCTTGCAGATCAATGCCAGGCTCGAGACGGCAGAGCTCGACGTCACGATCGGTGCACGGATGTTCACCACGCAGCCGGGCCTTCCCTGGACTCCCAGCGACGCCGACCTCAACCTGATATACCCGCCAGAGGGTCCGAGCCAGC
>FWWL01000884.1_pt1 | contig 78083 bp, 69 predicted proteins | sample 2228331 | NCBI WGS metagenome assembly FWWL01 (sample SAMEA103939775, study PRJEB20133) | metagenome | reverse complement strand
TAATATAAATTCAATGTTATTTTATTATTGACAATAGTGTGCATCATACAGTATAATTAATCCAGGAGGTGACTACAATGTCAGAAAAAGATGATATCCTATCCGGACTTCTGTTAGAACTGCGGCGGGGAACGATTGTGTTAAGTGTCCTGTGTCAACTTTCCTCTTCCAAATATGGTTATTCCTTAGTACAACAGTTAAGTGATAGCGATGTACCGATTGAAGCCAATACCTTATATCCGTTATTACGACGTCTTGAAAAACAGGGTTTACTAAAGAGTGAATGGGAAACAACCAGTTCAAAACCCAGAAAATATTATGTAACAACTGAATTAGGGAATAAAGTATATGCTCAGCTGAAACAGGAATGGCTGAGAATGACGAAGAATATGAATAGATTAATGAATGGGGAGTGTGGAGAAGATGGAAAAGCAGATTAATTATGTGGAAGATATTACAAACCGTTATGTATATCAGGTATCCAAACACCTGGCAAATAATACAAAGAAAGATATTGAACAAGAACTTAAGACTCTGATTTCTGATATGCTTGAGGAGAGAACACATGGGAATACTCCGTCCAAGGAAGATATTGATACTATTCTGTTAGAACTTGGTAACCCCATGGAACTCGCTAACAAATACCGAGATAAATCCCGTTATCTGATTAGCCCTACGATATTTCCTGTATGGCAGTTAATCTTAAAAATCGTCTTAGGTGCTGTGTTATTAGGAATAGCTATTTCGAGTGTAATTGGTCTTCTATCTACTGATCAGGTCATATGGTATGAATATATAGGAGACACGATTGTTACACTATTTGGTGGTGTTTTCATGGCTTTTGCTTGGGTTACTTTGATCTTTGCTATTATCGATTGGAAAGGAGTGAATATCAAAGAGTTGACTCCTGAATGGGATATCGCCTCCTTACCTCCCGCTTCTACCCATGAAGTTTCCATTCCAATCTGGGAACCGATTGTGGAGATCGTCTTTACTGTACTAATTATGTTAATATTCCTGTTGTCACCGGAAATCCTCGGTGCCTACTCCATCCACGACGGTGTAACTATCATACCCATCTTTGATTTAGATGTGCTTAAGGATGTATTACCATTGATTCTTTTATGCCTTGGTATCGGCCTTCTGAAGAGCATATGGGAGCTTGTTGACGGAACCTATTCCACCAAATATGGTGTGTTCACCCTTGTTACCAATATCATTGAGATAATATTAACTGTAATTATATTCAAGGCATTTTCAATCTGGAACCCTGATTTTATTGATCAAGTCAATTCATTATTTAAGCTTAATGCTGATGCTAATTTATATGAAGTATGGAACACCATCACAAATAATTTTGTAATCTTCCTGATCCTGGTCTATATTCTTGATACTGCTACTACTCTTTACAAATGTTTTAAGGCGGAAGGAAGTTACTTCATTCATATATAGCAAGCTTTCATGAATTTGGCTAAAACACTTAATACCTCATACATTGGTTATTATATTGGTTCATTTCATTGGTTTATCACATGTCTCTAACACGTTTCATTAAAACTTGCTTCATAGTTTTGTAAAATGAAATTATACAGCATATAAAAGGCTGCAGTATAAGCTGCAGCCAAGGTTTCCCAACTATTCTACTGTTCTAAAAGCTTTCGAATGTTTAACAATCCCCAACCCTGTTTTTCCCAGTGTTGTCCCTGATCAATTGCGCAACCTCGAAGTCTTATTTTAACATCCCTGTTCGTAAGCTCAGGATGGGCTCCCAAGAGCAGCGCTATTGCTCCGGAAACCACAGGTGTTGCCATGGAAGTTCCACTCTTTATGGTATACATCATCGATGCTTCATTTGATCTTTGTCTTGTAAAACGACTGATATTGCAGGAAATTATGTTAGAACCCGGGGCTACTATGTCCGGCTTTTTAATACAATAGGGTGTTGGCCCTCGTCCGGAATAATCCTTGGATTTTCCAGTTCCGAATACCTCAACAGAGATATTGTCATCTGAGGAACCTACGGTGATTACCTTTCTGCTAATTCCCGGTGTCGATATCGACATGGGCCCAGGTCCATTGTTACCGGCTGCCACAACTACGACAATGCCATGATCCCAAACAGCATTGACTCCTTGGACAAGTAATGAATTTTCATCTAAGTTCTCTTTCGTAGAAGTTCCAACTGATATATTCACAATTCTTATATTGTGTCTCTTACGGTTATCCATAACCCACTGAAGACCGGCAAGGACATCGGATATATTACCGTCCCCGCGATGATCAAGCACTTTGACTCCGATAAAACTACATTCTGGTGCAATTCCTATATATTTACCTTTTGACGAAAAGCCATTACCACCAATAATCCCTGCCACATGAGTACCATGTCCGTTATCATCATAGGGCTCCGACCTCTGGTTTATGAAGTCCACAAAGGCCGTTACCCGGTTACCGCCTTCGATAAAATCTTTATGGAGGGCAATACCGGTATCGACAATTGCCACTCCGACGCCTTTACCAAAATATCCTCTGTCATGTGCCCAGTGGCTTTCAATGATATCTCCCACCCTGTTCATCTGTGCAGTAATATGGGCATCCATCTCCACACTGATCAGTCCATCCATGGACTTTATAGTTTCCAGTTGGTCTTCATCAACTTCAAGTACGTAGGCATCTATCATCGGGAGGCTGTATTTGATTGATCCGATGTTCTTTAAAGCCTCTTGTCTTTTCTCATATTCCTTGCAGTGAACGATTACCTGGATCTTGTGCTTTTTTTCCATACCAAAGCTCCACTGTTGTTTGTATTATCCTATTCCGACAGCTTTACCATTATACGCCAAACCGCGAAAATGAATGCAACGTATCTTGATTTAACGTTGCTGACACATTCTTCCATGGTATGTATGGATAGTATTTTCATCGTTTCCTTTGCATCATGCTTAAATTGATTTAGAACAACATAAAGCACCTGCCATCTTATTATATATGCAATATTATAATAGATAGCAGATGCCTTATAGATAATTTTCATTTATGGTTATTGATACCGGTGCGTATTCGTCATCTCATATACAGGTAAGTCACCTTCCGGCAATTCTATATTTGAGATCTCTAACAGATTTTCTACTACGGTTATGGCACCATACTTCTCTTCCAATAAGGTTCTGGATTTGTCCGTATAATGAGTCGGAATAACAATCCTTGGATTTACCTGTTCTATCATTGTAAAACCCTTCAGATTATCCAGATTCATCCTAGAATAACTGTTTTCAAACTGCATGAAGGCAATATCGATTTCACCGATTGCATCTAACTGCTCTTCAGTTAATTCATTCTGTCCGATATCTCCCATATGGACTATCCTTAAGTCATCCACCTCAAATACAATAATATAATTTGAGCCATTAGTATTATCTCCGTTATGGGCGGAGGATATGGTGTAAATGTGAAAATCATTTGTTTGGATATCGCCTTCTTTGGACTTTTATCCTCTAGAAGATTACTGTTAATAGCATCTTAAACTGTTCTTCCCCATAAACTGCGTGAGAAACCTGGTTCGGCATAATCAGTGTCTCACCTTTGCTTAAAATGAAAACCTCATCCCCTACGGTAAATCTTCCGGTTCCATCCAAAACTGTTACCATAGCATCCCCATCGGAGGAATGAGCACTGATCTCTTCGCCTTTATCAAAGGAAAACAGAGTCAGGCTGATATTCTTATTCTGCACCAGTGTCTTACTGACTACCTGTCCTTTCTGGTAGCTAAGTTCCTCTTCCAATCGTAAGACTTTTGATACCTCAATGTTCTTTAATTTATTTTGATATGTATTCTCCATAACTGATCTCCTTTCAAAAGATACCTTATGATAGGCTCCGCTATACAATACAAGGTCAATAATGTACATCAGAGCTATCTGCTATATTTGAAGTATACCATAATTTTCATATCAATATGTAGCCATAGCAACATATTAATTAAAATGACTATCTTATATGGAGAAAAATATAGATAGATAGAATTTATTTGTCGTAAAATCTACAAAAATTTCTATTAATATTTTTAAAATTAGGAAATCAGTCAAGCTCATCTTCATATGATACATTGTAATTATTATTAGGAGGAACATACAATGAGTGATTTACAAGCAACCCATTGCGACACAGGAAGAAGTAATGATTGTAGTTGGATTTTGATCCTCATTCTCTTATTATGCTGCTGTGGAAATGGCAACGGTTTAGGTGGCGGTTTTGGAGGCGGCGGTTGTGGAACAGATAATGGCTGCGGAAGCATATTATTAATCATCCTTCTTCTCTGCTGCTGTGGTGGCGGAAATGGCTTCTTCTAGAATCCACCTAATTAACTGAAGCATTAAAGCTTAAGTAGAAAAGAAAGAAAGGCTGCGGATTTCGCAGCTTTTCTTTTTCAATATTTCTCTATTTTTATTTTACACATAATCTATATTTCTCTTTTATTGCTATTTTTCATTTTCTATACATTTTTCTTTTCCTGAGCTTTCCGCTTTCTTTGCCTCTTTAATCTTTCATAACACTCCCTATCCACTTCATATATGGTGTTCTCTTCAATAATCAGATCCGAATCATCCTTCTGCTTCTTTAACGTGTCATCCGAATCATTTTTGCTTTTTACCTGACTAAACTGCTTTTCGTATTGGAACCAATCACCCATTTCCTGCCTCAAATTTATGTTATCATTTCAATATATGATTAATTTCAAATAATGTCCTTAAAACGATTGAATCTGATTTTCTTTTCCTATATACTATTGATAAAATCGAAACTGGATGGTAATTCCATTCATACAAATAAAGTAACCAGCTTGAAAGCAAAGCACTTTCATAAACTGTATGCCTGCAAAGACGGCAGAATGGAGGTAATAATGTCAGGGTCAGTGTTCGGTAATATTTTTACTATAACAACCTGGGGAGAATCCCACGGTAATGGTATCGGCGTCGTAGTAGACGGTTGTCCTGCTGGATTATTTTTGGATGAACAGTATATCCAAGAATATTTAAACCGCAGAAAGCCGGGCCAGACAAGATATTCTACACCAAGAAGTGAGGAAGATAAGGTGAGTATTTTATCCGGAGTGTTCGAAGGTAGAACTACAGGTACACCTATATCACTAATTGTATTTAATGAAAACCAGCGTTCCGGTGATTATTCCAAAATTGCATCCTATTATCGTCCAGGACACGCGGATTACACCTTTGACCAGAAATACGGCTTCCGCGATTACCGTGGAGGTGGCCGCGCCTCGGGCAGAGAAACCATCGGTAGGGTGGCCGCCGGAGCAATTGCCTGTGCAATACTTAGAGAGCTGGGTATTAAGGTGAAGGCTTATACCAAATCCATCGGTCCGATCACAATTAATACGGAGATAACTGATGTAAATACAGCGAATCTGAGTCCTTTATCCATGCCGGATCTTGAGGCCTCTAAAAAGGCTGAGGAATATCTTGAGAAACAGATGCAGGATCACAACTCCGTCGGTGGTGTAATCGAATGCATTGTTACGGGTATGCCCACAGGGATAGGTGAGCCTGTATTTGATAAACTGGATGCATCCCTCGCAAAAGCAGTGATGTCAATCGGAGCAATCAAAGGTGTAGAAATCGGTGAAGGTTTTAAAGCCGCTTCCCTTACCGGTGCCGAGAACAACGATCCTTTTCTATATGACGAAGAGAACAGTCTGTCAAAGACTAGTAATCATGCAGGCGGAATCCTTGGTGGAATGAGTGATGGCTCCGACATTATCATCCGAGCTGCAGTTAAGCCAACTCCATCCATCTTCCGACCACAGAATACAGTTAATCAAGAGAACGAAAATATTAAAATCCAGATCCAGGGACGTCACGACCCCATCATCGTTCCAAGAGCAGTTGTCGTAGTGGAATCCATGGTAGCGATAACTTTAGTAGATCAGCTTTTTGTTGGCATGACCTCACAGATGAGTAAGATCAGGGATTTCTATAGAAAATAAAAAATCTAAATCAATAAAAATGCACCTTGAATGTTAGATTATATTCATATATCTGACAAATAAGGTGCATTTTTTGTTTCCAGTAGTTCTGAACATTTATTTTTTATTATTAATATACATCTGTTACTCAAGATCCCAAACAAGTACCCACACAAGCTATTCCGAAGAAAACCTTAATATACCAAGCCTTAGGCCGCAAACCCATAATACTATAAGGAAACCCTTCCAACAAATGTAATTAATATTTATTAATAATTTACGAATATTATTTTTGGAATTATTTTGAAAAGTTATTGACATCATAGATTATATCGTTATAATTTATATTGTTATTGTTTAGTCTAACTAAACTTTGAGTTTATTCTCATTAAGATTTTGAAAGGAAGCGCGTCATGAATATCGGATCAAAGATTAAGGAATTACGTACTCAAAAGAGCCTGACACAGGAGGAACTAGCTGACAGAGCCGAACTATCCAAGGGCTTTATCTCCCAGCTCGAGCGGGATTTAACCTCACCCTCAATTGCTACTCTGGTAGATATCCTGCAGTGTCTCGGTACGAATCTTGAGGAATTCTTCAGCGGAACAACGGCAGAACAGGTAGTTTTCAAAAAATCTGATTATTTTGAAAAATATGATACCGAATTGAAGAATGAAGTAAAATGGATCATTCCTAACGCGCAGAAAAACATTATGGAACCCATACTGTTAACCTTAGATGCAAGTGGTTCCACCTACCCCGATAATCCGCACGAGGGCGAAGAATTCGGTTATATTCTGAACGGAAGTATCACCCTGCATATCGGAAACCGCACCTACAAGGTAAAAAAGGGCGAGTCCTTTTATTTTACTGCGAATAAACAGCACTATATAACGGCTTCCGAGAAGACAGGTGCTATCCTCTTGTGGGTATCCACACCACCGAGCTTTTAATATAAGGAGGAACAGAAGTTGACAGATAACAAATTAATCAATCTTGTAAATATTACAAAATCCTTTGGGGATACCGTTGTTTTGGACGACTTGAATCTATACATCCGTGAAAATGAATTCCTAACCCTTCTCGGTCCCTCCGGCTGCGGCAAGACTACCACCCTGCGTATCATTGGCGGATTTAAAACACCCAATAAAGGGAAGGTCATCTTTGAAGGACATGAATGCTGTGCAATATGATGTAGTATGCCCTTCGGATTATATGATTCAGAAAATGATTGAAGAGAATTTACTTGCAGAGATTAATTTTGAAAACGTTCCGAATATTACTAATATCGATCCAGCATATTTGGATAGTGCTGAGAGCTTCGATCCGGAAAATAAGTATAGCGTACCTTATTGTTGGGGGACCATTGGTATCTTATATAACAAAACCTTAGTAAGTGAACCGATCGACAGCTGGAGTGCTATTTTTGATGAACAGTATTCCGGAAACATTCTGATGATTGACAGTGTACGTGATGCCTTCGGTATTGCACTTACATACTTAGGCTAATAGAGACAAATAAAATTGCAAAAAGAAATAATGAAATGCTAGAGAAAATAATACTATTGTTATCAAAAAAGGATAATGACGTTACTAATTTTGAAAAACCTATTATATAGCAAAAAGAGAGCCTATATGAATCATACCTTCCAATGTTATCTGGTTGATTAACATTGAAATATACTTCATATAGACTCTCTTTATTACATTTATTACTCTGTCACTATATTTCTCTCTTCCCCATTCTGGAATGCTGCAATATTCTCATATACTTCCTCCGTCACTCTCTGTCTTGCTTCCACTGTCGCCCATGCAATATGGGGTGTTATGATAAGCTTCGAGCTGTCTTGAATCTCAATTAAGGGATTGGTAGCTGCCATGGGTTCTGCAGTAAGAACATCCAGTCCTGCCCCGCCGATCCAGTCTTCCTTTAAAGCCTTCGTGAGTGCTTGCTCATTTACAATAGGACCTCTTCCTAGGTTTAAAAGAACAGCTTCCTTCTTCATCTTACGAAGCTCCGCTTCTCCAATTAAATCACGGGTCGCAGTATTCAAAGGCGCATGAATGGATACAACATCCGACTCAGCGAGCAAGGTATCCAGATTTACCTGATCAAAGTCCGGATTACTATTTTTACCTGAGGTAGAATAATAGATCACCTTACATCCAAATAACCTTGCAACCTCAGCAACTCCTCTACCAATTTCTCCAAGTCCGATGATACCCCAGGTCTTCCCCGCAAGCTCATGGAATTTTACAATAAAATGACTAAAGATATCAGAACGGATATATTCTCCCGATTTAACAAACTGGTCATAATAGCTTAACTTTTCATATAGATAGAAGAATAATGCAAAGGTATGCTGCACCACTGATTTCGTGGAATATCCCTTCACATTGGCGACCTTAATCCCACGACCGTTCGTATAATTAAAATCGACGATATTGGTACCTGTTCCCGTGATACAGATCAGCTTCAGATTCTTGGCTGCATCCAGCGTTGATGCTTTCATAGGGATTTTATTCACAATGACTACATCTGCATCCTTAATACGTTCAGCATTCAATTCCGCTACGGAGCAAGGATATTTCTCAACTTCACCAAGCTTGTGAAAAGGTGCTAAATCTACATCCTCTCCCAATGTATCTGTTTCCATGAATATAATTTTCATAAGTCACTATCCTTTCAAATCATACTAATGAAGCATGGATATTTCGTCGCAAATGCTTCATGAAAACCTGTAAATATAATTAATCAACTTCTATTTACTCAAAAACAGGGTGGCACTATACGCCACCCTGCAACTTATCTAATTCTTTCGGGGAAACCAACCTTTTTTTGAACCTTACGCAAAGTTTTGGTTGCGTAGTAGTTAGCTTTCTCAGCGTTTGCTTTTATAATACTGTCAATGTAATCCTTATCTTTCTGCAGCTCTTCGAATTTGTCCTGAAGAGGTTTTAGAAGATCTGCAACTGACTCGCCGACTGCAAGTTTAAAATCACCATAACCGGAATTACCAAATTCCTTCTCAACCTCTACAACGGATTTGCCGGTAGCAAGACCGTAGATTTCAATCAGGTTTTTAATACCTGGTTTTTCATCGGAACAGATAATCTTATTATCAGAATCAGTTACTGCCCTCTTAAACTTACGGATAATGGTGTCCCTATCATCCATTAAGAAAACACTTGCATTCGGATTCTCGTCTGATTTGGACATCTTCTTCTCCGGATCCTGAAGGCTCATAATTCTTGCTCCCTGTTTGCCGATGAACGGCTCCGGCACCGTGAATACATCACCATAGACGGAATTAAAGCGTTCTGCTATATCACGGGCAATCTCAAGATGTTGTTTTTGATCAGATCCAACCGGAACAACATCTGATTGGAACAGCAGAATATCCGCTGCCATAAGTATCGGATAAGTATATAATCCCGCATTGATATTATCTGTATGTTTCGCTGCTTTATCCTTAAACTGCGTCATACGGTTTAATTCACCCATATAGGTGTAGCAACTTAGAATCCAGCCAAGTTCCGCATGTGCTGATACATGGGATTGGTAATAGATACAATTCTTCTCCGGATTAAGTCCGGCTGCTATATATAAAGTAAGAAGCGCTCTAGCTCTTTTGCGAAGCTCTGCCGGATCCTGACGAACTGTAATGGAGTGCATATCAACTACACAATAGAAGCACTGATACTCATCCTCAAGCTCCACCCAATTCTTTAAAGCACCCAGATAATTACCAAGTGTTAAAGTTCCGGTTGCCTGCATTCCGCTGAATATTGATTTTTTTCCGTCTAGCATAAATTCACATCCTATTCCTTAGTCAAGCCTCTATAAACCGTGAGTCTTGCTGTTTTCATAAAAATTCTATATCTTCCAATATATAAAGAAAGTAAGCAAATGTCAATGTCTACTTTGCTTTAACATACTCTGACTACTTATATTTTTCAACCAACTCTGCTAAAGAATTAACAACCTCATCATAATCAGCAACGTCACCAAAACCATAACGTGCAAATACAAAAGGAACTCCTGCTTCCTTTGCTGCATTCGCATCTCCCTGGGTATCGCCAACATAAATGGGCTGTTTCAAACCATTACGTTCTATCACAAGTCGGATATTATCGGCCTTCAACTTACCGGATCTACCCGGATATTCATAATCAATAAAATACTGTTCCAGTTGGGGATAAGCTCGGAAAAAGCACTGGATATAACCCTCCTGGCAATTACTCACGATAACCAGCTTATATCTCTTAGATAGTTTTGCCAAGGCATCTTCTAATCCTTCGTAGAGTGTTGCTCCATTTACAGCTAAATACTCACATTCATACTCACAACATTCTGTCATAACAGTAATAGCATGTTGTTCCCCCACGCTCTGAAATAGTTTTACTGCTATCACATCAAGGGGTAATCCAAAAAAACCTTGAAGCTTTTGAGCTGTTACCTCATCTGTTACCTCTGGATACTTTTCCTCAAGTACTTTATTAAATGCGACTGCTACCTCCTGTGTAGAATCCCACAAGGTTCCGTCCATATCAAAAATTATGCTATCTATCATGTCGTTTTTTTCCTTAGCCTTTACAAAAAATTATCTGCCCTAAGACAAATTGATATAATAATATAATGCCCTTTTCTTACATTATTGTCAACCTCTTTCCTTTCATTCAGAGGGAAGAAAAAAGAAAATCTGCGACATAGCTACATCAGCTACCATCGCAGATTTAAAAGCTTTTCCGTATTATTTTATCCTCTACCACTGATCCTCTTCTAAGCTTAATCATATGATCCGCATAACTTATGATCTGTGGCTCATTTGTTGCTATAATCAATGTCTTACAATAATTCTCAACCATCTTAAGCAGATATCTTAAAAGTTCTAACTCCGCATGTAGATAGAAACCACCATCCGGTTCATCTAATAAGAATATATCAGGGTTGTTGATCAAAGCACGGGCATAAGCAACACAGTGCTTCTGATTCTGGTTTAGCTGTTTTGGGTAGCAATTCAACACATCAGTTATATGTAGTAACTCTACCAATTCCTCATAATACTCAGTTTCATACTTTGTTTTAGCTAGTAAAGTTGGCATAATTATATTCTCATATACGGTAAGTTCCGGAAGAAGGTTATCGTTACGATAAAGATATGCTACCTCCTTTCTTCGCATGATAGCAAGCTGATCATCTTTATATAATGTAATATTATTGCCTTTCATCGATACTGTTCCACCGCTTGGTGTCTCATACCCCCCCAGAAGACGCAATAATGTAGTTTTTCCCGAACCTTTGGTACCACAGATTACTACGCATTCCCCTTCTTTCACCTCGATACTGCAATCAAGAATTGCATGTAGAGGGTTTCCTTCAATTTGATATGTCTTGCGTAGATTAATACACCTGATTAATATCAATTCGTATCCCTTCCTTTTTGTTTTCTTCACAGAGTGTTTTATATTTCATTATCTATCGCCGGATAATCAGACATAATATTGGATAATGACCTCTTATTAATTCCTCTTTCCAGATAAATTCCGATAGAAAAGATGATACAACTAGTTGCTGCAGCAATTGTAAAGCATGGGCTGATTGAGCTGAACATTTCCCTTGTACTACTGTTAAGTGTAAATTCACTGAGACCTTTTAAAACTATACCGCATAACATGTAACCGCTGTATAAACCAACCGGTAACGTGATAAATATTAGGAGTAAAGCTTGGATCAGAAGCAGCACTCGAATATTTCGTTTCGTTGCTCCCAATGACTTCAAGATGTAATAATTCATTAAACCGGATTTCATAATACTATAATACTGACTGGCTACAAATGAAACTCCTGCTATAATAAAAACAGTTCGGATGCTAAGAAAAAGATATTGAAAACTAGAATAGGTGTAGTCAGTACTTAGAATCAAAACATTATCGATATATACCATCAACACAGCAATTGAAATATAGGTTATGATGATCGAAAGTATAAGATACAGATAACTGGTTTTATTCTTATATAATATTAATTTTAAATACATCTTTAGTAAATTCACCTTTTCTCCTTTCTCTCAGTGATACATACACAGAATGCTTGGATCTGTTCAATCCAAGCACTCTGTGACCTTAAACTAATGATTCGGTAAAGTATTTATTCCCCAATAGATACTTTCAATGTAAGTAAAATCAACCACCAAGAAGCTTTATTAACCATAAAATAAATCCACCATCGTATGTCGTCATCATAATATATCCTCCTTATGAAAAAAGACCTTGTTTACATGCTTTTTATAGCATATAGACAAGGTCTTTACAATAGTTGGAAACATGAACGTCGAGTTTTTCTGTATGAACGTTGATTTGTAAATTTTTAGGATTTGTTTTTCATATGGATTTCTACGAAAAACTGATTATTTTCGCTCTTAAACTTTGCAGTACCCTTATATTTTTCTACTCTTTGGGTTATATTTTTTACTCCAAAGCCATGGTAATCTTTATCGCTTTTTGAAGTTACAAATCTTCCATTATTGATCTGAACCGTTTTATCCACTGGATTCTTGACCTCGATAAATAAATCATCTTTATAACTGGTGATTCTGACCTCAATGCAACTGATATCGTCCGCAGCTCTCTCCATTCGAAGAATCGCTTCTGCCGCATTAGATATCAGATTAGCAAATATTACACACAAATCCATCGGTAATAAATGTAGTTCTTCAGGAAACCCACCTTGTAAGCGAATTTTAATATTTCTCTTTCCATGCCTGCTCTGTGCATCATTCAATATCGCATTGACTATGTCATTACCCGAATCTAACAAACTGTCTGTGATGCTTGAAGCTTCTATTAACTGCTTAATATACTGTTTCATATCACCGAGCTTATCCGCTTGACATAAGGCATGAATGCAAGCCAGATGATTTTTCATTTCATGGCGAATACTATGCATTTCCTGTTGTTTCTCATGTACTAAGGTATAATACTGCTGTTGGGATTCAATGATATTCTGGTTGATCAAGGATAATGACTTATAATTATCCCTGGATTCTGTAATAATCATAATCATCAGGCAGACAGCGTTATATGCGATAACCACCACGATCGTAACAATTACCATCAATTTTCTAGCTGCTTCTGTTGTGGAATCATTGGATCTTATTAAAAGACCTGCCAACGTTATTAACCCGGTAGCAGCACCTGCAAAAAGCAATGCATATACTCTTTTTGAAACATTTAAAACAGTCTTATATTTCTTCTTTCTGTTTTTAACTAGAACAAATAGACCAATCGTAAAAATATTCGTTGCATTTAAAAAGAGGTTATAGATATAACCAGTCAATATCTCACTACCGGACATATTAGCATACAAAGAACTGATTCCGACAATGCAGCTATCAAGGAATAAAATTAAAACGTAGGCCAATAAAGAATAAGCTAGTTTTTTAAAGAATTTTCCTTGTAAAACCAAGCCAACAGTAAATATGACAAGAAGAATTCGATAGAACATGACTCCTTCAGGAAACCGGTGTATCGAAAGTGATAGGATAAGAACCACTATTGTTTGTGTGATATATACCGTATAAATCATCTTCCTACTCTTGATAAAGGGTATATTCATGATCCCCCATAGAACAAGCCAGACTTTGATATAATCGGTAAAAAAGGAATAAAAAACACTGAACATATCCCGATCCATAATTTGCTCCTTATCTTGCATTTTGTCTTCTGAATTCTCTGCAAGCCCTTTTTAATCTGCCGCTCTGCCGTATCGCAAGCTCTACTTTTTCCCCATTATCCAATATGACCTGTCTGCCTATCTCTTGGATGTAGGTCATATTTACGATATAAGCTTTATGCACGCGAAAAAAATCACCGTTGTTAAGTACATCCTCCCACTCATTCATAGATGCAGAACTTTCATAAGATTCTCTTTTCGTTCTTACGATAGTACATCGGTTGTTATATTCTATGTAGATGATATCTCCCAGCTTAACAAATTTGGTGTCCCCATTCATATCAACTATCGCTTTGCTATTCCTTGTAAGATCTACGATCGCATCAGCAAGCGCATCATAAAATTCCTGATCCTTAATCGGTTTCAGAAGATAACGGAATGCTTTTACTTTATAACCCTGCTGCATAAATCCTGTAAATCCTGTGAGAAATATGATAATCATACTATCATCCTTCTCTCGGATTTTCTCAGCAGTCTGCAGTCCATTCATGCCTTGCATCTGAATGTCCAAAAACAGAATATCTAACGTTTCTGCATACATTAATAGCTCCTCACCGGAATGGAAGCCTTTGATCTCGATATCATTAATATTATACTCTTTATATTCATTACATAACTTTAATAATTCCTTACGGATAATAAGCTCGTCATCGCAAATCCCTATACGCACTAAGATTCCTTCTTCCGTATCTCTTATTTAAAACTAATGTAATCATAACAATCGACCATGAATACGTCAAGGATTTACAAAAATATCCCATCTAAAAAGTACCAATTATTAGAAAATTTTTCCTAATCATGAACATCTATCAACGTTTATCCACAAATTGTGAATTATATGATATAATTATAATAGTTCTTTAAAAGTATTGAAAAAATAACCGTGATGCAATAATATAGAACTTACCCATTATTGAGAAAGGAAGGTAATAATAATGAAACAAATCGCTAGCTTTACTATTGATCATATGAAATTATTACGTGGTATTTATGTATCCAGAAAAGATAAAATCGGCAATGAGACAATCACTACCTTTGATATCCGAATGACACGGCCTAACTTTGAACCCGTCATGCTTTCCGGTGAAATGCATACCATTGAACATCTTGCTGCTACCTATCTTAGAAATCATGGTGAATTTGCTGAGAGAGTAATTTATTTTGGTCCCATGGGTTGCCGTACCGGTTTCTATCTATTACTGGGAGGTGACTATTCCTCAAAGGATATTCTTCCGCTGATGGTTGAAACTTATGAATTTATCCGTGACTTTACAGGCGATATCCCCGGTGCCACCCCTGAAAATTGTGGTAATTACTCCGATATGAATTTAGAATTGGCAAAATTCTATGCAGGGAAATTCTTAGATGAAGTGTTATATAAGACGGAGGATTCCAATCTGAATTACCCGGAATAACCGCCCTAGTGGCATCTTTTATATCAAAACAAATAAAAAGAATGCCATAGTATCTTAAATACAGCTGGCATCATTTAGTACAAAAAAGCTGAAGTAATCAAGAAAGTAGGAGAATCTGCTGATGTGTTTCGTCAGAGAGGACAGCGGTTATATCATGTTCGAATCAGACAGACTTAATGCTTTATTATGTCTGTTCTGATACGGACAAGATAACCGCTGTTCTGGCGTCGAAACACATGCAGAGCTCCTGCTTGCTTATGTTACTTCAGCTTTTAAATAGTTCATAGTGCCAGCTGCTTTATATTGCCATCTCTTTTCATTTTTTTCTTGTGGCCATCATTTTCTTAATCATCTCAAACTGCTGCTTTTCCTTCGGTGACATGTTCTTTGAGAGAATCTCCATCATTACATCACTTTCATCTTTTGAAAAGGTCATGTTCTGCTGCTGTAGCCTTTTATTTGTATTAACTAATAAAGGCACTAATTTATCCATAGGCTTTCCTTCTGCTTCTTTGATGAGTTCGAGAAGGATTGTCATTTTACGTGGGTCAATATTATTCAGCTTCGGGTTATTCGTCCAGGAAGTATCAGCCATCATTACGCTCCTTATTTTCAGGTTTGCTGCTATTATCATATGACATAGTATTCAAAAGCATGCTAAGGTTTTCGAATGTACTCAGCTTATCAGGAGGAACCATAGTCTTTAACATCTCAAACATCGTATCCTTGGACCCAAATCCAGAATTGGCGGAATTGGTTTTATTATCATTCGAGGTTTCCGTAAAATCTTTATCCTCTTCCGCCTCCTTGGTTTGGAATTCATCCGCCGCTTGAGTACTATCTGAAGAGGAGGAATTTTGAAAGTTCTTAAAAATGGACTCAAAGTTTAAACCGCCAAAATTGCCTGTGACATTATCCGAATCAGCTTCGTTACCCGTATCACCAAAAGGAAATCCGCCGAATTCCTGCATGGTTTTCATGGTCTCCATCAAATTGTTATACATCTCGATCATCTTTCTCATATTGAAGAAACTCAAGAAACGGTCAACCATTTCTCTTTCTTTATTACTGCAAACAGGTCTTATCCCGTTTAATAAACCCTCCAAGTCGATTTTACCAGCATCATAACCGCAAGCAGCCATATTACTTGAACTTCTTATTGTTCTAAAACTGCCCATGAGTTCAAACACCTTAACAAATAGCTCAGCCATGGTCCTTGACTTGTTGTCAATGAATGGTAATGCTGCTTTCACGATATCCGCCGTGTGTAACATGTCTTGGTCTGCCATAGCTTCTCCCATTATTTATACTCAATACATTATATTCAGGGAAAGGGGAAAAATGCACCTCGCGGTAATCGACCTTCCGTTCTGGAGTAACATAGTCACAGAAACTGAAGGTTTTATTGATTTAAAATCTTCTCCAACATAGAGAATATCCACCTAAGCCATTAGTAATCAAGTAGCAATTCTCCTGCCCTCTGCTTAAATTATTCCAATCATTCTTTCCGTATATAAATTTCATAATTCTTCCTTTTCTATTATTCAAACTAAAGATAGTAATCCGTATTTAAGTTGTTATTTCAGAATAACAATAGAATATAAGGGCAGGTTCAGAACACCATCCGCCAAAGTCACTTCACTGCCATCCACTGTTATATAGCCTCTAATCTTTAGGTTATCAAGTGCTGCAGTCTTTAGATCTACAGTAGCAGCATCCGGACTTATATTATAGACGATAACAAGTTCGCTTCCTTCATAAACCTTCTTAACAGCACACACATCATCTGTGGTAAGGGAGTCTATAGCACTCAGTGAACCTCGGGCAATTTCCGGATTTTCATTACGGATTTGCAGTGCACGCTTATAATAATTCACGATGGATCGAGGATCTGCAAGTTGTTCTTCCAATGAAGCAAATTTCTGCTCCACCAGTTCAGCCCCTGCAGGAGCTTTTGTTATACCGGTGATATCCGTTTTAGACCAATTCATGGGCAGGCGCTTATTCTCGTCCTTATCACCCTTGCTATTCATTCCGATTTCTTCTCCGTAATAGACAAAGGGGCTTCCGTTCAAGGTAAGAAGAACTCCGGCAGCCATTTTCATCAGATTCGGATCATTCACACATTGAGCTGATACTCTTGTATTATCATGATTACTTAAGAAAGGTGAATCGATATAATCAGGATTCTTAGCACTATAGTTGCTCTGCAGGTCGACTATAGTATTTAAGAAGGTTCTTGCAGTATTGGAACCGAGCTTTCTAACCGTTGAAACAATAATACCATTGTATTGAGCCAGAGGATAATTGAAGATACTTTCAAGACCACTTTCATAATAGGAAGCAATCACGGAAGCGGTATCCCAACATTCTCCGACTACAAAAGCATCTGCTTTTATACTTTCAATATAATCAGAAAACCATTGCAGAACTTCGATATTCCTCCCTGTTTCACCGGTATAATACTCTTTAATTGCATCCAGGCGGAAACCGTCAACACCCATATCCAGCCAGTACTTGGTATTCTTCTCGATTTCTGCACGAAGTTCCACACTCTCTAAAGCTAAGTCGGGCATTTGATCCCAGAATACTGCCTCATAGTAATAATCAGAACTTCCAGCTTTATAATAATCACCGTTCTTCGGATTTTCTTTTGTAAAATGATAATAACCAACCGAGGGACATACCGCTAAATCCGGTTCCTGATCCTCCTCTAGAGTTGATAGATATTGTACCGCTTGCTTAAACCACTCGTGTTGTGTCGAGGTATGATTGAATACATAATCAATAATCAGCTTAATCCCCCGATTATGGCACTCAGTAATCAAGCTTTGGAAATCCTCCAAAGATCCATAGGCTGGATCTATTTGATAATAATCTTTGACATCATACTTGTGATAGGAATTGGAAGGATTTATCGGCATTAGCCATATACCATTGAAGCCCATTTCACTGATATAATCAAGCTTTGATATAATACCGTTAATATCTCCGATACCATCACCATTACTATCATAAAAGGAATATACGAATATTTCATAATAATTTCTATAATTATCGTTAATGATATTCAACTCCTGATCATAAGCATAACCATCTATAGCCGTATTGTCTTCCTCCGTTACAGCAACTGATGTAGGTGTCACCTCTGTAGCAGTCTGTATATCCTCTGCTTCCGCTGTCGTGCTCGTATTATCTGATGTAGCACATGTATTATCTGAAATCGTACTTGCATTATCTGAATTCGTACTGGAAGGATCCGTTGTTTTCTTCGTACATCCGGACATTATCGCGAACACAATAACAATGCATAACATAAAACTAATCAGTCTTTTTCTCATAACCGCCTCCATCTTCCCGAAGGATTTCCCTTCTTACCTCAAGGAGGTTTCGCCTCCGTCTTTAGATCCTTTTTACAGAAGCTTCGCTCCTAAAATGCATACAGAAAGATTTGCACTTTCTATATACAACGAGGTACTGAATTCAGTACCTCGTTTGGAAGTACTGAAAAACACGTACCTCTTTCTTATTTAATTAAATTTCTTTTTCCGAGAGTCAATTAACCCTTAACAGCACCGGATACACCTTCTACATAGAATTTCTGAGTCAGAAGGAATACGATTACAATTGGTATGGATATGATGATACAGCCCGCAAAGAAGGTGGTGTAATAGTATTCTATGAATTCCTTCTGAAGCATGGTCCAAAGTCCAATCGCTACGGTATAATAGTCACGGTCCTGACCTAGGATTACTTTTGCAAAGATGTAATCGATCCAAGGTCCCATAAAGGCTGTTAATAGGGTGTTAACAATGATCGGTTTAGACATTGGAATCGTAATCTTGGTGAATACGTCCCACTTTGTAGCACCGTCAATATAAGCAGCTTCATCGATCGTCTTCGGTAGAGTATCAAAGAAGCCCTTCGCAATATAAAAGCCCAAGCTGGCACCTGTTGAATATACCAGAACTAATGCCACCAATTTTAACTGTCCTGCCTCCAAAAAGCCTAGGCCTTTTAAGATATAGTAAACTGCAATCATGGACATAAAACTAGGGAACATCGTTACGATCAATGCAATATTTAAAAACTTTTTACGCATTTTAAACCGCAATCTTGACAATACATAGGCCACACAAAGAACAAAAAAAGCAGATAATAAACAGCTTGCAATTGCTACCGAGAGGGTATTGAAGAACCATCTGGTAAAATTGAGTGATCCCTCAGTGGAAAATAGATTCTCATAATTCGCCAAGGTAAAGGTCTTTGGTAAGATATAACTCTTGTAAGTACCACCTTCTAGACGGAAGGAGGTCAAAGCAACAAATACAATCGGAAGGATCCAGATAAAGCCTGTAATTGCAAGTCCGATGTGGACGATGAAATTGATGATTGCTTTTCTGGTATGACCGGAAGCTCTCTTATTATTATTCATTATTGGAACGCCTCCTCATCTTTATAAGATCCTGTATGACGATAGGTTAACAGCGAGAAGGTCGCTAATATTACAAATATGATGATACCCAGAACTGCTCCGAGATTATAATCCTTATTTGTAATTGTCAGCTTATACAACCAGGTTACAAGCAAGTCTGTCTTTCCCGCATAATAGTAATCGATGGATTCCGGACCACCACCGGTTAGCAGGAATATGACATTGAAATTATTGATATTTCCTACAAAAGCGGTAATCAGTGCCGGGGTTGTTATAAATAACATATATGGTAAGGTAATTTTAAAGAAGGTTACAACGGAATTTGCACCATCTACCTTAGCAGCCTCATATAAGTCTCTCGGGATATTATTTAAAATACCCGTCGTAGTTAACATGGTAAAGGGTACACCGATCCAGATGTTAACAATAATGATGGTGATCTTTGCCAATAGTGGATTTGTTAGAAATGGAATTGTGGTTCCTGCACCGATAACACCTAAGCTTTTTAGCATTACATTCATCGGACCACTTGCATTGAAAATGGTGCTCATGGTAAGCAAGGAAACAAATTGCGGAACAGCAATTGATAAAACAAATAGAAATCTCCAAAAACTTTTAAAACGTGTACCATCACGATTAATGACAATCGCTAACAGCATACCTAGAATGTAACAGGAGAAGGTAGCAAAAATTGCCCATATAAAGGTCCATTGTAATACAGGCCAGAAGGTGTTCGCTAACACGCCACCACCTTTAAACATTTGAACGAAATTATCAAACCCAACCCACTCGAAGAGATTACCCGGAGGTTGATGTACTTTGTCAAAGTTGGTAAATGCAATTAAAATATTATATACTAAGGGTACCACAGTAAATGCCACAACACCCAAGATTGGGATAAAAAGCAATGTATTATGGAGCTTTTCATGCTTTAAGGCAGATAAATCATCAATAAAACTTGGTAAATGCTTTCCTAATTCTTTTTTGCTTTGTGTATCATAAGCGCTTTTTACTGATGATACTAAAATCATTAAAAATATTACCGTTATTAAAAGGGTCACAACGCCATATAATAGGCAAAGCATTGAATTATCCCCTAGAATATATTCATAAATCTGTTTCTCTTCATTAAAAACTTCTTCTTGTTGTTTGGTTCCTAAAGTGATCAGGTTCTTCATTGCTCCTACACCGAAGCTTAACATATAGAATATGTAAGCAACTTCCAAAGTCAAATATATAAGCCCACGAATGATCTGTTTGTGAAGGATATTGCCTAAACCAAAGACAACTGCCGATAATTTTGTAATCGTATTCCCCGATTTAAAAGCAGTGCCAAAACCAATATTGTGAAACAGAACTGGCAAGTTGGATTGTTTTTGCTTTTTGCCGGCCATAATCTTCCTCCTCGTTTTTAATAGAAACGGAATGTTCCCATCTTCCCGGAACATTCCGCTTCAATTATTGCATTACATTACCTATTGATACTTATTGAACTGCTAAGGAAGTAACAAAGGTATCAAGCTTCTCCTGAACATTGTCTTTATTTAAATCTCCACTTCTGATTTCTGTTGCGATAGCACCGGCATTTGCCCAATATCTATCATTGAATTCCTGAGCGGTAGGCTGCATTACGGAAGCAATTTCAGCTTCTTTTACGATAACAGCTGCTACTTCATCACCCTGAACATCTGCGGATCCACCGACTGTAAGGTTGGTAGGAACCTGCTTGGTTTCGTTGAAACGTTGTAACTGCATCTCTTCGCCACCTAAGTATGCTGCAAATGCAACTGCTACCTGAGGGAAAGCTGCCTGAGCATTCACACCGATTGCCTTGGAGCCGTAGAAGCCCTTTAACTGATGATCAGTTCCATCAGGATTGAAGGTAGGGATAACTGCAAGACCTAAGTCTTCACCTAAAGCGGTCTTATATAATTCAAAATCCCAAGATCCGGTGAACCAAGCACCGATTTTGTGTTCTGCTGCTAACTCGGATACTGATACTTCATCATTAAAAGCACATTTAGGATCGTTAATTAAGTCGATTAAGTAATTTGTTACTGCTACACCGGTAGCATTATTCCAATCAGCGCCAGCTGCAAAATCAGTAGCGGTAGGGCCATAAATTGTGTTACCTGCACCATAATACCAAGCACCTAATTTCCAACCACCAGCTGCGTCAAAGCAGAAGTTATATACGCCTTCAGCTGTTTCTTTTGCCATGATGGACTCAACGGATTTGATATCATCTTCAGATAAGATGGTCTTATCATAGTACATAAAGAATGTATTGTGTGTGAAAGGAATAGCATAGATGGAATCGTCTACAGTAACGGTATCAACTACTGCAGGAGCCATGGTACTCTTAACCATGTCTGCTGTAGAACCACCAAGCTTAGCGATAGCACCAGCATTGATGAGCTGTCTTAACTGGTCGTTAGCGAAGAAGAATACATCGCCTGCTGCTGCTACATCTTTTAAGATTTCATCTTTTGCTGTATCTTCACCCTGTGTCTCAACAGTAAAAGTGATATTCCATTCCGGATGTAATGCTGCAAAGGACTGGCACATTGAATCGATAGTACCTGTCTGAATCTGATTCTCAGGAGCCCAAATTTTAAGGGTAACGTCCTGAACTTCAACTACAGGAGCTTCTGTAGGTGCTGCTGTTTCAGTTGTCTCTGTTTCTGTAGTTTCTGTTGTTTCTGTTGTCGTGGTATCTTCCTCTGTAGCTTTTTCTTTGCTACCACATGCTGCGAGACTGCCGATTACCATAATCATAACCAGAAGTAACGCCATAAGTTTTGATACTTTTTTCATAATTACTCTACCTCTTTCCTTTTTGCATATTTCCCAAGTCTCATATTTGAAACTTAGCTACGTTGTTAGTTGCTGACAATTGCTTGCCAATCAATTCATTGCCAAGCGAATATTCCTTCGCTTATGCAAATTAATTGCTTTCTATTCCGGGAATATCGATACTCCCAGTTGAATAAATATGTCTGCATAATAATGCTGCTTCCATACGAATTCCAGGTGGATTAATTCCAAACCTCATTTGCATAATCTTTGATGGTTCTGTCACTGGAGAATTTACCTGCATTTGCTGTGTTGATAAAGCATTTTCTACGGAAGGAGAAGGAGTCAGAATAGTCCTTATTCACTCTTAACTTCGCCTCGCAGTAAGGGATGAAATCAAGAAGCAGGAAATAATGATCCGGTTTATGCCAATGAGCTCCATTCAGGATAGAATGATAAAGTTCTTCAAACATTCCTGTATCACCATCACTGAAGGTTCCATCTACTAGGGTATCTAAAACCTTCTTGATTCTCGGGTTATTTTCATAGATTTCCTTGGAGTTATAGGAATTCTTGATCTTCTCGATATCCTCTACTCGCGCACCGAAGATATAGTTATTCTCTTCCCCCGCTTGCTCTACGATTTCAACATTAGCACCATCTAAGGTTCCAAGGGTTACTGCACCATTTAACATAAACTTCATGTTACCGGTTCCGGAAGCTTCCGTTCCAGCGGTGGAGATCTGCTCAGAGATATCCGCAGCCGGAGTCAGTTTCTCAGCATAGGACACATTATAGTTATGAGCAAATACTACCTGGAGCTTTTCTTTCACTTCAGGATCGTTATCAATCATCTTCGCAATTTCATTGATAAACTTGATAACACCCTTCGCCCTGAAATAGCCCGGTGCAGCTTTGGCACCGAAGATAAAGGCTGTCGGGTTAAATTCTTTAATTCTTCCATCCTTTAAACCGAAGTAGATATCGAGGATGGAAAATGCATTCAACAACTGGCGCTTATATTCATGAAGTCTCTTTACCTGAATATCAAAGATAAAGTCCGGATCGATACGGATGCCTTCCTGTTTGAAGATATATTCCGCTAATTGTCTCTTCTTAATACGTTTGATATCGCCAAACTGCTTTATCACATTCTTATCATCTGCGAATTTCTCAAGATCCTTCAGACGGTCCAGATCGGTGATCCAGGAGCTTCCTATTTTATCAGAGATAAAGCCTGACAACTCCATGTTCGCAAGGGCTAACCATCTTCTCTGCGTAATACCGTTGGTCTTATTGTTAAAACGCTCCGGAAATATCTCATACCATTCTTTTAATGCATCATTTTTTAAGATCTCGGTATGAAGTTTCGCAACACCATTGGTGGAGTGGCTAGCAAAAATTGCAAGTCTTGCCATATGGATCGTACCATTATCAATAATATAATAAATTCTTTGTTCATCCTCAGTTACCTTACCGATCGCTTTCAGTTCTTTCACTAAAGCCTTCTGGAGCAGTACCACGTATTTGTATACCTGAGGAACAACGGCTTTAAATAGTGTAGCATTCCATTTTTCCAGTGCTTCTGCCATGACTGTGTGGTTCGTATAAGCAAAGGTTTCTTTTGCGATACGGAGCGCTTTGGCAAAGGTCAGTTTTTCATTCTCCATCAGAAGACGGATCAGTTCAGGAATTGCAACTACCGGATGGGTATCATTTAGCTGAATGGAATACTCTGTAGAGAAGTGGTTAAAATCATCTCCGAATTTCTTCTTGTATCTTGCGACGATATCCTGAAGTGTGGCTGCTGAGAAGAAATACTCTTGTTTCAGTCTAAGCTTCTTACCTTCATCCGTGTTATCGTTCGGGTATAGCAGACTGCTAATTGCCTCAGCTTCATTTTTGTTCTTATTTGCTTTATCATATTTTTGCTCATTGAACAGCTCGAAATTGAAGCTTTCCAAAGGTTCCGCCTGCCACAGACGTAAGGTGTTAACCTTCATATCTCCATATCCGATTACAGGTGTATCATAAGGAACTGCATATACGGATTGGTTTTTATAATCAATTCTTACTCTCTCTTCTTCTTTTCGAATGGACCAAGGATCTCCGAAACGTTGCCAGTCATCAGGAATTTCCTTTTGGAAACCATCCTCAAAATACTGTTTGAACAAACCATATTTATAACGAATACCATAACCGTTCAGCGTTATGCCGATTGTAGCACCGGAATCCAAAAAGCAAGCTGCTAATCGTCCTAAACCACCATTACCCAACGCTGCGTCCTCAATATCTTCAAATACTCGGATGTCTACATTATTTTCGCTCATCAGCTCGGAAAACTGGTTGAATAATCCCATATTATAAAGGTTAGAGTATACCAATCGTCCAATCAAAAACTCAGCTGACAGGTAGCAAATCTTCTTGCCTGATGCATTCAGCCCGATGTCTTTTCCCAGACTCTTCATTGCTGCTTTAGAAACCGCATTGTATAACTGTATTGTACTTGCTTCTTTGATTGTCTTGCCATAATCGAAATCCAATATTGTTGCTACATTTGTTTTAAAACTATTATCCATTTCTTCCTCCTGTTTCTATCAAAAGATTACTTTCCCCAGGTTTTCGCTATACCTTCGGTGCTCTCGCATAAAGATCAGCATATTCCAAAAGTAATTCTTCCTTCAGTTCGCTATACTGGCATTTCGTCATACGCCATTGCCAGTTACCTCCTATGGTAGACGGAAAATTCATTCTTGCCTTGTTATCCAACAGTAGAAAATCCTGCATCTGGACGATTACGACATCTGCTATACTGGAATATAATGCTCTGATTATTGCATAAGGGAGATCCGCTTTTCGTTTTACATTAAAATATCGATAAGCAAATTGGAGTTCATCCTTCTTCTTGCCGTTTAAGTAGCCCACCAATGTCTCATTGTCATGTGTACCGGTATATGCCACCAAATTCGTTGTTTTATAATTATGAGGTAAATATTCATGATCACCAGGTCCATCCAAGGCAAATTCAAGAATTTTCATCCCAGGATAACCGGTTTTCTCAATCAGTTCTCTGACATTCGGTGTGATGATCCCTAAGTCTTCTGCAATGATTTTCGCTTCGCCAATGGTATCATTGATAACATCAGCCAGCTTCTTTCCGGGGCCCTTTCTCCACTTACCCATAATTGCTGTAGGACAATCTGCCGGAATGGAGTAGAAATTAACTACGCCGATGAAGTGGTCGATTCGAATTACATCATAGAGTGTAGCGGATATCTTCATCCGTTCTCTCCACCATACAAAATTCTTTTGCTCCATCATATCCCAACGATATAACGGGTTGCCCCATCGTTGACCATCGTTCGAAAATGCATCCGGTGGAACTCCTGCAATATTAATCGGATTCTTGCGTTCATCCAGTTCAAACAGCTCACCGTATACCCAGACATCAGAGCTGTCTGCTGACACATAAAGTGGTATATCTCCAATGATCTGAATTCCCTGTTTATTTACATATGCTTTTAAACGATCCCATTGTTCTCGGAACTTGAACTGGCAAAATTCCCAGAACCTGATCTCCTCATCGAGGAGCTTTGTATATTTATCAATAGCTGCATTACCACGGAACTTAATATCTTCATCCCAAAGAAGCCATTCTCTGTTTCCAAAATGCCCTTTGACTGCCATATATAAGCTGTAATCCTTCAGCCAGTAGCTGTTCCTCTCACAGAACTCTGTGAAATCCTTAGTACCGGAATGCATGCTTCGCTGAAAAGCTTTTTTCAATATCGGAAAGCGTAACTGATAAATTCTTGAATAATCAATGATATCTTCTGTTTCCTGCCATTCTAAACCGGCTATTTCATCCTGTTTCAAAAGCTTTTCTTTCACCAGGTAGTCCAGATCTATAAAATATGGATTACCGGCAAATGCGGAAAAGGATTGATAAGGACTATCTCCATAGCTTGTAGGCCCGACAGGAAGCACCTGCCAATACCTGCAGCCGATCCGCTTTAAAAAATCCGCAAAACAGTAACTTTCCTCACCTAAGGTACCGATGCCATAGGCTGACGGCAAGGAACTTATTGGCATTAAAATTCCAGCGCCTCGTAGAAGCTCTTGCTTATTTAATGTTGTCATATGGTTCAACCATCTCCATAACCCTGTTAATCTCATAAAGAATCAACAACGTATCTTCATGTATAATGTGTAAATTGAATTATTATGTATTCTTGTTTTTCCGACATTGTTCGAGTTTTATTTATGTTTTCGGAAATTTTCGAAACTATATACATAGAATATCATTCCCAAAGGGTTTTGTCAATAAGTTTTTTGATCAATATAGTAATATTATATATTTAGTTTCTTAAAATTTGTTATTCTTTTGTCCAATTTTACATGGACAATATAAAAATTCAACTTTTATCAGCTTGTTTAAGTATCCTTTTCATAGCATAAATCCGCATTTTTATAGATGATTAGGAAAATTTTCGAAAATTATTAAGTACTTTTTCTGGTTATTCGCCTTCGATTTAGTCTTAAAACAAGCGTCCTAATACAAAATAGTACAAAACTGCATAAATATTTGATTTAAAACTGTAAGAATAGGCAAATTCTTAAACACATATTGAAAATGGATTAACTAGGGTTTATACTGAGATTGGTTCAAGAACTTGAAATCGATTTAGGGGGAAATACCATGGCAACGATAAAAGATATTGCAAATAAATTAGGAATAGCTGTAAGTACCGTTTCAAAAGGACTGAACGGCGCCAGCGATATCAGCGCAGATATGAGACAGTTAGTACTAGATACCGCTGTTGAAATGGGTTATGCTTCAAAAAAAATGAAAGCTACCGGTACAAGAAAGGTCTGCATCTTTATCGAAAACATGGATTATGAAAACATTGAACAGTTCGGATATGAGATTATTGTCGGATTTAAGTTGGCAGCTGCAAGAAGACATTGGGATGTTACTGTTGTTCCGACAAACCTAAATATGCAGACTGCTGAAAAGTTCGATACTTATATGTTGAAGAATGGTTACAGCGGAGCATTCCTCCTTGGATTTACCTTACATGACGATTGGGTATGGCAATTAAGCAAGACAACTGTCCCAACCGTATTATTAGATAACTATATTGAACGTAACACCCATGTCGGATATGTTGGTACCGATAATTATGAAGGTATCGATTTGGCAGTGTCGCATCTATATAATCTTGGCCATAGAAAAATTGCTTTTCTCAATGGTTCCAAGAATTCCATGGTATCGGAACAGCGTCATCAATCATTTGTAAACAGTATGACGAAGCATAATATTGAGCCTGATGAGAACCTGATTGAATATGGTTATTATGTACCGGATTGTGCGAAGGATCATGTCCCGGGATTTTTGCAGAACGGCGCTACTGCTATCATGTGTGCGAGTGACTTAATTGCAACCGGTGTAATCGTGGAATTACAGAAGCGCGGACTAAAGGTACCTGAAGATATTAGTGTAATTGGTTTTGATGATCTTCCGATTGCTGCTCAGCTTTCTCCTTCCCTGACAACAATCAGACAGGATCGTACCGATCTTGGCAAGAGTGCTTTCCTGTTACTTGACGGATTAATTCACAATGTTACCATCAGCAAACTTCTGCTACGGGCAAAGTTCATTCAGAGAGAAAGTACCGGACCCTGTAAACAAGGATAATCGATATAAATAGGAACAAAAAAGATAGGCTTATATCTGAACGAAAATCAGATATAAGCCTTTTTCTTTGATATAACATCAGATATTTCATTTATTTTCATAACTACTCTTTTGCTTCCCTCAACCCTTTGTAGAGAAAAGTATACTCTCTGATATACATGCCAAAGGAAAGTGCCAAGAATGCTCCGCAGACCATCATTAAGATATTCGTAATCCTATCTTCCAATGTTGGCATAGAAATCAGTACCAGCATTGTTGCATAGAATACCGTAGTGGATACCTTACCAAACCATTTTGCTCCGTTCAATTTCGTTCCTTTCTGCAACATTACGATTCCTGCTATCAGAAGGAACAGCTGCAGTATCACAAAAAGGATTAATAAGAGAAACATCCATTTAATCTTTACAACAAGTACAAAAATTAGGGAAGCCTGAGTAAGCTTATCCGCCATAGGATCAATGATTTTACCAAGATCGGTGACCATATCAAATCTGCGCGCAATAAAGCCATCTAAAAAATCGGTCATACCGGAAATGAGAACAACGGCTGCTGCACGTAAATATTCATAGGGAGTGGATGCTTTGATATAGAGGACAATAAAAACCGGTATTAATAATAATCGGACGTAACATAAAATGTTAGGTATTCCCCATAGATCCTTTTTTGAAAACTTTGTAATAACCTTCATCAGTTATCCTCCCCTTTTCCGTAATATGTCAGTCTATCCAGGGTAAAGCATAGAAATTTTTCTACATATTATTATATTAAAATTTTGCAGGATATTGAGTACAATCGAAATAAATTCATATTAATTACAATTTTAACACAATTACTTTTATTGTGGTAGATGGATTTACCAAAATATTTCATAACCTGATCGGTTTTTTACAATTTTATCCATATCTTCCAAACAAGTATCCTTCGCAAGTTGTTCCATCCTTATTTCATGTTTTGTTTTCTATCGGAATATATTAAATAGAGCATTCGTATAAAAGGTATTATTATGAATTTTATCATTAAACTAATCTACGAATATGGACTAACCGCCATGTTTATTATTATTTTGCTGGAATATGCCTGTTTTCCTGTTTCTAGTGAAATAGTCCTTCCACTGTCAGGTGCAGTTGCCTCCATCACCCATATCAACTTCTTCGTTATTCTACCCGTGAGCATCATCGCAGGTCTGATCGGAACCGGTATCTGTTATACCATAGGCTGGTTTGGCGGAGGAGCTATTATTAAGGCACTAACCCATAAGTTTCCGAAAGCGAAAAAAGGAATCGCTGCAGCTGAAGAAAAGTTTATTCAGCATGGTGCTTCTGCCGTGTGTATCTGTCGGGTAATTCCTCTAATCCGGACTTATATTGCATTGATTGCAGGAGCTTCAAAATTAAATCCTATTACCTATTTCTCTGCTTCCGCTTTAGGGATTTCCATCTGGAACACTCTACTCATCGGACTCGGATATGTCTTACGGGAGAATTACAAAACCGTAGCTCTCTATTATGAACGTTATAAGCACAATTTAATTCCAATAGCCGTAATCTGTGGAATCGCTATCTTAGTTAATATCATTTACCATAGAATTAAAAAAAGTAAAACTAAACAACGGGCTCTGCAAAATCCTTCGTAAGCTTTTTAATCCAATCGTAGCGGTTTACTTTAACCACTGCAACCGCACATTTTAGTATCTGATCACATTTCAGACAAAGGAATACAATCCAGGTCGGAGCACCAATGACGAATGCCATTACAAATGAAAGTGGAATGACGATACCCCATACAAATATAATGTCATTGATCAGTACAAAATGTACTGCTCCGCCGGCACGGACAATTCCTGTTAAGGTTGACATCTGATATGCGGTGCCGATAACAGTTATTGACAACACGATCATAAGAGTTCTGGCAACAGAAAATGTCTCATGGGATATCTGATAAAAATTCAAAAAAAGATCTTTCATCAAAAAAAGGAACGCTCCGGTACATACCCCCACAAGTAAAAATATCCTTTGAAATCTGACGGCAATATATTTAATTTTGCTAATATCACCTTCTCCCACTGCATTTCCGATCACGATTGCCGATGCGTTAGCAGTTCCATATACTCCGACACTGATTACCGAATATAATGTACTCGCTATGCTGACTGCCGCGATGGAGGAAGGTCCCAACCTACCTACGATTGCACCTTGAAGTGTTAAGTTTATGCCCCATAAAACATCACCCAGGATTACGGGGAAGCCATAACGGAAGAAATCTTTAGCCAACGTCATGTTAATACTGAAAAAGTCCTGTAGTTTTAACATTAACTTTTTATCTATCAATAGTACATACCCTGATACAATCATAAATTCCACAATTCTGGTTATCAAGGTTGCAACCGCCGCACCCTGAACGCCCATAGCAGGAGCACCAAGATGTCCAAAAATCAAGATCCAATTTAATACCACATTAACAAAGAAAGAAACTATAGAAATATAGAGACCTATTTGAACCGTCCCAACACAGCGCATTGATGCCAGCAATAGATTGCTTACAGCGAAAAACACATAGCTGAAGCAAATAACAGCTGCATATTTCATAGCTTCCGCAACTACCTGTTGATCATTGTTGTACAAGCCCAGAATTTGTTCCGGAAAGAAAAATACAGCGATCCAGAAGGCTACAGCAAATATGATAACCACTTTCACAGCTATATTCACAATTCCCTTCACACTGTTTTTATCACCTTTTCCCCAATACTGAGCAGCGATAACTAATTGGGCAGTTCCAATACCCACCACAAGCATCTGTAAAATTATCTGAATTTGATTGCACATGTATACACCCGAGATGGCAACCTCACCCAGGGAACCTACCATGATATTATCGGTCAAAGATACGGAAAATGAAATCATGTTCTGTAGAGCAATGGGCAGTGCTAAAGAAAAAAGATGTTTGTATAGTGTTTTATCCTTCATTTGTCAGCCTTTCTATCTTTAGTATAATTTTATCATAATTCCATCAAACAGCATATGAATACATTATACTGCATTCCATGCAAACTTCAACACAATAACTATGACAGCTATCTATTCTACAACATACCTAATATTTTGATTTCCAACACATTTGACTTAGTTTAATAAAGCTGTTATTAACCAATAACCATCTATATTTTTCATAATATTCTTTCTTTGAGGTAACGGATTTTTATGAATAAAATATTTTTAAAAACTTTTATATTAAGACATAATATGGAACAGCACTATTATATAATAAATACATGATAAGAAACAGGCTACAAATCACCTGACCGGTGATCAACGATTGATTAGCCTAACAATGGTACCCTGTTAATTCCCAATACGGGAATCGTAAGGCCCGAATAGAACTACGGGTCTTACAGGTATGTTCTGATATGAAGAGCGGCTAAGGAAGTTTACCTTCCTCAGCCGCTCTTCTTTCTATTCGTTAGAATGAACAATAGATTTTGTCTTCCATTTGCCGGATGCTACTCTGATAATACCTACCAGTGCTGTAATAAGCCAATTGATTCCTGTTGCCCACCATATACCATAGATACCATAATAGTAGGTTAACAAATGGGCTAATAAAACCCTGCAGACAACTTCGGTAAATCCCATAATCAAAGGGATATTGATATCTCCGGTTCCACTGAGGAAGTTACGAGTTATAAAGATCATTCCTACTGTAGTATAGAAGAAACAAGTAATCCGGATGGCATTCACACCAATGTTTACAACATCCAAATCCTCTTTCTTGGTAAATAATCTCATGATATATTCCCCTCCGAAATACATTGCAGGTAGCATCATAAGACTAAAAATTATAATAATCCAAGTAGCAGAATGAAATCCCTTCTTTGCCCGGTCAACCTTACCGGCACCTATATTCTGTCCGGCAAAGGAAGCTAATGCGGCTCCGACAGACATTCCAGGCTGAAGTACTAACTGTTCAATTCGGTTTACTACGGTAAATGCAGCGATTGTAACCTCATTATAACTGTTTACTACCCCCTGCAATGCCATCAAGGATATCGATACTAAAGAGTTTTGCAAGGCTACAGGGATACCAAGTCGGAAGCATTTTTTCATAATTTCCCGATCCGGTTTAAATTCACTCCATGGCATCCGGAGTATCTTTACTTTTGCCATAGCATATACAATACATCCTATCGCAGAAATAATCTGGGAGATAATTGTTGCTATTGCAACACCGGGGACGCCCCAATGAAATACTACAACAAACAGTAAATCAAGTACTACATTCAGTAAGCTTGCAAGAGCAAGGAATTTTAGAGGAGTGATGGAATCACCCAAGGCTCTAAGTATTGCAGCCATCCCATTGTAACAGGAGACACCAAGCATTCCTGCAAAGGTTATTTTCATATAGATATCCGATTGATCAATAATCGTATCCGGTGTGCCTAATACGCCTAAGAGCCAACGGCTTGAGACAAATCCCAGAATACCCATAATAACTGATATCCCGACGATCAGATAAGTGGCTGTCGCAAAACCTTTTCTTACATTCTCATACTCTTTTGCTCCAAAATATTGTGAGATTACAATAGATATACCAGCAGATAAGCCAAAGCATAAACCGATAATGAAAAATACCATGGAACCTGTTGCTCCCACTGCTGCTAAAGCATCTTTGCCTATGAATTTGCCAACGACGATGGAGTCCACCATATTATAAAATTGTTGAAATATATTGCCAATTAACATAGGTATAGAGAATTTAATTATTAATTTAGCAGGCGAGCCGCTAGTCATATCTCTTGTGATTGATTTTTCCATCCTGCACCTCTTACTGATACTAAAAATATAATAAGATACCTGTTACACTCATAATCATAATGATTACTCCCAACGTGATTGTTCCCATGTTATTCATCATGAAGCACTTGATGTATTATACACTTTTATTCTGATATGTAAATGTCTAATTTGATAATTAAAATGTGATAATGCGAATACCTGTACCTTAATCCAATCATAATCCCATGCCTGCCTCATATAATTAAAAGAAGATTTACCCTATCAGGAGTGACCAACATGTATTGGCACAATCTATCTATTGAAGAAACTTTAAAAGAAATGGAGGTATCCCTTGATACCGGTCTGTCTGCACAGGAAGTCAAACAGAGACAGCAAACTTATGGCAAAAATCAATTGACTGCGAAAAAAGGAAAAAACCTCATTCTACGCTTTCTCTCCCAATTTGCTGACTTTATGATCATCATATTAATCTTTGCAGCAGTCATTTCCTTTGTTGTATCATATCTGGACGGAGAACCGGACTTCGTTGATCCGGTTATTATATTAATAATCATCACGGTTAATGCTACTCTTGGTCTCCTGCAGGAAGCCAGAGCAGAAAAAGCTTTGGATGCCTTAAAAAAAATGTCAGCTCCCTCTGCCCATGTACTCCGAGAGGGAAAAGTAAAGGTAATCGACTCTATTGAGCTTGTTCCCGGAGATATCATCCTGCTGGAGACTGGTTGCTTCGTTCCTGCCGATGCCCGTCTGATTACAGCTATTAATCTGAAGGTCGAAGAAGCTTCCCTTACCGGCGAATCCAACGCAGTGGAAAAATCAGCTGAGGCAAGACTTAGGCCTGAAACCAATTTGGGCGATCGTATCAATCTGGTAATGGCTACTAGTACTATTACTTATGGCAGAGGTCTTGCTGTTGTTACAGACACTGGTATGAATACACAGGTCGGACATATAGCTACCATGATTATGGACGATGAAACTCCCATGACACCACTACAAAAACGCCTTGCGAAAACCGGCAAGATCCTTGGTATAGCTGCCATAATAATCTGTGCTGTCATATTTGTCTTGGGGCTGTTAAAGCAGCTTCCTATCTTCGATATGTTCATGACCTCTGTAAGCCTTGCAGTTGCAGCAATTCCGGAAGGATTACCTGCAATCGTAACGATTATGCTTTCCCTGGGTGTTCAGCGTATGGCTAGAAAGAATGCCGTAATTCGAAAGCTTCCCGCTGTTGAAACACTTGGTAGTGCTACTGTAATCTGCTCTGACAAAACAGGAACCTTGACTCAGAACGTAATGACAGTGACACAGATCAGTTCCCTTGGCGGAAAAGAAAAAATGAATAGTGAATATGGCACCTTCCTTCTCTCCCATGCTGCATTATGTAATGACGCAATTTTTCAGCTCGATCACGGTGTCGTAACCATTAGTGGCGAACCTACGGAAAAAGCCTTAGTTTTAGCGGCTTATCAAGCAGGTATAAACAAGTCAAACTTAGACTTAACTTTTCATAGAATAAATGAAATACCTTTTGATTCCGGACGAAAACTGATGACTACCGTACACCGCTCCACAGATAATACCTATCGAAGTATTACAAAAGGTGCTTTTGATTTTATGATAAACCGCTGCACTCAATATTATCATAAAGGTAAACAATATCCTATTACCGGGAAAGAAAAAAGCCGTTTAAATACCTTAAATAATGAAATGACAGAAAAAGCACTTCGTGTAATCGCAGTCGCATATAAGAATCTTCCTAAATCCAATATAAAAGCTCAACCCATAGAACTGGAAAATGATTTGACCTTTGTAGGCTTAATCGGAATGATAGATCCTCCCAGAGAAGAGGTTAAGGATGCTGTATTTCTCTGCCGGCAGGCTGGTATCAAGCCTGTGATGATTACCGGTGATCATGTTCTGACTGCAAAAGCCATAGCAAGAGAATTGGGTATACTCACAGATAGGGATGAGGCGATTACCGGTGAGGTACTCTCTCATATGAGCAATGAAGATCTTGCTGAAAATATAAATCGATACAGTGTATTTGCTCGCGTATCCCCGGAGCACAAGGTCCGTATCGTGAAAGCCTTCCAAAGTCGTGGGGAAGTTGTCGCCATGACAGGAGATGGCGTAAATGATGCTCCGGCTCTTAATACCGCCGATATCGGATGTGCCATGGGTATCACCGGCACAGATGTGGCCAAGAACGCAGCGGATATGATTTTAACCGATGATAATTTTGCAACCATAGTATCTGCAGTGAAAGAAGGCAGAGGTATCTATGATAATATAAAGAAAGCAGTACATTTTCTACTTTCCAGTAATATTGGTGAGATATTAACTATATTTGTTGCCATTCTGTTCGGGTTACCAACACCTCTGGTAGCCGTCCAGCTGTTATGGGTAAATCTTGTAACAGACTCGCTTCCTGCGATTTCCCTTGGAGTAGAGCCGACTGCTAAGGATATCATGTTGAAAAAGCCTGTTTCCCCCAAGAAGGGTATGTTTGCAGATGGTTTAGCGATTCAAATAATTTTCGAAGGAATTATGATTGGCTCTCTAGCGTTACTTGCTTTTGTTATTGGTTTTCATTATTATGATATCCCACAATTTTTCAAGTCCTTGGAGGGGCAGAATACTCCGAATGCTATGCCTACTACTTATATACCATGGGTTGGCAGAACCATGTCCTTTGCAGTTCTCAGTCTGTCACAACTGTTTCATTCTTTTAACATGCGAAGCAGTCATTCCTTATCAGAAATTGGAATATTCACCAATAAAAAACTGGTCTATGCCTTCATTATATGTTCCGCCTTGCAGATATCGGTCATCATGATAGCACCAATTGCAGCAATCTTCCAGGTGGTACCTTTGACATTACGGCAATGGGCAATAACTTTGTTCCTCTCATTTGTACCAATCATCGTTGTCGAAACACAGAAGAAAATTAATTCATTTAGCGAAAAAAGAAACCGTTCCTAGTATTATGTCATTATCATAAATATAGTAAATAGATTTATAAATTTCACACTCCTAAAGTGCTCGAAACACTTGAATTGTGTCCCATTTCGTTATATAGTTAAGAGGACAAATTCAACTCGGAGGTGTCGGTGTGAATACAAAGAATGATACTAAGCCCGCTCCTATGAAACCTTATGATGATTCCATGTGGGATCGTTATTCGATGTATGATAGGATGCCATATGTATGGGATCCTGATTTGAATGTAGAACGGGTCTTCCGTAAAGTGACCGGTAATATTATTAAAGGTTACCGTTGCAAACTGGAAGAAACTTTAGAGGTCAAACACGAATGATAAAAACTCAGATTAGTTAGGCTGTGCCGTCCGGTACAGCCATTTTTATTTATTTAAGTAATTTTTCACAGAAATTGAAAAAAATAATTGTTACATTTTACAATCGTTCGTGTTATAATTTACCTCAAATATCAAAGGAGATACGGAAATGGCGCAAGTGAATGTAGTTAGTCTGACAAATAACCGAACAAACTGCTATCTGCTTCCGGTTAATGATGGATGGCTCTTAATAGATACCGGTTTGCCTGATACATTTTCCCAATTATTGCAGTTATTGAATCAAAATGATATCTCTATTTACGAGATTAATTACCTCATGATCACTCATTTCCACCCAGACCATGCTGGACTTACTCAAAACCTCAGAGATTTGGGAACAAATCTGATTCTTCATGAAGATCAGGTGTCTTATATCAAAGAGTTGAATACTTTTTATAAAAGGAATCCGAAGGCAAATTTTAAGGACATCATAGGAAGTAACGCCATAATTCTATCGGAATCAGACAGTAGAAGCTTTCTGAAATCCATAGGAATTAATGGGAATCTGATTACTACACCCGGACATACGGATGACAGCGTTACACTGGTCATTGATGATAATTGTGCTTTTATTGGTGATCTTCCTGCTTATCAGTTGGTGGATGCGTATGATGATTTTGTGATCGAAGATAGCTGGGATATGATTGAGAAATATCATGTGAACACAATATACCCAGGACACGGAGAAGTATATGAAATCAAATAACACCATAAACATATATAAAAGACCCAAGAACATACAATAAAAAATCCAAAAACATATGGAAAAATCAAAAACATATAACGAGAAATCCAAGAGCATATCATAAAAAATCAAAAATCATATAATGAAAAGGCAAGCATAACTGCTTGCTTTTCATTATATTAAGCTCTATTTATTTAAAAACTTTGAAAGCTTCTTTGCCCAAGTATCTGGCTGATGCTCCGAGCTCCTGTTCGATACGAAGAAGCTGATTGTATTTTGCTACACGGTCCGTTCTGGAAGGAGCGCCCGTCTTAATCTGGCCTGCGTTGGTGGCAACCGCAATATCTGCTAAGGTAACATCCTCAGTCTCACCGGAACGGTGGGATACTACTGCTGTCCATCGGTTATTCTTCGCCATCTCGATGGCATCTAGAGTCTCTGTCAGGGAACCGATCTGATTAAATTTAATCAGTACGGAGTTGGAGATACCTTGCTGAATTCCTCGTTTAACACGGCTTGTGTTGGTAACGAACAAATCATCACCTACTAATTGGATCTTATTACCCAGGCGTTCGGTTAAAAGCTTCCATCCCTTCCAATCTTCTTCTGATAGCCCATCTTCCAGTGAGATTACCGGGTATTTATTACATACCTGGTCCCAGAAATCAACCATTTCTTCCACGGTTTTATATTCACCTGATTTCCAGAACAGATAGTCCCCTTCTCTGCCAGCTTTCTTAGCTTCCTCATACATCTCCGTTGCAGCAGCATCGATTGCAATAAAGAAATCCTCGCCGGGACGATATCCAGCTGCCTCAATAGCTTTTACGATATAATCAAGAGCCTGTGTATCACTGCTGAATTTCGGTGCAAATCCGCCTTCATCACCTACTGCGGTAATATAACCGTCATTCTTAAGAAGCTTCTTCAAGGTATGGAATACCGTTGTACTATGCTCAAGAGCTTCTGAGAAGCTTGTTGCTCCTACCGGCATGATCATGAATTCCTGAATATTTAAGCTGGAGTCAGCATGCTTACCACCATTGATGATGTTCATCATGGGTACTGGAAGTGTTTTAGCATTAACACCGCCAAGATAACGATATAGGGGTAGCTTCAGGGATACCGCAGCAGCCTTGGCAACTGCAAGGGATACACTCAGTATTGCATTGGCACCTAATTTACCTTTATTATCGGTTCCATCTAGGGCAAGCATTTTTGCATCTATCTCCGTCTGTTCCGTAGCATCCATTCCTTTTATCTCATACGCAATTAATGTATTCACATTCTCCACTGCTTTTTTAACACCGGTACCAAGATATCTTCCTTTGTCACCATCTCGAAGCTCAACTGCCTCGAAAGCTCCTGTTGATGCACCGGAAGGGACTGCTGCTCTTCCAACGCTTCCATCTGCAAGGGTTACTTCAGCTTCTACTGTCGGGTTGCCTCTAGAGTCTAATATTTCTCTACCTATTACTTTTTCAATCGTCAAATTCTTCATAATTTATCCATCCTTTCAAGCATGATATCTTATACAGGCATACATCATTTCTATTATTTACTCCGTACTGGAAAATATGCGGGTTTTATTAGGATTGACACTTTCCTTACCTTCAGTATAACAACCCAAACCGTAAAATCTGTGATTACAATCACAAACATGGCATATTATGGCAAGATTTATACATTTTTTAAAATAACGACAGGATTAATTTCTTAAAACTATTATTCATATAAATGATAATACATAATCTTCCATCAAGCAATCTTTAGATATTTGCTTTTTTATATATTTTACATATATGGTATTTATTGGATTGCTATGTCTACAGAAAATTGATATACTAAATTAGAATAAACTTTTTTAAAGAAAGGACAAGGTCATGAGCAAAACATTCGAAAAACTCCAGCCATATTTAGATAAATCCATGGCTTTACAAACCGCAAGAAATCTTTTTGAGTGGGACGATCAGACAATGGCTCCGTTTGAAGCGGCTGAATATACTTCCAAGGTAATTGGTATTTTATCCGATGAATACATGAAGAGCATGATTAACGATGATGTTCGTAAGCTTTTAAAGAAGCTCCAAGAGGAAAAGGAACAGGAGGAGCTGTCCGATAATGAGAAGGCCATCATAAAAGAACTTGCTAAGACCTATGAACAATTGGAAAGTATCCCTCCGGAAGAATACCGGGCTTTTAATGAGCTTACTTCTGTCTCCAGCCGCAAGTGGGCGAAAGCAAAAAAAGATAACCGTTTTGAAGATTTTGCACCTTATTTGAAGAAGATTATTGATCACAAGAAGAAATTCGCGGGATATCGCGCGAAAGGCGACAAAACTCCTTATGAAGTTCTATTAGGTGATTATGATGAGTGCTTCATGATAAAAGAATTAGATATCTTCTTCGACAAAGTAAAAGAGGAAATCATCCCATTACTCAAGGAAGTATCCGGGAAAGCAGATACTATTGATAAAAGCTATAATTATTTGAAATTTGATAAAGAAAAACAAAAAGAATTCTGTAAGTACCTTGCTGGTTATGTCGGCTTTGATTTTAACCGTGGTGTCATTGCAGAAAGTGCTCACCCCTTTACCTTGAATTTTCATAATCATGATGTTCGTATCACTGATCGTTATATGGAAGATAATTTGGAAAGCGGTATGTTTTCCATTATTCATGAAGCTGGCCATGCTCTCTATGAGATGAATATCGATGATGCTATTACTCAGACCTTAGTCGGAACCGGTGCATCCATGGGAATGCATGAGTCCCAGTCCCGCTTTTACGAGAACATTCTCGGTAGAAGTACTGAATTCTGGATGCCTATCTATGATAAATTAGTGGAGACCTACCCCGAGAATCTTAAAAATGTATCCTTGGAGCATTTTATCAAAGGTATTAATAAAGCCGCTCCCAACTTGATCCGAACAGAAGCAGATGAACTCTCCTACTGCATTCATGTCATCATCCGATATGAAATTGAGAAAATGTTATTCGAAAAAGAAGTTAACGTGGACGAGCTTCCTGAGATTTGGAATAAGAAATACCAGGAATACATGGGTATCACACCATCCACTGACTCCGAAGGAATCCTTCAGGATGTTCATTGGTCCTGGGGAGAATTTGGCTATTTCCCTTCCTATGCAATTGGAACTGCAGTTGCATCACAGATTCATGCTTGCATGAAAGAAAAGATGCCAATCGCCGACTACCTGAAAGAAGGTAATTTAACCCCGATTCGTGAATTTTTAAGGGATAATATCCACAAATACGGCGCAACCAAGAACACAAATGAGATTTTACAATCCGTATGCGGAGAAGAATTCATGGCAGACTACTATGTGGATTATCTGAAAGAGAAATATTCAAAACTTTATAATCTGTAATACTTAGCGTGTACCTCCTTAATAAACCGGAGGTATACGCTTTCTTTCAATTCATAACCCAATTACTGCATATTATAATTAGATCTTATATATTTAAAATAGAAATTGCAAATTAAAATAGATATTGTATATCAAAATAGAAATTGCAAATTAAAATAGATATTGTATATTAAAATAGAAATTGCAAATTAAAATAGATCTTGTATATTAAAATATAAACTGTATATTTAAAACAATTTATTGTATAATGTAATGTCAATTTGTATAAACGGCATACACGATGCATAATTATAAAATTTCTATTGCATTATTCCATAAAACGATGTAATATAGTAAAAACGCATCCGGCAAGTTCCGGTGAGCAAGTATAACCCAACAACAGAGGATTATAAACTTAGAAATGAGGTAATAAAATGAAGCTTTGGGGCGGACGCTTTACCAAGGAAACCAATCAGCTGGTCCATAATTTTAATGCATCCATTTCCTTCGACCAGAAATTCTTTCAGCAGGACATTGAAGGAAGTATCGCTCATGTTACGATGCTCGCAAAACAAGGAATTATCTCCGACGATGAGAAAGCTCTGATTATCAGTGGCTTATCTGAAATCATGGAAGCTATTCTAAACAATAGTCTAGAAATTGATGGGGAGCATGAAGATATCCATAGCTTTGTAGAGGCTCATCTTATCGAGCGAATCGGAGAGGCTGGCAAGAAGCTGCACACCGGCAGAAGCCGTAATGATCAGGTAGCTTTAGATATGAAATTATATACCAGGGATGAAATAACGGAGATTAATGAGCTAATCAAGAATTTGATGACTGCACTTCATGAAATCATGAAAGCAAATACTGACACCTTTATGCCCGGCTTTACTCATCTGCAGAAAGCCCAGCCTGTAACCCTGGCACACCATCTAGGTGCCTATTTTGAAATGTTTAAGAGAGACCGTTCCAGATTAATTGATACCAGCAAGCGTTTGAACCTATCTCCCCTCGGATCCGGTGCATTGGCAGGTACGACCTATCCTTTGGACCGGGATTACACAGCCGCACTTCTCGGTTTTGATGGGCCTACCCTGAACAGTATGGACAGTGTATCCGATCGTGATTACCTGATTGAGCTTCTTAGTACACTTTCCACAATCATGATGCATTTAAGCCGTTTTTGTGAAGAGATTATCATCTGGAATAGCAACGAATACCGTTTTGTTGAACTTGATGATGCTTATTCCACAGGATCCAGTATTATGCCTCAGAAGAAAAACCCTGATATTGCAGAGCTGGTAAGAGGTAAAACCGGACGTGTATACGGATCACTTATGTCCCTATTAACAGTAATGAAGGGACTCCCACTGGCGTATAACAAGGATATGCAGGAGGATAAGGAATTAACCTTTGATGCCATTGATACTGTCAAAGGCTGCCTTGCTTTATTTACCGGTATGATTGCAACAATGAAGTTCCGCAAGGAGAATATGGCTGCAAGTGCGAAAAATGGTTTTACCAATGCAACAGATGCTGCTGACTACTTAGTTAATAAAGGTGTTCCTTTTCGGGATGCCCATGGAATTGTTGGTCAACTGGTGCTCTATTGCATAGAAAAGAATATTGCTCTTGAGGAAATGAGCCTTGTTGAATTTAAGCAAATCAGTTCCGTATTTGAAGCAGATATCTACGATGCTATCAGCCTGACTACCTGTGTCAATAAACGTAATACCATCGGTGCTCCGGGGCTTGAAGCGATGGCTCAGGTTCTTAAACTGAACGAAGAATATCTTAAGATTTAATTTGCATCAAGCTTAAGGAAACAAAAAACCCGGCGTATCAGGAGAGTACTTCACTCACATGATAGTCGGGTTTTCTTAATATGTATTCAATAATAATCCTTGTCTTTCACTTATAATTGCATCACAATCATAATTATATTAGCTATTACAATTATTGTATTCACTATCAGGAATTTAATCTTCTGTTCTTGCCCTTTCGTAAGGCTGAACATTGCAAGCAGGAATACAATTCCAAAGCTTATTAACAGATAAATTGGAGTCGGCATATGATTTACCTGTTCGCCTGAAAAGCTGAATTGTGTGGCAATCTCAGAGGGTAGATTAAAATATCCATAAAGATTAAAACCACCGGTGATCAATAGATATGCCATGCTGATCCATAAATAAATCTTTTCTTTTTTATCTCTCATATAAGTCCCTCCTGGTTATTAACATCCAATTAATTTAACCAATCAAAATCAGGATATTTGAATATTGCCTTACCTCTGATTTTACTCTTTTTTACATAGGTATTTGTCCAATACCTTGCATCCCAGGAGATATTTCTATTATCTCCCATCATAAAATAACTATCTCCCGGTACTTCAAAGGGTCCGAAATCTTCTACATTCATTGGTTCCCTGATATAGTATTCTTCCAATGGCTCCTCATCAATATAAACAACTCCAGCAATTACTTCTACCGTTTCACCGGGAAGACCGATGACACGCTTAATATAATCCTCTTCCGGGCTGTCCGGAGCTTCAAACACTATGATATCTCCACGTTTTGGACCGGAGAACAGATAGGCCAGACGGAAGGTTACTACCTTGTCATCAATCATTATTGTATTCTCCATGGAACCGGTTGGTGGGCTCACTTTATAAATAATCAGTTTATTAATGATCATAGCCAAAGATACCGCAATTACAATTACAATAACCCAGTCCAATATCTCTTTCCAAACCTTCTTAGCCATACATTCTCTCCTTATCAATCGAACCAGGTAAAATGGGGAAATTTAAAAAGTGCCTTACCTTTGATTTTGTCCCGTTCAACGAAGTGGTTCTCCCAGTATCTTGAATCCTCTGACACGTTCCTGTTATCACCCATCATGAAATAGCAATCTTTCGGTACCTCATATGGGCCAAAATCTTCGTTCAACATTTCTGTAACATAAGCTTCTGTCAAGGGTTCATCATTGATATAGACAAACCCATCCTTACCTTCAATTTTATCACCGGGTAACCCGATAATTCTCTTAATATAATCTACATTCTCATCATCAGGAAATGGGAAAACAATGATATCCCCTCTCTTTGGATCCCCAAATAGATAGGATAATCGGAACGCTACTACTCTATCATTAATGATAATGGTATTTTCCATGGAACCGGAAGGAACTTTAACCTGAAGGATAATAACACGGGTAACAAACTGTGATATTGCGATAGCAATGATAAAAATTAATATCCAACTAAGAATTTCTTTCATAATCTTTTTTGTCATAATGTTTCCTCAACCCTTATTCTATAATGCGAATCTTATTCTTATGTTATAATGCTAATCTCATCAACAATTATACCCTTAGTCCTATTTTTTGTAAACAAAAACAATCAAAGAAACGTGCTGCAGAACTATTCATTGCCCTAATCAATGAATGTATCTGCAGCACCTGGTCAATCATAAAGTATATTGTTTCTTACATCTTCCCGTTCTTTCTACCATTTTACTATCTTACAATAGGTCCTTGCTGTCAGCCGGTATACAAAGACATAGGCAATTGCAAAGATTGCACCGGCACTTAACATGCATAGGACAGTAAGTCGTGCATTAAACAGATGGAACACCTCCAAAAGCTTAATTATCATATTGGATGCCATAGACAGATGCAACAAAGCTCCAATTAATGGCACGAAGAATACCATTAAAATCTGCTTGTTTATGGTTCTCTTAACTTCCCTGTCATCCATACCTACCTTCTGCAGCATCTCAAAACGTTCCTTATCTTCATAACCTTCCGATATTTGTTTGAAATATATGATTAGTACTGTTGCACAAAGAAATATCACAGTAAAAAATGCACCCATGAACAGAAGTCCTCCATACATGCTGTAGGCGTCAGCACGGTTAATATAGATACTGTCAATATTTCGAAAGTTTGTTATACTATTCGCTTCATTCTTCACCTGATAACTGAATTCATAACATTCTTCCTGTGACCCCTGAATATTCAGGATTATCTTCTTCGTCTTCGCATTCATATAAGTCTGATTCATTCTCTGTGTCAACTGATCAGCCGTATCTATATCCTTAACAACAAAGTAAATTTCCTCTAAGGCCATACGGTTCTTACCATTGGTAAAGACTGAGTCTGATTGATAAGAAATGATGTTATATGTCTTCTTATTCATCACATCACCAAGTGTCAACTCCGTGATTGTTTCATATTCTCCTTCCTTAGTAAGCATAATCAGCTGATTCTCTTCTAAGCTCAACTTACTTCCGACTACCTTGTTATAATCCTCCAGAGTTAAGAAGCTGACTGCAACATAATTTAGTTCTGACCCTGCAAAATAATCAAAATTAATCTCGGGACAAGTCAATTTGTTATCATCATAGATTAGAATCCCATCATAAGAGAAATACCGGTATTGCTCACTTAATTCTATCCCATTATCATCTACAGCATGTTCAATGACTGTATCCAGCTGATTTAGCTGCGCTTCGGAGGCTTCTCCAAAGAATTCAATCTTAATATCATCTTTATTCATAAAGGACAGCGTATCCTCCTGTCCCAGGAATAGTGCCAAACAGGTGGAAACCGTTACAAGAACCATCGTACTCAAGATGCAAATGGATGCAAGGCCCGAGGCATTCTGCTTCATTCGATGGATCATTCCTGCGACGGAGATGAAATTATCCGGCTGATAGTAATAGCTCTTGTTGTTCTTTAATACCTTTAGTAAAGCGATACTTCCCGTTGTAAACAATAGATAAGATGCCAGTATTACGAGGATTACCGCAAGAAAGAATTTCATCAAGGCCTGCAACGGATTTGTTACTGTCAGTGCTATATAATATGCGTAACCCAGCATTCCCAGTCCAAGTGCTGTTAACGGAAGGATAAACCTCGTCTTCTTCTCACCTGCGTGGTCACTCTTTAATAAATCTATAGGATTTGTCATTCTTACCTGAATAATATTCAATATCGAGATAACTGCAAACAGGATGAAAAAATATAGTAAGGTGAAAGCAAAGGCTTCCATGGGAATTGCAAAATAGGTATCTGCAGTTACTTTAATACTTTTAAGAAGCATCATAAATATCAGCCATCCAAAGATACATCCTGATATAACTCCCAAAGTGAGACCTGCCCCATTGATACATAGGTTTTCCCAGAACATTACAAATCCCACATGGCGTTTTTCCAGACCAAGGATACCGTACAACCCAAATTCTTTTTTTCTCTGTTTAATCAGAAAATTGTTGACATAGAGCATAAACACTGTGATGAATACATTCAGCGTATAAAGACCGATTCCGAAAAGTTGCTTGATATATTGACTCTCCGGTACATTCGATAAACCGGGTGAATACAAAATCAGCAATACCAGGAAATATACACAGACCATAATGGTTACTGCAATAAAATATGGTATGAACTTTTTTGAATTGCGTTTTAAGTTATTGATTGCCAGTTTCAGATAAAAACTTTTACCCAATGTCGACACCTCCGTCTGAAAGCACCGATAGATTAGCAACAATCCGGTCGAAAAACTCTTTTCTGGACTCCTCACCCTGATAGATCTGTGAAAAAAGCTCCCCATCCTTGATAAAGAGTACTCTGGAGGCATAGCTAGCAGCCATAGAGCTGTGAGTAACCATCAGAATGGTTTCTCCTATGTCATGGAGCTCACGAAATATCTTTAATAAATTAGTAGATGCCTTAGAGTCAAGTGACCCGGTGGGTTCATCCGCAAGAATCAGCTTCGGATTAGTAATAACTGCTCTCGCAACTGCCGTTCTCTGTTTTTCACCACCGGACACCTCATAAGGATATTTATCCAATAGCTGAGTCAGACCGAGACGCTCAGCAAGAACCAACAACCTCTTTTCCATAGCATTCACATTGGTTCTTGATAATACTAAAGGCAACAGGATATTATCTCTGATTGAGAAGGTATCAAGCAGATTAAAATCTTGGAAAACAAAACCAAGATTCTCACGGCGGAAAGCAGATAATTCCCTATCCCTGATCTGCTTCATATCCTTTCCTTCCAATAGTACTGTACCACCGCTGGCTTTATCCAAGGAAGCAATTATGTTTAACAAGGTGGTTTTACCGGAACCGGAAGCTCCCATGACCGCAACAAATTCACCGGCACCAATCTCAAAGCTAACATCATGCAATGCAGTACATTGTTGACCTCCCAACCTTGTACTGTATATCTTTTTTAGATTTTTAACCTGTAACAATTCCATATATCTTTCTCACTTTCTATATTTTTCACATCTATGCGATGATATAATTATAGTAAAGTGAGAAATGCATTGCCTTAATAAGACCTTACATTTCTCTATACTAACCTTACATTTTTGTCACATTATCTTGATAATCGGTTGTATTCTCAGGGAAAGTAACAGATGCTGTAGTACCTTTTCCCACCTCCGAGTGAATCACTATTTTTAGAGCTAGGGAATCAGCCACCTTCTTCGTAAGATAAAGTCCAATTCCGCTCGCCTTCTTATCTACTCTTCCATTATAGCCGGTATATCCCTTTTCAAAAATTCGTTCAAGGTCTTCTGATCGGACCCCAATCCCACTATCCGTGATGCTAAGGGTCTTATTCCGAAAGGTAATTCTGATTCCTCCTTGATTGGTATATTTGACTGCGTTGGATATTAGTTGTTCCAGAAGGAAGGAAAGCCATTTACTATCCGTCGTTACATTACATTGGAAAACATCGATTTGAACAGATAGTTTCTTATAAATGAACAGCGTAGCATACTTTTTCACACTTTGGTTAACGATCTCCTGAAGTGGATATTCCCTGATGACAAGATCGCTAGATAAATTCTTTGTCTTCGTATATTGAAGTGCCAGTTCCACATACTGCTCTATCTTAAATAATTCCTGTTCAAGAAGCTCCTTATATTCACTCACCCCACCACTCTGAATTGCTAGCCGCATGGCAGAAATCGGAGTTTTAATCTGATGAACCCACAAGGTATAATACTCCACCTGTTCGGTATGGGACTTCTCCAGATTCTCCACATGGTTCCGGTTAATTTCATAAAGAGAAGAAATCAGGGTCTGGTATTCTTCTTCTAAGGCATCCTTCGACTCCATTAGAGTATGCTTGTCCGTCGTCAGATGCTGCTTCACATCGTTAAGGAACCTCATTTTTGATACAAACCTTACATAATCTGCTACCATATAGAGTAATAGGAGGAAGGTTATGATAAGGAGGCTATAAACCACCGGCTTGATTGATACACCATACAGATATTGAATCGTAGGTATGATCAGTAGTAAGACGATATAGAGATAGTTGGTACTTTTCCGTAACTGAAGGTATTTTCTAATCATGGATGATATACCCCAATCCTTTCTTCGTATTGATGAATTCAGTTAATCCACAGTCCTCCAGCTTTTTTCTCAAACGATTCACATTCACCGTCAGGGTATTGTCATCAATAAAACTGTCACTGTCCCACAGTTTCTTCATCAGAAGATCCCTGGAGACCACATGATTTTTATTCTCTATCAGAATTCCTATGATTTTATATTCATTCTTTGTCAGTTCGATCCTATTACCCTCATAGGATAGTGTTGTGTCATTCAGATTCAAAATCACATTTCCTACGGAAAGGGTTGATATATCGGCATAATAGGCATAGGTCCGTCTTAAAATAGCTTGAAGCTTTGCAACAACAATATCAAGTGAGAAAGGCTTCGTTACATAATCATCAGCCCCCATATTCATTGCCATGATGATATCCATATTCTCTGTATGGGAGGATAAGAATACAATAGGCACCTTAGAAATCTTACGGATTTCATTGCACCAGTAATAGCCATTAAAAAACGGCAGGGAAATATCAAGCAATACCAGATGGGGATGATATTCTTCAAATGTATCTTTAACCCTCATGAAGTCATTAACCTGAGAGGATTCAAAACCCCATTTTCTTAAACCTTCTTCCAATAAGGATGCAATTGCTGAATCGTCCTCCACTATTAATATTTTGTACATCGCTGATACCTCCTTGTGACAGATGTTCCACAAGGATTATGTTACCATAATTTAGGATTCAAAACAATATAACACTTTAACACCGGAAAACAGAAAGTCTACACCCCAGATTGGGATGTAATTCCTGATCTTCAAACCGTCGGTAATAATTTTTCTATATCAAATTGCGAATTTATGATCAGCCAGATTCGGAAGAAATACATTATGCTCCAGACACTGATACCTCCCAAGCCGTAATCACTAACTAATTTTAGTAATGCATTCGTGTATCTGCCATCTATGAACCTAACTTCATGATCGGTGCCTGAAACATTATAAATAAAATAAGAAATTTGCGTAGTATCGTCAAAATATATTTCACTCCCATACTGGTTTGCCAACGCCAAAGCACCCGGGTTAGTGAGAGCTGACACGAAAGATTCACCCTCCACATATGGAAGCTCCCAATCATATGCAATTCTAGATAATCCCAGATAAATTTTTTCCGTAGGAATTTGAGTAATAACCGTGTCCAAGTAATTTTTTATGAAAGGATAAGTGGTTTGATCAATATCCGGGATATAACCTGATGCCCATTGATAGGATAAAAGTATTACACCATCAACTACCTGACCAATGTCTGCGAAATAAGGCTGACCGAAAGCCTGCCCTTCCTGATATCCGAACGTGTTAGGTATCAACACTGCCCCGGTTAAATATCCCAAATCATGTAAACGTTCTGTTGCAGATTTTATGAAATCTACGTATTTCTGCAAATCTTCCTCAAGCACATATTGGAAACCGAAAGTTGCTCCATAGTACCCTTTCGTTGATAAAACTGTAATGATATTATCGATCAATCTATTTTGTAATACCTGATTATTAAGTAGAATATGCGTAATCTCGGTTGTTCCCTGCCCGGCTTCGTCGAGGGCATATACTAACATTAATGGTACTACACTGTACTCAATAGCCATTTGAATAATCTTAGTATCATCAATTTCTGTCAGATTACCGGCAGCATCAACCTGATGTCCCATAATCGTTATATAGGTGAGAAATGGTAAGGTTTTTCTGAGAATCCGCTCATTGATAAAGCTAAAAGTCATACCATTCACTCTTATTCTTTTATCTCTATTACCATAGCTGATTACCAGTTCCTCTCCAACCTCCAAATATTCTCTATCGGATAAGGTGGGGTTGTTTCTCAACAACTCCATTACAGAAACTCCATGCATCTGTGCTATGCCCGATAAAGTATCACCATCATTCACCATATAGGTCAGTTCCGGATAAGTAATCGCGATTATTTGCCCAACATTTAGTGTACTACCAGGATATAATCCGTTATCATTAATTAACCTTTGAAGCGGCACATTATATTGGTCAGCAATGGAATTTATCGTATCCCCTTCTTGAACCTGATGTAATAAAATCATATCACTTTACCTCATTCTATTGATTGATAATAATATATGAGTCTCCTAGCATATCTATTTAATTATTAGTACTATAAAGAATTACAAATAATACACCTAATAAATTGCATGATAAAAGCACCGGTTCCCGATGCTTTTAATACATACAATATGTTTCTAACATTAGATTATAATACAAGGTTAAACACTACAAACTTGATCCTCGAAGATGTTCAGGATCCTATGGTTAAACCTTAATTACTGTAAAGATAGAGTCTACGACAAGCCACAAACCGGGGAAGAAGCTCATGATCTGCCATACTCCTCCACCATGAAGTCCAAGCTCCGGAATCAGACGAAGCTTTGCGTTCATACTTCTAACATCATCAAACCACACGACATGTGCTACTCCTTCCGCATTCGTGTAATTATAGAAAGGTGATGCTGCCGTCTCGTCGAATTGAATCTCAACACTATATTGAACAGCACGTTCAATAGCCTCCTGGTTGTTGATGGATTCCGCAGCAGTTGTTCCCTTTACAAAGGGTAGAGGCCAATCATATGCGTAATTCGGAATTCCCATCAGTATCTTATTCGGATCAATCACAGATAAGCCATATTGAAGGACTCTTCTCATATTATTAAGAGGCGCTGTAGCCATCGGTGGTCCAAAGGTATATCCCCATTCATAGGTCATCAAAAGCACTTCATCCGCTACAGCACCAATGGTAGGGTAATCATGTGCCTCATAGAGAAGGCCTGTCATTTCACCTGAGGTCTTGGGGGCTAAAGCTACAAAGGTAACCAACCCATCCTGATCCAATCTGGTATTCAATGCGGTGACAAAATTAAGGAATGCCTGCTTATCCTCCGGTAGGATGAATTCAAAATCAACATCGACTCCACGGTATCCTTTTTCCAGACAGGTCGTAGCAATATTATTAATCAAAGCAGTCTGGCCGGTCGGGTTGATAAACATTGCATGGGCAATCTGGGAATCAAAGGTTTCCTGTTCATTCATCGGAGCAAGCACCATGATCGGTCCAACTCCAAATTCCTGCGCAATGGCTATCAATTCTTCATCATCAGCAGGCAGTAAATTACCTTGAGGAGTGAAGCCATAAGTAAATATTAATAGATAAGTTAAATAAGGCATCGTTTTTCGTAGCACTGCTTTATCTATGAAGGGGTAGGCATATCCATTTAATGACACTGTATCAATAGGTGGATCCTCTTCATAAGTGATTACCAATATATCACCTGGGTTTAAACCCTCTTGGGCTGCCACCCACGGATTATTCATCAGTATCTGATTAGCGTCAACATCATATTGTTCTGCGATAGAAAATAAAGTATTGCCTTCCACAACCGTATGGGTTACATCTGGTATCCGAATTCCAATGCTTTGTCCTATTTACAGTTTCTCAGGGTTTGGTAACTCATTCTCTATTATAATCCGTTCTGATGAGACTCCGTATTGCTGGGCTATGGAAGTAATTGTGTCTCCTGCTTTCACGACATGTATCGTCATATGTTTAATCCTCCGGTACTTAAAACTTAGTATTAATATATGCTTCCGAAAATGGTTTGTGAAATATGACGTCCTAAGTTGCATCCTTGCTACTTATATCGTATAATACTAATTGGTCCTAAAATAATAAGATCTACTTCAGACGTTATTCTAAAGAATAATATAATGGACAATTATAAAATAACTCAGCGAGGAAACTCTTAAGAGTTATGTAAGGGAGGTTACAATGAACAATTTTAAAGAAGTTTTACCGGAGCTTATAAAAAAGAATCCCTTTCAAACCATTGGGAAGGATTGGATGTTAGTTACAGCAGGCAATGAAGAAAAAGTGAATACAATGACTGCTTCCTGGGGTGGCTTTGGCGTAATGTATGGAAAAAACGTTGTCTTTATCGTTATTCGTCCGCAGCGCTACACAAAGGAGTTTATTGATCAGGAGGAGACATTTTCCTTAAGCTTTTTAGATAAAAGTTACCGTGATGTTATGAACTATCTCGGCAGTGTATCCGGTCGTTCGGAAGATAAGATTATGAATTCCGGTCTGTCCGTTGCGCGTGAGGAGAACACTCCTTATATTGCTGAAGCGAATCAGGTATTCCTCTGCAAGAAGTTATATAAGCAGGCGATGGAGGGCGAAGCCTTACTAAGCGAGCACTTAGATCTAAACTATTACCCTGATAAGGATTATCATATCTTATATATCGCGGAGATTGTGAAAGCAATGCAGGCTACAAGATAATTTAAAAAAACCTCGGGAATTGATGAACTTATTGTAATCATCATTCCCGAGGTTAATTATTTACTTCTACTGAATCATTATTTTACGTCCGACTTCTTGAAAGCAACGATTCCTAATATCGTTGTGATAACTAAGAATGCCACCGCTACGATAGTCGATCTGAGATAATCAGATCCCATCGCTGTTGTATTCATGTTATAGAATGATATGTTATTCATCAGACTATACTGAGTGAATTTTATTTTACCATCGACGAGAAGCTCCAAAGCAATATAAATCAAAGATCCAAGGGAAAACACGCCAATGATATCAATAGCAATAACTCCTCCAAGGTTTCTTACGACCATTGCTATCAGTACAAGCACAGCAGTAAGTGCAAAATTAAGTAATAATTCAATACCGATAGTCTTAAACATGATGGCTACAAATTCACCGGTAAACTCTCCGAGGCTGCCAATTACGATTACTCCTGCAATAGTACTTACGATAAAATTAACAAGCAGGATCAGGATGACTGCAACGGTCATAGTCACCAACTTTGATAAATAGATCTGTAGCTTAGAAAAACCTTTGGAAACAGCATTTTTCATCGTACCATGTGCAAATTCTGCCGTTACGAAGATCGCAGTAAAGATCGCAATAATCATCAGGATATTACCGTTGGAAAACACAGTCAAGCCATAGGTGATACCATCTTTATAAGGGAAGGTTTCCATCCCAAGCTGTTCGGAAAAGGTTTCCCATTGCCATTTGTAGATAAATATGTTAGTTACCATTAATAGTAACGCTACTATGGTGCATATATAATAAGATTTACTTTTAAATAATCTATAAAAATCTGATTTTAATATGTTATTCATCTTAATCCTCCATCCTCTATGCTTATCTTAATCTCTTATCGGTAATGTCCATCAGATGCATGAAATATGCCTCAAGATCCTGGCCAACCACCGAGCTGGAATATACCATAACGCCATTTTTTGCAAGCTCTTGATTCATAAGGCCTGCTTTATCCATATGATTGGTAATATGAATTGTCTTCTCATCAAGCACATGGATATCCTCCGTATTCACTAACTTACCCAGAAGCTCTACGGCAGGTTTTACATCATCAACCTTGAATTCCTGTGCTCCTGCACATCTGGTTTCAAGCTCTTCCTTCGTAAATTCATCTACCATTACCCCATTGTTAATGACTCCATAACGATTCGCTATCTTCTCCAACTCTCCAAGGATATGACTGGAAATCAGGATGGTTATATTTCTCTCTCGATTTAGCTTCAGAATTAATTCTCTAATCTCCCTAATACCGGAAGGATCCAAACCGTTAATCGGTTCGTCCAACATTAGAAACTCAGGACTATCAAGAAGTGCGATTGCTACTGCAAGGCGCTGCTTCATACCAAGAGAGAAGTTCTTGGCCTTCTTCTTCCCTGTATCCTGAAGTCCGACTAACGTTAACATCTCTTCAATAGTGCTCTTCGAGTCCAGTCCCAGTAGAATACAATAATAATTTAAATTCTCTCTTGCTGTCATATTCGGAAATACAGCCGGGTTCTCAATCATCGTACCGGTTTTTCTTCTTAATACATCAAGATCATTACTTTCAAAAAGCTTGATGCTACCTTTGGATGGATGAGCAAGGCCGGATACCATTCTGATGAAAGTCGTTTTACCAGCACCGTTCCTACCGATAAAACCATAAATATCCCCTTTTCTTACACTGAGATCCAATCCATTGACCGCCGCTTTCTTACCATACAACTTTGTCAGGCCATTGGTTTGCAGTACATATTCCATTTTATACTCCTCCTGTTTGTTAAAAAATGTATATTTCGTAACACTAATACACATTTTACCATACAGTTATTAGAAAAGCATTAAAATACATTAAATATTTCCTAAATATTTCAATATTTTACCAAGCAAATAAAAATCACGTTAATTCTTTCGAAATAACGTGATTAATCCTTGTGGAGCCATTGATTTATTCTATTCTTTTTCTCTACGGTAGCACTGGATGTATCAAACTCCTGGATGTCGCGGTCTCTTCCCCAATTTTTTAGATATTCCCTAACATGTTCAATAGCCATGGTGACCTTCTTCTCCTGTTCCTATCTTCATAATCGCATCATAATACTTCTTGGATACCAGATGACCATTGCCTTCCGCAATCATCTGTCTGCATCTCTCAAGGATTACTGGATTAAGATCAGTCGCAGCGGTTGATTCTTCCCTACTCTTTGACAAATGATAAGCCTCTTGTCTTCTCCGATGCTCTTCCTCTAACTGTAGCTTTTCTTCCTGTAATTGCTTAAGCTGTTCCTGTCTTCTATTATATTGATGCTTTTCCTCCTGAATCTTCGCCTCAAGCTTTTCACATTCCTGTGTGAAATCGCAGATCATACGGCCATCCAGATCCAGTATCAGATCTCTTACCGGATAGATCTTACTACAATGTAGGAACTTACGGGTATTGCCTATGCGGTATCCGAAGCTCTTCTTCAGTGTAACTATTTCATGATCAGTATCCAGAAATATCAGGTACCCCATAGAATTCTGAAGGAGGTTCTGATACCAGTCAATCTGCTTGGTATTCTTCTCTTGTTTTGTACTCATCACATAGATCGGTTTGACCTTATTAGCCTGGTAAAAGGTATCACGTTCACTGAATTTCTCTAGGCTGTTATTCTGTAACCTATAATCCACGGCAAAGGATCTTCCATCCTCCAGAATACAATACAAGGTACTGTATAAGCCATTTTCCATGCGAAATCTTGCTTGGATATCACTCTCCGGAAAGCTTCGATTCAGAAGCTGATACAGCAGGCGTTTCCCCCTCTTTAGCTCCTCCGTCTCATGTCCGATTCCATAATCGCAGTCCTCCAGGTCATAATGAGAAAAATAAGGTTCCTTAATCGGACCGGCTGCAAGATAGACTTGTGCACCACACTCGGAGCAGATTAACAGCCGGTCTGCAGCTGCCTGCTTCCAGTCAAGAACGATATTCTCATAATAGTAACCCTTATCATCTTTTAAATCAAAGGTACAGATTGTTTTTCCCTGATACAAGCAATTTTCCATAACTTATATCCCCCTGGCTCATTTCCTAAATCATACCATTACAACGATAAAACATCAATATTCACGTATTGTTGTAAAAAGACATAAAAAACCTGCAGGAAAATATCTGCCTGCAGGTTGGTTAGAAACTCTTATATCCGTGAATATTCCACATGTAACTTATGTTTTATTAATAGTCCATTTTCTAATCTTCCCAGCGCCATCTCAAAAAACATCAGAATTGCATCCACTACCTTATAACACAAATCGATGATGTGCTGAACATCCACATGAACTACCTTAAGCGCTTTCAGATATTCCTTATGAGCCTTCTTAATAAAATGAATAATCTCCTCAAAGGTATGGAAGGATTGACTGCGTTCTCTCTGTACATCCTCGCGGTTCACATACTCTTTAAGTTGAAATTTAAGATCCTTCTCGTAATACACATGTTCCTTGATACTGCCTTCAAATACGGTATTATGGGGGAAGGTACAATAATCTGAAAGATAATGGGTGATTACCCCCAGGTGTCTTGCATAATAGCCGTTAATTCCCCTGTTTATATCATAATCTACGGTAACTTTCTTGATTTCACCAATCAGATCCTCAAAGGTCTCTTCAATTGTATGACGTTTTGTTAGAAAGGAAGGCTTCAGATCCGGCAGAATACTTCCTATGTAAAAAGCTTTTTTGTGATTATGTAAACCCTGCACCTGCATGTTATTAATTAAGAATTTTGCTAGTGAAATATGAGATTTCTTCCTCATTTAACTGCTCCTTATTGTAGCTAGAACTGATACAAGTCGAAACTTGTCCGGTTATGTATAGGTCTTTGGCACTATGCAATATAATACACTATTAAAACTATTATAACAATAGGAATCATATGATATGATATAGCACTTTTTATCCATGCTTTCAATATATCAGTTAAATATGTACATTTTATGAAGAAACCATTAATTTATTTCGAAAACTTGACATTCCTAATGTCTTACTGTAAGATTGTGAATTGTACTAATACCTTTAAAAACAATGATTGAACGATTTAGGAGATGATTTTTTGGATCCCAGTGATGCCACGCAACCGATTATATTGTTAATACTATTGCTTCTGTCTGCCTTTTTCTCTGGCTCGGAGACAGCTCTCACTACAGTGAACAAGCTCCGTATCCGGACTCTTGCGGATGACGATGTAAAAGGTGCAAAAACCGTTGGTAAATTAATAGAGAACCCGAGCAAAATGATAAGTGCCATATTAATAGGCAACAATATTGTGAACATATCCGCCTCCGCTCTGTCTACTACATTAGCGACAAAGTATTTTGGAAGCGAGTGGATTGGACTTGTAACAGGTCTTTTGACATTGTTCATCCTTATCTTTAGTGAGATAACGCCGAAGTCCATGTCTACGATTTATTCTGAGAAGATCGCTCTACGGGTCGGCGGACCAATTTACCTGATAACAAAACTATTAACACCCGTTATTTTTGTCCTGAATAAAGTATGTATCGGAATTCTGTTGTTACTCCATATGGATCCGAAGGCAAAATCAATCGCTATTACGGAAAATGAGCTTCGAACCATCTTAGATTTTAGCCATGAAGAAGGCGTAATCGAAAGTGAGGAACGTCGTATGATCACCAACGTGGTTGACTTCGGTGATTCCTTAGCAAAGGATGTCATGGTTCCTCGTATCGATATGGCCTTTGCCAATGTAGATTTTACCTACAGCGAGCTGATCCAAGCCTTTGCGACTGAAAAATATACAAGAATGCCGGTATATTCCGAAACACGTGATAACGTAATCGGTATCGTAAATCTCAAGGATGTCTTCTTCTATAACGGAGACACAGAGAATTTTAATATCATAGATATCATCAGAGAGCCTTACTTCACATATGAGTACAAGAAAACCTCGGAGCTTCTGATCGAGATGAGACGCAACTCCATATCAATTGCCATTGTACTCGATGAATATGGTGCTACTGCAGGTTTGATTACCATCGAAGACCTGTTGGAAGAAATCGTTGGCGAGATCCGCGATGAATATGATGAAGATGAAGAAGACAGCATCAAGGCTGTATCCGACAATGAATTCATTGTGGATGGCTATACGAAGCTTGATGAAATCAATGAAGCACTCGGCTTAGATCTTGAATCCGATGACTATGATTCCATCGCAGGTCATATCATATATCTGCTTGACCATCTTCCGGAGGAAGGTGAAGCCGTAACAGACCATCATGTTGTATTTACTGTTGTATCAGTAGATAAGAACCGCATTGATAAGGTTCATATCTTACTTAAGCATGGTGAAGATGATACTTCTGACGATAAATAAAACAACTCTATCTCATTAATAATAAGGAATGTTCCAATCAGACAATATTATCTGATAAGGACATTCCTTTTTTTATGACTCTATTACATTTGGATCGGTATGTAGGAAGAATATACACAACTATTGGTTAACTATATATGCTGTATAGAAATACTATCCAAACTTCTAATAGAGTGTGTAATAAATTATTCTAAGAATTCTAAATATGGTATTGACAATCAATTATATATTGTGTACAATCAAATTGTAAAAAACATTTGCTTCAGATGAAAGGAAGAGAATTGAAATGGGATTTTATGACTATATTGTAAAAGATGCACGAGGAAACGAAGTTTCCATGGAAAATTATAAGGGAAAGTTAGTATTAATCGTGAATACAGCAACCGGTTGTGGCTTCACTCCTCAATATGAAGGCTTACAGAAGTTATACGAGAAACATCGTGACAAAGGTTTTGAGATCCTGGATTTCCCCTGTAACCAGTTCGCAAATCAGGCACCCGGTACAGAAGCTGAGATTCAGACTTTCTGCTCCTCCCGTTATGGAATCAACTTTAAGCTTTTTGCTAAGATATATGTTAAAGGCAAGAATGCGGAACCACTTTTCACCTTCCTGAAGAAAGAAAAAGGCAGTATCTTAGGTGGAGATGTCAAATGGAACTTCACCAAGTTCCTAGTTGATCCATCAGGCAAAGTGATTAAGCGCTATGCTCCTACCGTTACGCCGGAAAGCATTGAAAAAGACATAGAAAAATTGTTGACATCAAAGTAAGAGAGCTTTTATATAAATAAATGAATATATTACTAAAAATAAAGATGTATGGGCTTCCCGTTATGCCGTCCTCATTGGTTAATAATTAAGAAAGGAAAAAGTAGAAATCCTATCCGAAATTCCTACTAGGTGAAAATATGAATATATATGATTTTAATGCAATCAACAGAAGAGGTGAGGAAGTGACTTTATCCGAATATGAGGGAAAAGTTATCCTGATCATCAACTCTGCTACCCAGTGTGGATTCACACCCCAATATGATAACCTCCAGGATCTGTATGAGAAGTATGAAGAAGTAGGCTTTGTAATATTGGATTTCCCCTGTAATCAATTCGGTAACCAGGCTCCGGGAAGCGATGATGAGATCTACAGCTTCTGTGATGCTAATTACGGAGTAAGATTCCCCATCTTCTCTAAGGTTGAAGTAAATGGTGAGAATGCTCATCCTCTCTTCAAATATCTTGTTAGCCAGAAAGGTTTTACCGGCTTTGATGAGTCCCATCCCATTGCTCCCAGACTGATTGCTAAGTTCTCAGTTGCGGATCCCGATTATGCAAGCAAGCCAGACATCAAATGGAACTTCACCAAGTTCCTTATTGACAGAGAAGGCAATGTGGTGGAACGGTTTGAACCCACCGATGACTTATATGTTGTAGAAGACAAGATAAGAGAGCTTCTCTAAACCTTAACATATACTCCCCCTGATCATACACCCCTGATCATATCCCCATGATCATATCCCCATGATCATACTCCCCATGATCATATCCCCATGATCATACTCCCCCTGATATTAATCCCCATGATCATACTCCCCCTGATATTAATCCCCATGATCATACTCCCCCTGATATTAATCCCGATGATCATACTCCCCCTGATATTAATCCTTTTGATATTAATCCCCATGATCATACTCCCCCTGATATTAATCCTTTTGATATAACTCCAAACTCCCATATCCTTGCTGATAGATCAGCAGATGATATGGGAGTTTCTGCATATGAGAATTTGACTATCATTCCTATGGATGGTATAATTATCCTCGTATCCGCCAGGTTACCCAACCGGATATAAAGCACTATGATACCTGCTGCCGGTAGGCAGCGGAATGGAGATATTGATGAAACGAAGTATAACCAACAAGATCAACTGGTGTCTTGATAATCTTCTTATTCCCGGACTACGTGACAATAAATTGTTCATGTCAATCCTATTCCGGATTGCCTTGGGCCCAAAATATAAATATTACATGGAATTCAAAGAGAAAGTTCCGGAGTTGACGGAAGAAGAAATCAATAGATACTACGAACTGTTAGCTGATACCTTTATGAAACGCGGTACGGATAACAATGACCAGTGTGTCGATTATATCTGTAAGGCCTGCTGCCGTAAAGACATTAGAATCCTGGATGCAGCCTGTGGCAGGGGTTACCTTATAAATAAGGTATATGAAGCAAGTCAGAGCAAGGAATGTTATGCGGTTGATATCGTAGCTCCGGAAGAACAAACCCCGAATATCCATTATGTAAGCGCCAGCCTTACAACCCTTCCCTTCGAGGATAACTTCTTTGACATCGTTCTCTGTACCCATGCCCTTGAGCATATCAAGGATAACCAGAAAGCCCTTCAGGAGTTGAGACGTGTGTGTAAGGATAAGCTTTTGATTGTTGTTCCTAAACAACGAGAATACCGCTATACCTTTGATCTGCACATCCATTTCTTTCCCTATCTATATAGCGTGAAGGGCTTCATCAATAATCCGAAGGCCAACATTATGGAGATTGAGAAGGATTGGATGATCGAGGAAAATAGATAAATTATAATAGTTAATAATATCCCTTAAATAAAGATAACCCTATGGTTATTCACAAAACCGATAGGGTTTACATTATTTATACCGGAATCTGTTTAATAATCGCGGAAAGAACTATCACTATATTCATTACCTATGATTTTCATGACTTCGTCATATCTTCTTAGCGTATCATCGTAAGCAGCTGGATTTATGGTGATCAGATACCTGCCATCACCACCGGGTACCATGTGTGGAAGTAAATCATAATCATCACCGGTAGCGTCATTTACATTGTTATTCCATTGTTCCATTCGGAATATAACTAGCGAGATGTCCTGGTAGGGTTCTTCCTTCGTCCAGTTGGGATGTCTAATAGTCATCACAATATATTCGTTATCTATATTACGGAATAATTCATCCGATTCCTTATCTCCGGTTTCTTGTTCTGTAATTACCTGATACCCTTCCCACTCCTTTGGTAAGTATATCGAAAAATGATACTTATCATTTATGAACTCGATTTTTAAATCATCTAATTCAGACATATTCCTAGGAACGCTTTTATCTCCTACATTAAAATACCCATAAACCTGATACTCCGGATAATTACCGGCACCATAATCAACTCCATCTAATGTTTCTCTAACAAAAGTAGCTGAAATACGATACTCTCCTAAAGCTAAACCATCAGTATAACAAATCAAGTTATAGTTATGCCATCTGGAATCATTCGGATTTAGAATCAACCCTACCGCATTAAAACCATAATTGATATCCGTTACTTTACTTACCCTATCCCAGGAACCATTCACATTCTCTTCCAGATAAAACATTTCTCCAAACAACATGCTGTCAGGTAATGTATTATACCATTTTACACGTACACTCGTTGTTCCAACCTCGTAGGTTTCATACTCTGTTTCGATCCAGACACCCTCTAGTTCATCAAGTTCTTTTATAGTAATATCACTCTTAGGTTCCTCCGTAATTTGTTCCGTACTATTTTGATCCGTATTATTATCCTTCGTACTATTTTGATCAGTACTATTTTGATCCGTATTATTTTCCTTAGTACTATTTTGATTCGTACTATTATCCTTAGTACTATTTTGATCAGTCTCGGTATTCGAACAACCAAACATCAGAAAACTACATAACCCCAGCATGAATAACCCGCACTGTATTCTATTGAACATCATTGATTCACCTTTTCTTTTATTAAATGTAAAAGTAGCAGTAGAATAGTTGTTAAGATTCTTAAATTGTATAACAACTGCGTTACAATTTCTACCAAAAATTATTATGATAAGTTCTCAAATTGCCAAATGCCAAAAACAGATCTAAAAACAGATAAAGCATATCAATGTAATCTTATCACTATAAACATAATATAACCAATTCATATTTCTTAATTTACCTTGCGTTATCTTCTATACATTTCTCAGGATCAAGCTTGATCAGTTCCCAATCACCAGCTTTGCTTTTTCTGTATTGCGCTATCTCTATATCAATATCATTAGTTAGATGAAAGAATTCAATCATATAATCATAGTCGTCTGTTCCCGCAAAATAAATATGTTTCACATAACCATTCTGTATCGTCGGATACTGTTCTTTAATTAATTTGCACCATCCTCCATATCTGACCTGCACAGAACCCTCTGCATCATGATACCATCCATGCATGGGAGCGCATAGATAGTCTTCCCCGATAAACTCCAAATTAGATATTTTATACTGATCCTCTTCTTTACTCAGATCTACAAATCCATAATAGTATGTAAAGTTAGCAATGCTCGCTTCGGAGCCACCAATTGTTTCAATTTCGACAAAGTAACGTTTCATGCCGGTGGTATTATCATAAACCGGTATATCCTTATATTTAATCAAACTGGTATGAAGAATGTTCTTAAATGAATCCAGGAATTTCTCGTAAGATAATTTATTCTGGTATGAGGCCGCTAAGAAATTATAAGCCAGAGGATAAGGAGTCGTGCCCCAACCAATCGAACCACAGCCTGCATGCTTTCCTTTCTCAATATTGGCAGCCTCCCGCAGTACACTGAAATAATTAATGATGGTTTCCTCCGGTGATGACATTAATTCCTTCGGCAGGACGATTTCTGAAGCCTTTTTCTGAAAGTATTCATTAAAGAATCGTATGCTAGAATATACATACCTGTCGTTTAGTACCGGTAAATCAGAGGGTCTGACATATGTCTCAACATCCTCACTTTTTCTGATTGCTTTCTCATCCTCATCCTTATAATCCTGAGTATACAGGATTCCACCCATAACCATGTTCGCATCACGCGGAAGATTGTATCTTAGAAATAACAGAAAAATGATACTTAAAATAAAAAGAATTGAAAGACCTAAAAAAGTCTTTTTCTTATTGATTATTAACAGCTTCATATGTTCCCTATCCTAATTCACATTTATTAAAATATATGAAATAGTGAGAATTAACAGGATAAGATTATCATTTCTTCTAGAATAATAAATCGGATTACATTTGTAATAGTTTCACTAGCCAAAGTCTGACCTTATTCCGTGAATCATAAAAGGAGGACAGTGTTATGATGAACTACTCCTCCAGATGTTAGTATAGATTGACTAACATTTGAGGTGCGCTTCATTACCGGCCTCCTTAAGAGTAACTTTCATAATTTTGTTATTTGGTTATATTTTTGCTTAAAGCTCTATTCACTTTCTAATAAATCGTATTATTATATACTTTACTTCCAACAGATTTATTAGTATTAATCTCCTGCTTCGGTTTACATTTCGTGATCTTATTATAAGAAACCGTTGCATAGTTGGCACCATATACAAAGATTCCTCGGTTATTTAAAGTAGAATCCGGTTTGCCAGTTATGTTATTGTAGGAGACTTTAGCATAGCTACTGTTCAGATTAACGGACACTCCGTTATCCGCTGATGCTACGATGGTATTGGTGCTGACATTACAACCCGTACTGCTGTTATATAGAAAGATACCATTTTTAGCCGCATTTTTAACAGTATTCTTATAGATCACCGATTTACTCGAGGCAGAGATCCCGATTCCTCCACTAGTGCTTCCGGTTTTACCGGGTGAGTACACTTTATTATAATATACCTTACTATGATAGGATTTATCGACATAGATACCATGTTGGCCCGATCTTGTTATGGTGTTGCTTCCGGTATAGCTTTCCGGAGCATTGGAGATATACATTCCCATACTAACTGTATCCGTTATGCGATTATTCTTCACTGACACACCGGTTATCGGACGATCCTGACTGCCCATGACACGGATACCAACACCCCAGATTAGTGAGGTTCCAGTATTATACTGATGGATATTCTTGATGCTATTCCCCTCAATGGTCATATTATAATCTAGGGGAATACTCTCCTGTGGGATTCCAGGCAGCGCTTCAAGATAATGTTCTGATTGATTATTAATGAAAGTATAGGCTAGAACTCCAGCACTTGCATTAGTTATGGTGTTATTATTAATTACTGTATTAACATAATTATAAGCTTTGATCGCTACTTCAGTAAGATCATGCAGATTATTCTGTGATATTGTAATATTCTTATGGAATATCCCCTTGACTGAGGTATGGGAGCCTATTGCTCTCGGATAATTATAGATTTCATTATTAGTAATTGTGATACCATCACAGGCAAGGTCGTCATAACGAATCAATTCTGCTTGCATAGACGGAACAATCACATCGTCATGTACGATATCAATCTGAATTGCTTCTTTTGGACTGGTTCCGTTGTATCCAAAGAGAGTGCAACGCTCCACCTTACCATTTTTCACACCGGCAAAGGTAATCAGATGACTGCCCTCCGGAACATTACTGATCGTTGCATCCTGAATAGTAATATTCGTCGCATGGATGAAGCGGAAGCTTTCCGTACCCTTAGGTGCATCTGCCACTTTGGCAGAATCCCATACTCCACCGATTATCGTAATATTCTGAGATGAAGTATAACCGCCTTTGTCATTACTCAAATCATTTGCAAGGATTGCACCCCGTTCATGATTTTTTATTAATTTGGCTCCTGCATCAGCAACAATGGTTGTATTCGAATAGATGCGCATCTCACGATACAGATAATACTGTCCTGCGGGAATATTGATCGTCAGATTATACTTATTGTATTGGTTTAAATCGAGTAAACTCTGAATTTCCACGGAAGTAGAATTTGCCCTTACCGTTACAGCCTTATCGGTTCTATCTGCTGCATATGCCTTCGTCAGAGGAATACTTAGCATACAAATCAGGAATAAAAGGATTAGTTTCAATGATGTCTTCATAGGTGATACCCCCAATTAAGCTTTATCGACAAGTTGTATCTAGATATTCTATCGCTATTATATCATTCGATTCTACTGTACAAGTTTTCGGGGTTGAATGCACTATTATTCTATTGGAAATTATGGTTTTTTTAATTAGGTTTTGTATCTATAATGATATGCTTCCGTTTATTATCTCTTTTAATAAACAGCTCCGCTATCATAATCATCCGACATACGCTTATTGGAATAATAAATAACAAAATCACCGGCATAAAAGTTAAATGTCGGACCGTTATAACTTGCCTTCGTTAATACCGGATTTTCAAGTACCCACATGCTGCAATTATCGTTATCAGTATAATTGGACGAATTGATATAGCTTAGTCTTCTGTTGCTATCCTCTCCTACCGTTTCGATAGAAAAGTTGACAATGATATAACCATCTTCAAGCCAAAATACTTCATCATAATCGACACCGTATTTATCAGCATAATCGAGTACATCAAATCCCTTCGCTACGATATGTATTTCATTCGGAAGATAATAGGAACCATACCATCTTTGAATACGCCCTAAGATATCATTGTCTGTTATTCCATCGTCCTGTAAATCTTCGTATGAATCATAAGCCTTCACCTTATTCAAATAAGCATTATTTACATAGGTACGGAAGGCACAATTCAATCTTATGTCAGAGAAATTAAACATTGTCGCCATTTTTGAAGTAAACGCTCCATAAGTCAATCCTCTGAGTTTTGCTGTCTGCTTTAGTTCAGCTTCCGGAATTCCCAGGTAAATATCTCCTGTGCTGTATTCTTTCAGATTTACTTGATCCAAAGCGGAACCAACTTTCACAAGATGTCTCGTCTTCTTATTAATGTTCTCCGTATAATAAAGGTCTACAGCTACTCGATTTTTCCCGTGTTTATCGACATAGTAAAAATTCGGTTTAATTGCAACTTTGCAGGCATCCGAGAACATATTCCCAACTGTTTCAAGTGAATAACGAACTACATATCCCGTTTTTAAAATTCCAATATTCTTATATCGTGGGTGACTACTATTCACTAATGGAAAGGTGTATTTGTTATTCCTGTTCGTATCATTTCCATACTGATCATTGGTACCTACCGTGTAGTTATAATATCTGCTACTACTATAACTGGAAAATGGTGCTCCACTCACATATCCAGTATTATCTTTTTTAAAGTCAGAAGAATCTTCTATTCGAAAGATATCTTCCCAAATTGGATAATCGGAAATGTCGAACATTGTTAGTCCATAGATTCTTCCGGACACCTCAACCTTTACAGTGTTTGTTGCTACATAGTTACTGAGCTGGGTGTTCGCAAAAGTTTCGGTATTAGACAGATAGTCCTCTCCATTTACAGCAATAGTTCGAAAGTTAACCGTATATACACCTTCGTTAACCGTAATAGGCAAATAAAAGCGAGGTGAACTACGGTCTATAGTTATCCAGGTATTCGCCTTAATAAAATCATCATCAGAGCAGTTATTGGCTACCCCTTTATCAATATAAGTATCAAACGGGAATTTAACCTGATTTTTAAGTAAAGCACTAGCAAGTGAGATATAGGATAAATCCGGATTTCTTATGGATCTAGAGAAATCTCTCGTGAAATAACCCTGTTTACCGGAATGATGTCCAGTATTTGAAACATGTACCGTAAAATCTGATAACTTTTCATTCGGATCAAGAACCAGTTCAACACATCCCTCTGTCGGATTAATTAGCTGAACATATGAATCATTATTGGCCGTTATGGTGGGATCACAGACAACCGGCGTATGAATAACCACATTACTCAACCCACCGATCCCGTACTGCAGAGTATCTGATTTAAACGAGCCAAGCTTCGCTATCTTAGTATAGGTAATCGTTCCTTGGGTTGGATACGTACCATTCTTTTTTGTTGCTTCAATGACGTTATTAGGGCTATATAATGCGCTAGCGTTTGTGTTCGTGGTACATTGAAACATTGCAGATGTATTGATATTCGGAGCTTCTGTCTCCGTAATAGCATCACTTATTATGGTAGCTCCGTTAAATGTTAAGTAATCACTTTTTACTCTAGCTTTACCTGTCATCTGCTTAGCGATATGTGTAAAATCTTCATTTGGAATTGTGGGTTTTGTTGACCCCGTTGTTGAAATAACAACATCAGATAGTTGAATTCCGTTAACTGCTTGCATCGGTGGTAAAACGTGATCCCACGAGTTGCTCGAATGCCATACGGAAATAGAAGGAGGATTATAATAGAAATAATTCGGAAGAATCGTTATTGACCCATTTGGCAAAGCATAATTGTTTATCACCACATTACTAATCCCGTAACACTCAAGATTCATTATTTCCCAATAACCATATGCTCTTTCAACCGTTACTGTCTTCGTGACTGGAACGATTTCTTGTTGTGGTTTCGGACCTCCGGCGGACGCTGGCGTCGCTGAATTCCATTTTAGAACATAGTTCCTGGTTACCTTCACAGAGAAATATTCTTTTCCTACTTTCTTTTCAAACTGATAGCCTAGAAGATATTCTTTTGATGTAACTTCTCCGTAGAGGCTCTCTATTGTAGGAACACCTAAGGTAGCAACAAATCTCTCTGTCCCTCTGACATCTGCTCTCAGCACTCCTGAAGGATTAACCGAAGTAAACGGCAACGATTCAATTCCAGGTGAAGGAACATTTATCGGAGCTAATGTTGGTGTTGGCGATGCTGTTGGCGTTGGAGAAGGTGTACCAGTTATAATCGGTGTTGGTATTGGTGTAGGAGTAGGCCCAGGGCTATAGATAAGATGAAATACTGCGTTAGAGTTCTCTTTCGCTGCAGGCATTGGGTCTTTCAGTATCGTACTCGAATTTACCGTGCCGGTATTAACCGTATTACCACTTTCATCTATATAAGTCATATACCATTGGTTTTGAAAATTATATTCTTTTCCGTTGACGGTTCTTTTCGCCGCTATGGATTTATATTCTACTTTAGCTCCACTTTGAGTTTGTGTTTTATCATCCTCCATATCACCAAGATACTTGTGGCTAGCATCGACTGCATCTATCGTATATGTATATTTTACCACTTTTGGATCGAAAACCATCTTGTAGGTTACTGTTGATAGGGGTTCTGCATCCGGGGCAGCTACATTAATTGAATTTCCTCCCAGACCATTAACATAGTCTTCATATGTTTTGTTAGCTGGAGTATAAAAATAATACCATCTGTTATTATATTCATAGGTTATACCGTTTTTAACTATAGTTTGCTTAGGTTCAGTCAAGGTATATTGAATAGGTTCGGAGTATATTTTTTTAGTTTCATATAGATTACCATCCAAAACATTACCATTTTTATCGACTGCAATTATTTTAACATTAAATGCAACATTACTTAATTTATATGGGAAATTGTAATAGCCTTTTAGCTTCTCTTTTGTTACGCTACTCCAAGAGGCGGCTTCAAGCATTGAGGGATATCCCCATACATAATGATCAAGCTCCGTATTATTTATCATTATTTGAAAAACATTACTAAGGTAAACTGTTGCTCCACCATTGTTATATAATGATTCACCTGTTACTCCAAGTTTTGCTGCAACGTCTATAAACTCCTGACGATTAATCGTATAAAAAGTTGTTTTTACATTTGTGCCCTCATCGACTGAACCATCTTGAACTTTTACCGATAAAACTTCTTTTCTTATAGCTGCATTAGTTCCACTATAAAATGAGGAATTAATATCAAAGGTAGATTTGGACATATAGTAATATTTTGTTTCATATCGGATGGAATTATCGTCGGCTGCATTATGTTTACCTGTTTGGATAATTGTGTCAGCCTCTGCTTGATAAGATTGTATTCCATTACTTCCCGTTGTCTCCATAGATATCCAGGAATCGGCAGCCTGGACCTGTTCTGTGAACAGGTTGCCAGGACTACCGATAAGAATGCAAACTATTAATAATGTTGTTAATAAACGATAGAATGGATTATTTTTATATTTTGCCTGCATTATTTATCTGTTCTCCTGTATGAATAGTAGCCATCAGTCAAAAACGCCATAGTTATACCAATATTTTCTCCTGTTTTATGATTGATCCAACTCAAAGCAACATCATAATGCCCCTCACGCCATTTACCAATCGTAAAATTAGATAAAGATACAAGATCATTGCAGTAGAGAATATCATTATAAGGCCAGTCTGCTAATAGCGTGTCTGTGTCAACCCCAAACTTAATATTGGAGGAAACGATACGGTATTTTACATAAGTCCGTAAATAATACCGATTATTAAAATAATATAATGTGGAACCATCTACGGCTATTTTAGAATATTCTACAATTGTTTTATTATTCTTCATTGCGACTACATAGGCATTAAGTTTCTTTCTACTACTTTCTTTACCAAATGAGTCATAATAAAGATAGTCTGTTGCAAGTACTTTCTCAATCCAATCCGTATCGATTGTACGATAATCAGCACTAAAGACCCGCTCCATATAGGTCCTGACTTTTCCTACCCAAACACTAAGATACACCTCTCTTACTAACTTCATATCATCAAAATCAGTAGTCTTTTCGATATCTACGGGAGCTGCATATTCCTTTATGTTCTCATAAGAGTGTTTAATTCCATCAGCAGGATTGTACCAGTATTTGCCTTCATAATCAAACTTCCAGTCGTAATATGTATTCGGGAAGCTGGCTAGTATGTAGGGATAGTACTTCGCATAGTTCGGAAGGTTAGTCGTTCTGATCAGCTGCCCATCGGGACTTATCTGTGCCCTAAGACTCTCGTTCTTCAGCATCTTGATACAGCCAAGTGCACCAGCCTTTGTTAGCTTGCTTTTTACCTTCATCGTACGGCTTGTAGAATAAGCTCCATCAGAATATCCTTTCATGTAACCCTTCAGATATGCTTTTGCAACATCTTCTCTTTTGCTTTCACGGATATTTGCAATATCTGTGATTCTTTCCTCCATTGCCTGTTTTATCAGATCTACATCCAGAGTATCACCATAGAGATATTCATCTGCACGATTAAGGAATACCATAGCATCACCACGGGTAAGAAAGTTCTTATAATTCTGTATCTCACCTTCTTTTATTATGTTTACATGAAGTAGTGCATTAACATAACCAGAGCTTGAACTACCTTCGGTAGCACTTAACCCAAGTTCTGTAGCAAGAGAACTTGCAAAATCTTCAACGGTAATATATTCAGTTGCTGCATCTACTCTCTGAGAAGGTGATATATAACATGTTACCAGACTAATTACAATAGTTAACGCTAGCGCCATAGCCCTTTTACCAGTGATTTTCACATTTATTCCCTCCAGTATCTTATATTTATTTATCATTGTAGTACTACAGCACTATATTTGCAAGATTTTTCCATTATATTCGTTAAAAATACCCAATTTCCAATATAAAATTTGTGTTTATTACTTTTTTCACCTGTTTATCTAGATGTTAATATTGTTTATCAAAGCTTATAACTTTCACAATAATATTCATTAATGGGATTTTATACATATTAATGTCATCTATGATTATAATCATTAATGGCGTTAGTGTAATCATAGATGACATTGGTATAATCATTAATGGCTTTTTTATATTCATTAATAGCTTTGGCTTATATCATTATAAATTTTATATCACTCAAATTCTAGAAGCCAAGGCTTCCTATGGTTCATAATCCGGTGCATAAACACCTTGCTTAAAGCATTTTTGGCATTGATAACAGCCTTGTTTTACACAGTCCATTGGATCATAATACGGCTCGTCTTTAAGAATAATACTCTCGTTCAATAACTCCGAGCAGGTTTCCTTATGATATAATAGATACCAACCTTTCTGTTCGATATAGTACAGCAGCCTTTTTGATACTTTTGCACCTGTCGTTGCTACTTTATTATATATTTCCCCCGCTAGGTTACCGTAAGGATATCCTTGAAATACAACAAACATACTGACATCATCGATGCCTGCTGCCCATTCATTTTCTCTCATAACAGGTAAAGAGAAATTATATGTTATTCCATGATTGCCTGCGATTTTGTTATGTCTGCTTGTATAATAAGCCATGGAATTCTCCATGCAATCTATAATCGCACCTTTGCGCACAAGTTCATAAACTTCATCATCCAAAAGAATGCTATCAGGATTTGCCGACCGATATGATGCAAATTGTATGTCAGTTCTTACATCATGATAATCCATATAATAAACGATCTGCTCATCTCCACCTACTAGCAGGTTCTTCTTGTCATATATGGTTACAACATCTCCCAAACTGAACCCATAGACAAAATCCTCATCCTCATAATAATATGGAAACTTCTCTGACCAACGTTTTGTAACATAGGAGTTGCCGTCCGAACCGATATATTCATCACTATAGAAGATATAGTATCCGTCCTCTTCCGTGATCGTAACGACTGGTATATATAAGTTAAGCTTTTCCTGACTATCCTTATCAGATAAAACACCGAAAGAAGCATGGAGGGACAGAAAGAAGCTATTAATAGCTCTGTCTTTATTAACTGTAATATTGTTACTATCATCAAGTTCTGCAAGACTTGTTACTCCGTCATCAATTGCGGTATCGATATTCCTGTCTATCTGCTCCTTATTCTCGATTACCGCCTTCAAATTATTCGTACTGATATCCGTATATACGATAACTGCTATGGCTATTATTACGAATATCATAGCAAATTGATTGAGTTTCACTATAATTAACTCCTTTCATATCGGAAATCAATCGATGTCTCCCGTTTCTCTTATGTTTCCGCTATTTATTATCTGTATCCCATGATCACTCATTCCGTGAAAGAAGTATTCCAAGAGACGCCTTCCCCAGCTTTTTCTACTGTTTGAAACCTGTATTGCTATGTAATCATTTACTGAAAAATAATAAACTCCGTTTCCTTCATACAATTCAGTCAGTACATCCTCCGTAATATATTCGATATTATACTCCATAATATTCCCTGTGAATAACGGAGTACGTGCTAGACAAAAAGGACATCCGGGATCTGACATATCCGGATGCAACTCATAATAGCGGTTACATTCTGGGCATTTTTTCAGAACTCGCTTCGTAATGACGGATAAATTGACATACTTCCCTTTATAACTGATTGTTACATTCTGTAGACCAACAAAGTTTTCGTCAAGATTATCGACATATTCGTTAAAAAGTATCTCCGTACGCCCATCCATATAGGTGGCAAGTAATGAAACCCCATTATCAGGCAAGGTTGTACCCTTATAAACTGTAAGAGCTCCGGACGATGGATAGGTTATTATAAGTGAGCTTAACCATGCTTTACAATAAGGACATCCCGCATCGGTACCATCCGCTTTAAGATTATATTTATGTCCATTGATGCATGTCTTGTTTCTTGGTATAACTGTTACAACAATTGTACAATTCTTAGTAAATGTAGTGCCTTCTAGCAAATAAGAATAGTTAAGAGTTACATTCTGGTTCTGTGCTACACCGGCTGTCGAATAGATTGATAATGCTGCAACCACCTTAGTTGAACCATCCTTAAAAGTTGCAGTAACTGTTGTAATAAGAGGATCCCCTATTGCTACTATCTGAATAGGATGTGTCGGAGTTATGGATGCAACCAGCTGATTACAGGAAGGATTAGTATTCTGTATTTGCCCACATGTTGGATTCCATCCTTCCGTATATCTGCAGTTATCAACTGTGCCGGAAACAGTATTATATGTTATAAGATCGCTGGAGCTGATATTATATAGAAAGTCAGCTTTGTAATATGTCTGACAAAAGTTCTTAAAACCATTACCATCCTGGAAAGCATTTGAGAATTGATTCCATGTTAAGTACGTAGGGCACCAAGTACTGTTATCAAACCCAAAACAAGTTAAGAATTTAAACAATACGGTTCCATCAGTCTGTATTTCCGTTCTATACCTTATAGTTTTATACATATCCCCATTGGAAGTATGATATAATCTGAATTCCCATGTCTCTGGTATCTTACAGGTGTTAGCTGCCCCTCCGATATTGTTGATATCCCTCAGGATACCGGCTGAAGAATAATGGTTTATATTTGTAAAATACCCTGGAATATTTCCATGTCTGTGGAAGGTATAGCATCCGTTTTGTACTGTGGATCCCACTGCTGCCAGCTGGATAGAGCCGTCATAAATACTTGCATAGCGGTAATATCTCAGCGGTGGCGCAGATAAAGTATAAGTGTATGCAGTGGTTGTGCCTACATTATCGCAGAAGCCATCGCCATTCATATCTTTATCATAACCACAGGAATATTGGTAATTCGTGTAGCTTATATGATTGTATCCACCTGAAGTATATCCGCAATAGCTACACTGCTGGTATGTATAACCGCCTATAAATACCGCCATATTATTCACAGGATTCCAGTAATAATAGTCTTGGTTTTTAAGATATTGCTTACTACAATTATAGCATGTCACATAAGTAAGATAGGTACTAGCATAAACATTGCAGTTCCAATCATGCTGATGTGTAGTGGTATAGGTTACACTGCCTGTATGCCTATGGCCTGTATAACAGTCATCTGAATGCGCATGAGAGTCAGATTTAGGATTATTAAAAGCTGAAGCCAATACACTGGCATTGGTCTCGGTATTCAGCGTTTCATTATAAATAGGATCAGTTACGGTCGGTATATCCGTTATTACATTGGTATAAATATAATTATTCATCCCTGTATATGCTGAATTCTGTGCATCGATTACCTCTTGTTCTGTCCTCAACCGGTATTCCGGTTCATATACTGTGTGCTTTTGCATAATTAATACATCATATAGCATTCCTGTCATGGCCAGATCTTCTTGGTAGAGATTGTACCTTTCACTTGTCAGAGATCCACTGCTCTGTATTTCACTTACCAGAGCGTCTGTTTCCACAGATACAAGTGTTTGGATAAGGGCATCCTGCTTCTGTCCGAAATAGATCAATGGGAACAAAAATATGATTATGACAGCCGCTACAATATCGACAATATGCTCAAATGTCTGCGACAATTACAATACCTCCCCACCAAACATATATCTTTTCTTGGCAATTCCACTGTTTGTACCGAAGAACATTTTTTTAAGTCTTGACCGAATTGATGCATCCTTCTGAGTAATTGTTACAGTTAGGTAGTCACCTTCAGAAATATAGATAATTCCGTCTCGGTATAATGTTTCAACTATTTCATTCGTAAATATAGTAACAAAATAGAACACCGCAGCATCTTTATCTGTGGAATCACAATACGGGCATCCGGGATTGCTTCCATCCTCGTTAAGATAATATTCGTGCTTGTTAGGACACGTCATTTTTACTGGGCTTGGGATTACCTCAACTGTAAGAGTTGTACTGAACGTATCATAAGTTATATGAACAGATTGAAATCCTAAGATGTCTGAATTGAATCCGGATACTTCATATCCTGAAAGAATCAGTTTTCTACGGGTATCCTTAAATAACAATACAATCTGCAAATTAATTTGACTTTTACATAGTATCTGCGTCCCACCATTTCTTAAGGATGCTTCAATTCCTATGATAGTTTTAGAGCAGAGCGGACATCCATATAGGTAATCTGTTTTATCGTATTCCAATCCACAGTAGGAACATATGATTAAGTTATTATCTATGACCTTAACATTTACCTTATCAGTCAATGTTCCTGAATATACAGTAGCTTCATAAGAACCCACTGTATCTGATATGAAATAAGTAATCCAATCTGAGATTATTACTTTATGCCCATCTTTATAGGTTGCTTCTACTGTAATGGGTAATGAATGGTGTTTTTCAATAACAATGTTATTCTCAAGTACATTTATACTCGTCATTACGTTCTTACATATCGGGCAACCCGGATCGGTACCATCACTGTTATGGTTGTATAGGTTACCACAGATTAGGCAAACTGCTTCAGCTGAAGATGTTTCAACCATAATATAAGTAGATAAACCTTGATATTCTACCTTTACCTCATGAATCCCAAAAAGGTAGGGATTATAATTGCTAATCCATCCTGTTACCATTGCTGATCTTCCATTCTGATATAATACAGTGACTGTAATAGGCAGTTCTTCTCCCTGATGTACATTTATATAGGTGGGAGCAACAATAATGCTTGCTGCTAAAGCGGAGCATACAGGACATCCAAGATCAATATCCTTGTTATCAAGTTCATAGTTAGTCCCACAGATGGGACAGATAGTTGTTAGTTTTGTTACAGTTAATGTTGTCGTGTTGCTCCTTGTGATACCATTTTCCGTATAGGATACTGTAGCGCTCTGTATCCCCAGATTATTATTGTTAAACCCTGTCACGGTATACCCATTTAAAATTGTTTTGTTAGTACCATCCTCATAACTTGCTGTGACAGTTATATTAGCATTTGTATACCTTTTGATTGTCTGAGAGGCAGGCGTTACTGATAGCCCTGTTAGATTTGGTAATACCGTAATCGTTACACTTTTCGATATCGTTATACCATTCTGTGAATAGGAAAATGTCACTGTTTTATTACCATAACCGGTTGTCCATCCTGTTCTCGTATACTCCAACGAAGTCAGGGTTTTTGTTGCACCGCTGGTATAAGTAAGCACTACTGTGTAGGAAGGTTCTGTGCCATTATAAACTGTTGGTGAAGATAGTGTCACAGTAAAGAATGACGGTATATTATCCTCCTGGACTGTCACTACTGTTGAACAGGTTTTGGTTCCTGTAGTCTTGGCATTAGTAACGAGTCCGGAATAGGTTAATGTAACCGTCTGGGTACCTGTCTGGTTTGGACTATACCCACTAACATTGCAGTTAACCGTACCTGTATGCCCATCTAGATAAGTTGCTGTTGCCGTAGTAACTATACTATTACCTTTTTTAACAGTCTGAGTGGGTAAAGATGCTATTAATGAAGTAACGACTGTACTACAAATAGGTGTATTATTTTCTTGCAATGAAATGGAATATCGGGTACCAGAAGCATCATAGACTGATTCACAATAATTATATTGATAAACCCATGAAATCGGTAAAGTTGACCTGTAATTATACGTGCAAAAAGCACACCCAAATGAAGTGTCATATCCATTAATAGCCTTAAGTTTATCAAGGCTTATTTCAAACCAACCTGAATAAGAGGATGATGTCCACCAGGATACAGGACCACCAAGATTATTAAATGCACTCAAACATGAATCCCACTTTGGGTTCGCCGTATATCCACCTGTAGATCCGCTGCTGCCAAACATGTATTTCAATGTATAATACGAAAAATAAGCACCAAAGTAATAGGAACTATTATAAGTTCCACAGTTCATAGGACTTGCCTCAATTCTCGGATCTAGATTGGACCATCCTTCATATAAAGTTACTTGCCCTGTTTCACCCATACAATATTTACAAACAATTGATACAACTCTTCTTTGATTGAAGTACATGACCCTTCCCCAATATGACTCAGCGATTGGGCCACCTTTTAAGATATAATTATTCTGTTGGATACAATTCCCGGTATGCTTATGACCTGCATAGCAATCATTCGTATGAGAATGTGTTGCAAAAAGAGATATTCCATTTCTTTCATCAGTTACTTGCCGGTCTGTCAAACCTAAAGATACTATACTCTTATTATCTGTTTCTGAAGTATTTGATGTGGGTTCTAATTGAAGTTCAGGTATTACATCTCCAACTGATACTTCCGATATTGTTTTCCCGGATACCGGATGCGATACTTCAATATTAATATCGTACAGCTCTCCTGTCTGATCCATCTGATAAATCAGATCGTCATACATATCCTGCGTAATGTAACCTTGATGCCTTGCGGTTTCAGTAAACTCGTCTGTATGTAAACATACAACATCATCTATCGTTTCGCTTTGAAGTTGTGCTAAGTACTGCAAAGGGAATAACATTACCAAGATGGCTGCCAATATCAAAGCAAATACCCTGCCAAACATTTCCATGTGAATAACCTTCCTTAATGATAATTTACTATCTCCCTTATGAGTCCAGCATTGAATTTAACCTCTCCTTTGTTAGGATAACTCTCAATTATTTTACTAAATTTCTTATAAGCAGTTTCATAGCTTGTTTTTTTCCCACTACACATTTCATAGCATATATTTACTCGGATCATATCAATACTTGTACTATTATGATTTAGAGTTTTCTTCACTTTATCATGTAACGCATTTATTTCAGAAATTGATTTATCCATTTTGATATACAAAAACAGCTTTTCAGATAGTATCGTTTCTCTTATGGCCTTGTTTCTACATCCATCTTCTATTTTCTCAATGCATTCAGCTGCCTTATACCATTTCCTAAGGTCCATATAGTAGTAACTTTCATACATCTTTTGCCAAGCTATGATTACGTTTGACAAATCAGCATTATCAGGTACTATGATGACCTCCTCAGGAAAGTCTTGATATGTTTTGCCATCTTGTATCTCTTTTAGTATTCGTAAATTTGAATAGTAGCTTTTTACTGCTTGCTGATCTTTTAATAAGTAATATGTATTCAAACCGTCGTTGTTTATTTTAGAATTACCTCTTGGTACAGTGTTGACGATTATACTAATAAATTCCATGAAGGAACATATCAGAAAGATTAAGCGAAGCTCTGCATTCATGTTTTCTCCGTGTAATGCGATCAGTAAAAATACCAACATCATTACTGTTTCAATCAAGATTCCGCCTATACTATATAACAAAAAGGAATTCTTCCTGTTTACTTCATAGCTTGGAGGATACATTAGGCATTGTCCAATTGAACCAGACATGAAGTATTTACTTATCTTGATTTTACCATTTTCATTAATAATGGTAATTCCATATAGCTGAAAGGATATCAGACTGAACCCGCTGATTTTACCAAAAAACAGATGCCCAAATTCGTGAAGAGGGACTAAGAACAGGAAATAGTATCCGATAATACTTCCATATACTACTGTAACTATGTAGATAAAATTCCCTGAAACAACTTGTTTATAAATGAACTCTCCTGTTATACACCATTTGCAAAACATAAATAAGCCCTTCCATTAACTCTTTCTCGAGTAAATAATAGTAAGGATTTCACCACCTTCTCCATATTGATACCTTTTTGTGTAATCAGATACTTCTATAAAGTAGTCCTTTATATTGTCAATACTGTATTCATCCTTATTGATGCGAACACCATCGATAACCATGTCATATTCAATCGGTTGAAGCATAGTTGCAATCAATTCCGCATAGGTTATAATCTCACGGTCAATAATCAGCTGTTGCTGATATATGACATCCTTCTTCAACTTCTCACGGGCGATGTTAAGTGCTGTTGTATAGGATCTGGCTTCATATCCCATAACCAGGAGTCCTGTACAGAATACCAAGACTGATACTATCATTCGTATCAGTTTATTCATGTCACTCATATCAATTTCCTCTCTGGCAGTAGGGTATCTACCCCTACTGCCATAATATCAAGGACTATTGTTGTTGGAATTTAACTCCTAAGATAATATCATTCGTATTTCTTACTATCTCCCCAATAAAAATTGCAGTTGGTTTTATATAATGAGGATCCGTAAAATTTTTGATACTCGTTATAGATTCACAATTGGTATAAGTATATTCAGCGCTAGATGTTTTCACATAAATATAGATAGGGGCTGACTCAGACAATGTATAATGATATGATATCCCTTAAGTAGATAAGGCAAATAACCAAAATCTACTTAGGGGGTATTTTTTATGTCCAAATCACCACACA
>FWWL01000883.1_pt1 | contig 78117 bp, 73 predicted proteins | sample 2228331 | NCBI WGS metagenome assembly FWWL01 (sample SAMEA103939775, study PRJEB20133) | metagenome | reverse complement strand
CTGATCCGCGCCACCCGCGAGCACGCCGAGCTGACCGTCGGCGCATCCCCGCGCGCCGCCGTGCTGCTCGCCGGGGCCGCGCGCGCGCGCGCCGCGCTGGAGGGGCGCAGTTACGTGATCCCCGATGACGTCAAGGCGCTCGCCGTGCCGGTGCTGCGCCACCGCCTGACGCTCTCCCCCGCCGCCGAGATCGAGGGCCGCAACATGGAGGCGCTGGTCGCCGATCTGGTCGAAGCGACCGAGGCGCCCCGCTGAGGTGCTGCGCGTCCTGCGCCTTGTCCTCGGCTTTCTGCTGCGTCCGCTGCGGCCGCTGCTGATCGTCGCGCCGACCGAGCGGGCGGCGTGGATGGCGGCGGCGCTCGCCCCGCTGGCCTTGCTGCTGGCGACGACACAACCGGGGGCATGGATTGTCGCGCCGGCGATGGTGGCGGCGCTGTTGGGGCTGATCGTGGTCGACGCCCTGCTCGCGGGGCGGCTCGAGGCGTGGGAGCTGCGCACTGCCGAGGATGTCGAGGTCGGCCAGCCCAGCGACCTCACCGTCACCGCCCGCTTCGCCAAACGCCGCCCCTCGCGCGTCGAGGCCGCGCTCTCCTGTGACCCGCGCCTCGCGCCCGAGGGCCGGATCGTGGTCACCCTCGCCCCCGGGGCGGATGGCACGCAGTGGCAAGGCACCACCACGCTCACCCCCGTTCGGCGCGGCACCGCGGCGGTCGAGCGCGCATGGATGCGCTGGCAAGGGCCGTGGCATCTCGGCGCCCGGCAGGTCGATTACCCGCTGGGCCGCGAGGTGCGCATCTGGCCCGATCTGTCGCCGGTGCGCTCGCCCGATTTGCAGACCTTCCTGCGCAATGCCCAGATCGGCCTCATCAACCGCCGCATCCGGGGCGAGGGCACGCAGTTCGAGGCCCTGTCCGAGTACGAACCCGGTATGGACCGCCGCCGCATCGACTGGAAGGCGAGCGCGCGCCACACCCGCCTCTACGCCCGCGAGAACGAGAGCGAGCGCAACAACCAGATCGTCTTCGCCTTCGACTGCGGGCAGGCGATGTGCGAGCCGGTCGACGGCTTGCCGCGCATCGACCGCGCGGTCTCGGCGGCGCTGACCTGCGGCTATGTGGCGCTGAAGGGCGGGGACAAGGTCGCGCTGTTCGGCTTTGCCCGGCGGCCGCAGATCATCACCCCCTTCATCGGCGATGCGCGCAGCTTTCACCGGCTGCAATCGGCGGCGGCGGGGCTGGATTACGAGCCGGTCGAGCCCAATTTCACCCTCGCGCTTGCCACCCTGACCGCGCGGCTCAAGCGCCGCTCGCTGGTGGTGGTGTTCTCCGACTTCACCGATCCCACGGCGGCCGAACTGATGGTCGAAAGCCTCGGACGGCTGGTGAAGAAGCATCTGGTTCTGTTCGTCACCATGGCCGACAGCGAGGTCGAGGAACTGATCACCGCGCCGCCGGGCGACATCGCCACGCTCGCCCGCTCGGTCACTGCCGACAGCCTTGCCCAGCAGCGCAAGCTGGTGCTGACCCGTCTGCGGCGGCTGGGGATCGATGTGCTCGAAGCCCCTTGGGAAAGCATCGGCCCGCGCCTGATCGACCGCTATCTGGCGATCCGCAACAGCGAGGCGATAGGATGACGAGGGGCGCATGAAGGCACCGATCATCTCCTCATGGTTCGGCCGCGGCACGGTCGCCGCGCCGCCCGATATCGAAAGCGCGGCGCTGCGCTCCGACCGCTTCCGGCTGGAGCGCGAGGGCGAGTGGCGGCGGTTGGAGGATATCATCGCCCGGATGGAGCGGCGCGGAATGCGGCGCATCGCGGACGAGGATCTGATGGCGCTTCCCGCGCTCTATCGCACCGCCGCCTCCTCGCTTTCGGTGGCGCGCGAAACCTCGCTCGACGCGGCGACGCTCGCCTATCTCGAGGCGCTGGTGCAGCGCGCGTGGTTCCAGGTCTATGGCCCGCGCATGGGCTTCGTGCGCTGGCTGCGCGGGTTCCTGATGGGGGGATGGAGCCGCGCGGTGCGCGCCTTGTGGCTCGACATCTGCATCGCGCTGTTCGCGATGGTGGCGGGCACCATCGTCGGCTGGCTGCTCGTGGCGCAGGACGAGGCGTGGTATTACCGCCTCTTCCCCGCCAGTCCGGGCGAGCCGCGCGTGCCGGGCGCGAGCCGCGAACAATTGCTCTCGGTGCTGGCGACCGAGGAGAACGCCTCGGGCCTGTCGGCCTTTGCCGCACAGCTGTTCAGCAACAACTCCGCGGTCTGCATCCTCGCCTTTGCGCTGGGCTTCGCCTTCGGCATCCCCTCGCTGCTGCTGCTGGTGCACAACATGGCGCTGCTGGGCGCGCTGCTGTGGCTTTATGACGGGCAGGGGATCGCGGTGGAGCTGGCCGCGTGGCTCAGCGTTCACGGCACGACCGAGCTGTTCGGCATCCTGCTGTCTGGCGCGGCGGGGCTGCATATCGGGCGGGCGATGGCCTTTCCCGGCAGGCTGCCGGTGCTGGAGGCCGCCGGAGCCGCCGGACGGCGCGCGGCGGTGGTGATGGTGGGCGTGGTGATCATGATGATCGTTGCAGCCCTGCTCGAAGCCTTCCCGCGCCAGCTGGTCGAAGGCACGCAGAACCGCTTTATCCTCGGGGGCACGATGCTGCTGTTCTGGCTCAGCTACTTCTTCCTCTACCGCCCGGCCCCTCCGGCTGAAAGCGGGGCGGCATGAGCAGGAAATCCGTCGCCCCTCCCGCAGACCGCCGGGCGCGCACCATGATCACGCCCGAAGGCCTTGCGCTGCCCGTCACCATCGCCCCGCGCGCCAGCCGCGCGGGTGCGCTGATCATCGACGTGATGATCATCGTGTTCGGACTGTTCGTCTTTCAGACCGTGATGCAGTGGATCGCGGGCGGCCTGCTGGACAGCACCGGCTTCGATCTCGAACGCGGCGAGACCGGGGCCTTCGAATTCCTGATAATCCTCTTCGCGCTGGTCGCGTTCGTCACCTGGTATGGCTATTTCCTGATACAGGAACTGGGGCCGCGCGGAGCGACGCTGGGCAAGCGGATCGTCGGCATCCGCATCGCCGCGCGCGGTGGGGCGCGGCTCACCCCCGAAGCGGTGATCGCGCGCAACCTGCTGCGCGATATCGAGATTTTCTATCCGCTCATCACGCTGGTCGTGCTGCTGGTGATGGCCAACACCGGGCAGGATATCGGCATCCTCGGCTGGGTTGCGGCGGGCTGGTTCGCGCTGTTCCTGCTGTTCCCCTTCTTCAACCACGACAGCTTGCGCGCGGGCGACATCGTTGCGGGCACCTGGGTGGTCGATCGCCCGCGCACCAGGCTGGCGCAAGTGCTCAGCACGCAGGGCGCCGCCGCCGCCAACGGGGCGAGCGAGGTCACCGGCGCGCGCTACGATTTCGGCGAGGCCGAACTGTCGGTCTATGGCGAGAAGGAGCTGCAAACGCTCGAGCGGATGCTGCGCGATGCCCAGCCCGATGCGCTGAAGGCGGTCCACGCCGCGATTTGCCGCAAGATCGGCTGGGATCCGGGCGCGGGCGACGAGCGGGCGTTCCTCGAAGCCTTCTATGCGCAACTCCGCGCCAAGCTGGAAGGCGACATGCGGTTCGGCAAGCGCAAGGCGGACAAGCACTCATGACCATGGATCGACGCTTCTTCATCGGTGGCAGCCTCGCGCTGGGGGCCTCGGCCTGCATCCCGCCCGACCAGAGCCCGTTGGGGCGGCTGATGGCGGAGCTGCGGATCATCGAGGCGGCAGGTGACGGCACGCTCGGGGTGGAGCTCTACAACACCGCCACCGGGCAGTCCGTGGGCATCAACAGCGACCGGCGCTTTGGCATGGCCTCCACCTTCAAGCTTTCGCTCGCGGCCCTGCTGCTGCAACGCCATGCGGCGGGCACGGTGGATGCTGACTGCCGGGTGACATGGAGCGAGGCCGATCTGCTCGCCTACGCCCCCTATACCCGCGAGCGGATCGCCACGGGCGCAAGCCTGCGCGAGCTGGCGCGGGCAGCGCAGGTCGTGTCGGACAACACCGCGGCCAATATCCTCCTGCGCGAACTCGGCGGCCCGGCGGCGCTCACCGCGTTCTGGCGCAGCATCGGCGACGAGGTCAGCCGCCTCGACCGGATCGAGCCCGAACTCAACATCGTGCCCCCAACCGAATTCCGCGACACCACCACGCCCGCCGCAATGGCGCGCAACGTCGCGAAGCTCATCTATGGCGATGTGCTGCCGGAAGCCGAGCGGGCGGAATTGCGGGGCTGGATGATCGCCACCGAAACCGGCCTCACCCGGGTGCGGGCGGGCCTGCCCGAAGGCTGGGCCGCGGGCGACAAGACCGGCATCAGCGGGCTGGTCGGCACGGAAGGCAATTACAACGATATCGGGTTTGCGGAGGGGCCGAAGGGCGAGGGGCCGATCACCTTCGCCTGCTATTTCCGCGCGCGCGGCCCGGCGGAAACGATGAAAGCCCGCGCCGATCTGACGCTCTCGCGCATCGGCCGCATCATCAAGGAATTCGCCGAGCCGGAGCGCGGCTTGCCGCTGGTGGGGAAGCTGTATTGACTTGCTCCCCCTCCCCTTGAGGGGAGGGGGTCGGGGGGTGGGGGCTCCCACCTCAGATAGGGCGCCCCCCATCCCCAACCCCTTCCCCGAGGGGAAGGGGCCTTAGTGATCCGGCGTGCCCGACGCGCGTTCCTCGCCGCCGAAGATCGCCACTTCGTTCAGCCCGGCGCTGGTCGCGCGGCCGCGATACATTCCGGTGGTGTTGAAGCTGAAGATCGCATCGCCCGCGGGCGTGACGAGGATCACCCCGCCATCGCCGCCGAGCTCTTTGACGTCGGCCATGACATCATCGGCCGCTCGTTGTGGTAACGTCCTATATCCAGAATAGATTCTCGCTGCCAATTCCGCTGCTGCGGCCGGATCGTCTAATGTTTGGCTGAGCTGTTTCTCAGTAAAAGCAGCGTAGGCTTCCGCGTCTTTGATCCCCCCAGCTCGCAGCCGCGCACAAATCTCGTGCGCCACGCCGACCCGCAGGAAGTACTCCCCCCACCCCGTCGCCGACACTGCACATGCGCGGTTATCCGCATAGGTTCCAGCGCCGATCACCGGCGCGTCGCCGACGCGGCCCCAGCGCTTGCCGGTCATCCCGCCGGTCGAGGTGCCCGCCGCCATGTTGCCCTTCTGGTCGAGCGCCACTGCGCCCACCGTGCCGAACTTGTGATCGACATCCAGCGCCGAGAGCTTCTCCGCCTTCATCCGCTCCAGCGCCTCGCGCCGCGCTGGCGTGGCGAAATATTCGGGCGGGGTGACGGCAAAGCCCTTTTCCGCCGCAAAGGCCTCCGCGCCCGCGCCCATCAGCATCACGTGCTCGCTCTGGGTGCGGACCGTGTCGGCGAGCAGGATTGGGTTCTTCACCGTCTTCACCCCCGCCACCGCGCCCGCAGAGCGGTCCCGCCCGTCCATGATCGAGGCGTCGAGCTCGTTCGTCCCGTCCCAGGTGAACACCGCGCCCTTGCCGGCGTTGAACAGCGGCGAATCCTCCATGATGATGATCGCGGCCTTGATCGCGTCCATCGCATCGCCGCCCTCGGCAAGGATCTTCGACCCCGCATCCAGCGCCCGCTGCAAATCCGCCTCGTAAGCCGCGCGCTTTTCCGGCGTCATCGCCTTGGGATCGAGCGTGCCTGCCCCCCCGTGGATCGCCAGCGACCAGCGCGCCTGTTCGGGGGCGGCCTCCTCGGCAAGCGCAGGTTGAGACAGGAGGGCGAGCGCGACGGCGGCGATGAGCTTCTTCATGGCGGAGAGGTGTAACGCGCCGCTCGCCGTTTCGCCAGCTTAACAGCGCGCCCGCCCCGCGCTACGGCAAACGCGATGATCTACCGACCCGCCACCCTCGCCGATGCCCCGGCCCTCGCCAAGCTGGGCGAGGACACCTTCGTCGCCGCCTTCGGCCACCTCTACACGCCCGAAGACCTCGCGGCCTTCCTCGCCGAAGTGCACGGCCCCGGCCCGGTCGGAGAGGAAATCGCGGGAACGGAATGCACCCATCGTCTGGTCGAAAATCAGGGCAGGCTGGTCGCCTATTGCAAGCTGCGCCATCCCAGCCACTACACGTCCTATTCCGATGCGCGCGATCCGATCGAACTCGGCCAGCTCTATTGCCTGCCGACCCACACCGGCCACGGCATCGGCGCCAAGCTGATCGACTGGGCGCTCACCCAAGCCCGCGCGGGCGGGCACGATGCGGTTCTGCTTAGCGTCTATGCGGAAAACTTCGGCGCACAGCGCTTCTACCAGCGCTATGGCTTTGCCAAGATCGCCGACATCACCTTTCGTGTGGGCGAACAGCTCGATGCGGAGTATCTCTACGAATTGAAACTGTAACCCACGAGGGAGAGCGACATGAGCGAATTCGGCTTCAGCAGCACCACAGACGAGGTGCTGGCGGGCATCGACCTGTCGGGGCGGACGGTCTTTGTCACGGGTGCGAATTCGGGGCTGGGGCAGGAAACCGCGCGCGCGATGGCGGCGCGCGGCGCGCATGTCATCATGGCGGGGCGTAATCAGGGCAAGCTGGATGAAGCCGTGGCGGCGATCCATGGCGCACACCCCAAGGCACAGCTCGATACGCTGGCAGTCGATCTCGGCAATCTCGAGAATATCCGCGCTGCCACCTCGCGCGCGCGGCAACGCTTCGCCAAGATCGACATCCTCATCAACAATGCCGGCGTGATGGCCACCCCGTTCCTGCACACGGCCGACGGGTTCGAGATGCAGCTGGGCACCAACCACTTCGGCCATTTCGCGCTGACCGGCGAACTCTTCCCGCTGATCGAGCGCGGGCATCTGAAGCGCATCGTCAACCTCTCAAGCCGCGGACACCATTTCAGCCCGGTGGATTTCGACGACCCGCATTTTACCGCCCGCGCCTATGACCCCTGGATCAGCTACGGCCAGTCCAAGACCGCCAACGTGCTCTTCACCGTGGGTCTGGAGGAGCGTTTCGCGGTGCTCGGCATCCATGCCTATGCGGTGCATCCGGGCGGGATCCAGACCAATCTCGGCCGTCACATGACCCCGGAAATGACCGAGGCGCTGATGGCGCGCATCACGTCGCGCGATGGCGACTTCGCGTGGAAGACCATCCCGCAGGGCGCGGCGACCAGCTGCTGGGCGGCAACCGCGCCCGCGCTGGAGGGCAAGGGCGGGGTCTATTGCGAGGATTGCCACGTCGCCGAAGTGGACGACGAATCCGCCAAGGGCGGGGTGCGCTCCTACGCGCTGAACCGCAGCTATGCCGAACGCCTCTGGGCGATGAGCGAGGAGGCGACCGGGGTGCAATACCCCAGCTAATCCGCCACGAATTCTGCCAGCAAGCGCAAGGCATCCTTGGCCTCGCGGGTGGGGAGGATCGCCATGAACACGTGCGGCGCGCCCTCGTATTCGTAGAGCTTCGCATCGACCCCGGCGGCGCGCAGCCTGGCGAGGAATGTGCGCGAATCGACGATGAAGATGTCGTGCCGCCCGGTCCAGATCCGGGTCGGCGGCAGTGCGCTGAGCGCCTCGGCGGGCGCGTAGAGCGGGCTGACGGCAGGATCGTCCATCGCCCTGCCTTCCGCCACCAGCGCCCCGCAGGCGCGCAGCGTGCCGATCTTGAGCATCACGTCATGCGGCTCGACCGCGGCGATGGCCGGATCGGCAAGGCCAAGATCGAGCCACGGCGCGAACAGCGCGAGCTTGCCCGGCTGCGCGCCGCCCGCCGCGACCAGCCGCAGCGCAAGTGCCAGCGCCATGTGCCCGCCCGCAGAATCGCCATTGAGGATGATCCGCGCCGGATCGTGCCGCACGGCGATCTCGGCCCACACTGCATCGGCTAGCGCATCCTGCGCGGCATAGCTCGCCTCTGGCACCACGGGATAAAGCGGCACGGTCACGCTCACCCCGCATCGCTTCACCATTGCGGCGACCAGCGGCCAGTGCACCTTGAACATCGGCCGCACGAAGCCGCCGCCGTGGAAATAGATCATGTGCCACGGGGCGGGGCCCGCCTTGGGGTGCAGCGTCACCACTTTGTGGCCGAGCAGCTCGCGCTCTTCGACCGTGAACCGCTTGCGGAACCCTTCGGGCATCGGCGCATCGCGCGGCAGGGTGCGCCCTCGCATCGCCTGATCGAACCCCGCCGCGTCGAGCGGGAAGACCGGCTCCTGCCTCTTCACCAGCCACTTGATCGCGCGCATCAGCAGGCTCGGCGCGGGCGAGCGCAGTTCGGTGGCGGTGTCGGTCAGCACGGTCTCTCCCCTTGGCCCCATGCAGAGTGCCGCGCGCCGGGGCCAAGTCAAGCGCGCGCTTGTCATTGCCGCGTCCCGGTTTGGCGACTATATGCCGCCCCATGTCTTCCATTCGGCCCTGGCGCACAATCGAACGGCGCAAATCGCGTCAGATCATGGTGGGGAATGTCCCCGTGGGCGGCGATGCGCCGATCACCGTGCAGACCATGACCAACACGCCGACCGAGGACGTGAAGGCCACGCTCGACCAGATCCGCCGCTGCGAGGAAGTGGGCGCGGACATCATCCGCGTGTCCTGCCCGACCGAGGAATCGACGCGCGACTTCAGGAAGATCACGAAGGCTGCGCGCATCCCGATCGTCGCCGACATCCACTTCCATTACAAGCGCGCGCTCGAAGCGGCGGACGCTGGCGCGGCGTGTCTGCGCATCAACCCGGGCAATATCGGCTCGGCGAGCCGCGTTGCCGAAGTGGTGCGCGCCGCCAAGGCCAATGGCTGCGCGATCCGCATCGGGGTGAACGCCGGGAGCCTCGAGAAAGACCTGCTCGAGAAGTATGGCGAGCCCTGCCCCGAAGCGCTGATCGAAAGCGCATTGGATCACATCAAGCTGCTGCAGGACCACGATTTCCACGAATACAAGGTGGCGGTGAAGGCCTCCGACGTGTTCCTCGCGGTCGCGGCCTATCACGGCCTTGCCGAGACGGTCGATTGCCCGCTGCATCTCGGCATCACCGAGGCGGGCGGGCTGATCGGCGGCACCGTAAAGTCGAGCATCGGCATCGGCAGCCTGCTGTGGGCAGGCATCGGCGACACGATCCGCGTCAGCCTCTCGGCCGAGCCCGAGCAGGAGATCAAGGTCGGCTTCGAGATGCTCAAGGCATTGGGCCTGCGCACCCGCGGCGTTCGCGTGGTCTCCTGCCCTTCCTGTTCGCGGCAGGGTTTCGACGTAATCCGCACCGTCGAGACGCTCGAAAAGCGGCTCGAACACATCAAGACCCCGATGAGCCTTTCGGTGCTCGGCTGCGTGGTCAACGGCCCCGGCGAAGCGCGCGAGACCGATATCGGCCTCACCGGCGGGGGCAATGGCAAGCACATGGTCTATCTCTCGGGCCTGAAAGCCCACGCGATCGACGACGAGGCGATGCTCGATCACATCGTCAAGCTGGTCGAGGAAAAGGCCGCCGCGATCGAAGCGGGCGAGGCCACCGCCTTCGATCCCCACGCGACGCCGCAGCAACCGGCAGAAGCCGCAGAGTGATCCGCGCCGCGATTGCCGGACTGCTGGCACTGGCGCTCGCCGCTTGCGCCACGGTGCCGTCTCCCTCCGCCCACCCCGAAGCGCGGCCCTATCTTGCCGAAGCCGACGCTGCTGCCGATGTCGACGCCGCGCTCGCCCGCGCCGCCGCCAGCGGCAAGAAGGTTCTGCTGGTGATGGGCGGCGATTGGTGTCACGATAGCCGCGCGCTCGCCGGGTGGCTCGAAACCCCGCGTTTTGCCGCGCTGACCGCCGAACGCTACGAAGTCGTCTATGTCGACGTCGGCGTGCCGCAGACCGGCGCGGGCCGCAATCTCGATATCGCCCGGCGCTTCGGCCTCGACGAATTCCCCGGCACGCCTGCGCTGCTGGTGCTGACTGCCGAGGGCGAGCTGATGAACCGCGACACCGCCGCCAGCTGGCGCAACGCCGCCAGCCGCAGCGAGGATGCAATCTACACGGAGCTTGAGACGCTCTCCAAGGCGCCTGCCCCGTGATCGAAGCCCTGCTCCTCGCCCTCGCCCTCGGCATGGACGCCTTTGCCGTCGCGCTCACCCAGGGCGCGCGGTTTCGGCCGGGGCCAGCGGGCGGGCTGGCGATTGCGCTGACCTTCGGGGTGTTTCAGGCGGTGATGCCGCTGATCGGCTGGGGGATCGGGGCGTTTGCGCTGTCTTACGTCGAATCCGTCGATCACTGGATCGCCTTCGGCCTGCTCGCCTTTCTCGGGGTGCGGATGCTGGGCGGCCATGTCGGCGAGGACGAGGCCGCGCGCAGGCTTACCGGCATCACGCTGCTGGTGGCGGGGGTGGCGACCAGTATCGATGCGCTGGCGGCGGGGATCACCCTGCCCACCCTTGGCGTGAAACCGCTGGTGGCGGCGGGTCTGGTCGGGCTCGTCACCTTCGCGATGAGCGTCGCCGGAGTCGTGCTGGGCCGCCGCGCGGGCGACCACGGCGGCACCTGGGCCGAGCGTGCGGGGGGCGTGATCCTGATCGGGCTGGGCGTGAAAATCCTCGCCGAACATTCGGGCTGGCTGTGAGGCTGTCCTACAGCCGCTGATGCTGGCATGGTGCCGCGCATGAGCCCGCTGCTGCCCTCGCTTGGACGCCTTCGCAACCGCAGCCCCTTTCGGCCCGTAATTTTGAGTCCTGGACAGTGTCTCATCTGTCTCCAACAGACAGGAACAGGCCCGCGAACCTGAATGCTGCACGTCGTTCACCACGCTGATTACATGGCCCCGCGCCCCGAACGCGGCACCTTCCGATTCGACAAGTATTACCTCGTGATGGAGGAATTGCGTGCGAGTGGCGCAGCCATAACCGAACACGCGCCCGAACCGATGCCGCGCCAATGGCTCGAAGCTGTGCACTGCCCCGACTATGTCGACGAGGTGTTCCGCGCCCAAGTGCCCCGCGCCAAGGAACGGCGCATCGGCTTTCCCGTCACCCCCGCAATCCGCGACCGCGTGCGCCATACCAATGGCGGCACCTGGCTCGCCTCGCAATTGGCGATGCGCCACGGCTATGCCGCCAACTCCGCTGCGGGCAGCCACCACGCGCTGCATGATACGGGCGCGGGCTATTGCGTGTTCAACGACCTCGCCGTCACCGCCAACCGCCTGATCGCGGAACGCCGTGCGGGCCGCGTGCTGATCGTCGACCTCGACGTGCATCAGGGCGACGGCACCGCCAGCCTCACCGCCGGGCGCGAGGACATCTTCACCCTCTCGCTCCATGCCGAGAAGAACTTCCCCGTCAGGAAAGCGCGCTCCAGCCGCGATATCGGCCTGCCCGACGGGGTGGACGATGATGGCTACATGGCGGTGCTGACCCGCCACCTGCCCGAAGTTTTCGCCGAGTTCGCGCCCGATTTCGTGCTCTATCAGGCGGGTGTCGATCCGCACCGCGACGACAAGCTCGGGCGGCTTGCGCTGAGCGACGCAGGCCTTGCCGCGCGCGACCGTTTCGTGATCGCCGAAGCGCGCCGCCGCGGCCTCCCCGTCGCCAGCGCGCTGGGCGGAGGCTATGGCGACGATCCGCGCCTCGTCGCCGCGCGCCACGCCGCCTCGATGCTGGCGATGGCCGAGGAGAATACCGCGTTTTCCGCACCTCCCTCCACGAGTTGAGGCCTGCATGCGATGAACCGTTATAGCCGTTATTGGGAACGCAAGGTCACAGGTTTAGGTTGTGACCCAATGAAGCGGCGCGATATTCTGAAGGGCACTCTGGCAGTCGGGGCGGCGCTTGCGCTTCCCGCACGCGCCTTCGCCTCGGTAGCCGCGGGCGGCCCGCGCGATCGCATCCTGTTCGACATCGCCCGGCGCGAGTTGATGCGGGCGGGCAATGCGATCTGGAAGACCGACATCGTCGGCATCGCCGATTTCGGGCTGCATTCGGCCAAGCCGCGGTTCCACTTCGTCAACTTGGAACGCGGCGAGGTGCGCTCGCACCATGTCAGCCACGGCACCGGGTCCGACCCGCAGCACGATGGCTGGCTCAAGCAGTTCAGCAACACCGAAGGCTCCAACGCCACCAGCCGCGGGGCCTATGTCACGTGGGAGTGGTACAAGGGCCGCTACGGCACCTCGGTGCGTCTCGGCGGGCTCGACCCCAGCAATGACGCCGCGCTGCAACGCTACATCGTGATGCACCGCGCCGACTATGCCGAGCCTGACCACCTTGCCAGATGGGGCCGCATGGGCCGCTCCAACGGCTGCTTTGCGATGGGCAGCGAGCAGTTCCGCGAGGCGCTGCTGCACCTGTCGGGCGGGCGGCTGCTGTTCGCGGATTCGCTGGGGCTGGAGGAAGACGGCAGCATCCAGCCGGTGCCCGACCTCGCGATGATCGAGCGCGCCCCGCTCGACCTCGCCCCGCGCCCCTCGATCAGCGAATATTGACGCGGTTTCCTACACGCGGCGCATGACGTAATGAGCGCTGCGGCACACCTGTCCCGCCCGCTCTTTGCCCCTGTCAGTCAGTGCCTCAGGTGTCCTGAAGGTCATCCTCGATCACGATCACCTCGTCGGTCGGCACGCTGGAGCGATTGCGCACGCGCGGCTTGTCAAGGCTGGCGAGCACCTTGGTGTCGCGGCCGTAAATGTCCTTGAAGGTCGCCATCTCGCCGTTGATGTCGGTCGCCATGGTGAAATAGGTGATGTAGGCCGGGAACTGCTTTTCGAGCATCACCTTGGTGTACTTGCCCGAATCCGCGATTGCCACCGCTTCTTCCTTGCTTGCGCCCTTGCCGAGGATCGCCATCGTCATCGCCAGTTCGAGCGCCCGCTCGGTGCGCACGCAGCCGTGCGACAGCGCGCGGAAATCATTGGCGAACAGGTGGCGCGAAGGCGTGTCGTGGAAGAAGATCGCGTGCTCGTTGGGCATTTCGAGCTTCATCCGGCCGAGCGAATTGCCCGGCCCCGGCTGCTGCACCACGGTGACATAGCCATTCGCGCCCTTGGTCGCGACATAGCCGTTGCGCTTGCCCCACGCCGGATTGGCGAGCACCTTCGCGCCCAGCCCCTCGCCCTTGACGATCGATTGCGGCACCGTCCAGGTCGGGTTGAAGACCACGCCTTCGACCATCTCCGCCAACTGCGGGGTGGCAGTACGCCCCGGCTTGCCGACGATGGTGCGATAGCTGCGGATGATCTTGTTCTTCACCGTCAGCCGCAGCTGGAATTCGGGCACGTTGGTGATGAGATACTGCGCGCCCAGATCGCGCTGGAGCCAGCGCCAGCGGTCCATATTGGCGCGGATCAGCTTGCGGCGCGCGGTCTGCCCGTCGGACGTCGCTGCCAGTTCTGCCTTCAGCCGGGCGTAATCGGGGTGGGTGGGGTTGAGCTTCATCAGCGCGCCCGCGATGTCGCCGCTCGCCAGCGCTTCGGCCATGACTGTGCCCGCCGGAAACAGGTCGCGGTCGGGGTCGATCACGAACCACTGCTCACGCGCTTCCATCGGGGTGCGCCCGTCGCGCAAGTCCTCGACCAGCCACACGAAGCTTTGCGAGGCAAGCTCGTTCAGTTCCTTCGACGGGCCCGAGGCCAGCGCGACCTTGAGCGGTTCGAGATCGTAATCCTTGGGGTCGAGCCCTTCGGCGCCGATCCCCTCGATCACCGCGACGAGGCGCGCGGCCTGCCCCACGGTCCAGTTCTGGACGAGCGGCGCCATCGTCTCCGCGCCCTGCACCACCGGCTCGGACACGGTCTGGCCGAAGGTTTCGGCGACAGACGCGCGGGGCGGCGGCATCTGTCCCCGCGCCGGGCCGCCTTGCAGGGCAGCTTCGGGATCGGCACGCACCGACTGGGCGGGCGCGGCGGTTTCCTGCGCCAGCGCCGCGCTTGCCACCAGCGCCGCCACCGCCACTCCGCCTGCCAACTTGCCCGCAAATCTCATTGTCACTCTTGCCTTTTCATCCTGCGCCGCGTGGAACTGCGGTCGCTTGTCGTCGCCCCGCCATCATACAGGCAGCGGCGCGCCCCTATCAACCACCTTCGCTTTCGCCGCGATTAATATGCGCAGGCGTGACCTTGCGCGCACAGCCGCCTATGGAGCCCGCCATGCCGCCGCGCCATCACACCCTGCTGCCTTTTGCCGCGGCGCTTGCTGGGGTCGGGTTCCTGTCGCTGATGGACGCCTTCATGAAAGAGGCCGCGTTGCTGACCGGGGCCTACACCGCCACCGTGCTGCGCGCCTTCATCGGCGCGGCGATCATCGCCCCGGTGTGGCTCGCCCGCGCGCCCGCCATGCCGAGCCGCGCGGTGTGGAAGCTGCATTGGGAGCGCGGACTGGTATCGGCCTTCATGGCGCTCAGCTTCTTCTACGCGCTCACCAAGCTGCCGCTGGCCGAGGCCATCGCCCTGTCCTTCATCGCCCCGCTGATCGCGCTCTACCTCGCCCGCGTGCTGCTGGGCGAGGCGATCAGCCGCAAGGCGATCCTGGCCAGCCTGCTGGGCTTTGCGGGAACACTTGTGATCGTCGGCGGGAGGATCGGCACGGGCCGCTTCGACGATGAGACCGCGCTGGGGGTGGCGGCGCTGTTCGTCTCGGCGCTGCTCTATGCCTACAACTTCATCGTCATCCGGCGGCAGGCGCAGGTCGCCGGGCCGCTGGAGATCGCGACCTTCCATTCGGGCATTGGCGGCGTGGTGCTGCTGAGCCTTGCCCCGTTTCTGTGGGAGACCCCGGCCACCGCGGCGCTGCTGCCGCTGGCGGTGGCGGGCGCGCTGACCGTGGCGGGATCGCTCGCCATCGCCTTCGCCTATGCCCGCGCGCCCGCCAGCGTGCTGGTGCCGACCGAATATTCGGGCTTTGTCTGGGCGGCGGGCTTTGGCTGGCTGTTCTTCCGCGAGCCGGTGACCTGGCCGACGCTCGCCGGGACCGCGCTGATCGTCACCGGCTGCTGGCTCGCCACACGGCCCGCGCGGCCCGAGCGGGTGGCTGCAATCTAAGACGATTGACGCAGGGGAAGCCCCCTTGACCTCGCGCGCGCAGCAGCGCAGGAGCCCCATCACATACCGCGCCCTTGGTGGATCGGGGGCGGGCCAATCGAAAGGACGCACACCCCCATGACCGCAATCGGCCAGGATTCGCTCGGCACCCGCCAGATGCTTGACGTGAACGGCAAGCAATACGCCTATTACTCGCTGGCCAAGGCCGCCGAACAGCTCGGCGACATCAGCAAGCTGCCGATTTCGATGAAGGTGCTGCTCGAAAACCTGCTCCGCTTCGAGGACGGCGGCTTCACCGTCGGCGCCGAGCACATTCAGGCGATCGTCGATTGGCAGAACAACCCCGCCACTGGCGAGGAAATTCAGTACCGCCCGGCGCGCGTGCTGCTGCAGGACTTTACCGGCGTGCCCTGCGTGGTCGATCTGGCCGCGATGCGCGACGCGATCAAGCAGCTTGGCGGCGACACCGCCAAGATCAACCCGCTGGTCCCCGTCGACCTTGTCATCGACCACTCGGTGATGGTCGACGAATTCGGCCACCCCAAGGCGATGGAAGCCAACATGGCGCTCGAATACGAGCGGAACGCCGAACGCTACGACTTCCTCAAGTGGGGCTCCAAGAGCTTCAAGAACTTCACCGCCGTGCCCCCGGGCACCGGCATCTGCCATCAGGTGAACCTCGAATATATCGGCCGCGGCGTGTGGTCTTCCGAGGGGCCGGACGGCACGATGGTCGCCTATCCCGACACCTGCGTCGGCACCGACAGCCACACCACCATGATCAACGGCATGGGCGTGCTGGGCTGGGGCGTCGGCGGGATCGAGGCCGAGGCCGCCATGCTCGGCCAGCCGGTTTCGATGCTGATTCCCGAAGTCGTCGGCTTCTATCTCGAAGGCGCGATGGCCGAAGGCGTGACCGCCACCGATCTGGTGCTGACCTGCGTGCAGATGCTGCGCGAAGTCGGCGTGGTGGGCCGCTTCGTCGAATTCTACGGCCCCGGCGTTGCCAACCTCACTCTCGCTGACCGCGCCACCATCGCCAACATGGCCCCCGAATATGGCGCGACCTGCGGCTTCTTCGGCATCGACGACAAGACCATCGAATACCTGCGCCTCACCGGCCGCAGCGAAGAAAGCATCGCGCTGGTCGAAGCCTATGCCAAGGCACAGGGCATGTGGTTCGATCCGGCGAACGTGCCGGTCTTCACCAAGACGCTCAGCCTCGACATGGCCGCGGTCGTCCCCAGCCTCGCCGGGCCCAAGCGTCCGCAGGACAAGGTCGTGCTGCAGGAAGTGGACGAGCTGTTCAATTCCGATCTCGCCAAGGTCTACGGCAAGTCCGCGCCCGCGCGCGTCGGCGTGGAAGGCAAGGACCACGACATCGGTGACGGCGACGTGGTGATCGCCGCGATCACGTCGTGCACCAACACCTCCAACCCCGACGTGCTGATCGCCGCGGGTCTGGTCGCCAAGAAGGCCAACGAGCGCGGCCTCAAGCCCAAGCCCTGGGTCAAGACCTCGCTCGCGCCCGGATCGCAGGTGGTCACCGACTACCTCGTCAAGTCGGGCCTGCAGGAGCATCTCGATGCGACCGGCTTTGACCTTGTCGGCTATGGCTGCACCACCTGCATCGGCAATTCCGGGCCTCTGGCCGCGCCGATCAGTGCCGCGATCAACGGCAACGACATCGTCGCCGCCTCGGTCCTGTCGGGCAACCGCAACTTCGAAGGCCGCGTCAGCCCCGATGTGCGCGCCAACTTCCTCGCCTCGCCGCCGCTGGTTGTGGCCTATGCGCTGAAGGGCACCGTCACCGAGGACATCACCACGACCCCGATCGGGCAGGACCAGAACGGCAACGACGTGATGCTCGCCGACCTGTGGCCCTCGAACGCCGAGATCGCCGCGCACCGCGCCGCCAATATCGACCGCTCGATGTTCGTGAGCCGTTACGCCAACGTCTATGACGGTGACGAGCACTGGCAGGCGATCACGGTGGAACCGTCCGACACCTACCAGTGGCGCGCCGGATCGACCTATGTCGCCAACCCGCCCTATTTCGAGGGCATGACCATGACCCCAGCCCCGGTCACCGACATCGTCGATGCCAAGCCGCTGGCCGTGCTCGGCGATTCGGTCACCACCGACCACATCTCGCCGGCCGGCTCGATCAAGGAAGACTCACCCGCGGGCAGCTTCCTGAAGTCGAACCAGGTCGCGAAAAAGGACTTCAACTCCTACGGCTCGCGCCGTGGGAACCACGAAGTGATGATGCGCGGCACCTTCGCCAATATCCGCATCAAGAACGAGATGGTTCCGGGCGTCGAAGGCGGCTTCTCGACCTACAAGGGCGAGGTGATGTCGATCTACGACGCAGCGATGAAGCACAAGGAAGACGGCACGCCGCTGGTCGTCATCGGCGGCAAGGAATACGGCACCGGCTCCTCGCGCGACTGGGCGGCGAAGGGCACGATCCTGCTGGGCGTGCGGATGGTGATCGTCGAGAGCTTCGAGCGTATCCACCGCTCCAACCTGGTCGGCATGGGCGTGCTGCCCTTGCAGTTCAAGGATGGCGACACGCGCGAGACGCTGGGGCTGACCGCTACCGACACCTTCTCGATCCGGGGGCTGGCCGACCTCGTGCCGGGGCAGGACGTCACGGTCGAAGTCACCCGCGAGGATGGCACGCAGTTCAGCTTCACCGCGCTGTGCCGCATCGATACCGCGAACGAGATGGAATATTACCGCCACGGCGGGATTCTCCATTACGTTCTGCGCAAGCTTGCGGCATAAGGGACGCATGATCCGCGCCCGTCTCGCCCTCCCGCTTGTGCCCGCCGCGCTGCTGGCGCTGGCGGCCTGCGGGGGCGAGACGGGCGAGGGCCCCGGCGGCGATGCTCCGGCCCTGGGGTTCGAGCTTGCGATGGCCAGCACGGGCGATACACCCGCCGCGGCCGCACCCGCCACACTGATCACGCTCACGCCCGAACAACTCGCGGTCAGGCTCGCCAAGGGCAATGTCCGCCTGATCGACGTGCGCACCGATGAAGAGGTCGCCGAAGGAATGATCCCCGGCGCCGAGCATATCCCGCTCGACCGGTTCGATCCCGCGGCGCTTGGCCCCGCAGACGGGCGCGACGTGGTGCTCTATTGCCGCTCCGACCGCCGCTCGGGCATTGCGGCCGAGAGGCTGGCAGAGGCGACGGGCGCACCCGCCACCCATCTCGAAGGCGGGATCCTCGCGTGGGAGGCCGCAGGCCAGCCGGTCGAAAAGCGGCCCTGAGACCCGCTCAAGGCACATGAAAAAGGGGCGGCCCGATCATCGGCCCGCCCCTTTTTCGTTGCGCGTATGGCGCGGCGTGTCAGCCGAAGAACTTGCGGCGCCCCAGGATTGCGGCGGCGGCGAGGCCGAACAGCACGGTCATCGGCGGCGCGGGCACCTCGTTGCCACCCGAAGTCGACGAGCTGCTGCTGCTGCTGCTTGAGGACGAGGAGGAGGAGGACGACGACGACGAGCTGCTGCCCGACGAGGAGCTCGACCCCGAAGAGCCGCTGCTGCCCGACGAACCCGACGAACCGCTGCTCGACGAGGACGACGAGGAAGAGGATGACGAAGACGACGAGCTGCTGGTGCTGCTGGTCATGTCACCCGAACTGCCGCCGCTGGTCGCCCCGCCCGAGGAGGAGGACGAGGATGACGACGAGGAAGACCCGCTCGATCCGCTCGATCCGCTGCTGCCCCCCGGCTTCCCGCTGCTCCCGCCCGAAGACGAGGAGGACGAGGACGAGGACGACGATGAGCTCGACGAGGACGACGAGGAGGAGGAACCTGAACTCGACACCGCCCCCGTCGACGAGCTGACATTGCCCGAGGAACTCGACACGTTGCCCGAAGAGCTGGATACATTGCCCGAAGAGCTCGACACGTTGCCCGAAGAGCTCGAGACGCCGCCGGTGCTCGACGACACCGCACCGGTCGAAGACGACACGTTGCCCGAACTCGACACTGCACCGGTCGAAGACGACACATTGCCCGAACTCGAGACCGCGCCGGTCGACGAGGAGACATTGCCCGAAGTGCTGGTGCTCGACACCGCGCCGGTGCTGCTCGACACCTGCCCGGTCGACGTCGAGGTCGAGACCTGACCGGTCGACGAACTGATCTGGCCCGAGGACGAGGTGGTCGAGGTGGAGTTGTCGATGTCGATATCGATCACCACGCCGCTGCTGCCGCTGGTGCTGGTCGTGCCCGGATCGCCGCCACCCGAAGTGGTGGTGCTGATCACCGAGACATCGCCCGAAGACGAGCCGCCGCCGCCGAAGAAGCCGCCGAAGAAGCCGCCACCAAAGCCACCGCCAAAGCCGCCGCCGCCGAAGCCGCCACCCCAGCCACCGCCGGGGCCACCGCCACCCGAAATCGGCGGCAGGGGCGGAAGCGGCGCGGGCATATAGGCGACCTGCGCGATCGGCGGGCATTCGCTGGCGTCGAAATAGGCATCGACCGCCCCGGCAGGGCGGCTCGGCGCGACCGCAGCGACCGCGCCTGCCGGGCCGACCGGCTGGCACTCGACCGTGCGTTCGACGATCCGGCGGCGGCGCTGTTCGGGCGGGGCCGGGATTATGCGGTCGCGCGTCTTGATGTAGCGCGCGCCCGTCACCGGATCGACCTGCACCAGCTTGCCGTCGATATTGGTCGAATAGTCCGGCGCGTCGGTGTTCATCGGCTCGGCCACGCGCACGGCGCCGCCTTGCAACAATGCGACACCCGCAGCAGCGGCGGAAAGCTTCGCGATGGCCAGTTTGAGCGACATGGTCGTTTACCCTGTTTGCCTGTGGCAGCGTCTGCGGACAGTCCGCACCTCCTGCCAAGTCCAGCGTTCTTCTGATGTGAGAAGGCGCGGACGGGCAATCCGCTTAACCATGCCCTGTGCCGGGAAGAGGCGGAAATGGCCCCGAAATCGGGGCTTTTCCGCCGCCCTGTCCCGAACTGGCACCGAAATCAGCGGTCGCGTTAGCCAAAAGGTTAACGCGCCCCCTGCGGACTCAGTCCTCGAACAGTCCGGACTGGATGGGGGGTGATTCTCTGGGCGGGGTCAGTTCCAGATGCGCCCATCCGGCATCGTTGAGCACGCGGCCGCGCGCGGTGCGGGCGACGAGGCCGAGCTGGATGAGGTAAGGCTCGACCACGTCTTCCACCGTGTCGCGCGGCTCGGCAAGGCCCGCCGCGAGCGTCTCGATCCCGACGGGGCCGCCCTTGTAGGTGGTGGCGATCATGGTGAGGTAGCGCCGGTCCATCAGGTCGAGCCCGAGTCGGTCGATCTCGAGCCGGGTCAGCGCCTCGTCAGCGACGGCGCGGGTGACACTGGCGCTGCCCGCCACATCGGCGAAGTCGCGCACGCGGCGCAGCAGGCGGCCCGCCACACGCGGCGTCCCGCGCGAACGGCGGGCGATCTCGTGCGCGCCATCGGGCTGGATCGCGAGACCCATCAGCCCCGCCGCGCGGGTGACGACGCGCTCCAGCTCCTCGTGGGTGTAGAAGTTGAGGCGGACGGGGATGCCGAAACGGTCGCGCAGCGGCGTGGTCAGCAGGCCCTGCCGCGTGGTCGCCCCGATAAGGGTGAAGGGCGGCAGGTCGATGCGGACGCTGCGGGCGCTCGGCCCCTCGCCGATGATGAGATCGAGCGCGCGGTCCTCCATCGCGGGATAGAGCACTTCCTCCACGACGGGCGAGAGGCGGTGGATCTCGTCGATGAACAGCACGTCATGCGGTTCGAGGTTCGTCAGCAGCGCGGCGAGGTCCCCGGCCTTGGCAATGACCGGGCCGGAGGTGGCACGGAAGCCCACGCCCAGCTCGCCTGCGATGATCTGCGCCAGCGTGGTCTTGCCGAGGCCGGGGGGGCCGAAGAACAGCGTGTGATCCATTGCCTCCCCCCGCGCCTGCGCGGCCGCGATGAAGACGGCAAGGTTACCCTTGGCCGCCTCCTGCCCGACGAATTCGGCGAGGCGGCGCGGGCGCAGGGCCGCGTCCGGGTCGCCGGGCTGACGGGTGGGGGTGTGGAGGGGGGTGTGGAGGGGGTCAGTCACGCGGCATATCCTACCGAATCCAAACGTGACCGCGCCGCATCGAGAGTAGTCTGCTCGAACTTGTCGGGAAACTTCAGCGCGACAGCCTCGAAGGAGAGGTCAAGCATTTCTCGGTCAAGAAGCATTTGGAAGCCGTCTGACGGCGGTCCGGATACAAGATCTGCAACACACCGGACTTCGCCATGCCGTGCGATTTTCTGGCGTGTTCGCGCGAGAAGAATGGTTTTCCCACGCTCCTGCTTCAAAACGTCCTCAAGCGCGTAGATCGATTGCCAAACTGCGTGCTCAAAGGTTCCGGGCTTCTCCGCGGGAAGCACCTCGTAGAGCCGGAGACGCGCGGCCGTGACCAGAGCAGGCTCGCCACCTGCCTCTGCGTTCTTGGCAATTTGCCTTAGCTTGTCTGGCTCAACACAGCGGGAGACGAACTCCATCATTTTGGAGACCTGATTATTCATCACCCCGCCGCCTTTTTCAGCGCCACGCGGATAAGATCGCCCTCGCTCGCGCCCTCGCCCAGTTCCTCCAGCGCACGCGCCACCGCCTGCGCCGCGACGGCGGGCTTGAACCCGAGGTTCTCCAAGGCGCTCGCCGCGTCCGCGCCCCTGACTCCGGCGGGAGCGGCGACGGCACTCGGCACAAAGCCGCCCGATCCGCCCGGCATTCCGCCCGCCTTGTCCTTGAGCTCGTTGACGATCCGGCCTGCCAGCTTCGGCCCCACGCCTTGCGCGCGCGCCACCATCGCCGCATCACCTTTCCCGCAGGCGTCGCGCAGTTCGCCGGTCGAAAGCGCGGAGAGAATCGCGAGGCCCACCTTGCTCCCCACGCCCTGCACGCCGGTCAGCAGGCGGAACCAGTCGCGCTCGGCCTGTTCGGCGAACCCGAGGAGGCGCATGTCGTTCTCGCTCACCTGCAATTCGGTGTGGACGGTGCAGGCCTCTCCCACCTCGCCCAGCGCGGCAAGCGTGCGGCTGGACGCATGGACGAGGTAGCCCACCCCGCCGACGTCGACCACCGCCCAGTCCTCGCCGGTCGCATCGAGCCTGCCTGAGAGCTTCGCAATCATGTTTTGTTCCTGCCCCAAGGCCCGCCAAGCGTCCAGCCTTTATGGACAGATGCCCACACTTGCGCCAGATGGCGGGGCATGAGCTGGAACACCTTCGGGCGCGTGCTGCGCTTTACCACCTGGGGAGAGAGCCACGGGCCCGCATTGGGCGCGGTCGTCGACGGGTGCCCGCCGGGGCTGGCGATCAGCGAGGACTTCATCCAGCCCTTCCTCGATGCCCGCAAGCCCGGCACCAGCCGCTTCACCACCCAGCGGCGCGAGGATGATCTGGTGCGGATCCTTTCCGGCACCTTCGAGGGCAAGACCACCGGCACGCCGATCAGCCTGATGATCGCAAACACCGATCAGCGCTCGAAGGACTATTCCGAAATCGCCCAGCGTTACCGCCCGGGCCATGCCGACTACGCCTATGACGCCAAATACGGCATCCGCGACTATCGCGGCGGCGGCAGGTCGAGCGCGCGCGAGACGGCGGCGCGGGTCGCGGCGGGCGCGGTGGCGCGGCTGGTGATCCCCGAGGTCACCATCACCGCCTACGTGTGCGAACTCGGCGGCGACCGGATCGACCCTGCCACCATCGACTATGCCGAGATCGCCAACAACCCCTTCTTCTGCCCCGATGCGGCGGCGGCCAAGCGCTGGGAAGAGAAGGTCGATGCGGCGCGCAAGGCCGGATCGTCGCTCGGCGCGATCGTCGAATGCGTGGCGGAGGGTGTCCCCGCAGGCTGGGGCGCGCCGATCTATGCCAAGCTCGACAGCGATCTCGCCGCCGCGATGATGAGCATCAATGCGGTCAAGGGCGTCGAGATCGGTGACGGCTTCGAAGCCGCGCGCCTGACCGGCGAAGAGAATGCCGACCGGATGCGCCCCGGCCCGGATGGCAAGCCGCTCTACCTCGCCAACCATGCGGGCGGCACGGCTGGGGGCATTTCGACCGGGCAGCCGGTGGTGTGCCGCGTGGCGTTCAAGCCGACCTCCTCGATCCTCACCCCGGTGGAATCGATCAATTCCGCGGGCGAGGCGGTGGAGGTCGTCACCAAGGGCCGCCACGACCCTTGCGTCGGCATCCGCGGCACGCCCGTCGTCGAGGCGATGATGGCGCTGGTGCTGGCCGATCACAAGCTGCTGCACCGCGCGCAGGTGGGGTAGCGCCGCGGCCGTTCTGGCGGGCGTTCGGGACCGTCCTGCCATTCGGTTTTCGCCCCCCTTGCGGGCTTTGCAGGTGGCGCTTGCACCACATCCGGACCGGAACGGCCGAGCCCTTCCCGGAAACGGCTTTCGGCCAGCGGCCGAAGATCGGCAGTGCCCTGGTCGTTGAAAAACAGCAGTCCGGCGGCATGGGTCCGGCCGGGGTGAGGCCGTTCCTTGCCCTTGTGGATCAGACCGGGGAACGCCGCTCGGTTCGACAGGACCATGCGCAAGGTGCCGTCGGGTTCGCGCAGATTGATGCGCTCAACGTCGATGGACGTGAACGTGGCATTGCCCGACCCGATATTTGCGATCAGCATCGCCGCGCAGGCTGCCACCGAGAACCCCGTGACCACACCTTTCAGGTAACTCATTCCAACCAAACTGCGCGACCACGGCCAAGACCGCGAAGCCCCGGCGCAGGCGCAATTTCGGGAATGGGGTCCGCTTGTCGTCACGCATGGCGGCACTCTACAATGCCATCGCGAAACTGCTCGCCGGATTATGAACTGGTGAAAAGGCAGGAAAACGGGCCGGTCGTGGACAGGGACGGAGCGTGGGCAGAGTCCATCTGCGCGCAGCTCCCGCGTTTGCGCTTCGCTTCCGGCAGGGCCGCTCGTGACACCGGGATCGGTCACAGGGGCTGTTGTCCCCGCCGAGCGTGACCGGCCGCCTCAGGTTCGGGGCACCGGCCTGAACGTGATCCGCGTCTCTGTCCCGGGATGAAGATCGGAGACGGCAAACGCCGCCCCGCCCGCTTCGCACAGCCGCTGGACGATCTGGAGGCCAAGCCCGGTGCCGGGCGAATTGCCGGACGCGCCTTCGGTCCGGGGACGGCGAGCCGCTACAGCCATCCCCACACCGTCATCGGCAATGCGCAGCTCCCCGTCGGAGAGGGAAATGACGAGGCGGCGTGCGCGCGCGTGCGCAAAACTGTTGGTGACGAGATTGTTGAGGATGAGCTGAAGCAGCGTCCTTCGCGTCTCGATCGTGGTGCCGGCCTCGATCAGGATCTGCGTCGTCAGCGATGCCTCCGGAAAGCGCGCCCTCGCATCCTCGACCGCCTGTTCCACGATCGGGCGAAGCAGTAAGCGCTCGCGGTGGTGCACCTGCTCCTCGCGTGCAAGACCGAGAAGCAGATCGAGCGTGGCGACCATATCGCGCGTGGCCGCATCGATCCGGCGGAGCGCTCTGGTGTTGGCATCGGACAGACCGGGATCGAGCGCCACCACTTCGGCAGAGCCGCGTATGACCGCGATCGGCGTGCGCAGTTCGTGACTGGCCGCGCGCGTGAAGTCCCGCTCGCGCGCGATAAAGCCGCAGATCCGCTCGAAAGCCGATGCGAGCCGCGCGGCGAGCCAGCCGATTTCGTTGGTGGGATAGCGCGAGGCATCGATCCGCGGCACGGGCCCTTCGCTATCCCCGACCTGCACCGCGAGCGCCCCGAGCGGCGCAAGAGCGCGGCGCGCAAGGAAGAACCCGAGCAGACCCGTGATGAGGGCGGTGCCCCAGCCCAGAAGCGCCATGAACAGGAGGATCGATTCCAGCGCAGGCCTGATGAACAGATAGCGACTGACTTCCGCGACAGCGATCGCAGGGGTCGCAGGGCCGCCGTCGCTCAGGGAAAACCTTGCGACGTGATAGTGCCGCCCCTCCAGGCCGCGGAACTCGATCTGCTCGCGTTCCGCCTGCACCTGATCAATCAGATCGGACGGCAGATCGTCCGGGCGGCGATAGATGCTGATGTAGTCGCGAGCGGGATCGGCGAGGCTGCCGGTTCTGGCCCACTGCGCCTGCTGCCGGTCGATTTCCTCGCCCAGGGCCTGCACGAACTGGCGATCCTCGACGGCATAGGCAATGCCCAGCGCCACGATCGCGAACACCGTGCTGTTGACGAGCACCACCGCCGCGATAACCAGCCCGATCCGGCGATGAAGCCTGAACGCGATGCGGGTCATGCAGGGCTTGCCAGCCTGAAGCCGACACCGTGAACGGTTTCGATCATCGGAACTTCGAACGGCTTGTCCACCACCTGCCGAAGCAGATGCATGTGGGCGCGCAGGGCGTCGGATGAGGGCGGGTCCTCACCCCAGATTCGCAATGTCAGTTCGTTGCGGCTGACAGGATTGGGCGCGCTTTCGGCGAGCGCCAGCAGGATGTCCCAGAGCAAGGGTGACAGATGCAAGGGCGCGCCATTGCGGGTCACCGTCCGGGCCTGCCGGTCGATGGTGAGGGGGCCTATGGCAAGAACGTAGGATTGCTTCAGCAGCCGGCGCTGCCCGAGGGCCTGAATGCGGGCGAGCAGTTCAGCCAGCGAGAATGGCTTTACCAGATAATCATCCGCTCCATGCGCAAATCCGGCAAGCTTGTCGTCCAGCGTGTCGCGGGCCGTCAGCATCATCACCGGCATCCGCTGAAAGGCGCGTCGGCGCAGTTCGGCACAGAGCTCCAGCCCGTCGCGATAGGGAAGCGACAGGTCGAGCAGGACGACGTCGAAGTCGCGGTGCAGTGCCTCGCGCAATCCGGCTTCGCCATCGGCCGCATAATGGACGCGGTGACCAAGCGCCTCGACATAGGTGATGATCGTCTCTGCAAGGTCGGCATTGTCTTCGACCAGCAGAATGTCGAGCCCATTGGCCATGATGGCATCTCCTGCGCGCAGCCGGTTCATGCCTTGGTGCAGATGCGACGTCAAAATTCCGTCAAAGCGAGGCTGACATCGGTTTGACACCCGACGGGTCAGAAACGTGCCGAAATATTGAAACGGAGATTTCGCGATGTCGAAAATTACCCGCAAGATCATGGCAGCCCTGCTGATTGTCCTCAGTGCAGTCCTTGCATTGCCGACGAGCGCGGCCGTGCCATCGGGCAAGATCCTGCTGGTCGTCAGCAGCCACGGGGAACGCGCGGGGCAGGGGCGTCCGGGCTTCGAAATGGATGAGCTGAGCCAGGCCTTTTCCGTCCTTACCGACAACGGCTTCGCCGTCGACATCGCCAGCCCCGCAGGCGGCGAGCCGGTCGCCGACGAATATGATCCGGCCAAAGCCTACAATGCCCGTGTCCTGAGGGACCCCGTCTTCCTCGGGCAGTTGCGGCAATCGCTTCGGCTGTCGGAGGTCCGGGGCGGGCATTATCGGGCGATTTTCGTGATCGGCGGCAAGGGCGCGATGTTCGACCTGCCCACAGGCACGCACCTGAAGCTTCTTGTCGCAGGGATCTACGAGGCCGGTGGTGTTGTAGGCGCGGTGTGTCATGGCCCGATGGTTTTTGCCAACCTCCAGCTTTCGGACGGACGGTCACTGATTGCCGGGCGCAGGCTGACCGGTTTCAGAAATGACGAGGAGAGGCTTTTCGGCAAACGCTGGGCTTCGCATTTTCCGGTGTTTCTCGAAGACGCGCTGCGCGGGGCCGGAGCGCAGTTCAGCAAGGCGGCGATCATGCTCAGCCACGTGGTGGCTGACGATCGGCTGATCACCGGGCAGAACCCCTATTCGACGGCGAGGACGGCCGAAGCGATGGTGGCCGCGCTCGGCCAGAGCGTCGCCGCGCGCGAGCCCTATCCCGATGAGCGCAGCATGGATGCAATCAGCCAGGCGCTCGGCGGCGCGGGCGCTGCGGCGGCGCAGTCCATCGCCGCCGATCCATCTCGGTATGACATCCCGCTGATCGCCGTGTGGGGCTACTATCGCACGCTGCAGGCGGGGGACGATCGCGCGATGCTGGCCGAAAGCCTTGCCGTGATGGAGCTTGCCGAACCGCATTTTGCAGACGCGGGTTTCCGCTCGGCAATGGAACAGGCACGCCAGCGTCTCGGGAACCGCTCGTGAGGATGCCGGTCTCGCGCCGAGCGGTTCTCGGCATCCCTGCGGGCCTCATCGTGCTGGGCAGCGGATCGGCGGCGCTGCTGTCGCGGACACCCGAACCGGCCAGGCGGTTCGATCGCGAGCAGCTGATTGCCGATCTGCGCTTCTGGCGCCAGCAGGTTCTTTTCCGGCACCCCCGCTATGCCGGGACAGATGTGCTCGAGCCCGAAGTCGAAGCGGCCTTCCGCAACGCGATGGCAGCGTGCCGCAACGACACCTCCCGTCAGGAGGCGTTCCGGATCATCGCCGCGATCAACCCCGCCTTTCGCGATGCCCATACCTTGCTGCTGCCGTGGATTTCCGGCGACGAACCGTCGGGAGCGGACAGCGCTTGCCGTGGAAGGCATTGCGCCTGATCTCTTCCTGATCGATCTGGCGCTTCCGGGGTTGGATATCGGACTGGTTCTGCCCGAATTGCGCAGGCAGCACCGCAAGGCCGTGATCGTCACCCTTGCGGCCGTCGATGACGAGGCGACGATAAGACAGGCGCTGACGTCGGGCAGCGATGGCTTCGTCCACAAGGCTATGCCGCGCGAGAGTGTCATCGCAGCGATCGGCAGGGTTCTGGCGGGCGAATTCGTGATCGAGCGCGAGCCTGGCTATGCCCTCGGCGTCTCCGACCCGGAGATCGTTCTCACCGCGCGCCAGGACGATGTGCTCGCGATGCTGACACAGGGCGCGTCCAACAAGGAAATCGCCCGCCGACTGGGGATCTCGCACCTCACCGTGCGTCTCCACGTGTCCGCCCTGCTGCGCATTTTCGGCGTGAACAGGCGCAAGGAGGTTGCCGCAAAGGCGCGGCTTCCGGGAACGCTCGCGCCGAATTGCGCTGACGTGAACTGGCCGGTCGCCGCCGGATCGCACAGAAGCCGGCGATCCCCGCTTGCCTGACAAGACAGCGCCACCTTCACATTCTTCGCGCAGCAGACAGGCCACCCGCCACTCGGGCGCTGTTCGGGAAGATCAGGGCAATGCAGCGGCCCGAAAGGCGCGCGCCTGAACGCCAAATCCGATTGGTTCCTACGGTGGTGATTGAAAATTCCGATTTTCGCAATCGCACAAATCAACTTTTGTGCATCGCAAAAAGTCCTATTTGGGCGGCATCAGCTTCAACCCTCTCTCAACCCCATCAAAAGGACAAACTCCCATGGGTATCATCGGTTCGACCATCCAGCCGTTCACCGCCACCGCCTTCCAGAAGGGCAAGGACTTTTTCGAAGTCACCAACGAAGACCTCGCCGGCAAGTGGTCGGTGTTCTTTTTCTACCCGGCGGACTTCACCTTCGTGTGCCCGACCGAGCTCGAAGACATGGGCGAAAAGTACGGCCAGCTTCAGGCGATGGGCGTCGAAGTCTATGCCGTCTCGACCGACACGCACTTCAGCCACAAGGCCTGGAGCGACACCTCGGACAAGATCGGCAAGCTGACCTTCCCGTTCCTCGGCGACCAGAACCACGTGCTGTCGAACCAGTTCGGCGTGCTGCGTGAAGGCGCAGGCCTTGCCGACCGCGCGACCTTCGTGGTCGATCCGGACGGTGTGATCCAGATCATGGAAATCACCTGCGAAGGCGTGGGCCGCAATGCCAACGAACTGACCCGCAAGATCAAGGCCGCGCAATACGTGCGCGCCAACCCCGGTCAGGTCTGCCCGGCGGCGTGGGAAGAAGGCAGCGACACGCTGGCCCCCTCGCTCGACCTCGTCGGCAAGATCTGAGCCTGACGGAACCGGCCGGGCGCGCCAACTTCCCCCTCCCCCCGGCGCGCCCCGCCGCATAACCCCGAGAGCCGATCAAGAGCCCTCGGGTCGTAGCCGGGACCGGATGTCCTGCCAGCCCTGCCCCGTTCCCCCCTTTGGCGGGCCAAGCGGCAGGCATCCGGCCCCGCACCACCCTTCACGCATCGCATCTCTACAGACCCGCGCGGGTGAGCCGCGCCCGGAGGACACCCATGCTCGACGCCGCCATGCTGGCCCAGCTCAAGACCTATCTCGGCAATCTGCGCGAAGGCGTGGAACTCGTCGCCTCGCTCGACGACAGCGAGAAGTCGCGCCAGACGCGCACGCTGATCGAACAGATCGCCGCGCAGCATGACCTCGTCACCGCGCGTTTCGACGGCACCGATGATCGCAAGCCCAGCTTCGTTATTCGCCGCGCGTCCGACGCGGAGAAGTGGGTGCGCTTTGCGGGCCTGCCGATGGGCCACGAATTCACTTCGCTCGTCCTCGCGCTGCTGTGGGCCGGTGGGCACCCGCCGAAGGTCGACGCCGACCTGATCGAACAGGTCCGCGCGCTGGAAGGCGACTACAATTTCGAGATGTTCTTCTCGCTGTCGTGCCACAACTGCCCCGACGTGGTGCAGGCGCTGACGCTGATGGCGCTGGAAAACCCGCGTATCACCGCGACCCTGATCGAAGGCGGCACCTTCCAGGACGAAGTCGAGCGCCGCGACATCATGGCCGTGCCTGCGACCTTCCTCAACGGTGAGCCGTTCTACAATGGCAAGATGGAACTGGCCGAGATCCTTTCGAAGCTCGACGTCAACGCCGACGCCAAGGCCGCCGAAAAGCTCGCCGCCAAGGCGCCCTTCGAGGTGCTGGTGGTCGGCGGCGGCCCGGCAGGCGCGGCGGCGGCGGTCTATACCGCGCGCAAGGGCTTTAGCACCGGCATCGCGGCGGAACGCTTCGGCGGGCAGCTGATGGACACGCTGGGGATCGAGAACCTCCCCGGCACGCCCTACACCGAAGGGCCGAAGCTGACCGACAGCCTCAAGAAGCACGTCGGCGAGTATGACATCGATCTGATGGACCTCGCCCGCGCGACCCAACTGCGTGCGGCGAAGGACGTGGGCGGCTATCACGAGGTCGTGATGGCCAACGGCGCGACCTTGCGCGCCCGATCGCTGATCCTCTCCACCGGCGCGCGCTGGCGCAACCTCGGCGTGCCGGGCGAGGCCGAGTATCGCAACAAAGGCGTTGCCTACTGCCCGCACTGCGATGGTCCGCTGTTCAAGGGCAAGCGCATCGCGGTGATCGGCGGCGGCAACTCGGGCGTCGAAGCGGCGATCGACCTCGCCGGGATCGTCGGCCACGTCACGCTGATCGAGTTCGACGTGAAGCTGCGCGCCGACGAGGTGCTCCAGCGCAAGCTGCGCTCGATGCCGAATGTCGAGATCATCACCAACGGCCAAACGACCGAGGTGCTGGGTGACGGAACCCGCGTAAACGGCCTCGTGGTCAAGAACCGCGCCAATGGCGATGAACGCCGGATCGAACTGGAAGGCGTGTTCGTCCAGATCGGCCTCGTCCCCAACACCGAATGGCTGCGCGAGACCGGCCTCGAACTCAGCAAGTTCGGCGAAATCGTGATCGACGACCACGGCGCGACCAATATCCCCGGCATCTACGCTGCGGGCGATTGCACCACCGTACCGCACAAGCAGATCGTGGTGGCGATGGGCGAAGGCGCGAAGGCCGGGCTGGGGGCGTTCGACTTCCTGATCCGCAACGAGCCGGTCGAGGAAATCGCGCAGGCAGCGTGATTTGTGGGGCGCGTCCGCTTCCGCGGGCGCGCTTCCTCGCTCATGGGGCCCAAAGGCCCGGTGACCCGGCGGCGCCGGTCCAGCTTCGCTTCCGCTGCGGACGGCCAGTCGGCCTTGCGGGCTCCCCTTACGGGAGCCCGTTCTCGTTAGCGCACCAAGCCTTTGACTAATCGCCCCACTCAATCAAAACGCGCGCATTAATCGATTGGACGCGCCATCCCGAAAGCGTCATCCTCTCTCCATAGACTACGCCGAACGCCGCGAGTCTGATCTGTTCACAGCTGAGAGGAGACACCATCATGGACGCCAAAACCGGAGATATCAGCGGGGGTTGCCCGTTCCACGGCAGCAGCCAGATGCGCAATCTGCTGGGGCGCACCAACCGCGACTGGTGGCCCGATGCGCTGCAACTCGACATCCTCACCGAAGGCGGCAAAAGCGCCAATCCCTATGGCGAGGATTTCGACTACGCCGAAGCCTTCAACGCGCTCGATTACAAGGCGCTCAAGGCCGATCTCACCGCGCTGATGACCGACAGCCAGCCGTGGTGGCCGGCGGATTACGGCCATTACGGCCCGTTCTTCATCCGCATGGCCTGGCACGCGGCGGGCACCTATCGCACCGGCGACGGGCGCGGCGGGTCGAGCAGCGGGCAGCAGCGCTTCGCACCGCTCAATTCCTGGCCCGATAATGGCAACCTCGACAAGGCGCGCCGCCTGTTGTGGCCGATCAAGCAGAAATACGGCAAGAACATCAGCTGGGCCGACCTGTTCATCCTCACCGGCAATGTCGCGATCGAGAGCATGGGCGGACCCGTCTTCGGCTTCGGCGGCGGCCGCGCCGACGTGTTCGAGCCCGAGAGCGTCTACTGGGGCACCGAGGAGCAGTGGGTCAACGAAGGCGTTGCCACCCGCATCCACCCCAAGGAAGGGCGCGCGCTCGAAAACCCGCTCGCCGCGATCCAGATGGGCCTGATCTACGTCAATCCCGAAGGGCCGCAGGGCAACCCGCACGACCCCGAGGGGATGGCCCGCGACATGCGTGAAACCTTCGCCCGCATGGCGATGAACGACGAGGAAACCGTTGCGCTCACCGCCGGCGGTCACGCCTTCGGCAAGGCCCACGGCGCGCATCCCGCCGACACCTTTGGCGGTGCGCCGGAAAGCGAAGACCTGCACCTGATGGGCTTCGGTTGGCTCAATGACGAGGAGGAGATCGCGCGCGGCAACATCACCACGTCGGGGATCGAAGGCGCGTGGACGCCAAACCCGACGCAGTGGGGCGGCGACTACTTCCGCCTGCTGTTCAAGTATGACTTCGAACTGGTGAAGTCGCCCGCCGGTGCCCACCAGTGGCAGCCGATCAACCCCGATCCCGAAGACATGGCCCCCGACGCGCGCGACCCGTCGAAGAAGGTGCCGACGATGATGACCACCGCCGACATGGCGCTCAAGAACGATCCGGAGTATCGCAAGATTTCCGAGCGGTTCCTGAACGATCAGGCGGCGCTGGACGATGCCTTCGCCCGCGCGTGGTTCAAGCTGTGCCACCGCGACATGGGGCCCAAGATCCGTTATCTCGGGCCGGAAGTCCCCTCCGAAGACCTGATCTGGCAGGATCCGGTCCCGGCAGGCACCACTCCTTCCGATGCCGAAGTCGCGCGCTTCAAGGACGCGATCCTCGGCAGCGGCCTGTCCGTGCGCGAGCTCGTCAAGGCGGCCTGGGCCTCGGCTTCGACCTACCGCAATTCCGACCACCGCGGCGGGGCCAACGGCGCGCGCATCCGGCTTGAGCCGCAGCGTTCGTGGGCAGTCAATGATCCCGAGGAGCTGGCCAAGGTGCTCGATACCATCGAACAGCACCGCGGCAGCCTCAGCATGGCCGATGCGATCGTGCTGGCGGGTTCGGCAGCGGTCGAGAAGGCCGCCAAGGACGCGGGCTTCGAGAGCGAAGTGCCGTTCCTTGGCGGACGCGGCGACGCCACCGACGAACACACCGATGCCGAGAGCTTCGAGCCGCTGGAGCCCTTCGCCGATGGGTTCCGCAACTACCTCAAGACCAAGGCGCAGGTGAAGACCGAGGAGATGCTGATCGACCGGGCGCACCTGCTCGGCCTGTCGATCCCGGAAATGACCGTGCTGGTCGGCGGTCTCCGGGCGCTGGGTGCGGTCAGCGACCATGCCAAGCACGGCCACCGCATCGGTGTTCTGACCGAAACGCCGGGCAAGCTGACGCCGGACTTCTTCCGCAACCTGCTCGACATGAACACCAAGTGGCACCCGGTCGACGAGAGCGGTGACGAGGAGTTCGTCGGCACCGATCGTAAGACCGGCGCGGAAAAGTGGCGCGCCACCCGCACCGATCTCGTCTTCGGCTCGAACTCGCAGCTGCGCGCGCAGGCCGAGGTCTATGCCGAGGCCGGGAACGAGGGCAAGTTCGTGTGCGACTTCATCTCGGCGTGGACCAAGGTGATGAACGCGGACCGCTTTGATGTAAGCTACGCCAAATATCACTGAGGCGCAGCAGCCCCAAACACGAAGGCCCCCGGCAGCGCTGCCGGGGGCCTTTTTCGTGGGGGCGTCAGATCCAGCGCGCGTCGCGCAATTCGGTGACCTTGGCGCGGGCGACGGGGGCCTCGATCCCGCGGGCGAGTTTCAGGCGGATGTTGCGCCCGTCGCGCAGCACGTCCTCCACCGCGGCGCGCGCAACCCACCAGCTGCGGTGCACCTGCATCCCCTCCAGGTCGCCCAGCAGCGCGATTCCATCGCGCAGCCGCATCAGCACCAGCGCCGATCCCAGCGCGGTATGGACGCGGACATAGTGATCCTCCATCTCCAGCGCGATGATGTCACTGCCGATCTCGGCGGGGAGCTGATCGAGCAGCGGGTTCGGTGGTGGCGGTGCGGGCGGCTCGCTCGCGGCGATGGGCGCAATCGGCGGCGCATAGGCCGGAACCACGACGGCAGCTGCGGGCTGGCCCTGTCCCGGCTTCAGCAGATTGAACAGCAGCGTCACCGCGCCGCCGATCACCAGCACCGAGAAATAGGTTCCCGTGATCACGTCGATCCCTGGCCAGCGCACCGGGCCGGGCAGGCTGGTAATGATCTGCACCGCCACCGTCATCGGCAGCGTCGCGACGATCACCGCCGCCACCCACAGCCCGGCAGCAGGCAGCGCCAGTCGCCGTGCGGCCCATCCGACCACCGCGCCCATCGGGCGATAGATCGCATAGCCCACATAGGCGAAGGCGAGCCAACTGAGGATGCGCGCGACCGCCGGTATGGCGATTGTCCCGAAGGGGCCGATCAGCCCGAGGAACAGGCCGATCACGCTCATGACCGCCAGATCGATCAGGATCTGGCGCAAGGGGTGGGCGGGCAGAGGCGCTGTCGCTTCGCTCATTACCGGCAACCTGCCTGCCCGCTCACGCTTCGTAAAGTGGCAGACACCCGGTTTTGGCGGACGTTTCGCGCATCCCCGCCGCCGTTCGCGCAGATGCGGTGGCGCGTGAACGGGGCCGGGGCAGTGAGGGGGCAACGAAACCCTGCGCCTTCAAGGAGACCTGCCATGACGACCCTCACCCTGCCCTTCATCACCCGCCCCCGCGCCGCAAAGCCCGCTGCCGGTTTCGACATCGAGCCGGTCGCCCGCACCGCTGTCAGCCTCGCCTGCTTCACGATGAGCTTTGCCGTGCTGGTGGCGCTGGGGAAGGCGGCGTTGGGCATGGTCGAGGATCTGCACCACTATGCCAAGCTGCCGATCATCATCCATGTGGCGGCGGTGCTGCCCACCATCCCTCTGGGCGGCTGGCTGCTGCTGGCGAAAAAGGGCACCGCGCTGCACAAGCGGCTGGGCAAGGTGTGGCTGGCGCTGATGCTGATCACCGCGACCTCGGCAATCTTCATCCAGTCCTCGGGCGGGTTCAGCTGGATCCACCTGTTCGTGCCGATGACCTTCCATGCCGCATGGAAGGTGGTCGCAACCGCGCGGCGCGGCGACATTCAGGCGCACAAGCGGCATCTGGTGTTCACCTACCTCACCGCGCTGATGCTGCCCGGCATCGCTGCGTTCCTCATCCCGGGACGGCTGATGAACGTGATGCTGCTGGGCTGAAGCCGCAGCCGCGTCAGGCAGGCAGTGCGAGGTGCTTGGCACCGAACACCGCCTGCCAGCTAGCGATTTCCTCGACCACGGCTTCATCGAGCGCGTGGATCAGATCGGCGGTCGCGGCATAGGTCACCGCGCTGTCGGCGCCGGACAGCAACAGCATGATCCGCGCCTCGATCTCGCGCAGCTTGCCCGCCGCCACCCGCGAGATCGCCGCGAAGCGCTCGAAATCGCCGAAATAGCGGATGCCGGCGAGGTTCGCGCCCAGCGTAGGGAAAGCGACGCCGAAGAAGGTGAAGGCCGGCGACAGATCGCGCGCCAGCGCCTTGGGGACAAACCCCGCCGCGCCCGCGCCCTTGAGCGCCAGATAGGCCGCCACCGCCACTACGGCGAGCGCGAAGCAGGTCTCGGCGGCCTTGTCGAGCCGGTGGTGCACCCGCTCCAGCCGTTGCGCCTTGGCCTCGTGATAGGCGGCCTGCGCGGCGACATGGGGCAGCACCGCCCCGGCAAGACCCGCGCGCAGATAGTCGCGCGTCACCGCCACCTGCGGCAGGCCGACGTCGCGCAGCGCGTGGCGGGCGAAATGTTCGGGCCAGTCGGCCCCCCTTCCGCCGCCCCCATGCCCGCTTGGATTCTGGCTTCGGGGCCACCGCCCTGTCGATCGCCCCACGCCCAGCAACAGCAGCGCGGGCGCGTGCCGCAGATATTCCGCCACCCGCCGCATCGCGAACCAGCGCCGGTGCCAGCGGAAGCGCAATCCCGCCGCCGTCATCGCCAGAATCCCGCCGAGCAGCAGCAGCTCGACCAGCGCGAAGGCCCACTTGGTCTCGGCCATCTGCAAGGGCAGATAGGCCAGCCCGACCATCACCGCGAGCGCGGCCAGCACGAAGTTGACGATCATCCCGCTGCGATAGGCATCGGCCAGCCGGTTGGCGATGCCATCGGCCCAGGCGAACGTCGGCAGCACTGCCTCGCCCAGCTGGCGCGCGACCGCCGGATCGCCGCCGGGCATGGCCCCGGCCGTGGCGATCACCGGCGCGCCGCTGCCGCTGGCGATGGCATCCGGAGCTTCGTAACTGAGCCTCAGCGAGCCGAACCACCCGCCCCCGCCGAACACCCGCTCGACCCGGCGATAGAGGCCGAAGAACGGGCTCGATCGCGGGCGCCAGGTCTCGCGCGCCAGATCGGTCGGGCTCCACCCATCCACCAGCACCGCCGCGCGGATGATCGCTTCGAGCCGGGCCAGATCGGGGGCCGCTACCGGATCGTGCGGCAGGGCGAGTTCCTCGGGCCGGGTCAGGATGCGCCATGTCGCGGGACGTGCGGGGTCGATCAGCAGCACCGGTGCGCCCTTTGTCAACGCGGCGACGAGCGTGTGGCCGGTGCCGCCGGGGAGATTGGCGACCTTCCCGTCCCACACCGCGATGACCAGATCGACCCGCTCGATCATCACCCGCCCGGCGAGCGCGACATTGTCAGATGCCAGCGCCTCGAACGCGCGCTGCGCGGCGCTGTCATCGGGATGGGAAAGCGTCCCGCGCCACAGGCTTGCGACCTCGGCGTCGCGATCGGCCAGTTCGAACCGCTGCGCCCTGCCGATCAGCGCGCGGATCGCCGCCGCCTTGGCCTCGACCGCCGGATCGCTGGCCGCGCCGCCCGTCAGCAGGGCATTGGCATCGGCAAGACTGCGGGGATGGGCGTTGATCGCGCAATTGAGCGCCGCGCCGAAGGGCAGCGGCACGGCGAGTTCCCAGCCCTGCGCCAGTGCGCATTCGGCGGCGACCTGATCGGTGCCGTCGACCAGCAGGCTGTGCAGCCGCACCGCCCCGCGCGCGCCGGGCAGGGCAACCGCGATCGCCTCGATCTGCGCGAACAAAGCCGCCAGCGCCGCGCCAATCGCATCGGCGTGGGCGCCATAGGTGGGGTTGGTGGCGCGGTGCCCAGTGATCCCCAGCGCCAGATGCGGCTGCCAGCTATCGCGGATCAGGGCGGGCAGGCCGGATTGCGGCCCCGGATCAGGCTTCACCACGTCATCTCCCCCGCCCACACCCCCCGGCGCAGGCCATGCCTTTGCTTAGGCGGCACATGGGGCCCGACACAAGCGCCGAAGCATCGCGGCCTGCGCAGAGCCGGGCGATCGCGCCCCTGCCGCCCCGCCGTAACCGGATGGCGGCGCGCTTGCCGGGAGAGGGCAGACAGGGCATAATTCGCCGCGGGGGAGAGCGAGGATGCGGCGGCGAAACATTGCTCTTGCAGGCTGGGTGGCGGCGACGATCGCATTGGCGGCTCCTCCAGCCGCCGCGATGCAGGACGACGGGACAGCGGGCGAACTCGATCCGCTTGAGGAGCGGGACCTCTCCAAGGCGTGCGAGCGGGGCGATCGCACCGCCTGCATCACGCTCGGGCGGCGGTTGGCCGAACCCTATGCGCCCCATCGTGACCGTGCCCGCGCGCTCGCATTGCTGCGCCCCGTGTGCGACGCCCCGGCCTCGGTGAACGAGGCAGCGGAGATCTGCGGCATCGTCGGAGAAATGCTGCTGGTCGCGCAGACCATCGGCGCGACCGAGGCCGATCCGGCGCTGACGGGCCCCTATCTTGCGCGCGCCTGTGACATGGGATCGCGCCCGACCTGCGCCCTGCTGGCGGGTGAGCTTGATTCGGGCGACCGCCTCCCCCCCGATCCCGAGCGTGCGCGCACCCTGTACCAGCGCCTGTGCCGCGGGGGTGACGAGGCTGCCTGCGATATTCTCGCGCCGCCCGCCCTGCAGATGCTGCCCCCGCCCGCTGCCGCAGGGATCGCGCCGCGCGGGCCTGATGCTGCCCATGGTCGGCCCGTGGCCATGGCCAATGACAACCGCCGCCTGCCGCCTCCCGAGACATCGCCCGCGAGCGACGGGGAGCCGCAGGGCAATCAAGGCCCGATGGATGATGACGAGATCGAGGCTCGCGATCGGCCGTCGCGGGCGATCGTCCGCGTCAACCGCGGCGGGGGCGTTCCCGCCGGAGCGGCCAATTGGGTGGCGATGCTCTGGCGACCGGACAGCGTCGCGCTGGAAAGCCGGATGCTGTGCGGCGGATCGCTGATCGCGCCGGGCTGGGTGCTGACGGCGGCGCATTGCCTCGAAGACAGCATCGGCCGGGTCAGGGTCGGCAGCGGGCACACGGTGCGGCTGGGCGTGCAGAACCCGATGGACGAAACCCAGGGCAACACCCACGTCATCACCGGCGTCTATCCCCACCCCGCCTTCCTCGGCACCGCCCGCAGCAAGGCGCTGGCCTGGGATATTGCGCTGATCAAACTCGCGCCGAAGCCCAAGACGCGCGGCACGGTGCGCGGCACGATCGCGCCGGTCAGGCTCGATACCATGCCGGTCGACGTGCGCGAGATCGCGCCCAACACGCCGGCCACCGTGCTTGGCTGGGGTCGCACATCGCTGAGCAGCCGCAGCATCGCGAAAAGCCTGATGAAGGGTCAGGTGTCGCTGCAGGACCGCAAGACCTGCACCGAAGAAACACGCTTCACCGATATCCGGCGCGATTCGGTGCTGTGTGCCAGCGAGGGGCGCGGACAGCACAATTGCGACGGCGACAGCGGCGGCCCGACGGTGCTGGATGGCGGATCGCTGCGCACGCCCTTGCTGATCGGCGTGATCAGCAGCGCGAACACCTGCGGTGAAGGCGACACTCCGAGCCGCTTCGTGCGGGTCACGCATCAGGCGGTGCGGGATTGGCTCGCCCTGCACCTTCCGCCCGCGGTGTGGCGCACGATCAACCGGTCGGGTCGCTGATCCCTGCACGCACAGTGGCGTGCAGGGATCGCGCGCGGATTACTCTGCAGCCGGGGCGGCTTCGCCGGCAGCCGGGGCGGCCTCGCCAGCGGCGGAGGGCCGAATGGGATTGTTGGTGGGATCATTGCCATCGGCCGCGGTTTCCGCCGGGTCGACTCCGGGCGTTTCGGCCGGCGCTTCGGCGGTCATCGCTTCGGGTTCGGCAGCCGTCGGCTCGGCCGCAGGTGCCTCTTCGGTCTTCCCGCCGCAGGCCGACAGAGCCAGGGCGCCAGCCGCCAACGCGGCAAAGGTCAGGCGTGTCTTCATGTGATAGTCCCCCTGTTTCGCGCCCTCGCTGAGCGCAAGCGTGGTGCTATCATGATCCAAGGCGCTTGAGCAAATCGGCGAATTGCGGCGCGCTGCGCAGCGGATCGAGCAGAGGGTCGTTGCGCAGCCACAACAGGCCCGAATCGCGCTTGGCATAGGCATCCTCCAGCAGGGCCAGCGCCTTTGCCGGTTGGCCCATCTGGGCGTGGACCTCGGCCTGCTGGTAGAAGCTGCCGTCATAGTCGCGCGCCAGTTCGGCCAGCGCCGCCTCGGCCCCGGCCCTGTCGCCCTGCTGGTGGCGGGCAATGGCGGCAGCGGTAAGGGCGAAGGACCTGGAAGGCTCGGCCTCGGCCGCCTTGAGCGCGCCTGCGGGATCGCCCTGCATCAGCCGCGCGATCGCAATCCCGAAATGCACACTGGCAATGCTGGGGTTGAGCGCGAGCGCCCGCTCCATGCGCGTGATCACCTCGGCATATTGACGCGCGAAGATCGAAATATAGCCCGCCGTGCGGAAGGCCCGCGCGTTGAGCGGATCGCGTGCGAGCACCTCGGCGATCATCGTACGCGCGCGGGCCGGATCTTCGCCATAGGCAAGGTAGCTCGCCACGGCGCGCAGGATATCGGCATCGCCCGCGGCGTTCTCTTCGGCAGCGCGGTAATGCGGCATGGCGCCGGGCAGATCGAGCCGCCCGTGGCTCAGTGCATAGCCGAGCGAAAGGTGCCCGCGCGCCAGTCGCGGCTCGATCGCCAGCGCGCGCTCGGACGCGGCGATGGCCGCATCGAACAACGTGTCATGCTCGCCCTCTCCGCTCGCGAGATCGATTGCCAGCGTGGCGAGCATGGTGGAGCGCATCGCGTGCGCGGCGGCGTATTCCGGATCGGCGGCAATGGCGGCATCGAACTGCGCCAGCGCGGCGCGATCGCTTTCGGACGTGGCGGACAGGTCATAAAGGGCATGGCCGCGCAGGAAGGCTTCGTAGGCAGCGACATTCGTGGTCCCGCCGATCTGCTGCTGCGCTGCGGCGGCGCGTTCGGCCTCGCTCGCCCCGGCGACCTTCGCGACCAGCGCGACCGCAACGGTCTGGGCGATTTCGGATTGCACCGCGAAAACGTCGTTCAGCACCCGGTCGTAGCTTTCCGACCAGATCACCTCGCCATCCTTGACCGCCACCAGATCGGCCCCCACCCGCACACGATCCGTGTCGCGCTGGACGCTGCCGCTCAGGACATGGGCCACGCCCAGCTTGCGGCCCAGGGCGAACTGATCCTCGCCTTCCACCGACGAGGAGGTCGGCGCGGCGACCTTGAGGCGCGGATTGCGCGACAGGATGGTGCGCAGCTCGCGCGCGATCCCGTCGGAGAAATACTTCTTCTCCGGGTCTCCGGTCTGATTTTCGAAGGGCAGCACCACCATTGATGTCGCCGCGTTGGCCGCACTGCCGAAAATCCCGAGCTGCCACGCGCCGAGCAGCCCCGCGCCGCCTGCAAGGCCCGCGCCGCCGATCACCAGCGTGCGCCGCGACAGGCCGGGCCCGCCGGGGGAGGAAGGGGCAGGCGATGTAGGGACAGGCGGGCGCAGCAGCGTCTCGCGGCGGACGGGCGCTTCGGGTGCAGCCCCGGCCTTCGCGCGCACCGCCACCAGAATGCGCTCCGCCTCCGGACTCTCCGATGATCCGTCCCACGTACTGATATCGAGCAGCTGGAACTGCCGAAACCCGAGCGGTGCCATTGTCCCGTCGATGGTCAGCGGTACCAGACATTCGCGTTCGCGCCCGCGCTGCGCCTCGTCGCGCACCCAGTGCGAATCCACCGAGGTTTGCGACCAGAGCACGACCACGGCGGCGGCATTCTCAAGCGCGGCCTCGGTGGTCTTGAGGTAATTCTCGCCGCCCTCAAGCCGCCCATCCCACCACGGGTCGAAGCCCGCCTGTTCGAGCAGATCGATCACCGGGCGCGCCTGCGGCAGGTCGCCGCGCGAATAGCTGACGAACAGCCGCGGACGATCGCCGGATGGTGCGGTGTCCTCGCTCGCCACTGCCTGCCCCCCTTTCCCAAGCGCCCCGTCAGCCGCGCTACAACCAAACCGCCCCACGCGCCAAGCGGCGATGGTGTTGCGGGTGAGCAGACGGAGAAGCGAAACCGCTTGACCGGACATCCAGACGATATAAAAATGATATCACAATTATATCGCCGATGGAGATTCGTCATGTCCCCTGCCGACACCCCCGCCCTCAATCGCAGCCGCGAAATTCCGGCCTCCACCCAAAGCGGCTATGTCATGCTGCTGGTCAGTCTGGCGCTGATCGTGTTTGCCATTTTCCAGTTCGTCGTGGGCGGGGGGCTGGGCGTGATCCTCGCGATCCTGTCCGGCACCGTCGGTCTGCTGATCCTTGGCGGCTTCTACATGATCAATCCCAACGAAGCCGCGGCGATCCAGTTGTTCGGGGCCTACAAGGGCACCGACCGCACCGAGGGGCTGCGCTGGGTGCTGCCGTGGCTGACCCGCAGCAAGATCGCGGTGCGCGCCAACAACGTCATTTCCGAGAAGATCAAGGTCAACGACGCGCGCGGCAACCCGATCGAGATGGCGGCGCAGGTCGTCTGGCGGGTCACCGACACCGCGCAGGCGCTCTACGATGTTGACGACTACCGAGAATTCGTCACCGCGCAGATGGAGGCTGCGGTGCGTTCGATCGGCTCGCGCTATCCCTACGACGATATCGAGCACCTCGAAGTCACGCTGCGCGGCAATCATGAGGAAGTCGGGGCCGAACTGCGGCTTGCGCTGATCGAGCGGCTGGCGGTTGCCGGGATCACGGTGGACGAATGCGGCCTCACGCACCTTGCCTATGCGCCCGAAATCGCCGGGGCGATGCTCCGCCGTCAGCAGGCCGAAGCGGTGATCGCCGCGCGCGCCAAGCTGGTCGAGGGCGCGGTGTCGATGGTCGAACTGGCGCTCACCCAGCTCAGCGAAAAGGACGTGGTCCACCTCGACGATGAGCGCCGCGCGGCGATGGTGTCGAACCTGATGGTGGTGCTGTGTTCGGAACGCGACACCACCCCGGTGGTCAACGCGGGGTCGCTCTACTGATCGCCCCATGCCAGAGAAAAAAGCCTTTCCCCTGCGCCTCGATCCGGCGCTTCACGATGCGGTGCAGCGGCTCGCCGATGCTGAACTGCGCAGCGTGAACGCCGAGATCGAAGTGCTCCTGCGCGAGGCGCTTACCCGGCGCGGGGTCAAGGTGGCCCGCAGCGAACCGGCCCGGCGCGGGCGTCCGCCGGGCACCGCCAATGAAGTAGCAGATAATGCCTGATGCCGACCATCGGCGTCTCGGGCTTTGTCGGGACCCGCGCCGAAGTGATCGACATCGAAACCTGCGGGCGCGCAGCGCACATCGGAAACGAAGCGGGGACGATCGAACTAACGTGGCCTAACAAGCGCTGTAACTGCCGGAAAAACATGTATATTGGCCCCTTGGCGGTTGAATGCTCGCGATTCGTCCGCCGATTTTTAAGAGGTCGTGGACCTGCGCTCGCGAAAGCGCAGGCCGAGGAGAGAATGATGCCCAAACGGCGCAAGCCTTTTGTCGTCTACCGGCGCTGGCAGGGACGATTCACCATCGTTCCCCGCGGCGTGGCTGGCTGGGGGCAGTTCGCCGCGTGGATGGCCTTGCTGGTGGCACTGGTCGTGTGGTTCGCGGATCATCTGGAATCCTCCGCCAAAGCCCCGGGCTACTACGAGGGTATTGGCCTGTTCGGAGCCGGATTGCTGGCGTGGGTCGTCGGCGGCCTGTGGTGGATGTTCGCCCACGCCGAAATGGTCGACATGAGCGAGTTCATCCGCGACAGGCAACGCGAGGCGCGCCGGCGTCGGCGCGAGGAACGCTAGGAATCCTGCGCGCGCGGCCTTAGTGGTGCCGGGATGATCGCTCGCCGCCTGATGTTCGCTCTGCTGATCGGCCTTGTCTGCGCGGCTGGTAGCGGCTCCGTCCATGCCAGCGGCCTTTGGCAGCCGGCCGCCTCCTCTCCGGCGGCTGTCGCGCCTGCGGCCCTGCCCGAGGCACTGGTGCTCGAAGGCGACAACATCATTCCGGTCACGATCAACGGCGTTCCGCTGCGGCTCGAAGTCAGCGCCGAGGCCTTCGGGCCGCCGGTGATCAATCCCGAAGTGGCCACCCGGCTGTGGCTCATCCCCGAATACCGGCGCGGCTGGCGCTTCGGCCCGGTGGTGGTGGACGGGCAGGCGGCAACCGCTGCGGTCGATCTGGGGGCAGGGGCCGAGGCGAAGGCGCTCGCCTGGGCCGACCGCCCGGCCTCGGTCAAGGCCGACGGGATGATCGGCGTGCACCACCTGCCCTATGCCCGCGTGACCTTCCGCCTCGCGCCGCCCGCCGAGGCCGAGACGGAGCAGGCCTTCCCGCTCAAGCGCGCCGGGGGCAGCAATGCCCGGCTCGGCACCGAAATCGCGGTGGGCAAGAAGCGGCTGATGATGATCTTCGTGCCCGAACGGGCGGAAAACCTGATCACCGCGCCCACCGCCAATTTCATCGCCACGCATCAGGAAGGCGGGTTCGAGCCGCGTTCCGATGGCATTGCGGTGATGGATTTCGCGGTCGAGCGCCCCACTCGGATGATGCGCATCGCCCAGCCGATCATGCTCGGCGACATTGCCGTCAGCCGCTTTGCGGTGCGCGTGGAAGATTACGGCGACCCGCGCCGCGTGGGCGAAATCGCCAGCGACGATCCGCGGTTCGAGGCCGGCAACATCCTTGTCAGCCGCCGCAAGGGGCGTGGCAAGCCTGACCTGCTGACCCGCATCGGCCGCGACCAGATCGCGCATTGCTCGGCGATCACCTATGATCTGAAGGCGGGCGCGATCAGGCTGCGCTGCGGTCCGGCCCCGGACTAGGCTGCGCGGCGGCAAGCAGCAGCTTTCGCTGGGATGACGAAGAGGCAATGCATCCGATTTCCACCCACTTCCGGACACAGCGAGACCGATCGCTTCTCCCTGAAAGCGGACGTTGTGCAAATCTATCTCCCCTGGCGGAGGGGAGTTACTTCGCCGCGTGTTCCGCGCGCGCCAATTCATGCAGCCAGTCGGCATGGCGCGGGGCCTTCTTGGTCTGCGACCATTCCTCCAGCATCACCGGGGCGACGCGGGCGAGTTCGGCATATTGATCGGGGGTGCCGATATCGGCGGCGAGCTCCACCCGGTGTCCGTTGGGGTCGAAGAAGTAGATCGACTTGAAGATGCCGTGATGCGTCGGGCCGAGCACGTCGATCCCCTCAGCCTCGATATGCGCCTTGGCCGCCAGCAGCGCCTCTTCCGAGGGCACCTTCAGCGCCAGGTGCTGCACCCATTTCGGAGTATTCGGGTCCTTGCCCATTTCGGGCTGGTTCGGCAGCTCGAAAAAGGCGAGGATGTTGCCGTTCCCTGCGTCGAGAAAGATGTGCATGTAGGGATCATACTCGCCCGTGGAGGGCACGTGATCCTCGGCAAAGGCGGTGGTGTAGGTCATGCCGAGCACGCGGGCGTACCATTCCACCGTCTCCTTCGCGTCCTTGCAGCGATAGGCGGCATGGTGGATGCCGGCGAGGTTTACGGGATGGCTCATTCCGCAGGCTCCTCGACTGTCAGCACGCCGCGCTGGATCTGGTCGCGCTCCATGCTTTCGAACAGGGCCTTGAAGTTGCCCTCGCCGAAGCCCTCGTCGCCCTTGCGCTGGATGAATTCGAAGAAAACGGGCCCGACCTGCGCCTGCGCGAAGATCTGCAGCAGCAGGCGGGGGCTGCCGCCTTCGGTGGTGCCATCGAGCAGGATGCCGCGCATCTTGAGCGCGTCCACATCCTCGCCGTGGCCAGGCAGGCGCCCTTCCAGCATCTCGTAATAGGTCGCAGGCGGCGCGGTCATGAAGGGCACGCCGAGCTTCTGGAGCCGGTCCCAGCAGGCGGGAAGATCATCGCAGATGAGCGCGATGTGCTGGATGCCCTCCCCGTTGAAAGCGCGCAGGAACTCCTCGATCTGGCCTTTGCCGCCTTCGCCCTCTTCATTGAGCGGGATGCGGATCTTGCCGTCGGGCGCGGTCAGCGCCTTGCTGGTCAGGCCGGTATATTCGCCCTTGATGTCGAAGAAGCGGATCTCGCGGAAGTTGAACAGGGTCTCGTAATAGTCGGCCCAGTACTTCATCCGCCCGCCATAGACGTTGTGGGTGAGGTGATCGATGGTGTGGAAGCCCGCGCCTTCGGGGTGCTTGTCGACGCCGGGGAGATATTCGAAATCGATGTCGTAGATGGTAAGGCCGTTGCCGCTGGGCGCGCCGTCATAGCGGTCGACCAGATAGAGGATCGCGCCGCCGATGCCGCGGATTGCCGGGATGCGCAGTTCCATCACCCCGGTCTGCACCGCGACGGGCTCGGCGCCCTTGGCGATGAGGTGGTCGTAGGCCTTGGCGGCATCGCGCACGCGGAAGGCCATGCCGCAGGCCGAAGGGCCATGCTCGCGCGCGAAATACCAAGCGGCGCTCTTGGGCTCGTAATTGGCGATCAGATTGATGCCGCCCTGCCGCCACAGGTGCACGTCCTTGGAGCGATGCTGCGCCACCCGGGTGAAGCCCATCGCCTCGAACACCGGCTCAAGCACACCCTTTTCGGGCGCGCAGAACTCGACGAATTCGAACCCGTCGAGCCCGGCGGGATTGTCGAAAAGGTCGGATGTCGGTGCGTTCATGGCCGGGTTCCCCTGCGGTCTGAAGATAGTTTCAATTGAAACCATCTACCGCAATGGGACGATTCGCGCAAGGTCAGGTCACCCGCCCCACAGTCCGCCCGCGTTCGTCCTGCGTCAGCGACAGGCGCTTGCCGAAGGGCTCTCCGCCTTCGAAGGCCTCTGCCGTGGCCGCATCGGTCAGGTCGGCATTGCCCACCACCCGCTCGCCCGCGTCGCTGCGACCGATGAAGATCGCCTCGGCGCCCTTGGGGCCGCGGTTGATGGTGTAGGTTTCCACGACCGCACTCTCGACCGCCCCCCTGGCGAGCGGCACTGTGTCGGTCGCCTTGGGAAGCACGGCGAAACGGTCGTTCGCGCTCCAGTCGGCAGGCTGGCAAGAGTAGATGCCGGTGGCATATTTGCTCATCCAGCCGCCATTCGCGCCGACCAGCGCAAAGCTGCCGCGATCCGCACGCACCCGCTGCACGGCTTCCGCGATGGCGTGGGCCGAGTAGTTATTCCCCGCCCCGCCGAAGAACGGCAGGCCGCCGGTCAGCGTCAGACCGCGCGGGTCGTCCGCCGACAGGCCGAAGTGGTCGCACTGATTGAAAACGGGGATCGCGAAGCAGGAATAGAAGTCGATGTAGCCGATGTCGGCCATGCCCTTCCCCGCCCGCGCCAGCGCCGCATCGACGCTGGCGAGGCTCGCCGGATTGCCCGCCAGATCGGGCCGCTGCGAGAGCTTGAGTTCGGTTGCGGCGGTGACCGCGTGGATATGCACCCACTTCTCCTCCGGCACCCCGATTTCGCGCGCCAGACCCGCGCTGGCGACGATCACCGCCGCCGCCTGATTCACCTGATCGCGCGCCACGGTCATGCGCGGATAGGGTTCGGCGACGATGCGGTTGCGGTCGGTGACGGTGGCGAGTTCCTGCGCCGTGCGCAGGGCCGGTGCGGCGGAGTGCGGATTCGCCGCCGCCACCTTGGTGAAAGGCGCGAACAGCCTGCCGATTTCGAGGCGGTATTCCTCCAGCCCCATGCCGAGCCGGTGCCGCCGCGCGTTCTCGGCCAGCGCATAGAGCGGGATCGCCCCGCTCGCGCCGTGCAGGAACAGCGCGGGCTCCATCAGTTCCTCGACCCCGAAGCCCTGATCCTCGTAGTCGCCGCCAATCTCTTCCGACCAGTCGGGAATTTCGCCCTTGGCCGAGAGCGCCAGCACGGTCGAGATCGCCTCGGAGCCGACGATCACCGCGCAAGCACTGTCGCCTTTCGCGATGGCCGAGGCGAATTCGCCCACGAGCTGCTGGTTGGTCTGCCCGCCCGTGGTGGTCAGGATCGCGCGTGCCGGATTGGCCCCAACACGCTTGGCAATCGCGCGCGGCACATTATCCGCCGCGCCGAAAGGCGGCTTCCTGTCGGGCCGCGACATTTCGAAGGCGCGGATCGCGGCGAGGGTGTCGATGGCCTGCGCTACGTCACCGCTCGCCCCGCTGTCGGCAATCGCCCCGGCCAGCGCCCGTCCGGCCAAGTCTATATAGGAGAGGGCTTCGTAGCCCGGCTCGCCCACCCTCTCCGAATATTGCCCCACACCGATGATGACGGGGGTGTTGTCCGCGATCTTAGTCGACAAAGTCTTCGACCCGCTCGACGATGATCGCCGGAGCCATGCCGCCCGCGGCGCACATGGTCACGAGGCCATAGCGCCCGCCGCGCCGCTCCAGCTCGTCGACGATCGTGCCGATCAGGATCGAACCGGTCGCGCCGATCGGGTGGCCCAGCGCAATCGAGCCGCCATTGACGTTGACCTTGTCCCAATCGAGTTCAAGATCGCGCACGAACTTGGCGGCCACCACCGCGAAGGCCTCGTTGATTTCGAACAGGTCGATATCGTCGGTGGTCAGCCCCGCCTTGGCCAGCACCTTCTTCGCCGCAGGGACGGGCGCGTTGAGCATCAGCGTCGGATCATCGCCCATGTTGGCGGTGGCGACGATGCGCGCGCGCGGCTTCAACCCGTGCTTCTGCGCATAGTCCTTCGAGGCGATCAGCACCGCCGCCGCGCCATCGACGACTCCGCTAGAATTGCCCGCGTGGTGGAAGTGCTGGATCTCCAGATCGGGGTACTTCTGGTTGATCAGCTTGCGGAAGGTCGTGCCCGCCTCGTCCAGCGGCACATCGGCGATCTTGGGGAAGGCCGGTTCCAGCTTGGCGAGATCTTCGCGGGTGGTCTGCGGGCGGGGGTATTCCTCGCGGTCGAGGATCACCGTGCCATCATCACCCACCACCGGCACCACCGACTTGGCAAAGCGGCCCGCCGCAATGGCTTCCGCCGCGCGCTGCTGCGAGCGGTAGCCGACTTCATCCAGCTCCTCGCGGGTGAAGCCTTCCATCGAAGCAATCGCATCGCCGCAGATGCCCTGATGTGACTGCGGGTGGACCTGCTGGAGCCGCTGGTTGTAGCTGCCCATCATCGGCGGCTTGATCCCGGCGCGCATCTTCTCCTGACTCATCGCGGCGGTCAGGCTCATCATCTCGGTGCCGCCAGCAATCACGCAATCTTCCATCCCGCTCATCACCTGCGCCGCGGCGAGCGCGACGCTGGTGATGCCGCCGCCGCAGAAACGGTCCAGCGTGGTGCCGGACGAGGTGATGTCATAGCCCGCGTCCAATGCCGCCATGCGGCCCATGTCGCCCGCCTGCATCCCGTCCTGCGTGGAGACCGACCAGATCACGTCATCAACGGTCTTGGTGTCGAGATTGTTGCGGTCCTTGATCGCCTTCAGCACCGTCGCGGCGAGGTGCTGCGGGTGCTGCGCAGCCAGCGCGCCCTTGCCCTGCTTGCCGATCCCGCGCGGGGTGCGCACTGCATCGATGATGTAAGCCTCGGCCATGGATCAATCCTCTCTCGTTCTAGCGAAAATGCGGTTGACGGTCACGTAAACCGGCTGCACCACTCGCACAAGAATTGCGTTTCGAAACGCAATGGCAATTTCGATAGGGAGAGAACCTGTGAGCGAGACCGCTGCGCCCGAAGTGCTGACCGAAGTTGAGGACGGCGTCCTCATCGTCACCATCAACCGCCCCGAAGCCAAGAATGCCATGACCAAGGCCGCCGCCGAGGGCATTGCCGCGGCGATGGAGCGGCTCGATGCCGAGGACGACCTGCGCGTCGGCATCCTCACCGGCGCGGGCGGCACCTTCTGTTCGGGCATGGATCTGAAGGGCTTCCTGCGCGGCGAAAGCCCCTCGGTCGAAGGCAAGGGGTTCGGCGGCGTGGTGCAGGCTCCGCCCGCCAAGCCGCTGATCGCCGCGGTCGAAGGCTATGCGCTGGCAGGCGGCCTCGAGTTGATGATCGCCTGCGATCTGGTGGTGGCGAATGCGGGCGCGAAGTTCGGCATTCCCGAAGTGAAGCGCGGCCTCGTCGCGGCGGCGGGCGGCGTGATGATGCTGCCCGACCAGATCCCCGAACGGATCGCGATGGAGCTGGCGCTGACCGGCGATTTCATCGGGGCGGAGCGCGCCTACCAGCTCGGCCTCATCAACGAAGTGACCGAAGGATCGGCGCTCGATGCGGCCAAGGCGCTCGCCGCGCGGATTGCGGCCAATGGCCCGCTGGCGGTCAAGGTGTCGAAGGCGGTGATGAAGCAGTCGCGCGGCTGGGCGATGGAGGAACGCTATGCCAAGCAGGGTGCGCTGATCGGCCCGGTCTTCGTCAGCCACGATGCGCGCGAAGGCGCGGCCGCCTTTGCCGAAAAGCGCAAGCCCAACTGGACCGGCAAGTAAGCCTCAGTTTTTTGGGATCAGGAGAGAGAACCATGCCCGTCATCGACGTGCCGCAGCCCGCCTTCATGGAAGACGAGGAGATCGCCATTTTCGCCGATGCCGTCGGCAAGTTCTACCAGCAGCACGCTCCCGAAAAGCGTGTCCACAAGTGGCGCGAGGACGGGATGGTCGAACGTGAATTCTGGCGCGAGGCGGGCGCGGCGGGCCTGCTCGGCGTGAGCGTTCCGACCGAATATGGCGGCCACGGTGGCGATTTCCGGCATGACATGGTGGTGATCGACCAGCAGGGCAAGCACGGCGTCGAAGGCTTCGGCGCGTCGCTCCACAACACCATCATTCTGCCCTACCTCGTGCGTCACGGCACCGAGGAGCAGAAGCAGAAATACCTCCCCCGCCTCGTCAGCGGCGATCTTGTCAGCGCGATCGCGATGAGCGAGCCGGATGCGGGGAGCGACCTTCAGAGCATCAAGACCACCGCGCTGAAGGACGGCAACGGCTACCGCCTCAACGGGTCGAAGACCTGGATTTCGAACGGCCAACTGGCGGACTTCATCATCGTCGTCGCCAAGACCGATCCGGCCGAAGGGGCCAAGGGCATCTCGCTGCTGCTGCTCGAGACCGAGGGCGCGGAAGGCTTCCAGCGCGGCAAGAAGCTCGACAAGATTGGTTTGGATGCGCAGGACACCAGCGAGCTGTTCTTCGACAACGTGTTCATTCCGGCGGACAATCTGCTCGGCGGGGTCGAGGGGCGCGGGTTCTACCAGCTGATGGGCGAGCTGCCGCAGGAACGCCTGGTGATCGCGATGGGCGCAATGAGCGGCATCGAGAAGGCGCTCGATGTGACGGTCGAATACGTCAAGAACCGCAAGGCCTTCGGCAAGACGATCTGGGATTTCCAGAACACCCAGTTCACCCTCGCCGACCTGAAGGCGCGCGGCACCGCGGCGCGGGTGTTCGTCAACGACTGCATCGCCAAGCTGCTCGAAGGCAAGCTCGACGTGGCGACCGCGAGCATGGCGAAGTACTGGGTGACCGAGCTGCAGAGCGAAGTGGTCGACAAGTGCCTGCAATTCCACGGCGGCGCGGGCTACATCAATGATTACGCCATCGCCCGGATGTACCGCGACACCCGCATCGCGCGCATTTATGGCGGGTCGAACGAGATCATGAAGATGCTGATCGCAAGATCTATGTGAGCTTGTTTGCGTGCCCGCATCCGCGAGCACGCCCTCGCTAGACGGCCTTCGCTGCGCGACCGTTCCGGCGTGATGATTGCGAGTTGAGAAGGCGGCTCGGGTGACCGGGCCGCCTTTTTCGTGTCCCACTCCAAACCTCCCCTCGTGGCGCTGTAACGAGGCCGCAGGCGTCGCAAGCGCGACCGCGCGCCCGCAGGTGCTCCCGTAGCGCCGCGGAGGGAAACGCACCGAGGACGTGCCCGCGGAGGCGGGCACGCAAACAAAAAAGAAAGAAGCGGCCCGCCGCTAGGCAGACCGCTTCCCTCTCCCGCTCCTTTTCGGAGCTAACTTGCTCTACGCGCTCAGAACTTCGCGCGCAGCGTCACGCCGTACTGGCGCGGCGGCAGGACGAAGGCCGAACGCGAGTTGGCCGCGCCCGATCCGCGCAGCGTGGTGTTGAAGGTCACCCCGCGCACCACTTCGTCGGTCAGGTTGTTGACCCAGCCTTCGACCGCGAAGTTCTGCTCCGGCCCGAAGCGCAGACCGGCGCGCAGGTTCACGAAGGCCTTGCCGTCCTGAATGTCGGCGATGATCGGCGGCGCCGCATCGATCGCCTGCTGCAGCCCGCCATTGGCCGCGATTTCCGCCGCACCCGGCAGGATGATCGCCTGGGTCGAGGTGCGCTGGTCACCCTCCATGCGAACCTGCCCGGCAAGGAAGAACTCGAGCGAATCGTTGATCGGCTTCTCCCACATCGCCCCGACCAGCGCGACGACCTGCGGCGCGTTGGTGAGATCGTAACCGCACAGCGAGAGCACCTGCACCGAAGTCTGCGTACCGGCGCAATCATCCGGATAGCTCGCTTCGAGGAAGGTCGCGGCGAGGTTGAAGGTCAGCTCGTCGCTGGGCCGGATCACGCTTTCGATTTCGACACCGCGGGTTTCGGCGATCGGCACGTTAAAGGTGGCGAAGGCCGTGCCGGTGAATTCGAGCACCTGGAAGTTGGTGAACTCTTCATAGAAAGCCGCGACATTGACCGTGACCTTGCCGTCCGGGGTCTGGCCCTTCACGCCAAGCTCGTAAGCGTCGACCTCTTCCGACAGGAAGGTGGGGTCGGCCCCGAGCACGGCGGCGGTGGTATCGAGGTTGATCCCGCCCGCCTTGTAGCCGTGCGTGAAGCTGGCATAGCTGCTGACGAAGGGGCTGAATTCGTAGCCAAGCTTGATGGTGTAGATCAGCTCTTCGTCGTCGAAGTCCGACTGGAAGGTGCGCACCAACGGCAGCGGCGCGACCGGCGGGGTGGCGTTGGGGTTGCCGAATGCTGCCGGAAGATCGGCCGGCGCGGTGAAGCCGAAGCAGCCCAGCGCGATGAAGGTGCCTTGCAATGCTGCCGGGATCGCGCCGAGCGCGCCGACAGTCGCCGGGCAAATCTGGTTGTTGATTGCAGTCTGGGTAAACCCGCCCGACTTTTCCTCCCACGAATAGCGCGCGCCCAGCGTCAGTTCGAGGCCGTTGGCGATTTCGAAGGAGTTGTGGGTGAAGACCGCGTAGCTCTTGGCATCCTGCTGGAAGCGGTTGGTGTTGCTGGTGCCCGCCGGATCGCGCCCGGTGAACACGGTCAGCGGGTTGGCGCCCAGCGCCCCGCCGGTCGGCACGAACAGCAGCGCGCCGACATTCTCGCCGTAATCCGCCCCCAGCGAGAAGCTGACCGATTGGTCGATCTGCTCGTCGGAGTAGAACCCGCCAATCATGTAGTTGAGCTTGCCCTCCATCGCTTCGCCCTGAAGCCGCAGTTCGGCGGTCCAGTTGTCGATCTCGAGGTTGAGCGCAGGCACGTTGAAGATGTCGAGCGCGGTGAAATCGGAGTCGTAGTTCTCGAAGCTTTCATACTTGCGGTACGAGCCGATGAAGATCAGGTCGGCATTGTCCGAAAGCGGAAATTCAAGCTCGCCGGTGACGCCGTAGTTGTCGATATCGGCGCGCGGCGCGAAGTTGGCCGAGACGATGCGGTTGTCCATCGCCCGTTCGAACGCGCCCTGATCGTCCCGCGCGGTGGCGACCACGGGCTGGCCGTTCCCGCCATTCGCGCCAAGCCCGACCGCGGCATAGGCCCCGCCCGTCACCAGCGGCGACTGGTAGAGCTCGATCGCGCCGCAGCAGCTCGACTTGCTCTTGGAATAGTCGGCGATGATACGGCCGCGCAGGCCGCTTTCGGTGTCCCAGCCGAGCTGGCCGCGCACCAGCCACTGATCGACATCGTTGGTCTCGCCGATCCTGGCGCCGGTGCGATCGACCACGGTGAGGAAGCCGTCACGGTTGCGATAGGCCCCGGTCACCCGCAGCGCGAGCGTATCCTGCACGATCGGCACGTTGACCGCGCCCTGCAGGCTGACCTCGTTGAAATTGCCATATTCGGCGTTCGCGAAGCCGCCGAACTCGGTCACGTCGGGCCGGACGTTGGTGATGTTGAGCGCGCCGGCCGAGGTGTTGCGGCCAAACAGCGTGCCCTGCGGGCCGCGCAGCACTTCGACGCGCTCGACATCGACGAACTCGCTCAGCGCCACGCCCGGACGGGATTGATACGCACCGTCGATGAAGATGCCGACCGCGCTTTCGAAGCCGATATTGTTCGAGGTCGTCCCGATCCCGCGCACGCGCAGAACCACCGAGCCCGAGGCGAGCTGCGCCTGGCTGGCGGTGAAGGACGGAGCCAGCGCGGCGATCTGCTGGATGTTGACCACGCGCTGCGCTTCGAGCTGCTGCGGGGCAATCGCGGTCACTGCCAGCGGAATGTCCTGCACGTCCTGCGCGCGGCGGGTGGCGGTCACGATGATGACGTTGTCGGCGTTGCGGGTGGCCTCCGCCTCGTCATCCTGATCCTGGGCAAAGGCGGGGGTGGTCAATGCGCTGCAGGCCAACAGGCCGCATGCGTAATATGCGAAGTTGCGCGTCATGGCTGTCCTCTCTCCACACACCAGCCGGTCTTGATGCCGGACTTGGTTGCGCAGGTGAGCCTATCAGCACGGCGCGCACTAACAAGAGTCACAGGCAACTAATGGGGCGACAGTAGCAAAAATGCCACATACACCATTCTCGCGATGGATGAGTCCGCCGCACTCCTATGCAATCGCAACAATATTACGTCGGAGCCGGATTCGCGCGCCTGTCCGGGGCCGGCTGAAAGTCAGTTGCAGATTGCCATTCAAGACTCGCTTTTGCACAAGGCCTGTGGTTACATCACGTCCAATCAGGGAGAGAGAGGCCCCGTCATGCTCGCCACACCGCCAGATTTCGATGTGCTGATCGTCGGTGCCGGAATTTCCGGGATCGGCATGGCCGCGCACATGGGAATGAAGGCCCCGCACCATTCCTATTGCATCGTCGAACGGCGCGACAATCTCGGCGGGACATGGGATCTGTTCCGCTATCCCGGGATCCGTTCCGACAGCGACATGCACACGCTGGGCTTCGATTTCGAGCCGTGGACGCATGAGAAGAGCATCGCGGATGCGCCTGCGATCCTCGAATATCTCGACCGGATCGTCGACGAGCGCGGCATCCGCCAGCACATTCGCTTCGGCCATAAGGTCATCAGCGCCGACTTTCACCACGATGACGCGCGCTGGCACGTCGAAATGGAGAAAGCCGATGGCAGCCGCACGCGGATGACCGCGAATTTCCTCTATCTCGGCGCAGGCTATTACGATTACGACGAGCCCTATGATCCCGGCTTCGACTTCGGCGAATTCGAAGGTCAGGTGCTGCACCCGCAATTCTGGCCGGACGATCTCGACTACGCGGGCAAGAACGTCGTCGTGATCGGCTCGGGCGCGACGGCGGTGACCATCGTCCCCTCGATGGCGCGCGAGGCGGGTCACGTCACGATGCTTCAGCGCACGCCGACCTGGATGTTCTCGCGCCCGGCCAAGGACGCCCTTGCCAATTTCCTGCGCAAGGTGCTGCCCGAAAGGCTCGCCTACCGGCTGACCCGCTTCAAGAACATCAAGATGCAGGACTTCAGCTTCAAACTGGCGCGCGACAAACCGCAGAAGGTGAAGGACGCGCTCTACAAGAAGATCGAGGCCGCGCTGGGCCCGGATTACGACAAGGACGCCTTCACCCCGCCCTACAACCCGTGGGAACAGCGGCTGTGCCTGGTGCCCGACGAAGACCTGTTCACCGCGATGAAGGCGGGCAAGGCGAGCGTCGTCACCGGACAGATTGCGAAATTCGAGAAGGGCGGCGTGCGGCTGACCGACGGCACCTTCCTCGAAGCCGACATTGTCGTGACAGCGACGGGGCTGAAACTGGCGGTCGCGGGGAAGATCGACGTGCGCGTCGATGGCGAGCCGGTGCGGTTCAACGAGCGGTTCTATTACAAGGGCTGCATGTTCTCGAACCTGCCCAACCTGGCGTTGGTGTTCGGGTACCTGAACGCCAGCTGGACGCTGCGGGCGGATATCAATTCGGACTATGTCTGCCGCGTGCTCGAACACATGCGCAAGACCGGCAGCAGCATTGCCGTCCCGGTGCTGACGCCAGAGGGCGAAGCCGCGATCACCGAGGACGACGTGTTCGATTTCTCCAGCGGCTACATCCAGCGCGGCAAGCATATCATGCCGAGGAATTCGGTCAGCTACCCCTGGCGGCTCAATCAGGAATATGTCGTCGATCGCAAGCGGATGAAGGCTGATCCGCTGACCGACGGCATCCTCACCTTCACCAAGCCGGGCGCGAATGCGACCCGCGGCGAGGAGCAGCTGGAGGCGGCGGAATAAGGTCGAAAGGCGCGCGGTAATCGCTTCCGATTGTGCCCGCCTTGGCCTAACCATTGCCCATGACCTCTCCCGAAAAGATCTGGACAGCCGGACTCATCGTCATCGGCGATGAAATCCTCTCCGGCCGCACGCAGGACAAGAATATCGCGCAGGTGGCGAGCTGGCTGCAGGTGCAGGGCATCCGCCTCGCCGAAGTGCGGGTGGTGCCCGATGTCGAGGCGCGGATCGTGGCGGCGGTGAACGATCTGCGCGCCGCGAACGATTACCTCTTCACCACCGGCGGGATCGGGCCGACGCATGACGATATCACGGTCGATGCGGTCGCGGCGGCGCTGGGCGTGCCGGTGGTGATCCACCCGGAGGCGCGTGCGCTGCTGGAACGTTACTACGAAACGCGCGGCGGGCTCAACGAAGGGCGGCTCAGGATGGCGCGGGTGCCCGAAGGCTCCGACCTGATCCCCAACCGCATGTCGGGCGCGCCCGGCATCCGGCGCGGCAACATTTTTCTGATGGCAGGCGTGCCGCACATCACCGCCGGGATGCTCGATGCGCTCACCGGCAAGCTCGAAGGCGGGCTGCCGCTGCTCAGCGAAACGCTCGGCTGCTGGGTCGCCGAGAGCGAAGTCGCCGACCTGCTGCGCCAGACCGAGGCCGCGCACGAGGATTGCCAGATCGGCTCCTACCCCTTCTTCCGCGAGGGCCGGGTGGGCGCGAATTTCGTGATCCGCTCGGTCAGTGCGGACAGCCTTCAGGCCTGCGCCGAAAGCCTCGCCGCCGGGCTTGCCGGGCAAGGCCACACGGTCACGCCGGGCGGCATCTGACCCCCGAGAGACAACATAACACGACCTTAACCCTCGGACGCTAAATGGGTTGGCGTCATGACCCGCGTGTTCATTACCATCGACACCGAGTATTCCTCGGGGCTGTATACGGGGCCGGGCGCGGCGGACCGCGCGGATAACTTCGCGCGCTCGATCGCCTGCAACACCCCGCAGGGCCCGGCGGGCGTGGCGCACAAGCTCGAAGTCCTGGCACAGCATGGGCAGAAGGCAGTGTTCTTCGTCGATCCCATGCCCGCGCTGATCTGGGGCGTCGCCGCGATCGAGGACATCGTCGGCCCGATCGTCGCCGCCGGGCAGGACGTGCAGCTGCACTGCCATACCGAGTGGCTGGGCCTCGCAGGTGCGACCGTGCCGCTGCGCCTCAGTACGACCGGTCACGATCTCGCCGATTTCCCGTTCGAGGATCAATGCGCGATCCTCGACTATGCCCGCACCACGCTGATCGCGGCGGGAGCACCCGCGCCGGTCGCCTTCCGGGCGGGCAATTACGGCGCCGACGACAACACCCTGCGCGCGCTCGCCAGCCTCGGGATCGGCTACGACACCAGCCACTGTCCCGCGCTGGTGGGGGTGAGCGCCTGCCGCATCGGGCTGACCGCAGAGGACCGCGATCCGATCGGCCACATGGGCGTGGTCGAAGTGCCGGTCGGCACCATCGGCACCATCGGCGGCGGGCTGCGTCACGCGCAGATCACCGCGCTGACGCTGGCCGAGATGCTGAGCGCGATCCGCCATGCGCGCGACGGGGGGCGGTGCAGCTTCACGCTGGTCAGCCACTCCTTCGAACTCATCAACCGCCGCAAGCTGGCGGTGAACCCGATCGTGCGCCGCCGCTTCGGCGGACTGGTCCGCGCGCTGTCGACGATGCGGGGGGTGACCACCGGCACCTATGCCGAGACCCCGCCCGCCCCGCGCCTCACGGGCAGCGCCCACGAACCGCTGCCCGCCAGCCCGGTGCGCACCGGGATGCGGATCGCCGAGCAGCTGCTGTCCAATACGCTCTACGGCTCGCTCTAGGGCGCGATGGCGAGCGCCGCGATCGACTTCACGCTGGGCTCGCGCCGCCTGCTGAGCGTGCCGCGCGCGCTCACCACCTGGGCCTTCTCGCTCGAGGACGTGCTGGCCGGCACCCTGCCCTCGGCCCCGCCACCGGGGCCTGACGGGGTGCGCGTGCTCTCGGCCCCCACCGCGCAGCTACAGGCGATCACCGCGCGCTATCCCGGCTTCCTTGCGGGCGGGCGTCAGGACTACCGGCGACACTACATCGCCATGACCGGCAGCTTCGAGAGCTACCTCGCCGGGTTCTCGGGCAAGACCCGCGCGACCTTCAGGCGCAAGGCCCGGCGGCTGGCGGAGGTGCCGGGCGGCTACTGCGTCACCGCCCACCGCACCCCTGCGGAGGTCGAGGCCTTCCTCGCCGCCGCCCTGCCCTTGTCGGCGCGCACCTATCAGGCGCGGCTGCTGGACGCCGGACTGCCCGACACCCCCGCCGCCCGCCGCGCGATGCTGGAGCGCGCCGAGGCCGGGCGGATGCGCGCCTTCCTGCTCCACGCCGGGGGCCAGCCGGTCGCCTACCTTTCACTCCCCGTGATAGGGGAGGCCCTCGTCTACGCCCATCTCGGCTACGATCCGGACTGGGCGCGGCTTTCGCCGGGCACGGTGCTCCAGATGGAGGCGCTGGAGCAGTTGTTCGCCGAAGCACGCTTCCGCTGGTTCGACTTCACCGAGGGCGAGGGCGCGCACAAGGCGATGTTCGGCACGCATTGGGCAGACTGCACCAGCCTGATCCTGCTCGAACCCACCCTCGCCAACCGCACCCTGCTGGGCGCGCGCGGGGCGTTCGATGCCGGGGTGAGCGGCGCGAAGTCGCTCGCCGTGCGGTCAGGCGCCCTCGGCCGGCTCCGTGCCCTGCTGCGCGCGTGATTGCAGCGCGGCGCGGCGGCGCAGCTCGTCCCGCGTGCGCGCCTGCTGCGCCAGCGCCACCCGCGGCGACGGCGTGCCGCTGAGCGAGCCGTAACGCAGCGCCAGATAGAGCCAGAGCGCCGCAACCACAGCCAGCAGCGATGCGGCGGCAAGGCCGAGGGTCAGATCGTAGCTCAGCAGCAGACCGTCAGCCGCCAATGCGACCGCCGGAACCAGCCATTGCGGCGCAAGACGTTCGGGGGTGAAGGGCATCAGCTGTACCTCTATGTTTGGGGCACGCGGCAAAGGGGTGGGAGAGGCTGCCGCGCCTACCGAAGATGGGCGAGCGGCAGTCAAAGACAAGAGGGGCGAACGACGTATTCGGCACCACAGCAAAAGGGGGCGGAAGCGCAGTGCTTCCGACCCCCGTTATGCTGTCAGCCACGCTGTAGGAAAGACCTCCGATTCCGCAGGGATCGCAAGCCCGACCGGGCGCCTGCAGCGATGCTGGCGCAGCCAGCGTGAGCGAGGAAGCGAAGCCGCCGATGCGGCTTCGCCTCATACATCACGCGCCTTCGACTTCCGACAGGTCGACCTTGAGGCCGGGGCCCATCGACGAGGTCACGGTGACCTTGCGGACGTACTTGCCCTTGGCACCGGCGGGCTTCGACTTCACCACCGCATCGGTCAGCGCCTTGAAGTTCGCCTTCAGCGCATCGTCCGAGAAGCTGAGCTTGCCGATGCCCGAGTGGATGATGCCCTGCTTTTCCACGCGGAATTCGACCTGGCCGGCCTTCGCGTCCTTCACCGCCTGGGCGACGTTGGGCGTGACGGTGCCGAGCTTCGGGTTCGGCATCAGGCCCTTGGGGCCGAGCACCTTGCCCAGACGACCGACGATGCCCATCATGTCGGGCGAGGCGATCACGCGGTCATAGTCGAGGTTGCCGTTCTGCATGTCTTCCAGCAGGTCTTCGGCACCGACCTTGTCGGCCCCGGCAGCCAGCGCCTTTTCGGCGTTGTCGCCGCGCGCGAACACCGCGACGCGCACGTCCTTGCCGGTGCCCGAGGGCAGCGACACAATGCCGCGCACCATCTGATCGGCGTGACGCGGATCGACGCCGAGGTTCATCGCGACTTCGACGGTTTCATCGAACTTGCTCTTGTGCTCGCGCAGGACGCTCAGCGCCTCGTCGACGGTGTAGAGCTTCTCGCGGTCGAGGTTCGACAGAACCTTCGCCTTCTTGGTGATCTTTGCCATGTGCTTAGCCCTCCACCACTTCGAGGCCCATCGAACGGGCGCTGCCTGCGATGATCTTCATCGCCTGATCAATGTCGTTGGCGTTGAGGTCGGCCATCTTGGCTTCGGCGATCTCGCGGATCTGCGATTCCTTGATGGTTCCGGCCGACACCTTGCCCGGCTCCTTCGAGCCCGACTTGAGGTTCGCCGCCTTCTTGAGGAAGAACGACGCGGGCGGGGTCTTGGTGACGAAGGTGAACGAGCGATCGCCATAGACCGTGATCACGGTCGGGATCGGCATGCCCTTTTCCATTTCCTGCGTGGCGGCGTTGAACGCCTTGCAGAATTCCATGATGTTCACGCCGCGCTGACCCAGCGCCGGGCCGATCGGCGGCGAGGGCGTGGCAGAGCCCGCGGGCACCTGCAACTTGATGTAGCCTTCGATTTTCTTGGCCATGAGGCCTTACTCCTGTCGCACTGTTGCCCGGCTGTTTCCATCCGGGCTCATGTTAAGCGGTCCAGCGCCATCGGGATGTGCAATCCTTCAGGCTCCCGCACGGAATCATCCGGCCCGTGGCCAGACGAAGGCGCGCGCATAGCGTTTCTGGCGCGCAATGCAAGCCTGAACTCCCCGCCGCGCGTTCATTCCGCGGCCTGTTGGAGACACATGAGACACTGTCCAGAGACAAAACTCTTGCTCCGGAAAAGCGCGGCTTGCGGGCCCTGCCAGCGCGTGCGGCGAGGGATGACGCGGGTGAAAGAGACGGGGCGCATGAGCCGTTTTTAGGTCGAGCTGTGCCAGTAGGAAAACGATCTCTCGCGCAATCGGTTCTTGCTATTCACCAATTCGCAAATAATTGTCCTCTATGGCCTTTGTCCGGGCCACAAGGCTGAACAGGGGGCATGCATGTTTCGGGTTGCGATCCAGATCAAGGAACTGATTTCCAGCAACGTCACCAGCGCGATCGAAGCCGCGTCGAACCCGGCCAAGATGCTCACCATGCTCCAGCGCGAGATCGAGGAATCGATCATCTCGCTCACCGGAGAGCGCACCCGCGTCACGCAGGCCAAGCGCCGCGCCGAAGCCTCGCTTACCCAGCACGAGCTGAAGGAAGCCGACTGGGCCGACAAGGCCAAGACCGCGATGGAACACGGGCGGGAAGATCTGGCCCGTCAGGCGCTGCTCGCCCGCGAGGACTGCCGTCAGGCGATCGCGCAGCACAAGGCCGACATCGCCAGCGCGGATGCCAACCTCGCCGAAATCGACGCCGCCGTGCGCGAGCTTGAAGCCAAGCGCGAGGAAACGCGCCTGCAGGCCAAGGCGCAGATGGCCGCCGATCATGCCGCCAGCGGCGCAAGCACCGTGGGTGGCGGCAGCAGCCGTGCCGAAGCCCACCTCAACCGCATCGCCACGCTGGAACAGCGTGCGCAGTTCGCGACAGAGGATGAAATCCCGGCCCGCACCAGCGCCAGCGTCGACCGCGAGATCGACGAAATGCGCCGCATCAGCGCGATCGAGGCCGAACTCGCCGCGCTCAAGGCGGCCTCCGCGCCTGCCAGAAAGACGGGCGGCAAGAAGGGCTGACCCGGGCCCGCGGGGCTAGCGATCATCCGGCAGGGGCCGCGGCACGCGCAGCCCCTTGGTGCGGCTGGTGAGGTGGAACGCCTTGCACAGCGCGCACTTGTAGGCGCGCAAGGTCACATCGGCGGCAAGGGCCACGGCCTCCGCCGCCTCGCGCGAGGCGAAGCGGCGTTTGCGGTTGCAGATGCCGGGGCGGGTCTTCATTCGACCGTCCCCGCCATCTTCTTACTTCACCAGTTCGACTTCCTCGAAGCCCAGTTCCACCGGGGTCGCGCGGCCGAAGATCGAGACAGAGACCTTGACCTTCTGCTTGTCGAAATCGAGCTCTTCCACGATCCCGTTGAAGCTCGCGAAGGGCCCGGCGTTGACCTTGACCGAATCGCCGATTTCGTAATCGACGCTGATGTCGCGCTTGGGGGTGGCCTGCGCCTCGGCGACGCCGCCGAAATAGCGCGAGGCTTCCTTTTCGGAGATCGGCTGCGGCTTGTTGCCCGAGCCGAGGAAGCCGGTCACCTTGGGGGTGTTCTTGACGAGGTGGTAGACATCGTCGGTCATGTTCAGCTTGGCGAGCACGTAGCCGGGCATGAACTTGCGTTCGACCTGCACCTTCTTGCCGCGCTTCACCTCGGTCACGGTTTCGGTCGGAACCTGCACTTCCTCGACACCGTCGGAAAGGCCCAGCCGCTCGGCCTCGGCGATGATCGCGTCGCGCACCTTGTTCTCGAAACCGGAGTAAGCGTGGATGATGTACCAGCGAGCCATGAAACGTCCTTGGAAAATGGAGATTGTGTGCGCGGCGATTCGCGCGCCTTACTGCAGCAGGTCGATCAGCGTGCGCACCGTCAGACCGAAGATCGTGTCGACGCCGAGGAAGAACAGCGCCAGGATCACCATGAAGATGAACACGAAGATCGCCGTGCGCACGGTCTCCTCGCGGGTCGGCCAGACGATCTTGTTCGTCTCCGCCTTGACCTGAGCGAAGAATTCGCCCGGCGAGGTCTTGCGCTTCTTTTCGTCTGCTCCGTCCTTGGGAGCGATCATCTTGTCGGCCATGCCAGCCCTTGTCCTTCGCGTAATGCCTGTGGTCTTCACCGGCCGGCTTTCAGGTAGGGCTCCGCGCCGCCCGGGACAAGGTCGCCGGAGGGGCTGGATGATCTGCCGATGTCGGAAAAGACGGTCGGTGCATTACGCCTGGCGGGGCGCGAATGCAAGAGGGGCGGAGCAGGTCAGCGCCTGCTCCGCCCCCTTTGTCATGCGTCGCGATGCCGCCGGGCTCAGAGCCCGATGATGCCGCCGTCGTTGCGGGTGATCGCGACCACGCCCGAACGCGGGCGCACGCCGGGTGCAGCGCCGGTCTGGCTGGCGGGCCAATTGCTGGTCGGGGCGGCGGGGTCGTCCGCATCCTCGCCCGGGTGCTGGATGCCGACGAACAGCGTGCGCCCGTCGGGGGTCGAATCCACTCCGGTGATCTCGCATTCGCGCGGCCCGGTCAGGAACCGGCGCAGGGTCGCCCCGGTCGCCGCTGTGCCGACGATGGTCGCCTGCGTCGCGGTGGCGCCGTTCGATGCGGTGTTGGTGATGGTGCGCGCGCCGCCATCGCCCACCCGGCCCGGAAGCGCGGCGAGCATCTGGTTGTTGGTGCGATCGGTAAAGGCCCCGTCGTCGGTCTGGATCCACATCAGCGGACGCCCGACCCCCGAAGGGTTCTGCGGCCGCGAGAACCACAGCCCGTCGGGGCTGGAGAAGTCATTGTCCGCGCCGAGGCCCGACAGGTTGACGTTGGCTGCACCGGCATCGGCCGAGTCCGCCCCGAACAGGTAGATGTCCCAATTGAACGTGGTCGCCTCAGGCGCGTTACCCGCCTCCCGCAGCCGGATGATGTGGCCGTTGGGATTGCCCGAGGTCGAGCCGGTGCCGACCGGTTCGACATAGTGGCGCGGGTTGGCTGCGTTGGTATCGGTGATCGGACGCCCGCCGGCATTGTTGTTGGTGAGCGTCAGGTAGACCTCGCCGTTGTCCGGGTTGACGCCGGTCCATTCGGGACGGTCCATCGGGGTTGCACCCACCGCGTCGGCCGCCAGTCGGGTGTTGACGAGAACGTCGGCCTGGCTCGCGAACACATATTCCGGCTCTCCGCCCGTCGCCGGACGGTTGGGCACCTGGCCGAAGACCAGCGGCAACCAGTTGCCCGTGCCGTCGGCGTTGAAGCGCGCGACATAGAGCGTGCCGGAATCGAGATATTTGTCCCCCACCGCAAGCCGGTCGGTGCGATTGCGGTCGGCCTCGGACCAGGTGGCGGTCGAGACAAACTTGTAGAGGTATTCGCGGCGCGCATCGTCGCCCATGTAGACCGCGATGCGCTGGCCTTCGACCAGGTTGCTGAGCCACGCCCCTTCATGCCCCATGCGGCCCAGTGCGGTGCGTTTGCGCGGCGCGGTGTTCGGATTGTAGGGGTCGATCTCGACCACCCAACCAAACTTGTTCGGCTCGTTGCGGTAGTCGCTCGTCGCCGCGCCCGTGCCCGCGCGCGCATCCCAGCGGGAGTAGATCGGATCGGTTCCGGCGAGCGAGGCCCAGTTGTAATTGCCGCGGCTGCTGTTGACGCCATAGCGGCGCAGCGAGGTCAGTTCGCGTGCGGTGCGGTTGGCGGTATCGGCACCTGCCCCGGTGTTGTCGCGCCGGAAGTACCCCGCCCAGTTCTCCTCGCAGGTCAGGTTCGTGCCCCAGGCCGCATGGCCGTTGGCGCAGTTGTTGATCGTGCCCGTGCCGCTGGTTCCGTCAGGTGCGGCGACGGTCTTGAGGAAGTCGGTGCCGCGCACCGGGCCGTTGAACACCACGGGGGTGTTGGGCGTGATCCGGCGATTGAGCGCGCTGTTGTTGATCACCGCCCAGTTGCGGTTGCCGGTGGTGTCCTGAATCTCGGTCACCGAAACGCCGTGCGCCTCGATCTCCTTGATCGCCTCGGCTGCGGGCCTGACGCCCGAGGTGAGGTTGGTCGGGCCGGCGGGATGCAGGTACTGAATGTTGAGGTTCTCGTGGTTCTGCACGATGAGCCCGCGGATCGAGCTGTTGTCGTCGCGCATTCCGCTTTGCGAAAGCCCGTAATAATAGAGCGCGTCGCCGTGATCGCCGATCCGCCCTGCATAATTGGTGTCGGTCCCGTTGTTGGCGAAGGCCGGCACGCCTGCAAGGATCGGATCGCCGAGCCGGGTCAGCACGGTCACGGCATAACCGGTCGGCACGGTGACGACATCGTTAGTGTTCTTGGCGACGGCAGCAAAGCCCAGCTCGGCCGGGGTCACGGTGATCTTCACGTCGTCGAAGGTGATCCCGGTGTCGACGCGGAACATCAGATCGGTGGGCGTGCTGACGCCGGGCGCGAAGAACGAGCGGTTGGCGCCGGTTCCCATCAGCGTGACCGGAGGACCGCCGATTTGGGAGATGGTGAAGCTTGCCGAATTGGTCGCCGTCGGTGCGATCGTCACCAACCGCCCCGCGCTGGTCGACACGTCCGGACCGGCATTGACCACGACATCGCTGCCGGGCAGTTCGTCGCTCCCGCAGGCCGTCAGCAGCGACGTGCCGAGAAAGGCGGAAACCGAGGCGCCAAGCCCGCCGAGGACGGTCTGCCGGCGCGAGAAGCGTTCGTTCGCGATCTCGTTCAGCGTGCGCGTGGCGGAAAAATTGGTGTCGACGTCGCCGTCGGAATAACCGGCGTCAATGAAGGTGCTAGCCATGTCCAGTGTGTCCCCTCCCGGGGCGAATCCCCGGTCAGAGCGGTTATCGCCAAGGATTATGTCCGGCAGGCTGCACTGTCGCGACAGGCATGACACTTGGCGGTCAAGATCCGATAGGAAAAGAACATCACCGAGGTGGCGTCGCCTTTGTCTTCAGGCGATTTTTTTCGCTGTCCGGTCAGAACTGACGTAGCCGCCGCGCAACGGGGCGCGAACTTGATCCGGAAGAAGTAGCGGGTGAGCCGCGACGAGGAAGCGACGGACGCCGCGTCGCAAGCAAAATGGCAGGGGTGACAGGATTCGAACCCGTGGCCCTCGGTTTTGGAGACCGATGCTCTACCAGCTGAGCTACACCCCTGCACTGGCGGAAGCGGCCCCTTATCCGAGCCACTCGCGTTAGGCAATCCTCTTTGCCTCAAGCGCTGTGGCCATGTATTGTGCACTGCAACCATGCACGCGCCCAAACGCCCTCCGATCCCGGTCGAAACCTTGCTGCTTGCCTATCGCAGCGGGATCTTCCCGATGGCGGACAAGCGGGAGGACAGCGAGGTGTTCTGGGTCGAGCCGCGTGAGCGGGCGATCATTCCGCTGGATGGCCTGCATCTGTCGAAGTCGCTGAAGAAAGTGATCCGCGCCGATCGTTTCACCGTGACGGTCGACCGCGCCTTCGAACAGGTGATCCGCGCCTGCGCCGCACCGCGCGAGGATCATCCCGAAACCTGGATCTCGGAGCGGATCGTGCAGTCCTATATCGGCCTCCACCGCGCCGGGCACGCGCACTCGGTCGAATGCTGGGCGGCGGGCGGGGATGGCGCGGCGCTGCTGGTGGGCGGGCTTTATGGTGTCAGCTTCGACCGGGTGTTCTGCGGCGAGAGCATGTTCAGCCGCGTGCCCGATGCCAGCAAGGTAGCGCTGGCCTGGCTGGTGGCGATGCTGGGGCGCGCGGGCTTCGCGCTGCTCGACTGCCAGTTCATGACCGAACATCTGCGCAGCATGGGCGCGACCGAGATGGCGCAGGCCGATTACCGGCGGCTGGTGGAGCGTGCCGAGGGCCAGCCGCGCACCAGCCTCCATACCGCGTGGCGCTGGTTCAGCGGCGCTTACGCGGCCGGAGCGGCGGGCGGCGCGGGTTCGGGCGCGGGCGATGCCGGCGCGGCCGGGCGCGCGGCGGGTTTGGCCGAGGCTTCGGGCTTGGGCGCGGCGGCGCCTTCCTCGCCCGGGAAACGCATCGTGCAGTCCTTGACCCAGACATCATAGACCGGGTGCTCGACCACGTTGAGGCTGGGCGATTCGCGGAACAGCCACCCGGAGAACACGCGCGAATGCTGCGCGGCCCCGCGGTTGCGGATGTCGACCTGCACGAAGGCCCCGGTCTCCTGCGGCAGTTCCCACGGGGCGGTGCGCTCACAGGCGGAGACGCGCACGATCACCGGGCCGATCTCGCGGCTTTCGCCGGGCTTCAGCTGGATCTCTTCGGAGACATTGTTGCGCTTGTTGAGCAGGCCGAGCACCGCGACCCGCTCGTTCATCGGGGTCGCGCCGTAGTCGTTGGTTGGCGTCGCGGAGGCCTCGGGCGCGGGCGATGTACTGGCCTCGCCGAGCGGCACGGTGACGGCCTCTTCCTCGGGCGCGGCGAAATAGTCGCAGGCCCCCAGCGTTAGCGCGCCTGCCAGCGTGGCGGCAAGATGGAGCCCGCGCAACGCCCTGCGCCTCAGCTGTCCGCGCCGCCGGGAGTCCAGGCTTCGTAATCGCCGACAGCACGGGCGCGCTGGCCACCGCGTTCCAAGGCGCCTTGCGGGCGATAGGCGGCGACCGTGCCGGTGGCGTTGGGGGTGTAATCGGCCTCCCAGATGCGCGGCGGGGGCAGGTGGCTTTCGGGCACCGCGTCATAGGTGCCGTGCAGCCAGCCGTGCCATTCGGCCGGAACGCGGCTGGCATCATTGGCGCCGTTGTAGATCACCCAGCGCTTTTCACGCGCGGTGTAGGAGCCGGTGTTGGTGCCAGCGGACTTGGCGCGCTCCCGGTAATACTTGTTGCCGGCGGCATCGGTGCCGACGTGCTCGCCCTTGGCGCGGCTGGCCCACAGGTGCGTGCCGATGGTGGCACCATCCCACCAGGTGAAGATTTTCGCGAGGATACCCATGAGCCGAGCGCCTAGCGGATTCGCATCAATGCGCCAAGTGAGAGATCACCGGACCGTGTAACTTACTCTATCCCCCGGCACGATCCCCAGCGCCGCCGCGCGGCCTGCGCGCAGTTCCAGCACGGCGCTGGCGGGGCCCTTCGACTGCACCGAATCGAGCGAATAGGGCGTGGTGTTCGCCGCGATATTGGCGATCCGCCCGTCCGGTCCGATGAAGATGATATCGAGGCTGAGCGGCGTGTTCTTCATCCAGAAGCTGCGCGGCTCGGGCGAGGTGGAGGGGAAGATCATCCCTTCGAAATCGCCCAGCTCGGTGCGGAACATCAGCCCGCGCGCCTGCGCCTCGGGCGTGTCGGCGAGTTCGACCTTGAACGGCAGGCGCTTGCCCCCGCTCTCGACCACCAGATCGATCACCCTGAGGCCCGAGATCGGGTGGGTTGCCGCCTCGCCAGCGCCCGCAGGCGGGACGGGGGTTTGCGCCGCCGCGGTCGCGCTTTCGCCGGGCGAACAGGCCGCAAGCGTTCCCAGTCCCACCAATCCCGCTGCCAGCCAATGCCTTACCATCGCTCGTCGATCCCTTCTGCCTCTTGCGCCTCGGCAATCCATTGCTCCACATCCTCGGGCTGCGATGCGGCGAGGATGAAGCGGGCGTGTTCGTATTGGTGGCCTGCGCGCAGCATTGCTGCAACGGCTTTTTCGCGGGCCTTGCGTGTCGCGAGCGGATCGTCGCCCTCGCCCGGCGTGCCCCAAGGCCCAAGCCGCCGCTTTTTCGCGAGCAGCGCGGCGGCGCGGCGGCTGGCGGCCTCGCCCGGGGCGTGGGCCTGCCGCAAACCCTCCTCGACACCGGCTTGGCGCAAGGTCTCTTCCACCCGCCGCGCGCCATAGCCACGTGCGCCCAGATCGCGCGCGCGCATCCGGGCATAGGCATCGTCATCGACATAGCCCAGCTCCACCAGCCGGGCGACGAGCGCGGGAATGTCGATATCGACGGTGCGTCCGTCGGCATCCTCGACCAGCCCGCGCTCCCTTATCTTGCGGACGAGGTAGCCCTCCAGCCGCGCGCCGGTGGTGGCGAAGCGGGCGGCGTAATGCAGCGCCAGATCGCGCAATTGCGCCTCGCCCAGCGGGGGTTTCACCCGCTTTGCGCCCCGCCCCGAAACGCGGCGATCCTCCCCGGTATCGCGACCGGACGATGACGAATTCGCTTTACGTGAAACCATTTCGCCTTATTCGTGCCACTTTCCTTATCAAATGCGAAACATTGGACGCCGCCGGACTATGCCCGGCGACACGGGGTTATGCCAGAGCGCGAACGGGATATCGCCATGAGACGCGCCGCAACTTACGGGTATCGCTGAAAATTATGACCGACGCCGCATTGACGCCGACGCCGAATGATTGCGATCTGCCGCGCATCCGTGCGCAATTTGCAACCTTCAACGACGCGATCGACTACGCCGCCAAGAGCCAAAAGGGGCTCAACTTTCACGATATGCGTGGAGAACTTTCGCGGGTCTACCCCTATGCCGAAATGCGCGAGGATGCGCTGGTCATGGCGCGCCGCCTGATCGCGGCGGGGATCGGCAAGGAAGATCGCGTGGCGCTGATTGCGGAGACCGGCCCGGATTTTGCCGCGCTGTTCTGCGCCTGCGTCTATGTCGGCGCCTGGCCCGTGCCGCTGCCGCTGCCGACCAGCTTCGGCGGCAAGGAAAGCTTCATCGACCAGCTGGCCGTGCAGTTGATGAGCAGCGATCCCAAAATCCTGCTCTACCCCGAAGAGATCGCCGAAATGGCCGCCGCCGCCGCCGCACGGCAGGGCTGCGCGGCGGAAAGCTGGCAGGATTTCAGCCAGCGCCCCGCCCCCGATTGCGACCTGCCGCAGGCCGATCAGGACGATATCTGCTATCTGCAATATTCCTCCGGCTCGACCCGCTTCCCGACCGGGGTGGCGGTGACGCACCGCGCGCTGCTGCACAATCTTTACGGCCATTCGACCACGATGGAGCTGGGCGAAAACGACCGCTGCGTCAGCTGGCTGCCGTGGTATCACGACATGGGGCTGGTGGGCTGTCTGCTCTCGCTGATCGCCAATCAGGTTTCGGGCGATTACCTGAAGCCCGATGCCTTTGCGCGCCGCCCGCTGGCGTGGCTCGACATGATCAGCCGCAACAAGGGCAACACGCTCTCCTACTCCCCCACCTTCGGCTACGACATCTGCGCGCGGCGCATCTCCAGCCAGTCGAACGTCGCCGAGCGCTTCGACCTGTCGCGCTGGCGCATCGCGGGCAACGGCGCGGACATGATCCGCCCCGATGTGATGCAGAGCTTCGTCAACGCCTTTGCCGATGCGGGCTTCAAGGCTTCGAGCTTCACGCCCTCCTACGGCCTTGCCGAAGCGGTGCTGGCGGTGACGGTGATGCCGCCGGGCGAAGGCATACGCGTCGAACTGGTCGAGGAAGAGCGCCTGTCGGGCGCGCCGCGCGATCTGTCGCGCCCGGCGCGCTACCGTGCGATCGTCAATTGCGGCAAGCCGCTGCCCGACATGGAAGTCTCCATTCAGGGCGAGGACGGTCAGGAGCGCGGCGATCACCAGATCGGCAAGGTGTGGTGCCGGGGCCCCAGCGTGATGCATTCCTATTTCCGCAACGAGGAAGCGACCAGCGACTGCCTCGTGCCGAGCGACGACGGCAAGGGCCCGTGGCTCGACACCGGGGACATGGGCTACACCGCCAATGGCTATCTGTTCATCGTCGGGCGGGCGAAGGACATGATCATCATCAACGGCAAGAACCACTGGCCGCAGGATATCGAATGGGCGGTGGAACAACTGCCCGGCTTCAACCACGGCGACATTGCCGCCTTCGCGATCGAGATGGAAAACGGCGAGGAAGCCCCGGCGGTGCTGGTGCACTGCAAGGTTTCCGACCCGGAAGAGCGTCTGCGCCTGCGCGATCAGATCGCCGACAAGGTGCGTTCGGTCACCGGCATGAGCTGCATCGTCGAGCTCGTCCCCCCGCGCACCCTGCCGCGCACCTCCTCGGGCAAGCTCAGCCGCGCCAAGGCGAAGAAGCTTTATCTCGCGGGCGAGATCGTGCCGATTTTGCTGGCGGCCTGACGCGGCCCGGCGGGGCAACGTCTAGATGTTGCCCTGCTCCTCCTCGGGCACATCGTCGCCCGGGCGATAATAGAGCGCGGCGCATTCGTCCTTCAGGCAGCCGCCCTCGATGCTGAGATCGTCGCGATAGGCGTCGCGGATAAAATCGAAGGTGTCGAGGTTGCGATCCTCGAAATACATCTCGTGCACGTCGTCGCGCCCGGCGCCGAAGACGATGCGGTCGACCTTGGCCCAGATGCTCGCCATCGTGCACATCCCGCAAGGTTGCAGCGTGGAGTAGAGCGTCGCGCCCTTCAGCTCCATGTCGCCGATCTTCGCCCCGCCCGCGCGGAAGGCGCAGATTTCGGCATGGGCGGTGGCATCGTTGTCCTCTGCGGTGCGGTTGGTTTCGGCAGCGATCACCGCGCCATTGCGCACGATCACCGCCGCGATCGGCGTGTCCGAGGGATCGGTGCCCTTGGTCTTGGCGAGGGCGATAGCCTCGCGCATCCAGCGTTCGTCATCGGCGGTCATCGGCGGCTCCTATGGGGGGGCAGGTTCAGGTCAGAAGCACCGCGAGCGCTTTCGGGTCCATCGTCACCTGCCAGAATCGGCCGGACGGGCCTATTCGCCCTGATCGGCCCAGCCCGCGCGCAGCGGCCCCGCTCCGGGCCGCACGGCGACCGAAACGCCGCTATCGCGCAGCACCTGGGCGGCGGCTTCGGCCTGTTCGGTGGGCCCGGCGAGCACCACGCTTCGGTCAAGCCGCAAGGCCGCCCAGCCGATCAGGTCGAGCGTGTCGCTGTCTGGCGTTCCCTCTGCCAAGGGGATTGCAGGCAGCACGGCAGGAGGGGGGATCAGCTCCACCCGCCAGCCCGGCTCGGTGTCGGCAATCCGCAGCTCCAGAGCGCGGTAGGTGGCAAGGCTCGCCCCCTCGAGCCGCTTGGCCCGCACCAGCGCGCGGCGGCGGGCGGGGTCGAGCAGCACGTCGTCCATCCCGACACCCGCGGCGAGCGAAAGGCGCGTGGCCAGCGCCTGCGCCCGAGCGTTCGTTTCGGTATCCTCGCGCGCCCGGGCGGCGGAAAGCTGCGCGCGCTCGGCAGCGGATTGATTGGTGCCGACTTCATATTGCACCAGATCGAGCGCCACCGGCTCGCCCAACTGCTCGACCAGGCCCTTGGCGACCGCGTCCTCGATGCCGGGGCGCAGCGAAGGGGTGAACACCACCGCGTGGATACCCACCGGGGTCGCAGCGAAATCGATGTCCAGCGCATCGAGCTGCGACTGCCCGTCGAACTGCGCGCGGATTTCGTTGCGCACGATGCGCTGGGCGTTGGTTTCCCACGCGATCCTTTGCAGCGAGAAGAACAGCGGCACCGCCAGCGCCACCAGCACGGCCACCACCATGAAGTTCTGGAACTGGGTCTGCCCCTTGGTGAGATTGGCGCGGAAGCCGTAGAGCTTGGCCATCCCGAAGGCGGTCAGCGCGATGGTGATGAAGTTGGTCACGAACAGCAGCAGCGCGCCCGAGAACACCGTCCAGTTCCAGGTCGCAAGGCCGAAGCCGACCACCGCGAGCGGCGGCATAAGGGCGGTCGCGATCGCCACGCCGACGATCGCACCCTCGCGCCCGCGGATCATCGCATAGGCGCCCGCCAGCGCGGAGAACAGCGCCACGAACAGGTCGAACAGGTTGGGCCGGGTGCGCCCGGCAATTTCCTCCGTGATGGTCTGGATCGGCGAGAGGAACACCAGCGCCGCGCACAGCAGCACCGCCAGCAGGCTGCCGATCGCCAGCGTGCGCGCCGATTGCTTGAGCCACGGCCAGTCGCCGATCGCCAGCGCAAAGCCCAGCGCCATGATCGGCCCCATCAACGGGGAGAGCAACATCGCCCCGATCACGACGGCAGGCGAGGAGAGCAGTAGGCCGAGCACCGCGATCCCGCCGCTCATCGCGGTCATGAACAGGTAGTGTTCGGACATCTTGCCATCCGCGCGGCGGCGCTCGGTCACTTCGGCCTGGTCGACCTGGCCGATGACGTGCACCGTCCACCATTCTCGGATATTGTACACGACCGCGCCGAGCGTGGCGGGGATGTGCGAGGCCGGGCTGGTCGGGGTGGGGGTGTCCGACCCGGCCTCGGCGGCAGCGGCAGCCTCGGGTGAAACGGCGTCGGCGGTGGTCTTGTTCATTGCGGGCCTTTTCGCGGGCTGGTCATCCTGCCAGCGATTACCCGCGCGGCGCGCGAATGCCAATCAATCCGTGGTGCTACCCTTGTGCAGACAGTTCAGACGATGGACGCAAGGGGCCAATCGCGGCTACGATACGCACATCCGCTTGAAAGGCGTGTTTTAGATCACTAATACAGTTGCGATGGTTCCGCGGCTGCGGCACGGGACAAGAGGGAGCACGATCAAGGCATGAGCACCGAAACCCAGACGGCCACCGCGACCCCGTTTTCGCTGACCCCGCCCGATCCGGTGCCGCAGGTCGCGCCCGAGCAGGCGGCGGGGCTGGTCCCGGTCACCACCGAACAGAAGTCGAAGCTCGACACCAAGGTCGATGCCTTCGTCAATGAACTGGTGTCGGTCGATGCCAATTCGCCGCAATTCGGTGAGAAGGTCGATCAGATCACGCGCATGGGGCAGGAACAGGTCCGCGCCGCCGCCGCGATGTCGAACCGCTTTCTCGATCGCCCGGTGCGCGCGATGGACGGCGATGGCAGCGTGGGCAAGGATCTCGCGGAACTGCGCCGCACGGTCGAGGAACTCGATCCCGGCCGGCAGGGCAAGCTGTCGGGCCCGCGCAAGATCCTCGGGATCATCCCCTTCGGCAACAAGATCAAGAACTACTTTGACAGCTATACCAGCGCGCAGGGCCACATCGCGGCGATCCTCCAGCGGCTGGAAAGCGGCAAGAAGGAGCTGCATCTCGATAATGCCGCGATCGATACCGAACGCCAGAAGCTGTGGGCGGCGATGGGCGAGCTGGAGCAGATGATCCATATCGCCAAGACATTGGACGCGCGGCTGGAGGCCAAGGCGCTTGAGCTCGACAGCTCCGATCCCGCCAAGGCCAAGGCACTGCGTGAATCTGCGCTGTTCTATGTCCGCCAGCGCACGCAGGACCTGCTCACGCAGATGGCGGTGAGCGTGCAGGGCTACCTTGCATTGGATCTGGTCAAGAAGAACAATGTCGAACTGGTGAAGGGCGTCGACCGCGCCAGCACCACCACCGTCGGCGCGCTGCGCACCGCGGTAACCGTGGCGCAGGCGATGACCAACCAGCGGCTGGTGCTGGGCCAGATCACGGCCCTCAACAAGACCACCAGCGACATCATCGATTCGACCAGCACGCTGCTGCGCGAACAGACCGCGCAGATTCACGAGCAGGCGGCGTCTTCAACGATCCCGCTGGAGACGCTCCAGCGTGCCTTCCAGAACATCTACGACACGATGGACGAGGTCGACAATTTCAAGGTCCGCGCGCTGGAATCGATGAAGCAGACCGTGACCGTGCTGTCGAGCGAGGTCGAAAAATCCAAGGGCTATATCGCCCGCGCCGAAGGTCAGGCGCAGGCGCAGTCCAAGGTCGCGGCGAGCGAGCCTTCGCTGCTGGCGCTGGACAAGTAAATGCCCGATACCACCCGCGATTCCGACCGCATCCTGCGCGAGGCCAAGACCAGTCTCGCGGTGCAGCGCGAGGGCGGCACGCACCGGCCGGGGCTGCGCGGGGCCAGCATCGGCAAGGGTTCGGCCAAGCTCAAGATGAAGAGCCTGCTCACCAAGGTGCGCAACATCGCGCTTGCGATCTTCGCGATCTGGTTGGGGGCGGGGATTGCCGGGGCGTTCATCGGCGGCATCGGTTTCTGGGGCGTGATGGCGGTAATCGTTGCCACTGCCATCGCCGTGGCGGTGTTCTCGAGCTTTCCCAAGGTCAGGACGCCGAAGCGCGCCGAATTGAAGCAGGGCAATCCCGAAGCGATGGTCGCGCGCACCGAGCTGTGGCTCGAAGCCCAGCGACCCGCCCTGCCGCCGCCCGCGCAGGCGCTGGTCGATCAGCTTGGCGTGCAGCTCGATGCGCTCGGCCTTCAGTTGAAGGGCCTCGACGGCGCGCACCCCGCGATGGCCGAAGTGCGCGAACTGGTGGGCGAATACATCCCCGAAACGATCGACAATTACCGCAAGATCCCTTCGCATCTCCGCGCCGAGGAATATGCCGGCAAGACCGCCGACGCACGCCTGACCGAGAGCCTCACCAAGCTTTCGGGCGAAGTCGATCGCGTCACCCGGCGGCTGGCGGAAGGCGCGCTTGATGATCTCGCGATCAAGAGCCGCTATCTCGAATACCGCTATGGCGGAGCCGAAGCGCTGGAGGACATGAGAGAAATGCCCGACACCGGTGTGCCGCTGCCCGATTTCTCGATGGCGCCTGCCGCAAAGGAGCGCTGAGCCATGCGCGTCGTCCTGCCTCACGATCTCACCAGGGAAGAAGTGCGCGCCCGGATGCACAGGCACGGGGATGAGATCGGCAGCTTCTTCCCGCCCGGTCTGGCCAAGGTCACGACCGAATGGCCATCCGAAGACCGGATGAGCATCACCGCCGTTGTGATGGGCCAGACCATCCCCGGCGGGGTCGAGGTGCGCGACAAGGACGTGGTGATCGAGATGGACCTGCCGCTGCTGCTCGGCGTGATGAAGGGCCCGCTCGAAGCGGCGGTGCGCAAGGAAGGCGGACGCCTGCTCGCACCTTGAGCGCGGAGCCCGATTGCCAAGCCATTGTCCATGTGTCATAAGTTTTTGACACATTTTTTTGCCTTATTCGCCTTACCTCGGGATCGTTCGGCAATTCGGCGGGCCAGCCGGTTCTGGCGGGAAGGACGGATTCATGGCGCCGGTCAGCGACGCGCCCCAGCCACACGAAACGCTGCGCGCCCACCTGCGCGCGGCGACGATGGTTGCGCATGATCTGCTCGACCGCGCGATGCAGGCGGCGAGTGGTTGGCAGCAACGGCAGGATTATGCCCGCTTCCTCGCCCTGCAACACGCCGCCCGCGCGCCGATCGAAATCTGGCTCGCCGTCCATGCGCCCGCTGATCTGCGCCCTCCGCCGCAAACGCCGCTGATCGCGCGCGACCTGGCGGAAATGGGCGTGGCGATCCCCGCCGCCGCTCCGCTCTTCTCGCTCGGACGCGCGGCGCCGGGCCATGCGCTCGGCACGGCCTGGGTGCTGGCCGGATCGGCGCTCGGCAACCGCGCCATCGGCAAGGCGGTCGCGCGGATCGGCGGGGGCGTGTGGCCGATGGCCTTCCTCGGCGACGGCGAGATGATGGGCTTCTGGCAGGGCCTGCGCGCCCGGATCGAACGCCCTGCCCCGCCCGTCGAAGCCGCCGCCGCCACGCGTGCGGCCGAAGCGGTGTTCGCCCATTTCCTCGCCGTGACCGAGACCGGACACGCGACCGGTGTCCGCCTTGAAAGTGCCTCCCCATGAATCTCCATCAACGCAGCGACACGCTGACCGAATGCGACCGCGAGGCGATCCATCATATCGCCGCGGTGCAGGGTTTTGGCGGGCTCATCGCAGCCGATGCGCAGGGCCGGGTGGTGCAGCTGTCGGCCAATGTCGCCGATCTGCTGGGCCTCGACACCCTGCCCGAACCGGGCACCCCGCTCAGCCGGCTGATCGCCGCCCCGGCGCTTGTCACGCTCGAACAGGCGCTGGCGCGGCTGGCCGGGGTCGACACGCCGGAGCGCCGCTTCGGGCTCGATCTCACGGGCCGCAACCAGCCCTTCGACTGCGCGGTGCACAAGGCTGGCAGGCTATGGATCATCGAGTTCGAACCGCACGCGCGCAACGATTTCGCCGACCATGTCAGCATGATCGTGCCCGTGGTTGCCCAGCTCGAACAGTCGGACACCATCCCGACGCTATGCGATACCGCCGCGCGGTTGGTGCGGCAGATGACCGGCTATGACCGGGTGATGGTCTATCGCTTCCACCCCGACGAAAGCGGCGAGGTGATCGCGGAAGACCGGGATGCGGCGCTCGAGCCTTTCCTCGGCTTGCGCTACCCCGCCGCCGACATCCCGCAACAGGCGCGCGAGCTGTTCCGCCGCAACCGCTTCCGCGTCATCGCCGACATGACCGGCGAGGCGGTGCCGATTCTCCCTGAACTGGGGCCGGAGGACGCGCCGCTCGACCTGTCGATGTCGATGCTGCGCTCGCACTCCAAGATGCACCTTGCCTATATGCGCAACATGGGCGTGGGTGCCTCGCTCGCCATCGCGATCGTGCGGCACGACCGTTTGTGGGGCATGATTGCAAGCCACCACCGCGAACCTCGCCTCCCACCCTATTCGCTGCGTACCGTCGCCGAATTGCTGAGCCAGACCTTTTCGCTGATGCTCGATCGCATTCTGGTGGCGCAGGCCGAAGGCTTGCGCGAACGGGCGCGACAATTGAACGACCGGCTGCTGCTGCGGCTTGCGGGCGGGGTGAGCCTTGGCGACAGCCTGCCGATGATCGAGGAGCTGCTCAGCGGCACGATCCAGCACGACGGCATCTCCCTCTTCGCAGAGGGCGAATACCGCGCCAGTGGCGATGCGCCCGACGCGGAGGAATTCACCGCTATTGCGCCGCTGCTCGCCAGCACGCTCGGCGGAGCAACCCATGCCAGCACCCGGCTCGCCGATCAGGTGCCCGAGGCCGCCGCCTTTGCCGATCGCGCGGCGGGGGCGCTGGTGCTGCCGCTGTCGCGCGGCACCCGCGATTCGCTGGTGCTATGGCGCCGCCCGCTCGAACGCGTGGTCACCTGGGCGGGCAATCCCGACAAGGCGGCGGCCAGGCCCGGCGAAATGCTCCAGCCGCGTGCCAGCTTTGCCGCCTGGCAGGAGACCGTGCGCGGCCACTCGGCCGACTGGAGCGCCGACGAATGCGAGATCGCCGCGCGCCTGCGCCGCACGCTGATCGAGGTGGTGCTGCGGATGAGCGAGGATCTCGCCCGCGAACGCGCTCGCGCGGCCGAGCAGCAGGACCTGCTGATCGCCGAGCTCAATCACCGCGTTCGCAACATCCTCGGCCTGATCCGTGCGCTGGTGGCGCAATCGCAGGGCGACGCGCGGAATGTCCCCGGCTTTGCCGCGATCATCGGCGGGCGCATTGCGGCGCTGGCGAGCGCGCATGACAATATCACCGCACGAAATTGGGGCCCGGCAAGTCTCATCCGGCTGATCGAGGGCGAGCTGGCGCCCTATTGCGGGGCCGACCGTGCGCGCTTGCGGCTGCTGGGCGAGGATGCGCTCGTCACCCCCGAGGCCTACACCATCCTTGCGCTGGTGGTGCATGAGCTGGCGACCAATTCGGCCAAGTATGGCAGCCTGTCGGCGCGCGCCGGGCGGGTCGAGGTGACGCTCGCCCGCACCGCTTTCGGCGATCTGTCGCTGCGCTGGAACGAGACCGGCGGCCCGCCGGTGACCGCGCCGACGCGGCAGGGCTTCGGTTCGACCATCATCACCCGCTCGATCCCCCACGATCTGGGGGGCGAGGCCGATGTGCGCTACAAGCTGGGCGGTGTGGAGGCCGATTTCCTCGTCCCCTCGCGGCACCTCCCCACGCCCGAACCGGGCACGCGGCCCGCGCCCCCGCCCCAGCCCTTGCGCGATCCCGCAGTGGTGCCCGTCGCCGTCCCGGCGCGGGTGCTGGTGGTGGAAGACAGCATCATCATCGCACTGGATACCGAGGAGAACCTCAAGCGCCTGGGCGTGGCCGAAGTGCGGCTCGAAAGCTCGGTCAGCGCCGCACTGGATGCCATCGCCGAGGATCGTCCCGACTTTGCAATCATCGACTTCAATTTGGGCGGCGAAAGCTCCGAGCCGATTGCCGAGGCCCTGCGCGCCGCCGGGGTGCGCTTTGTGCTGGCAACGGGCTATGCCGAGAGCGCAGGCCAGTTCGAGCGGCTGGGCGCGGCCGCCGTGCTGCGCAAGCCCTATGGCATGACTGACATCGAGCGGCTGCTGGTATCGGCGTAAGCCTTGCGGGCCGCGATGTTCTGCGAATGTTTCTGCTTTGCAGAGCTTCGCTTCCACGTGAAACATTGCCGCAGTGTCAGGCCGCGCGGGTCAGCAAGGTCACTTGGGCGGCGCTGAAATCGAGGGTGCCCAGCCCATCGGCCACCAGACATTCCCCCGCGCCCGCCCGCGCCGA